>SAMEA104404106__coassemble_159_pt1 | contig 86113 bp, 83 predicted proteins | sample SAMEA104404106__metabat2_high_PE_077 | metagenome-assembled genome bin SAMEA104404106 (sample SAMEA104404106) | Balaenoptera acutorostrata | reverse complement strand
CAAGGTGCTGATACAGTGTACCTTTGGTTAAATAATTGTAGTAGATCACCTTGTGATTGCTCTTTAAGTGCTGACGATAACGTTGTCCCTAGATACCAATATTGTATTCTGGTTCTTCATTTAACTGAAGATTTGGCAATAGATAATCTCCTTGTTGTGTGTAACCTTTTCCGGTGCTTTCATAAATTGACTTCATAAGATTTTCCTCCGTTTCATATTTTGTATCACTATGATAACGGATATTTATTTATAAAACGAATGTGTCGATTGCACATAGAAAAAGGCACTATCCTTACGAATAGTGCCTAATCAACCTTGTAATGCCTGTAAATATTAAGTTTTAAAATACTGCCTTATAAGTACAGAGCTTACAATACGGTGTTTTTGCTATATTTCCTGAGTAGGCTAAATTATTTCTGCGTTTTGTTTTTCCCTGATACTTTTTAAAAAAGTATTCTGCTTTACTGATACCTGCACCTCTAAAGCAGCAGGGGTTTTGCTTGAAACTTTGTAAAAGAATTCCTTTTCTTTCTATGCTTCTAGGATTCTGATAATATTTGTATTTCCAGGAATATCTACAGGAATACCTGCTGTAATTACAACCTGATCGCCAGAATCCACAGTGCCACAGGATTTAGATCTTTTTACGCAGTGTTCAAAAAGCTCTTCCACATCAGCTCTGTATTCTGCCATCATAGGTATAACTCCCCAGATAAGTGACAGCTGGTGATAAGTTTTTTCGTACGGAGTTGCCCCTATAATCTTGACTTCTGGTCTGAATTTTGACATTCTTCTCGCCGTATAACCCGTTTTTGTAATAGCCATAATTGCTCTTGCATTAATATCCTTTGCAAGAGTGCATGCAGCATGACCTACAGCATTAGTAACGTCTGATGAGTTCATTTCATGCCATGTATGTTCTCCTGCCATAACATGAAGTCGTGGCTCATCACCTTCAGCCTGCTCTGCAATTTTTGACATGGTTTTTACTGCCTCAACAGGGAATTTACCTGCTGCTGTTTCTCCAGAAAGCATTACTGCAGTAGTTCCATCAAACACTGCATTTGCCACGTCTGTAATCTCTGCTCTTGTTGGAATAGGGCTTGTAATCATGGACTCCAGCATCTGTGTTGCTGTAATTACAATTTTGCCTGATTCAACACATCTTCTGATAATCTGTTTCTGAATACCCGGAAGTTTTTCGTAAGAAACTTCTACTCCCATATCTCCTCTTGCTACCATAATTCCATCAGCTTCTTTAAGAATTTCTTCAAAATTATCTATACCCTGGTTACTTTCAATTTTTGCAATAACCTTTATTTCGCTTCCTCCATTAGCATCAAGAATTTTCTTAACGTCTTTTACATCCTGAGCTGTTCTTACAAACGAAGCCGCAATATAGTCTACATCGTTTTCAACACCAAACAGAATATCTTTTCTGTCCTGCTCACTTATATATGGCATATTAAGGTTTACATTAGGAAGGTTAACACCCTTGTGATTACTTATTTTTCCGCCATGAATTACTGTACATACCACGTCTGTCTCTGTAGTCTCATCAACTTTAAGAACAATCATTCCGTCATTAATAAGGACTATATTTCCAGGGTTAACTTCCATAGGAAGACTTCCATATGTTACTGATGCAATATCCTTTGTACCCATAACATCTCTTGTTGTAAGAGTAAAAGACTGTCCGTTTTCGAGAATTTCACTGCCCTTTTCGAAATCACCTACACGTATTTCCGGTCCTCTTGTATCAAGAAGAACTGCAGCCGGAAGACCCATTTCGTCCCTTATGGTTCTGAATGTTTTTATTGTTTCTCTGTGACTTTCGTGTGTTCCATGAGAGAAATTTATTCTTGCAACGTTCATTCCTTCTCTTAACATGGCTGCAAGAACTTCCCTCTTATTTGAAGATGGTCCAATTGTACAAACTATCTTTGTTTTTCTCATATATAAATACCTCTTAACTCAGCTTCTTAAAAGCTTCTATTCCTCTATAGTATAACATAAAACAAAAAAAGTTTTTATGCTATAATTTAATAACACAAAAACTTTTTTCTGGTATTTCATACCTTCTTTTTAAAAGAAGTATTACATTGATGACATGTTACCATGATGGTTCCCTTGCCTTTTGGAGCCCTCATTTTCTGTCCGCATTCCGGGCACTTAAAATATCTATATGTCTTTCTGGATTTCATCTCATCCCGCCAGGCAAGATATTTACTGTTTTCCAGTTCTCTTCTGTAAAGATTTCTGGAAAAAATCCTGAAGTTTGTATATATAAGTAGTGCCATAATAAATAAGTTAAGCAAAGCGGCCAGTATTCTGATTCTGCCAAGGAGCATTGAAATCACCAGAAGAATAAGGGATGTATTCATTAAAAATCTGCCGAAATAGTCCATTCCCCGTCTTCCCTGCATAAAATAGTATAGTTTGTATTTTAGTCTGCTCATTTCTGCCTCCGCTTTATACAGATAGAGTACACTCATAATGTTAAAAATGTATCTTTTCTATGTGAAGAATCTGTGATAAAATACAGATAAATATATAGGAGGTACCGTATTATGGGTAAAAAAGACAGAGATTATGTTGTCTGTCTCTGTGAAAAAGTCACAAGAGGCGAAATCGAAGACTACGTAAGAGAAACAAGAATCAGCGATTTAAAAGAACTTTGTGAAGCAATGCACATTGGAACAAAATGTGGCGGATGCAGACTTGATATTGAAGATATCATGAACGAAGTACTTGCTGAAGTATAAGAAAATATAAGGCCTGGCATGTCAGCCAGGTTTTTATATTGCACTTAATACATTAGTGCTCATACAAAATTGCAAAAGACAGGCTTCGTCAGCCTGTCTTTTACTTTGGGTGTACATCATGTATTAGTAATTAGAATCTAAGGGATAAGCAGCTTAATCCACCATCAATCTTTCTGTATTCTGATGTGTCAACAACAAGTGTTTTGTATCCCATGTCCTGAACAGCTTTAAGTACTGCTGGATATCCTTCTGGAACGATTACTGTATCGTTAACCCAGATGCAGTTTGCAGCATAAGCTTCATCTTCTGGAATAACTGTTTTGTCATAGTCTAAGAAATCTTCTTTAGTTACAAATTCGCCAGAAACTAACATGTGGTTGTTTTCTAAGTAGTTAACACCAGTCTTCAGATGAAGAACTTCTTCTAATTTTACTTCTGAGCATGTCATTCCGTATTTAGCAAGGATTTCTGTTAACTGTCTGATACCTTCTTCGTTTGTTCTTGCTGATCTTCCAACATAGAAGTGGTCTCCTACCATCATAACGTCTCCGCCTTCTAATGTTCCTGGATCCTTTATATATTCAATTCTGTCTTCTGGGAAGAATCTCTTAATAACATCTACGATTTCTTTTTCTTCGCCTTTTCTTGATTCTGCGCCAGGGTTAGTAATAATAGCGCATTCTCTTGTAATAAGTGCAGGGTCTTCTACGAAGCATGAGTCAGGATATCTTTCGTCAGCAGGTAATACTGTAACGTCAACTCCACACTGAACTAAAGCTGCAATGTAGTCATTATGTTCTTCAAGAGCTCTTTCGTATTCTGGAATTCCTTCATATGTTCCACCAGAAATACCGTCTTTAATAGCTGAACAAGGTCTTCTTACGATTACGTGATTAAATTTTTTCATGGTTTTCTTCCCTCCATATTTTTTTCGTTATTTGATACGACTATAATATATTGTATATTATATATTGTCAACGACTTTTGCATAAAAAATATATTGTTATACATAATACAATATTAGTCTGTTTTTTTAATATTCACTACAAAATTTTATTGCTGTTTCAGCAAAAAAAGAGCCTCTCCTCATAGAAAATATATTCTACGAAGAGAAGCCCTCATGTTCAGATCAGAATTTCACTATCAATTCCATATTCAATGATTTTCCTATAAAGTGTTGCTCTGCTGATTCCAATTTCTTCAGCAGCTCTGCTCTTTCCTTCCGCTGTCTTCCCATAATATTTCAGCGCATTAATTATGGTCTCTCGCTCAACTTCTCTCAGTGTCCTTGGTTTTTCAACCTCTTCCTGTCCATTCTGAATAATTCTTTCCGGAAGATCCTGTATTGAAATTACCCTGTTGTTACAACGATTAACCGCATACTCAATAGTATTCTGAAGTTCCCTTACATTTCCCATCCATGAGTAATTTTTAAGAATAAGGCTGGTTTTCTCATCAAACCCCTCTATATATGATTTTTCCAGCATATTCTTATACCTCTTCATAAAGTACTCTGCAAGAAGAGGTATGTCTTCTCTACGTTCTCTGAGAGGTGGAATCCTTATAGGTATTACGCACAGTCTGTAATACAGATCCTCTCGAAACGATCCGTTCTCCATCATTTCTGTCAGATTTCTGTTTGTAGCTGCAATAATCCTTATATCTATATCTATATTGCGGTTTGAGCCTACTCTCTGAATTTTCTGTTCCTGTAGTGCTCTCAAAAGCTTCGGCTGAAGGTATATAGGAAGTTCCCCTATTTCATCAAGAAACAGTGTTCCTCCATTTGCAATTTCAAACTTGCCTGCCCGACCCTCCTTTAAGGCTCCTGTAAATGCACCTTTTACATATCCAAAAAGCTCACTTTCTAGAAGATTATCCGGAATGGCAGCACAGTTAACTGTAACAAATGGACCATCTGATCTTTTGCCCGCATTGTGAATAGCAGTTGCAAAGACTTCTTTTCCCGTACCGCTTTCACCAAGAAGTAAAACATTTGATTTGCTGTCTGCAAAGGCCATAGCATCACTTTTTACTTTCTGCAGCTTCTGGCTGGTACCAATTATATCGTCAAAACATCCTTCTTTAACAGGCTCTATAAGCTGAGTTGCTTTCGAAAGAATAGCCGAAGTCTCTTTCAGGTGAATTTCAGCTCCCTTTGATTTATCATTAATAGTAATAGGAATATATGTAATTTCATATTCGACCATTTTACCGTCTTTCAGAAGATATATATTTCTTTCATCTTTCTTAAAATCAGATGTTCCTGACTTTATATATTTTCTGATATGCTCTACGTTCTCATCTACATTTATGATATTATCCATCAGCTTATTGGAATAAAGTACATTTGCATCCTCATCAATGCTTAATAAAGCAAAATCAAGTGATTCTATTATAGAATTCATTCTGAGATTTTCGGCTTTCATCTCAATAGATGCCTCTTCATCTTCCAGCTTGGTTATTACCAGATCTCCAATAGAACCCAGAAAATCCATCATAATGTTCTGAAAGCGAATCAGTTTTTCCTGCTGACGTATAATATTTGAATATACGCCTATTCCACCATAAACAACATTATTTCGTTTAATTGGATAAGCAATTATGGTTTCTGTATTGCACTCCCTTCTCTTTGGACAGTTAATACATCCCTCATTTTCTTCCTTTGCATTACCAAATACTATTATTTTACCGCACTTCATGGATTTACTTATTACAGAACTTTCTCTCAGGTTTTCCAGTTCAGCACACATATTTCCTCTTCTTTCGCTGTCGCCTACAATATGTCCTGATGTATCACATATAAGTATTTCCATTTCCAATATGGTAGATGCAATATATACAAATTTTTCTATATATTCTCTTATATCTATCAGCTGAACCATATTAATTCCCCACCTCTCTGATATATAATAAAGTATATCACAAATTCTGCAGATAAATCCTTATTAAAATCTCAGTTTGTTTAATTCCTCTATAAACTGTTCTTTTGTAAGTCCTTCCTGAAATCCCATCCTGGCAAGAGTTCTGCCTGTTTCGAAATAGTCTGTTTCGTTATATGCAGAAGCAATATGTATACATGATTCAACAATAGGTACCCTGATTCCAAGCTTGGTAGCAAGTTCATAGCATGGCACAAGAAGATATGGCACATCCTCTGTAATATATCTTGATTTGGAATCAGAAGGTGCATTATGAATTTTACCATGAGTAACTGAGCCTCTGTTAAATTCATATACGCTCTTACAATTACATGCATAAAGTGCATTCATGGCTTCTAGCTCTGTTCTCAGTCTTACTCCAAGTTCTTTTCCTACAGAAAGTCTCTCTTTGTCCATTCTGGCCGCCGCCCTTGCTGTTGCCATGCTGCAGCAGTCTCCATAATAGTTAAACTGACCGTTGTAGTTTTCGAGAAGTCCCATGTTTAAGGTAGTTAACAGAGGATGACCTCCGAAATTAATATTCTCAAGACCTGCCACAATAGGATTTTCTAATACTTCCACTGGTACAGGCAGAATTTCGTCAAGCTTTTCTTTAACATCATCAACTTTGTTACTCATAATGCTTACAGGTAAAAACTCTTTTATTCCCATAATGGAAATCACTGCAGGCTCAGTAATCCTGCATGCCCAGGGGATTGAAACAGCATCTGCTATGCTGATATCAAGATGACTCAGACCCTTTTCCTTTAATATTCTTTTTAAAACCAGTCCGCCATAATTTCCGGGCATAAGCAAAACTATCTGCCCATCTTTAAGGTATGGTAACATCTCAGAAAAAAGAACTTCCTGGGCAAAAGATGGACAGACCATTACAAAGATGTCCGAGTATTCCATAGCTTTCTGTATATTTGTTGTGGCAAAATCTATATGTTCAAATCCAGGAAAACAGAATTCTGTATCATCTTCTCTCTCGAGGGCTTTAATTCCACCTTTTTCCTTTATAGCATTTATCTGCGTAGCAAACAGAGGATTATCATAAACACACACCTTGTGACCTTCTTTTGCAAAATGATATGCTGCAGTAACGCCACCATTACCTGCGCCTATTACAGTTATTTTACTCATATATTTCTCTCCTTTTTCAATTTTACAAAAGCGAACAGGCGTAATGCCAGGTTCGCTTCTGCTTTTAATATATATATTTAGTACAGTCTTTTTTTACCAGTCTTAGCATAATACACAATATCTTCTGCATTCATTCCATCAAGACCTAACCTTTCCAGAGTTCTTGCAGATTCGCATTCTGTAAGGTCCTCATCCAGCATTCCTTCACAAAGATCAATTACCATCTGCATTTTCTTTACTGGCATGTTAAGTAGTTTTCCTACGGCAACAAAAGGAACCATTCCTGTTGGAATATCTTCCATAATGTATCTTGTTTTTACCTCATTAGATGCATAAATACTATCATATGCTTTTACAGTTTTCAGCATAGATGATACATCAGGTCCTGTTGCTTTATACTGATCTTCATACTCCATATAAATATCAAATAAATCTTTTCCAGGAATAAGTCCAAGCTTCTTACCAATATCCACTCTCTCTTTGTCTATCTGTTCAACTATTCTACCGCATGTAGGTCCTATTCCATCCTGATAATATTTGTACTTTGCTCCTGATTCCGACCAGTTACAATTAAGCATTGTTGGTAATGGATGCACCATGGCATTAGTATTATCAAAGGACGTTGCAAGTACATTATCAAAACACTTTGTTTCTTTCATAACAGGCTTAATAAATTCATACATTTCATCTGTTTTATCAGCGGGAAAGGCTGCTGCCATAAGCACATCTTTTTTACCGCCAATATTTACTCTGCCATTTTCAACTAGTCTTGCAGCAAAGAGTAGTGAATTTGTCTCTCCAATAACAACTTCTTCCCTATTTCCTGCATCTTCAAGAGCTTTTTTAAATGCAAATGCGCCAAAGACTGATGAGGGACTTAACATGATAATTGTATCCTTTTTTACATATGGCGCTATGTCTGCAGCTATTTTTTTATGATATAGTGCCGGGGTTACAACCATAATAAATTCTGTTCCATCCATTGCTTCTTTAAGATTTGTAGTTGCCATGGAAAGTTTTCCCCTGCCTTTCACTGCGCCTGTAAGCTCAATTTCACCTTTTTCTTTTAACATGTTTATGGTTTCTTCAAAATAATCAAATATGCGAACCTGATAATCTTCATGCATTCCGAAATATCCCGCCATGGCCTGTCCACCATTGCCACCACCAATAATTGTAATTTTTCTCATTGTAAAACCCTCCAGTAAAAATATTTAAAACGGTCCATATCCCGTTATAACTGCAACAGCAAGAACTATAAATACCCATACTGTCCATGCAGCCACGATTTTAACTGCAAATTTAAACCACTTTCCAAAAGATACCTTTGCTAATCCAAGAGATGCCATCATTACAGAATGTGTAGGTGTAATCATATTCCAGAACCCATCACCAAACTGATAAGCAAGAACTGTCGTCTGTCTTGATACGCCTACCAGATCTGCTAAAGGTGATAATATAGGCATTACAACTGCAGCCTGTCCAGATGATGAAGGTATAAAGAAGTTAATAAATCCCTGAGAAATATACATTCCCCATGCAGCAAATATGTTATTAAGATTTTCAAGAGGTAAAGACAGATAATAAACCAGTGTATCCATTATCATTCCATCTTCCATAACAACAAGGATTGCTCTTGATAACCCTACAAAGATTGCAGCAGTAGTCATTTCTCCTGCTCCCGCCATAAAATCTCTTGCTATCTGATTGGCATTACCTCTATGATTAATAATTCCAACGACTATTCCCATAGCAAAGAACAACGCACATATTTCCTGTAAATACCATCCATACTGAATTACTCCGTAAATAAGTGTTGCTATAGTAATACCAAGTACAACCATAATTAATTTATCCTGATTTGTAATAGGACGCTCATCTTCAACATTGTACATAGCCATGAGTTTTGAATTATCATGTCCTTCTCTTTTGTACTTCTTTCCATGTAAAATCGTTCCTGTAATTGCAATTACAAGTGCTCCTGCCATTGCGACTAATCTTAAACCCATGCCGCTAAAGGTCGGAAGTTCCGCAATGCCCTGAGCAATACCAGTATTAAAAGGATTAAGAGGTCCTGGTGAATATCCGCAATATAAGCCAAGACAGACCATTGCTACACCAACTATAGGATCAAACCCCATCTTCAGTGAAACTACAACAAGAATTACAACAAAAGGTAATGATTCTTCTGCCATACCAAAGGTTGCACCACATATTGCAAAAGCTGTCATCATAATGGCAATTACAATGCTTTCTCTTCCTTCCAGTTTTTTTATCATGTGTCCCAGTGTTGCTGCTATAGCACCTGATTTGCTTACTACACCAAATGCTCCTCCTACAACAAATATCAGAGCAATAATCTCACTTGCTCTTACAAGACCGTTAAAAACTGATGCAAACAATGCACCAACAGCTATTGGAGACTGCTCTACTGCATGATATGATCCCGCTACTACAATTTCACGTTCTGTTTCCGGATCAATCATTCTGTCAAAAACACCTGCTGGCATTACATATGTCAGTATTCCCATAAGGAAAATCATAATTAAAAGCAATAACGAAGTTTCTGGAAATGCAAGTTTCCTCTTTTTCTTATCATTTAAAGTTTCCATGTCGCTCTCCTTTCATATTAGCTTTTGTATTTAACATTAGAGCAAGAGATGTGCCACAAGGTAAGAACATTGCAAATTCAACGATATCAGAAGATTCATCTGTAGTGATTCTAAGAAAACAGCAAGAATAGCCATAAAGTCAGGCTATATATTTCTCATTATGAGAATCCAGACTTTTTCTACATAGTAACCGTCTCATTATGAGAAATATGCATACGAGCAGTTCTCAATATGAGAAACGAAGACCTGTTTTTTCTCACATTGAAACAAAATTAAGTTCAGGATGCAGAAAATAAAAAAAAGAGGATACTACGAAAAAGTTTGTTTTTCTGTATCCTCATGTCACCTTTTAAGGTAACAACGCCAAGGTACTTTCTTTGAAATATACGGAAATATCTCTTTTGATCGATATTTCCTATACTATAAAAAAAAGCCCTGCATACCCATATCTGAAAAGATATAAGCCTGCAAGGACTGATTATTTAGAATCAATTTAACTCTTATTAAGTTATTTTACAAAATAAAAAAAAAGACTACTGAATTAATCAGTAGTCATGGAGGCGACACCCAGATTTGAACTGGGGAATAAAGGTTTTGCAGACCTCTGCCTTACCACTTGGCTATGTCGCCATAAATGTTCGGGATGCAAAATGCATCCCGTTAAATTCTTGGCTAGGGTAGCAGGATTCGAACCTGCGGATGACGGAATCAGAATCCGTTGCCTTACCACTTGGCGATACCCCATCATTAGGTTTTATATGGGGTGGGTAGTGGGATTCGAACCCACGCATACAGGAGCCACAACCCTGGGTCTTAACCACTTGACGATACCCACCATATTGAGTGTATGAAATTTTCTAATAAAATTGGCGACCAAGAACGGGCTCGAACCGTCGACCTCCAGCGTGACAGGCTGGCATTCTAACCAACTGAACTACTTGGCCGCATATGTAGTTTCTTTTGAAACATGGTGGGCGGTACAGGGCTCGAACCTGTGACCCCCTGCTTGTAAGGCAGGTGCTCTCCCAGCTGAGCTAACCGCCCATATGTGGTAGCGGCGAGAGGAGTCGAACCTCCGACCTTCCGGGTATGAACCGGACGCTCTAGCCAACTAAGCTACACCGCCATATGAACTGTTTCAAGTCACTACACAATTTATTATAACATTTCTTTAGTAGTTTGTCAACTACTTTTTTTCTTCGTTGTTTTAAGAATGCTTACCGAACCTCTCTCGAGTGTGTTTCGCTTTCTTGCGAACAACTTCTTTAGTATACCGCATTTCTCAAAACTTGTCAAGAACTTTTTTCAACAAATTTTGTTGCGGTGCTGTCTCAACAGACAGCTTTTATAGTATGCCATACATTTATCTGTCTGTCAATACTATTTTTCTGTATTACTTTTCGAACTTTACCGATCCTCTCTCGAGTGTGTTTCAGCTCTCGTAAACAGCTTTTTTAGTATGCCATATATGCTCTCTTGTGTCAATGCGATTTCGCTGTTTTTTATGGCGTACATTGCCTGCATCGCCTTGAGCTGTGTATGATTCCCTTGAAATCTCAACGTTTCCAGCTACTTGTACGCAGCTCTTGTACATAAAAAACAACACAGTTCAGATAAAAATATGCTGTTTCTCCCCTGTTTCCCATATATATGTAGCTAATGTCTTCCCGTATACACTTCTCATAATATCACCTTGAAAATCCCTTGATTTTTCTGCATTTACCTATTGCATTACATTTTTCATTGTGCTACAATGGTGCCGTTGACAAAACAATCAACACTCTGGAGAGTTTCCTTTAAGAAAACTTAGGAACGCCGAAGGTGGAGGTCAGATTTTATCTGATGGGTCTCTCAGGCAAAGTGGACAGAGCATACAAAATAAATGTATATGCATGCAAAAGTCTTACTCCAGAGAGCTGTTAAATGTAACAGCTCTTTTTGTTTTACCAAAATACAAATTCGGAGGAGAAAAATATGTTATCACTAGTACAGAACTTAAACAATTTCTTATGGAGTTTCGTCTTAATTATCATTCTATGCGGAACAGGTATACTTTATTCATTCAGACTAAAGTTTATACAGGTACGCAAGTTTGGTGAAGGATTCAGACTTATGTTCAGCCACTTTTCACTTAAAGGTAAAAAAAGTGAAAAAGGTGAAATGACACCTTTCCAGGCAATTGCAACAGCTATTGCAGGTCAGGTAGGAACAGGGAATATTGCTGGTGCTGCAACAGCCCTTATATCAGGTGGTCCTGGAGCAATATTCTGGATGTGGATCAGTGCATTCTTTGGAATGTCAACAGCATATGCAGAAGCTTCATTAGCACAGCATTACAAAACAACTGACGAAGATGGTCACGTTACAGGAGGTCCTGTTTACTATATCCGTCAGGCATTTAAAGGAACACTTGGCAAAGTTCTTGCTGCCATGTTTGCAGTATTTATCGTTCTTGCACTTGGATTTATGGGAATTATGGTACAGTCAAATTCCATCAGTGTTGCCTTTATAGACGTATTTAAAGCAAGAGGACTTGCATTCCCACCAATCATTATGGGAATTATTCTTGCTGCAATTGCTTTCTTTATTTTTATAGGTGGAACTCAGCGTCTTGCTGCAGTAGTTGAAAAAATCGTTCCTTTCATGGCTGCAATCTACATTATAGGAAGCCTTGCTCTTCTTGTTATGAATATCAGTCAGGTTCCTGAAGCATTCAAAATGATCTTTGTATGTGCATTCAGACCAGAAAGCATGCTTGGTGGTGCAGCTGGTATTACAATTCAGCAGGCTATTCGTTACGGAGTTGCAAGAGGTCTTTTCTCAAATGAAGCCGGAATGGGTTCAACTCCACATGCTCATGCAAGAGCAACAGCAAAGAATCCTCATGAACAGGGTCTTATTGCAATGACAAGCGTATTTATTGACACATTCATTATTCTTACACTTACAGCACTTACAATTCTTACAACAGGTGCTATGGACTCAGGAAAGACAGGTCCTGCTCTTACACAGCAGGCATTTATGAATACATTTGGACAGAACGGAGATATTTTCGTTGCCATCTGCCTTCTGTTCTTCGCTTTCTCAACAATCTTAAGCTGGCATTTCTTTGGAGCAATTAACATTAAATATCTGTTCGGAAAGAAAGCAGTAAAAGTATACTCCTGCATCGTAGTTTTATTTATGCTTGCAGGTTCACTGCTAAAGGTTGAACTTGTATGGGAATTAGCAGACTTCTTTAATGGCCTTATGGTAATTCCTAACGCTCTTGGACTTCTTGCACTAAGCGGCGTTGTAGTTGGAATATATAAGAAGTGCACAGAAGATGAGCACAGACTTAAATAAGAAAAGTTTATCATAATATAAAAAGAGACTGCAGATATTAAAAACTGCAGCCTCTTTTTATTTGAAAAATCCCTATAGCACCACAGGAATTTTCCCTTTAATATTAAGTTCATCTTCTTTAACATCACAGTTATATGCAAGTACTGACACACCTGCAGCTGCAGCTCTTCTGAGGGCATCTCCAAAAGCCTTGTGGGTTTCGTCATTAGGCCTGAATTCCCTTACATTATCAATCTGAATTACAAAGAGTATAAATCCCCTGTAACCTTCATTTACAGCTTCTACAAGTTCATTAAGATGCTTTATTCCCCTTTCTGTTGGTGCATCTGGAAACTTTACAACACCTTTTTCTTCTAAAGTTACTCCTTTTACCTCCAGCCAGGCTTTATTACCCTCTTCATCTTCAAGATAGAAATCGAACCTTGAATTTCCATATGTTTTTTCACGCTTAACAGTGGTAAGCTTTCCCATGCCTTGAAGTTCTATTTTATCCTGATAAAAGGCCTCCTCAGCCACCTTGTTAGGCACCTGAGAGTCCATATTAATCATCATATTACCTTTTAATACACCTATCAGGTCATAGCGTGTTTTTCTCGTTTCATGAGCTTCCCCAAAGTCCTGTAAATATATTTCAACTCCTGGTACAAGGAGTTCTTTACATCTTCCTGTATTCTTTACGTGAGCCCTTTCTACTCTTCCATCTACAGATACTTCCGCTATAAATCTGTTTGGCCTGCTTATAAATGTTCCTTTGACTATATTTTCGTATTTCATACATTGAATTTTATCAGATTTTCCATTATAATTAAAGACGTTATTATTAAATAAGGGGGCGATTTTATGCACACACCCGATCCTGTTGCCTTCACCCTTTTTGGCACAGATGTAAGATGGTATGGTATTTTAATCGGACTTGGATTTATACTGGCAATTATTATCAGCTATAAACGGGCACCTCAGCACGGAATAAAAAGCGAAAACATACTGGACTTTGCAATCTGGATGATTCCCTTTTCCATAATAGGTGCAAGACTCTACTACGTAATATTCGAATGGGAGTACTATGCTGGTGATTTTAAAAAAATCTTTGATATAAGAGGTGGTGGTCTTGCTATTCATGGCGGACTTATTGCCGGAATAATTGTAGGAATCCTTGTCTGCAGACACTATAAAATTAACTTTATAGAACTTGCTGATCTTGTTTTCCCTGCTGTAGCACTTGCTCAGTCCATTGGAAGATGGGGAAACTATTTCAACTCAGAAGCTCATGGCGGACCAACAGACCTTCCATGGGCCATATTTGCAGATGGAGAATATGTCCATCCAACATTTCTATACGAATCACTATGGTGCTTTGCACTGTTTATCTTCCTTATCTGGCTAGATAAAAGAAGATCATTCCCGGGACAGATTGCATGTCTTTACGGAATGCTATATTCTCTTGAAAGAGGATTTGTTGAACAGCTTCGAACAGACAGCCTTATGATAGGGCCATTCAAGCAGGCTCAGGTACTAAGCTTCTGTGTGTTCGTATTCTGTCTTATAACATACTATATTTTAAAAAAGAAAGATACAGAGAAAAGGAGTTTATCATAATGAAATTAGGTATTGTAGGCCTTCCTAACGTAGGCAAAAGTACACTTTTTAATGCTATTACAAAGGCAGGAGCAGAAGCTGCCAACTACCCTTTCTGCACAATTGAACCAAACGTTGGTGTAGTAACAGTTCCTGACGAAAGAATCAGAAAGCTTTCCGAACACTATAACACAAAGAGAACAGTATATACAACAATTGAATTCTGCGACATTGCAGGTCTTGTAAAAGGAGCTTCAAAAGGTGAAGGTCTTGGAAATAAGTTCTTAGGCCATATCAGAGAAGTTGCTGCTATTGTTCATGTAGTAAGATGTTTCGAAAATGACAACATTGTTCATGTAGACGGCAAAATCAATCCACTGTCAGACATTGAAACAATTAACATGGAACTTATTCTTTCTGATATGGAAATCTTAGAAAAACGTATTACAAAGACAACAAAAAACCTGAAAGGCGATAAGAGTCTTCAGGCTGAGCTTGATATTTTAAACAAGGTATATAACTTCCTTTCAGAAGGAAAATCAGCAAGAGCTCTTGACCTTGATGACGAAGAAACATCATTCGTAAAAGAACTTAACCTTCTTTCATATAAACCTATTATCTACGTTGCTAATGTGTCTGAAGATGATGCTGCAGATGGAACAGATAACGAATATGTTAAACAGGTTAAGGAATTTGCAAAAACTGAAGATGCTGAAGTAGTTGTAATATGCGCAGAAATTGAACAGGAAATTTCTGAACTAGATGATGAAGAAAAAGAAATGTTCTTAGAAGAGCTTGGAATCAGCGAATCTGGTCTTGATAAATTAATCAAAGCATCTTACACACTTCTTGATTTAATTTCATTCCTGACTGCCGGCGAAGATGAGTGCCGTGCATGGACAATCAAACAGGGAACCAAGGCTCCTGGTGCTGCAGGTAAAATTCATACTGACTTCGAAAGAGGATTTATCCGTGCAGAAACTATCGGCTTTGATAAATTTGAAGAATGTGGCATGAACATGGCTACAGCTAAAGAAAAAGGATTACTTCGTTCAGAGGGAAAAGAATATGTTGTTAAAGATGGAGACATCATTACATTCCTTTTCAACGTATAAAATATGACTCAGAGAGACTTCGAAAGAGGTCTCTTTTTTATAATATAGGAAATATCGATTAAAAGAGATATTTCCGTATATTTCAAAGAAAGTACCTTGGCGTTGTCACCTTAAAAGGTGACATGAGGATACAGAAAAACAAAGTTTTTCGTAGTATCCTCTTTTTTTATATGAGATTTTTATTTTACTTCCCCTGCACCAACTGGCATAATCATCAGAAAACCCGGCCAGCTGACCCTTTCCAGAAAACGAAATAAGGCTGCCCACATGGACAGCCCCGTAAAGTCATTCTTCTTATTTGTTGTGTGAAAGAATAATATCTGTTAAGTCTACTGGCGCAACGATTTTGCCATCCTTGTAAACTCTCATGTTACCGCTTGCGATTTCGTCAATAAGAATAACGTTTCCGTCTTTGTCATATCCGAATTCAAATTTAATATCCCATAATTCTAATCCCATAGTCTTAAGGTCATCAGCAACAATTTTTGTAATCTGTAATGTCTGTTCCTTCATCTGTTCAAACATTTCTCTTGACATAATTCCAAGAGCCTCTAAACCTTCGCTTGTTACTAGTGGATCTCCCTTTTCATCATCTTTAAGAGTTGTTTCAACATATCCGTTTTCGAAAACAGTACCATCTTCAATATATTTTCCATAACGACGGATAAAGCTTCCTGTAGCTCTGTATCTGCAGATAACTTCTAATCCCTGACCAAATGGTGTGGCACGAAGTACTTCCATTGTAGCATCTTCCAGATCTGCACTTACATAGTGTGTCTTGATTCCTGCTGCATTAATCATTTCGAAGTATCTGATTGATGTTTCTAAGTTAGCTCTGCCAATTCCATCAATTGTAAGACCTACTGTATTTTCACCTGGGTCAAAAACTCCATCTTTTCCTGTGCAGTCATCTTTGAACTTTAAAAGTACATTTCCATTTTCTAATGCATAAACGTCCTTAGTTTTACCCTGATAAATCTTTTCCATCTTTTGCCTCCGTATTATTTAAATTAAGAATTAATTAACGTCAAATTTCCTCTATATTATAGCACACTGAAATTCATAAACAATAAATATAAAATAATTTTACGAAGTTTTTCATCAACTTACAGATAAAGTTCGTATTTTTGTTTCAAATATCCCTGTATACGCCATTATAGTCGATGTTATTCAAGCATAACGTTCGTGTTTTTCTTCCTGCCTTGACTAAGGTATAAATATTACATATAATATAATTAACATATGTTAATTACAAAAGAGGTGTATATTATGGCAAGACCCGTAAAAAACAGAATCATACAGTCCATTCCAACAAGTGAAGGTTTCGTTCCTGTTGGATATGATAATCATAAAGAATATGATCGCGTAATAATGACAGTTGATGAATACGAAACCATCAGGCTCATAGATTACGGCGGTGAAAATCACGAAACATGCGCAGAAAGCATGGGTATATCAAGATCAACAGTAACTAACATTTATGATTCAGCAAGGAAAAAGATTTCAGATGCACTCATAAATGAAAAAATCCTCCTTATAGAAGGCGGTAACTATGATATAAGTAATGAAAACTGCAAAATCGGATGCATAGAAAATCACACAAAAACCACCATAGCAGTTCCTTACAGCAATGGTGAAATTCTTCAGCATTTTGGCCAGTGCCAGACATTTAAATTCTACCATATATCAGGTGGCAATCTGGAAAGTGAAGAAATTGTAAGTGCATCCGGCTACGGACATGGTACACTTGTTACATTTCTTAAAGAAAGAAATATTGACATTCTTATCTGCGGCGGAATAGGAGCAGGTGCTCAGAACTTCCTTGCAGAAGATAATATTACCTTTTACGCTGGTGTAAAGGGAAGTGCCGACAAAGCAGTTTCAGAGCTTCTCGAAGGCACACTGTCATATAGCACAAATGCAACATGCGAAAACCAGGAACACAGCTGTAACTGTCACAAATAGGATTTTCTCTCCCTGTTAGCAGGGAGAGATTTTTTTATAATATAGGAAATATCGATTAAAAGAGATATTTCCGTATATTTCAAAGAAAGTACCTTGGCGTTGTCACCTTAAAAGGTGACATGAGGATACAGAAAAACAAAGTTTTTCGTAGTATCCTCTTTTTTTATGCAATGGAAAAACGCTTCGTATTAATATCATAATAATACACCGAATCCGAAAGAATATCCTTTCCCTTAACAACACATTCATTGGCATCGCGAACCACGCTTTCAAGATATTCTTTTTCCTGACCAAAGTCTGGAAGAATAAACACTTCATGCACAGATGATGGAAGAACATACATGCTTTTTTCGTACATTTCTGCAAGCTTTGAAATTTCATCTGTAATAAACATACCAACTGCACCAAACACCCTCATCTTATTAGAAAGTACATAGAAATGTCTTTCAATCAGTTCTGTACTAAGCGGATACAGATTTAATGTGTTAAACCGGGCAAGCTCATATAGTTCCTCTTCACTAAGATTGAGTTTTTCAAGTATGGTGTTATTCAGAATAACACTACATATTCCTCCATCTGGTGTCTCTGTAACGCTTCTGTAAATAACTGATAGATCCAGTACATCTATATGCGGCACAGTTGCCAGCAAATTACTGTATCTTTCTGTGTTAATAAGGCTCATAATAATATTATCTGTTCTCATTTTACCCCTCTCTTTCTGTTATTTTTTTTAAAACAATAATATTAAATATAATAAGGCGGAGATATATCATATTCTCCCTGCGGGAATGATGAATAAAGTGTATCTGCCTTAATACCAAATAAATTAAACATAATACTCTCCTTTCAGAAAAAAACACCGCATCAGTTAACATGCAGTGTTCTCTTACGCCTAAATAAAAACGGATTGCAGTGCAATCCGTTTATTTCTAACTCTTATTTACTTTTTTTACAGTTTTTGTTATTACAATAATATCACAATTTTTTTCACCTTACAAGTGTTTTTTAAAAAAGTGATAAATTTTTCGACACATGAAAAAGAAATCTCTGTTTCCACTGTCTCCATACTTTGTTGTTGTAGGTATTTCCAGGGTTCTTAAATATAATATTCTCAAGAACTTCTCCTCTGTAATATTCGGGAACAACTGACAAAGCATTACGGATACCTGCAATTCTCTCTTCAAGAATGAGTTTCTCCATGGCATTATCTTCTGTAGGCTGCCATAAAGATCCTCTTGAACTACACTCTCTTACAACGCTTCCACTCTTACTGCGATCACCTTTTTCTCCGTTAATCTCCTCTAGCCTTTCTTCCATGCGGTACAGATCTCTTACCGCCCATAGACTCTGATAATATACTGTATCAGGAAGTACATATTCCTTTTCTTTTGTTTGCTGCCACTCTCTCGACATGGCCTCCTCCTTCCTTAACCTCCTGAATATTTTTTACCATAAATTACATTATATGTCAAGAGTTTTTAAGGATAATTTTCAGATTATTGTATTTTTTTACCAGAAGTTGAAATATATATTCCTGTAAGTGTCATAATAACTCCTAAGACTGTATACCAGCCAAAAGGATCATTTACAAAAATAACACCTGACATTATACCTACAACTGTAGTCATATTTGCAGTAAGATTACTTCCAATGGCTGCAGGAAGCCTTCCAAGCACATAGTTATAGAGAATGTAGCAGATGCAGGAACAACATGCTCCAAGGAAAAGCACGCTTAACAGAATACGGCCGTCAGAAAGACATGCTCTGTATCCTGTAAATCCATATCCACCTGCAAAGCTGATTATATTAAAGAACACCGCTCCCATAATGGAAATAACCATGGTAGATTCCATAGGATTAAATTCCTCTGCTGCTCTTCCTGCAACGTGAGAATAAAATCCGCCAAGAGTTACTGCGGCAAAAAGGCTGATATATCCAAACCACTTACCACCAATAGAAAATGCAGGTGAAAGACCAATACTAAGTGCCACTCCGGAAAAAGCAATAATAATTGCAACTGTAGTTCTTAATGACACCTTTTTGTGAAGGAACAGAACTCCTGTAATTATTACCATAAGCGGAATAGTTGCAATAAAAATCGATGACTCAGATGGAGTTGTATATTTAATTCCTGTAGTTTCGAAGATAGAATAAAAGCATGGCTGAATTGCACCAAGAAGTAAAAGTACACGTATATTCTTACCTCTGAAATTTACTTTAATAACTTTAAATGCCCATAGCAGTATAAATATTATGGCTGATACTGTCCATCTCAGTGCCAGAAGAGGAAGCACCTCTATGGCTTCAAGCGCAACCTTTGTTCCAAGAAAGGAAAACCCCCATAAGGAAGAGCACAGCACAGCAAGAATGTATACAGTTCCCTGTTTTTTTAAAAGATTTTCAATCATTTTCTTAATCCTTCAAGAACTCTCAGGCAGTCACCGAAAATACCATAAGCTGTCTGCTTTATTTCTGGTTCGTGCTCCGTAATAGTTATTTTACCCATAAGGTCAGTTGTAACAGATACTACTGATGTGGTGCTGTCTATGCCTGCAAGCATATGAGTTTTTTCTACAAGAACTGGTTTAACAAAAGCATTTGGTACGCCATTCTTAATACTTCCCTTACAAAGAAGCTTATGAACAAAGCCTTTTTCTGAAGCACTTCTTACTTCATCATAAGAAATATCCTCTATGCCTTTACAATTAACATCTTCTGGCGTGATTCCTGCGTCCATAAGAACATTCATAAGCGCAGCAACCTTTGCAGCTGCATCGTATCCCTTTATATCTGTGTCAGGATCTGCTTCAATAAATCCCTGTTTCTTACCTTCTGCTATAATAGTATCATAATCAGTACCCTTTTCCATTTCCTCTAAAATATAGTTTGTAGTACTGTTCAGGATTCCAGAAATTTCACTGACTTTGCAAAGTTTCAGGCAGTTGTCTGCAAGATTAAATACAGGCGTACCATCCATTACTGTAGTTTCACAGAAAAACATAAGGTTTCTTTCTTCTGCCATGTTCTTAAGTTCTCTGTACGCCCATGCCACTGGTCCCTTATTTGCAGTTACAACATGCTTATTACGTGAAAACGCCTTCTTAATGTGGTCTGTTGCAGGCTGACCTGTAAATATATTAAGAGGCGTCATTTCACACATAACATGGTAGTCAGCCTTTTCAATAACTTCCATTGCACTCAGAGTGCAATATCCCTTTACATTTTCATCAAAATGTCCTTTTTCCTTAACTGCCTTTACTGCAGCTAATAAATCTATGCCTTGGGAATCAAGAATTGTACCTCGTGAATAAGTAGAAATAGCTGTGACAATAATGCCACAGCCATACATTTCTTCTATATCCTTCTCTTTTTCCAAAAGCATTTCTGCAAATGCTCTTCCTGCGTTTCCGAAACCTATTAATGCAAGTTTTAACTTTTTCATTTTCAGCCTCCATAAGGATAATATGTTATAATTTTATCTGTCTTCTTCAGTTACTGCTGAACCAAGATTAATGGTTGCCTTGTGCAGCTCCTGAACAATGTTATTTACCTTTACAAGTTTCTCTGGTGAAATATTTTCTCCCATAACAAGGTTTGCATTGTAAAGAATATTTTCGATTCCAAGATGAATATCAGAAAGTGTATCTCTGAGTTTAAGAATTTCTTCATCTCTTAAGCCTTCTTCTACAGCTTCATCAAAGTTCAGAAGTTCTGCAGTGTTCATGTCAAGTTCAAATTCTGAATTTCCATGTACAACTACAGGTTCATATCCCAGCCTGTCATTAAGAAGTTTTGCAAAGTCTTTCTTTGAATCTTCTTCACCATGCACAAGGAAAATCTGCTTTGGTCTCTGCTGGAAGCCAGAAACCCATGCAAACAGACCATTCTGATCTGCATGTCCTGAAAATCCTTCAAGGTTATATATTTCTGCATTTACATTTACAATTTCTCCAAAGAGAGCTACTTCTTTAGCCCCCTGTACAAGTTTTCTTCCAAGTGTTCCCTCTGCCTGATATCCGACAAATATTATGCTGTTTCTTGCGTCCCACAGGTTATGTTTCAGGTGATGCCTGATTCTTCCTGCTTCACACATTCCGCTTGCCGAAATAATTACCTTAGGCTCTCTGTTCATATTAAGAGCCTGTGATTCTGCAGTACTTCTTGTAAAATGAAGATTTTTAAAATCAAGAGGATTATCACCCCTCAGAATGTAATCTTTTGTTTCTTCATCAAATACCTGAGCATTCTTACGGAATACTTCTGTTGCTGTAGTAGCCATAGGACTGTCTACATAAACCTGAAGATTCTCAAGCTGCTCTCTGTATCTGTTATCTTCTAAATAAAGCTTGTTAAATTCGAAAATAAGTTCCTGTGTTCTTCCAACTGCAAAGGAAGGAATAACAACAGTTCCACCTCTCTTGATTGTTTTAAGCACAATATCAGCAAGCTGACTGATACTTGTACTGTTCTCAGGATGATTTCTGTTACCATAGGTAGTTTCCATAATAACATAGTCAGCCTTCTTTATTACTGTAGGGTCTCTTAAAATAGGTCTGTCAATCATACCAAGGTCACCAGAGAATACAATTTTCGAATCCTTATCTCCTTCTTTAACCCAGAGTTCCACAATGGACGAACCAAGAATATGACCGGCATCATTAAAAACAATTCTCATGTTTTCGTTAATTTCAATAAGCTGATCATATAGCACTGATTCTACATACTTTAATGCCTCGCAGGCATCTAAGTATGTGTACAGAGGCTCAACAGGTGGCTTACCTGTACGTTCATTTCTTCTTGACTTCCATTCTGCATCCTTTTCCTGAATAAATCCACTGTCTTTGAGCATTACGTCAAGCAGGTCTGCTGTAGCGTCTGTACAGTAGATTTTTCCTGTAAATCCCTGCTTTACAAGCAGTGGAAGTCTTCCGCAGTGGTCAATGTGAGCATGACTCAGAATAACACATTCTATTTCTGCAGGATCAAATGGAAATGGTTCGTGATTAAGAGCATCCTGAACCTTTCCTCCCTGAAATAGTCCGCAATCAAGTAATATCTTATGGTTTTCTGTTGTTAACAGATGGCAGGATCCTGTAACTCCGGATGATGCTCCGCAAAATTTGATTTTCATACCTTCCCCCTGATCTTTTTATCAGATCTTAACATTCCATAAATCTACTTCTCCTGTTGAAACCACAGTAGCACCTGCTTCAAGAGCAGCTCTTACTTCTTCCTCAGTTTCAATAATGCCTCCGGCAATAATAGGGACATTTACCTTTTCGGAGAATTCTTTAATTTTTTTTGTAATGATTCCAGGCATAATTTCAATAATGTCCGGTTTTGAAATTCTGATTGACTCAACAGAAGTTCCAACTGAATGAGAGTCAACCATAAAGAATCGCTGAACTGTAATCAGATTAAATTCTTTTGCCGCCTTTATAATATTTGTTCTGGTTGTCAGAATTCCGTCTACACCCTGTTTTGAAAGGAACTCAAGTCCAAAACGGTCCTTGCCTATTCCTTCTGCAAAATCAACATGTACAAAGGCTTTCTTTCCTGCACTGTGAATTTCCTTTACGCACTGATTAACAGTCATAATATTGGAGTGCAGAAGAAAAATCATATCCACATCTGATCTCAGAGCCGTACTAAAGTCCTTCTCTGTTCTGATTGCAGCTGCAATTGGTTTTTCAATAAAACTTACCATATTTTGTCTCCCTTTCTCTTTTATGGTCCTACTAATATCACTATTATACAATGTTTTCTGATTTATCACAAATAAATACTCCTAATTTTCTTCAGTTCCATGAAAATCAGAGCCCTCAGTTACATGCATGTGTAATTTACCTGCAATATATGCAAGATTATTTCCCTGCTCCTGATTTACTGATGGGTGATAACATTCAATTCCTTTAAGTCCTTTTTTCTTAAGATCTCTCAGTATTTCATTAAGGGCATCCCAGAATTCCTTACTGTCCTTTTCTCCAAGACCTCTTGTTTTAAAAGGATGAGCAAGAACAGGAAGTCCTCCTGCTTCCTTTACTACCTTTATAGCATCTTCAATGCTTATCATTTCTTTTTTTACAGAATTAAGAAGTTCCCATACATTTTCTGTATCATAGCCTTTTTTCTTCATAGCTCTTACAAAATCAGGCTTTCCAATGTATTTCCCGGGTTTACCTTCTGTAAGTTCTTCTTCTGTAAGTTCATATCCTTTTTCATTAAGAAAGCTTATGAGCTTTTTATTTCTTTCATTACGCTTTTCACGTAAATCAGCAATTGTTTCTGTAAGAAGCTCATTATCAGGGTCTATATAGTATCCAAGTAAGTGAAACTCTGTTTCTTCCCCCTTATAGTCGTAGGCTGTGGCAAGCTCAATACCTGAAACAACCTGTATTTTCAGTGCTTCTCCAGCAATCTGCGCCTCTTTTATTCCATCTACGCCATCATGGTCAGTAATGGAAATAATATCATATTCTCTGTCTTTATACATTCTTACTAAATCAGTTGGCTTCATTGTTCCATCTGAGTAATATGTGTGAGTATGAAAGTCTACTTTATATGCCATTTTTTGTCCTCTAAATATATAAAATTTCTTTTGCGATTTCTTCTGCTTTTTCTCTGCCCTTAAGGTAATCTATTATTGCAAGTGCAAATTCCATTGCTGTTGCAGGTCCTCTTGATGTAATTACATTACCTGAAACAACAACTCTGTCTTCTTTTTTTACAGCACCGATAAGTTCGTCTTCCATGCCAGGATATATTGTTGCATCATGTCCTGCAAGGATTCCGTCTCTGCCAAGAACCATTGGTGCAGCGCATACTGCTGCAACAGGTTTTCCACTTAAATAGAATTTCTTAAGTTCAGCATTAAGTTCTTTGTGATTGCAAAGGTTTGTTGTTCCAGGCATGCCACCAGGAAGAACCAGCATTTCACATTTGTCATAAATACCTTCTTTAAAGAAAATATCTGTTTCTACTGCAATACCTCTTGATCCATAAACAATTTTTTCGTCCATTAAAGACACTGTCTTTACCTGGATTTCTGCACGTCTTAAAAGATCGGTAACAGTAACTGCTTCTATTTCCTCAAAGCCATTTGCTAAAAATACATATACCATAATCTCTCTCCTAATTAATAAAAAATTCTTTCTGGTTTTGTAATTGTATAATGCACATATGTCATAACTGCAAGAAATACAATTGCAACCAGAGTTGCAAACATAATGTATGTTTTAAAGAAAGGATCGCCCAGCATTGTTCCTACAATGGAGTATTTGGAAAGTTTCATGCCGATAAACTCTGCATAGAGAAACTTTCTGCACGACTTTATGGCTACAAATACACCATGGCATATTATGAGCACAAGAGTCAGAACTATGCCTGCTCTGTACCTGTTTCTAAGCGCTTTCTTGTAATTCATACGGAATAGATAAAAATAAATCCCAAAGAAAACTGCTGCAGACAGAAGTCCTGCTGCAAGCTCTATATTAAGTATCTTCTTTGCTTTTTTCATAACCTCCTGATCTTCTTTTTCCATAATAGGATCTTTGAAGATTCTGTTGTCTTCGTAAACCTGAAAAGGTTTGCTGCTGAAGGAGCTGAAATACGAGGTAATTTCCTTTGCCATTTCATTTCCTGTAACGTTATAAGGTACCTCATACATTACTTCACTGTCATTAAAATGATATACATAAGTAGCTGACATTCTCAGTACAAGATTTGAGCTTAAAAGTATTATCATAAGTGACATAAAGACAACAAGGAGTCCGGATAATAAGTAGTTTACTTTACGCATACACTTCTCACCTGTCCCTTTATTAAAATTGAAATGGGGATAGACAAACTATCCCCTGTATATTTCACTTATTAAGCTTCATAACTGTCTAAATAACTAATATAAGGCAGATTTCTGTATTTCTGGTCAAAGTCAAGGCCGTATCCAATAACAAAAAGATCTTCTATTTCGAATCCGATGTAATCGCCTGTAACATCTGCAGTTCTTCTTGAAGGTTTGTCAAGTAAAGTACAGATTGTCACGCATTTTGCGTTCTTTTCTCTGAAGTAAGTCTGCAGGTTCTTAAGAGTATTACCTGTATCAATAATGTCTTCAACAATAATTACATTCTTGCCTTCAACATCAAGTTCAATATCCTTTTTAATAACTAATTTACCTGAACTTACTGTGCTGCTGCCATAGCTGCTTGCTGCAATAAAATCAATCTTTGCATCAAGATCAATTGTTTTCATCATGTCAGCCATCCACATTACAGCACCTTTAAGTGTACCAATAAGAATAACTTCTTCACCCTTAAAGTCTTCTGTAATCTGCTTACCTAATTCAATAGCTCTGTTCCAGATCTGTTCCTGTGTGAGAAGAATAGTACCTTTTACTTCTCTGTCTAATGTTAACATTCTTTACTCCTCATCTTTCTCTTCTTCAACGTCGAAATCTACGCCTTCTATAATATCTTTCTTTTTAAATTTCCCTGACAGGTCTTCTGCTTTTTCCCCTATCCAGTATGAGTCAAGTTCATCCTTCAGATGAAGAATAATAAATGCCCATAAGACGATATCATCCAGAAAACCAAAAGGAAAAAGAACTGGTGGAATTAAATCCACAGGAAGAAACAGGTATATAATACCTGCAATTACCAATGCTTTTTTTCTTAGTGGAACAGTCTTATCTCTTAAAAGATAAAAAACTGCTTCCAGTCTTCTCACAATTACTCTGAGTCCGATAAACCGCATCTTTCCTCCAACAGTCTTTCAATTTCATCAAGGAGAACATCGTAACCAGTTCTCTTAAGTGATGAAATAGGAATAACTTTATCTTCTTTACCAAGGTCCAGAGTCTTACGTATTACAGAAATATTTTTCTGCATTTCGTTTCTTGAAACCTTGTCTGCCTTAGTTGCAACAACAATGCCATCTAATCCATAATATCTCAGATAATCGTACATCTGCACGTCCTGAGCAGTAGGCTTATGTCTGATATCCACAAGCTGGATTACCTTCATGAGTCCCTGCCTGTTTTCCAGGTATGTTTCCATCATTTCACCCCAGTTATCTGACATGGATCTTGAAACCTTTGCATATCCGTATCCTGGCAGGTCAACAATTCTAAAAGTATCATTCATAAGGTAAAAGTTAATGGTTCTTGTTTTACCAGGGCTTCCACTAACCTTTGCCAGCTTTCTTCTGTTTGTTATAAGGTTAAGAAGTGATGACTTTCCTACGTTTGATCTGCCAGCAAAAGCAACTTCAGGAAGTACATCTTCCGGATACTGAGAAGGCTTTGCTGCTACAGCGTCTAATTCTGATTTAATAATTTTCATAAATCTTTCCTTATCTATTTAACTAATGCTTCCGAAAGAGCCTGCTCTGCATTATCAAGTAAGACAAAATCCAGCTGCTTTCTTACTGATACCGGAATTTCTTCAATATCAGCTTCATTTTCTTTTGGTAAAAGAATCTTTGTAATTCCTGCTCTGTGAGCAGCAAGTACTTTTTCTTTAATTCCCCCCACCGGAAGAACTTTTCCTGTAAGAGAAAGCTCACCTGTCATTGCAATATTTCTTCTTACAGCTCTGCCAGTAAGAGTAGAAACTACTGCAGTGCACATTGTTACACCTGCTGAAGGACCATCCTTTGGAACTGCACCTTCCGGCACATGTATATGAAGATCATATTTTTTGTTAAAGTCTTCTTCGATTCCGAATTTATCAGCAACTGAACGAATATAGCTTACACCAATCTTTGCGCTTTCCTGCATTACATCTCCAAGATTACCTGTAAGTGAAAGTTTTCCTGAGCCCGGAACCTTTACTGTTTCTATCTGAAGTGTATCTCCACCTACTGCAGTCCATGCAAGACCAGTTGTAACACCAACCTGGTTTTCTCCTTCTACCATGTCAAAGTGGTAACGTTTCTTTCCTAAGAATGATTCCAGGTTTCTCTGTGTAATATTATATGACTTTTTACCTTCTGTTACAATCTTTCTTGCTACTTTTCTGCAAAGGTTTGCAATTTCTCTTTCAAGATTTCTTACTCCTGATTCTCTTGTATAGTAATTAATAATGTCGTGAACTGCCCCGTCAGAAATTCTGATGTTTTCTGATGTAAGTCCGTGAGCCTTTACTTTTTTATCTATAAGGTATTTCTTTGCTATGTTAACCTTTTCTTCTTCTGTATATCCGGATACTTCAATTACTTCCATTCTGTCAAGAAGTGGTCTTGGAATTGTATCAAGGCTGTTAGCTGTAGTAATAAACATTACTTTTGACAGGTCAAAAGGTACTTCAAGGAAGTGATCTGTAAAAGTATTATTCTGTTCAGGGTCAAGAACTTCTAACAGTGCTGAAGCTGGATCGCCTTTAAAGTCTGCACCGATTTTGTCTATTTCGTCAAAAAGGAATACAGGGTTATTTACACCAGCCTCCTTAATGCATGAAATAACTCTTCCCGGAATTGCACCAACATAAGTTCTTCTGTGTCCTCTGATTTCTGCTTCGTCACGAACACCACCAAGAGACATTCTTACAAATTCTCTTCCTCCTGCTCTTGCAATGGATTTTGCAATAGAAGTTTTTCCAACTCCCGGAGGACCTACAAGGCAAAGAATTGAACCTTTGATTTCCTTTGTAAGATGAATTACAGCAAGATATTCCAGAACTCTTTCTTTAACTTTCTCTAAGCCATAGTGATCTTCATTTAAGATTTTTTCTGCGCGTTTAAGGTCATCATTTGTTTCTGATCCTTTATTCCATGGTAATTCCAGAATTGTTTCAATATAGTTTCTGATAACAGCTCCTTCAGCTGATGAAGGAATCATCTTCGAAAACTTATTGATTTCTTTTTTTACCTTATCTTCTGTTTTTTCGTCAAGGTCAATTTCTTTAAGTTTTTCAAGCCATTCTGAAGCTTCTATACCTGCGTCCTCATTTACTCCCAGTTCTTCCTGAATAGCCCTCATCTTTTCACGAAGGATGTATTCTCTCTGGTTTTTGTCTACGTTTTCTTTGACTTTTCCTGCAATAACCTTTTCGATTTCTGCTATTTCATTTTCCTGACATAACATATCCATAAGAATATCCATTCTTAATGAAAAATCATTTTCTTCAAGGATTTCCTGTTTTCTGTTATATGGAACAGCCATGTCATGAGCCATTTTGTACACCGAAGCAACTGGTGACTTTTCCAAAACAGCCTTTTCAATTACTTCTTCTGCAAGATGTCCTGAAAGAGAACCATATTTAATAAAAGAATCTTTCAGAACTCTCAGCTTGGCACTGTCTTCTGTGCTCATTTCCTCTTCTTTAATATATTCAGGAACCGGATTTATGGAGCACTTGAAGAAATCATCATCTTCAATTATTTCTTCTGCTGTTGCTTTATAAAGTCCTTCTACCAGTACACGAATGGCATCGCCCTGAATTTTCAGCATCTGCTTTACTTTAATTACAGTACCTGTATTATATAAATCTTTTGCAGTAGGAATAAGCACATTGTCGTCAATCTGTGAAAGCACAAATACCTGTTTGTCCGCATTCATTGCATTTTCCAGTGCTTTAACTGACTTGTCTCGTCCTATGTCAAAGTGCATTACTGTGTTTGGAAAAATTGTAAGCCCTCTTAAAGGGATACAGGGAAAGAAAGTTTTTTCTTCTGCCATAATTTTTCTCCTCTCATAAAACAATAAGGCGACATAAGTCGCCTGTAATTAAGAGACGTGAGTCTCCTCTGTTTCTTCTTTTCTGTCACCATATATAAGGACTGGTTCTGTTCCTTTTTCTATGGTATCAGCTGTAATGATGCATTTTTCTACATCTTCTTCTGATGGAATATCAAACATTACATTAGTCATTGCATGTTCTAAAATACTGCGAAGACCTCTTGCACCTGTTTTTCTTTCGATTGCTTTCTTTGCAACCAGACGGATTGCTTCATCTTCAATCTCAAATTCCACTCCATCAATTTCAAACAGTTTCCTGAACTGTTTAACAAGAGCATTCTTTGGCTCCTTCATTATTCTGATAAGAGCATCTTCTGTAAGTTCTTCAAGAGTAACCATTACAGGAAGTCTTCCTATAAACTCAGGAATAAGTCCGAATTTCAGAAGGTCTTCTGGTTCCAGGTTAGCGAAAATATTCTTTTCATCAACCTGACTGTTTGCCATGTCTGAGTTAAATCCTATTACTCTTTCGCCCATTCTCTTCTGAATAATTCTTTCCAGTCCGTCGAAAGCTCCACCGCATATAAATAATACGTTTGATGTATCAAACTGTATAAATTCCTGGTGTGGATGTTTTCTTCCTCCCTGTGGTGGAACGTTTGCAACAGTTCCTTCTAGGATTTTAAGAAGTGCCTGCTGAACTCCTTCACCACTTACGTCTCTTGTAATTGAAGGGTTATCTGACTTTCTTGAAATCTTATCGATTTCGTCAACATAAATAATACCCTTCTGCGCTTTTTCAATATCATAATCTGCAGCCTGGAGCAGACGTAAAAGAATATTTTCAACGTCTTCACCAACATAGCCTGCTTCAGTAAGTGCTGTTGCATCAACAATTGCAAATGGTACATCAAGTATACCAGCAAGTGTCTGTGCCAGCAGTGTTTTTCCAGAACCTGTAGGTCCTATCATAACAATATTACTTTTCTGCAGTTCAATTTCGTCTTCATCTTTAATATCACATGTGCGATTAATACGCTTATAGTGATTGTATACTGCAACAGCAAGTGTTTTCTTCGCCTCATCCTGACCAATAACATAATCAGAAAGTGTTTCAAAGATTTCTCTTGGCTTAGGCAGTTCATAGTGAGTGTTGTGGGATTCTCTTTCTGACTCTCTGATTTCGTCTTCTATAATGTCCACACATCTTTCGATACACTCTTCGCAGATATATACACCAGGACCTGAAATAAGGCGTCTTACCTGATTCTGTGGTTTTCCACAAAATGAACATCTTAACTGTTTGTGATCATCGTATCTGTCAGCCATTAACTTCCTCCCGTTATTTTTTGCGGATAACTTTGTCTACTAATCCGTATGCACATGCATCATCTGCACTCATAAAGTTATCTCTGTCTGTATCTTTCTCAATAGTTTCCAGGTCTTTGCCTGTATTTTCACTTAATATTCTGTTTAATTTTTCTTTTGTTTTAAGCATCCATTCTGCATGAATTTTAATGTCGGATGCCTGTCCCCTTGCACCGCCTAAAGGCTGGTGAATCATTACTTCAGCATTTGGTAATGCAAATCTCTTTCCTTTTGTTCCAGATGACAGAAGGAATGCTCCCATGCTTGCTGCAAGACCAACGCATATTGTAGATACATCCGGCTTAATGTACTGCATAGTATCATAAATAGCCATCCCGGCGGTTACTGAACCACCGGGGCTATTGATGTAAATACAAATGTCTTTATCAGGGTCTTCAGCTTCTAAGAACAGTAACTGTGCTACCACAAGACTTGCAACATGATCATCTATTTCATCCCCTAAAAAGATAATTCTGTCTTTTAATAATCTTGAATAGATGTCATATGATCTTTCTCCTCTGCCGGTATTTTCAACCACATATGGTACTACAGCCATTCTTTAACCCTCCTAAATATCTTTGTTTCTTTTTATTTTTCTTCAGCTTCAGCTTCTTCAGCAGCTTCTTCTGTTTCTTCAGCTTTTTCAACTTTTGTGATCTTTGCTTCAGCATAAAGCATGTCGATAGCTTTCTTTAACTGAATGTCTTTTCTGAAGAACTTTAAGCTTTCTTCTCCAAGCATCTTTCTGATTTCTTCTTTGTCGATGCCGTAAGCTTTAGCCATTTCTTCTAATTCGTTATCTAATTCTTCGTCAGAAACAGTAATTTCTTCTTTTTCTACGATTGACATTAAGATTACTCTTGTTTCAACTTTCTTAGCAGCTTCTTCTCTCATTTCAGCTCTGAAGTCTTTCATGTCTTTCTGTACGAACTGCATGTACTGTTCTAAGCTTAAGCCCTGAGATCTTAACTGCTGGTCGATTTCCTGAAGCATTCTGTCTAATTCATCTTCTACCATTACAGCTGGAACATCGAACTTGTTAGCTTCTGCAACCTTTTCGATAATAGCATCTTTTGCATTGTTTTCTGACTGAGCGTCAGCATATTTCTGAAGTTTTTCTTCAACTGACTTCTTTAATTCTTCTAATGTATCAAATTCGCTTACTTCCTGTGCAAATTCGTCATCTAATTCTGGAAGCTGTTCTTCTTTGATTCCGTGAATCATGCAGTGGAATACAGCATCTTTTCCTGCTAATTCAGGAGCGTGGTATTCTTCTGGGAATGTAACTTCTACGTCTACAGCTTTTTCTTTTTCTGCTCCAACTAACTGTTCTTCAAATCCAGGGATGAACATTCCTGATCCGATTTTAAGTTCCTGGTTATCAGCTGTGCCGCCTTCGAACTGTTCTTCTCCAACAAATCCAGCATAGTCAAAAGTAATTGTGTCACCCATGTGAACTGTTCTTTCAACTTCTACCTGTCTTGCATTTCTCTGCTGCATAGCATCTAAGTCTCTCTGAACGTCTTTTTCTTTAACAGTTTCTGTTACCTGTTCAACTTCTACGCCTTTGTAATCTTTAGGTTCGATTACTGGGTAAACTGGAACTGTAATTGTAATTGTTAAAGGTTTGCCTTTTCCGATTTCGCTGAATTCAGCTGATGGGCTGTTAATTGGTTCAAGTTCAAGTTCTGTGATTGCTTCTGGGTAAGCTTTCTGGAACATGTTGTTAATAGCATCTTCAAAGAAGATTCCTTCTCCGTAGTGTTTTTCAATAATGCTTCTTGGAGCTTTACCTTTTCTGAAACCATCAATAATAAACTGGTCTTTTGTAGCCTGGTATGCTTTTACAACTTCAGCTTCAAATTCTTCAGCTGTAAAGTCCATAGTAAATTTTACATCATTATTTTCTTTTGAAATAAATGTTGCTTTCATTGATATATATCCTCCTAAAAATAATAGCTGTTTATAAAGTGCCTTCGGCACATAATGTACATAATTATACCCTTTTTTTGTGATAAAGTAAAGAAATATAAAGAAAAAATGACTGTAAAACAGTCATTTTTACGCTAAAAGGTTAAGTCCCCTTCTGAATTTACTGATTTTTCCTGGTTCCAGATTATATTTCTCCGAAAGCTGGTTTCCAAGCCTTACAATTTCCTCTTCAAGTCCTGAATAAAGCTCCAGTTCCATTTCTAAAATCTGGTCTTCTTTTCCGCCACATTTCACCTTTCCTTCGTCAAGTGAAAGCTCGCAGATTGCCTTTCCTGTATCAAGTCTTACCTGTCTTCTCAGAAAATCAATTTCCATAAGAGGAACAAGTTTTCTTTCATTTAGAAGCTCATTAAGTAAAGGTCCTGCTTCTGTATCATCAAAAATTGACATATCCGGATCATTAAGACTGTACTCGCTGTTAACCGGAATGTTAATTTCTTCTCTCTTATGCATTTCCCCTTCAGAATATCCGCCCCATTTCAGGGTAGCCATATACTTATTTCCTTCTTTTCTGATTCGGAATGCCATAGAATTGCTGCTTAATGCCATATCCTCTGTATCAAAATATACAGCATGCATATCAATATCCTCGTCTGAATTAAAATCAACAATATCTCTTACCATGCTGTCATTCAGAATCTCGTCTATATGCTTTCTGTCCTTTATGGCATACTTTAATTCAATCTCCATTGTATTTCCTCTCTATTTTTTTCTGTCGGCCTTCATCTGATTTTTCTTTTTTGTAAGCTCTTCTATAAGCTCATCGTTAAGGAGTCTCTGTCTCTCTCTTAAGAAATTCTTTGCAGGCATATCAGTAAGCTGCATAATCCATAAGTATCTTCTGAAATCCGAATTACTAAGATGCTTTGTAATTGCCTTCTGTATAATCTGGGCTCTTTCTTTTGCATTAATCAAATACACTCTTGCAATAATTCCGCCCTTTAACTTTTTGATTTCAATAAGATTGTCAACATCTCCTGTTTCTGCAATAGCCTTCTTGATTTCTCCTGCAATTGAAAGGCCTATACGTCTTGTCTGCTCCCTGTCCATAATATTATAAAAAGCTACTGTTGCAATTATAGTACAAAGAGCACTTAACAAATATCCGAAACTGTTAATAGTAAAGATATACATAACAGTTCCCGGAATAAAACACATCCATTTTAATATTCCATATAATTTAATCTTCTTATCCATCTCTCACCCTGCCTGTTTTGAAACTTATTCCGTTATTATATTCCTTATGACGCTTTTTGTCAAAATATTCTTGTGGACTTTCACTTTATATATACCACAATGTCTCCATAAAAAAAGAGGATACTACGAAAAACTTTGTTTTTCTGTATCCTCATGTCACCTTTTAAGGTGACAACGCCAAGGTACTTTCTTTGAAATATACGGAAATATCTCTTTTAATCGATATTTCCTATATTATAAAAAAACGAAACATCCTGCCTCTCATATGACAAGTGTTTCGTTTTTCTGGTGCGGTTTAAGGGATTCGAACCCCCATGGTTTCCCACACGGACCTGAACCGTGCGCGTCTGCCAATTCCGCCAAAACCGCATATTTAATTTCTGCTACCTTTTAATTATACACCAATGATTTCTTTTTTCAAGTAGAAATTACTGATTTCTTTTTAGTACAATATAATACAGCCGGCATTTCTGCCGGCCCCTGTATTTCTTTTACGATTATTCTTCGTCCTGTGATGCCATAATAGCGTCGAATTCAGCTGCAACTTTGTCGAATTCTTCATCAGAATCAATATCAACTAATTCAAATTCTTCGTCTCCAACTTCTTTGTAGCCATATAGATAAACATCGTCAGTATCATCATGAGGAATTAATGCGATGTATTCTTTACCGTCGCAATCGAAAACTCCCATGATTTCGCATTCTACATCTTTACCATCATCGAATTCTAATGTGATTAGTTCTTCTTCAGGTACATTGTTCTTGTTATCTGCCATGTCATTGTCCTCCATTAATTTTACTATTTAATACTATCTAATATATCATCAAATCATATACTTATCAACTAAAATATTTAATTATATTCCCTGCAACAGCCTCAGTTATGCTTTCTACTTCCATCAGTTCTTCAAGTCCTGCTTTTTTTACTGCCTCAACTGTTCCAAAATGATTAAGAAGTGCATTTCTCCTTGCAGGACCTACTCCTTGTATATCATCAAGAACAGAATGAAAAGCATTTTTTGTTCTCAGATTTCTGTGATATTCTATGGCGAATCTGTGTACTTCCTCCTGAACAGTTCCAAGATAGCTGAAAAGCATAGGATAGTCTTTAAGGGGAATTTCTCTTCCGTCTTCAAATACAACTGCTCTCGTTCTGTGATGATCATCTTTTGCCATTCCGACCACAGGAATATCAATATTCATTGCGTTTAATATTTTCTTTGCAGAAGTAACCTGACCAAGGCCTCCGTCCATAAGTATGGCATCCGGAAAGGCCGCAAAAGATTTATCTCCTTCGAGAGCTCTTTTAAATCTTCTATACAGCATTTCCTGCAGACTTCCATAGTCGTCTGGCCCCTCAATAGTCCTGATTCTGAAACGCCTGTAGTCTTTTGGAACTTTTTTAAGTCCTTCAAATACAACCATGGCTCCTACAGAATCCACTCCGTTCGTATTTGAAATATCGTATGATTCAACTCTGAATTCTTTCTTTTCTGGTGGAATATATCCTGCTTCTCTTATGAGAAATTCCATCTGCGTTCTTACTGTTTCACGCTTTTCCTCATTAAGTCTTGCCTTCTGGTCAAGTGTCTTTACCATTTCAATGCAGTCATGTTTTGCAAGATCAAGCAGGGCTTTTTTCCTGCCTTTCTGAGGAACAAATACTTTAATCTTTCTTCCTGATCTGCTAAGGAATTCCTCTATAAGTGCTGCATCTTTAAGCTCTTTTTCAATAATTATTTCAGGCGGTACATTAGCCCACTGTCCATAATACTGTTTAATAAACTCGGAGACCATTACTTCTTCTTCATCATACTCGCCAGTCTGTATCTGGAATGTTTCCCTTCCTGTAAGTTTTCCTTCCCTTACAGTAAACAGAGCGATAAAGGAATTCTTTTCATCCTTAACAGGAAGTACCACATCCATGTCCTCATCATTAACAAGAGATACTCTCTGAGTTTCTGATATGGCCTTTACAGAAATAATATAGTCACGGTACTTTGCAGCTTCTTCGTACTCCATTTTTTCTGATGCTTCATACATCTTTTCTTCAAGCAGTCTTATGAGAGGTCTCTCTTTTCCTCCCAGAAACTCCAGAATGCTGTCTACAGACTTTCTGTATTCTTCTTTTGATACTTTTCCAGTACAAACTCCTCTGCACCTGTTTATATGATAGTTAAGGCAGGGTCTGTGTCCCTCTGGAAAGTCTTTTGTATTACATCTCTTAAGAGAGTAAAAATCAGACAGAAACTCCACTATCTGATTTACTGCTCCGGCATCGCTATATGGGCCAAAATACCTGCTTCCATCCTTTTCTATAAGTCGTGTCTTAAGAACTCTTGGAAAGTCCTCATTAACAGTAACCTTAATATATGGATAGGTCTTATCATCTCTTAGAAGTACATTGTACTTAGGCATGTACTTTTTTATAAGGTTACACTCCAGAATCAGCGCTTCCATCTCATTACTGCATGTTATATATTCAAATTCTGCAATATGGGATACCATGGCTCTCACCTTTGGATGAAGCTTATCAGGATTCTGGAAGTACTGCCTTACACGGTTTCTCAAAGATATGGCCTTACCTACATATATTACCTGCCCCATTTTGTCCTTATGCAGATAAACTCCCGGTGAATTCGGGAGTTTTTTCAGGTTTTCTTTTATATCAAACATTAGAAATTCCATCCTCTGTCGTTGTGTTCTTTTTCTCGTCTCAGTTCTTCCTCTGCAATGCGTCGTATTCTTTCTCTTCGCATCATTTTCTTTTTCTTTCTGCATCTGATTTTTACAGATGTAATCCAGATAAAGAACGCAAGAAGCAGAACTAAAGCTGCAAGAATTCCAAGTGCTGCATTATTTGAAATTCCAAGGTATGATGTAAACCATCCAATTGGAACACTTTCTTTTACAACTAAATTGATTTCGTTTACAAGCTCATCTGCAACAAAAATCTGATATTTACCTACAACCTGGCCTTCTTCAAGAGGTGCTTCAACATTTTTAAACATAGAAGCATTTGTGCTTATCAGTGTGTCAGACGCCTGCTTTGGAAGATATGCATATCCTGTTTCTTCTGTAAAAACAGGCACGCTTGTCTTAGCACCATGCTTTACTCTTACATTGCCGGATTTCTTATCCTTACCTACTACCTTAAGCCCCTTTATTTTGCTCCTGCCGTAGTCAGTAAGCTTGTTACAGTCATTTACGCGTTCATCTGTGCTGTCCTTAAGAAGTACAACCCAGAGGCTCATTCCCTTATCTTCGTATTTGAATGCTATGCTGCAGTTTTCATCTGAATCATAGCCTGTTTTACCTGCTACCAGCCCGTTAATGCTGTCTCTGTATTTTTCCATTACATTTACAATGGTTCTTTCTTCATTCAGATTAGTTTTGCTGACCTGGTATTCTGAAGTTGCAGCAATTTCTTTTATTTTATCATTAGATAAAGCAATCTTTGCAATCTGAAGCATATCATAGGCTGTGGACACATGACCTTCCTGAGGCATGCCATGCGGATTCTTAAAAGTTGTATGCTTACATCCGATATTAGAAGCAGTAGTGTTCATCAGACTTACAAAACTATCCATATCTCCTGATATAGCTTCGCCTATGGCGTAAGCTGCGTCGTTAGCTGACAGCATAATTGCTGCATATATAAGGTCTTTTGCCTTTACCACTTCTCCCTGCTGAAGGCCCATTGATGTTCCTTCCTGTTTTACAGCAGTCTCTGAAATAGTTACTTCCTGATCAAAAGGAAGGTTCTGAATAGCAAGAAGTGCAGTCATAAGCTTTGTTATGCTTAAAGGGTCTGTCTGCACTGACTGATTCTTCTTGTATATGGTTTCACCTGTGTTTTCGCAGTAAACAATGGCACTTTCTGCATTGATTTCAGGCTGTGTTTCTGCAGCACCTGCTGACACTGATGACCCCGTAAATACAAGGCATGTTATTAAAATTATTGTAAGAAATTCTCTTAAATATTTTCCCATCTTAATCCTGTTTAATACTTTCTCTTATTTTAAGCATTTTCATGTCAGTTTCAGCTATGGTATCTGCACAGTCCTTAAGTTCCTTCATTATTTCATCAGCATTTTCAATATTTTTCTTGTATTTCATCTGATGTTCAAGACTTGCCCAGAAGTCCATGGCAACAGTTCGAATCTGAATTTCAACTCTCATAGGTCTTTTTTCATTAGAAAAGAACACCGGAACTTCCACTATCATATGGAAACTTCTGTATCCATTTGGTTTTGGATTTTTAATATAGTCTTTTACTTCAATAAGTGTTATGTCATCCTGCTGCACAAGCATCTTTGCAACCTGATAAATATCGTCAACAAAAGAACATATTACCCTGATTCCGGCAATATCATTAAGGTTTTTTTCTATGGACTCAAGAGAAATTTCGTTGTTCTGTCTTACAAGCTTTTCCATTATGCTGGAAGCTTTTTTCCTTCTTGATGTAATTGACGCAATAGGGCTGTCTTCCCTTGTTACTGCAAGTTCGTCATTAAGAATCTCAAGTTTTGTTCTTACTTCACGAATAGCAGAATCATATCTCATCATAAGCAGGTCAAAGTTCTCCAGTTTCTGTACGTCATCTATTGAATTTTCTGCTAATATTCTTCCATACATTTCTTTAGCTCTGTCATCATTTTTCATAAAAATATGCCTTTCAATTGTATATGGTTTATGCTTTTTGTAGAATTCACGTGCTTTTAATGCCATATTATGGCAAACATATTGCTTTCCTCAAAGAGCGGAGTTAAAGTAACATTCACATTAAGGAGTAGTACACATTGTTTACAAAGGAGGTAGCATTATGATTAACAAATGTACCCTTTGTGGAAGTAAAGCTCCGACCATAAAATTCAAAAATGGTTATGTATGTAACAATTGTATTTTATACGTTCGTAGCTTTACCCTGTAAAAGAGGGATTTTAACATATACTTCGAAAACAAAAGTAACATATTACTTCATATATTCAGGAGCCCGGCAGGCTCCGACACAAAATATTATAAATGTTTAAAGTGTACTATTCCTTATTTCTACTTTCTTTTTTTCTTACTCTGCTTTTCTCTGTTAATTCTTTTTCTTGTCTTTGGTTTCATAACAGAGTAGCCAAACTTACCTATAGGATTTCTTTTTAATCCAAAATACTCTCCATGATTGTAGCTTAGCATTCCTGCCTGGTCCAGGCATATTCTGCCCTTTTCATCAAAATATTTTTCGTCAGCGTGTACCTTTACAATTTCTGCAATAAACATGTCGTGTGTAGGATATTCCTTTACTTCAAGAACCTTGCATTCCAGATTAACAGGTGATTCCTTTATCATTTTGCAGTTTACAATTTCTGCATCTTCTGGTGTAAGCCCTGTTTCCTTAAACTTGTCAAGGTCTCTTCCTGATCTTACTCCGCAGAAATCTGTAGCCTTTGCTAGATTTTCTGTAGTAAGATTTATTACATACTCGCCAGACTCACTGATAAGATGGTGAGAATGTCTTGATTTTCTTACTGATACATATGTAATAGGCGGTTCAGAATTGATTATTCCAGTCCATGCTATAGTTATAATATTCTGTTCTTCTTCATTTCCGCATGTAACCATTACTGCGGGAACAGGATTAAGCATGGTACCTGGTTTCATTGAAACTTTAGCCATTAACGTTTTCCTTTCTTAACTTTGCTAGTATATCAGCGAAGTACTCTGGTAATTCACTGTCAAATTCCATATATTCTCCAGTTACAGGATGTACAAACCCTATAACCTTTGCATGAAGCATCTGCCCCGAAACTGGCAGAGTCTGTTTCTTAGGTCCATATACCAGATCACCTACAAGAGGATGTTTAAGATATGACATATGAACTCTTATCTGATGAGTTCTTCCTGTTTCAAGAATGCACTGAACAAGCGTGTACTTACCAAAACGTTCAAGTACCTTGTAGTGAGTTACTGCACGCTTTGAATTTTCGTATGTCACTGCATTTCTTAATCGGTTCCTTGGATCTCTTCCAATTGGTTTATCAATAACTCCCTCATCTTCTTTAAAGTTATGATATACAAGAGCGTAATACTTTCTTGTTACAGAATGCTCTGCAAGCTGTACAGAAAGAGATTCGTGTGCTCTGTCTGTTTTTGCAATCATAAGAAGACCGCTTGTATCTTTATCGATTCTATGCACAATTCCTGGTCTTACAACACCATTAATGGATGACAGTCTGTCACCGCAGTGATACATAATTGCATTAACAAGAGTTCCTGTATAATTTCCTGCTGCAGGATGAACCACCATTCCCTTTGGCTTGTTTACAACAAGAACATCATCGTCCTCATAAACAATATCAAGAGGAATATTTTCCGGGTCCACAGTAAGTTCAACTGGCTCCGGAACTGTAATTTCTACTTCGTCGCCAGATTTAACCTTTTCCTTTTTTACACTGCACACAGAATTATTTACTTTTACATTTTCATTTTCTATTAGTTTCTGAATATAGCTTCTCGAAAAATCTTCAAGCTGTGAAGCAAGAAACTGATCAAGCCTTATGGATTTTTCTGAAACTGTAAATTTATATTTTTCTGTTCTTTCCATTTGTTTTCTTTAGTTTATCTTCTGCAAGAACTGCAATGGCAAGCATTATGCATCCTGCAGTTATAAATATGTCTGCCACATTGAACACTGGCTGGAATATGCTGAAATCAAACATATCTGTTACAAATCCAAAGAATACGCGGTCAATAAGGTTTCCTGTTCCTCCTGCTATAACCATTGTAGCAGAAAGATAAAATAGCCAGTGCTCATCTCTGTGCCTGTAAATATATAGTGCACAGAATAGCATAAGAATTATTGGAAGAATAATAAGGAAGTATCTTGCTCCATCAAAAGAATTAAATGCAGCTCCCGTATTCTTTACATATGTAATATGAAAAAAATCTCCAATTACGCTCACTGACTGTCCCGGTATCATTTTTGCTCTTACAGAAAATTTACTTATCTGATCTGAAAGAATAAATAGAATTCCCAAAATCCAGTATTTCATATAAACTACGGGGCAACTTGTGCCCCGTCCTCCATCCTATATAATAATTGTTTTGTTTTTGTCGTCTCCGCTGAATTTAACAGAGTCTCCAATATTGCTGTAGTCTTCCATAAGCATTTCTTCAAAATCTCTTGAATCTACAACTACTGTATCCTTAGTCACCTTTGGCATTTCAGGTTCTCTGGACATTACTATGGTTCTGTCTGTAACAGGTGCTTTTTCTGTTACATCTTCAGTCACTTCTCTTTTGAGGCTGTCAAAACCACCAAGGAGCTCAGCAACCTTTTCGTCCATTGATGCAAGCTCATCTTCTAAAAATCTTCTGTAAGAAGCTTTGAAGCTGTTTAGTTTTTCCTGCATCTTTCTGTTTTCATTATCAAGAGCCGCCACGCTGTCTTTTGCATCACGTTTGATTGATTCCGCATCCATATAAGCATTTTTGATTATGGCATCAGCACGCTTTTCTGCGCTTTCTGAAATATCATTCATTATTTTCTTTGCTTCGTTTTCTGAGTTCTTTCTGTCTGAAGCTTCTTTTTCCATAGTAGCTATTTTCTGTTTCAGCAGAGTGTTTTCTGCCATAAGCTTCTGCATATCAATAATAATATCGTCTAAAAATTCATCAACAGCATCAGCACTGTATCCGTGTACTTTTCTTGGAAAAACCATACTTTCTATATCAGCCGGTGTAATCATAACATTTCCTTTCACATTTAAAAAATAATTATCAATAGTGTAATAATAATTTTAGTTACAATTTCAACAGCAAAGAATGCAATGAACACTGAGAAGTCAAGCATACCTGTGTTGAAGTTTAATCTTGCAAGAAGATTTCTGCATGGTGCAACAATTGGCTCTGTAATATCTATGAGAAATCTGTATATCTTTCCTACTGTTGAGTAAGGATTTCTGGCAAACCAGCTGAAAATCGCTCTGCCTAATAAAAGCATAATGATTATCTCGCTGAACATATTTACAGCTGTAATTAAAATTCTACCCAATGCACCTTACCTCCATGTAAGTCCTTCTTCACCACTGCCAAAAGCTGAACGTTCTTCAGCTCCTTCTGAAATGTCAACATTATCAGGTGCGAAGATAAAAATGTTATTTGCAACTTTCTGTACGTTACCATTTAGCGCATATGTTGCTCCTGACATAAAATCAAAGATTTTACGTGCAGCATCTGTTTCTATCTTTTCAAGGTTAATAATTACCGGTCTTCTGCTTTTCAGGTTGTCAACCAGCTTTGAACATTCGTCAAAGCTCTTAGGTTCAATAAGAACCATTTTGAATGCACCTGTGTTTACCCCTCCGAAGCTTTTTCCTGCTGGTCTTGAAGAAGGTTTCTTTTTTGGTGGTGTAGCAATTGGTTCAAAGCTTGCAATTGGATCTCTTTCTGTTTTTTCCTTTGCAATCTTTTCCTTTGCTGCATTTACTTCTTCTTCTGTGATTTCATCATCTTCTTCTATTTCTTCAAGTCCAATCCATTTTTTCATTGAATCTGTAATTCCCATCTTAATTTTCCTCCTGGTCTATAATTCTTCGCTTCTGTAATCTCTGTATCCGAAAATAGCTGTACCTACTCTTACAAGGTTTGAGCCTTCTTCAATGGCTGTCTGGAAATCATGAGACATTCCCATTGAAAGATACTTAAAATCAATATTATCTTTCTTTATATTTTCGTACTTATCATAAATATTTTTAACCTCTGCAAAATATCCTCTGATATCATCGGTATTTTCTGCAAAAGGCGCAATACACATAAGTCCTCTGATTCTCACATTACTGCATTCTGCTGCAATGTCATTAATAAGCTGGTCTGTTTCTTCAGTTGTAATTCCGAACTTTGAATCTTCATTTGCAGAATTAACCTGAACAAGTATATCCATTACAAGATTGTGTTGCTTTGCACGCTTGTCAATTTCTTTTGCAAGTTTAAGAGAATCAACTGAATGAATCATTGAAACCTTATCAATAATATACTTAACCTTATTAGTCTGAAGATGACCGATTAAATGCCATCTTACAGGTTTTACTTTTTCGTATTTATCCATTATTTCCTGAACTTTGTTTTCGCCAATATCAGTAATACCTGCATCAATAGCTTCGTTAATTTCATCAGCACTGTGAAGCTTTGTTACAGCAACAAGAAGAACATCGTCTCCCTGCCTTCCTGATTTAACTGCTGCCTGTTCTTTAAGTTCGTTAATATATTCTATATTTGATTTAATTGACATGATTCCACCTGCTTTCTGATTTTATTTAGGTCTCTTTAGAATTTCATCATATATTTCTACTGTTTCTGTCATCTGGCCTTCTTCATCATAATAGAATTCCGATGCAACAATGGATTTCTTACCATCTGTCAGCTGAACCTGTACAGGAACGAAGTAATATTCTCCTGTTTTGTTTCTGACATAAACGCCCTGCTGCTTCTTTTTTTCTACTATACTGTCGTTATTAACTATCAGGCCCTTGCCATCATAAGTAGTCAGTTTAATGTTGTCAGTTCTTTTCTTTGCAAAATTTTCGTAGTAGTCATCAATTTCTATAATAACTCTTATTTTGTCATCCTGTTTCTCTGCTTTCAGGATTTCGCCCTGCAGTGTATAGTCATCAAACTCTACATCAAGATCATTTCCTTCTGTAAATCTCTTTTTACTTTTTGCATTTACAAAAGCAACAATATACCAGCTGTCTCTGTCAACTATTTTAAATACCGGCTCACCTTTTGCAACATTGCTTCGGTTAAGTTCCAGTACGTCATTTCCCTTTATTTCCTGGAATTTCTCATAGTCGATTTTCTCAAGGGAAGAAGAGTTAAGCTTTCCTTCGTACCCGTCTGCATAGTAAGAAACAATGCCACCATGCTGTACTACAAAGTCAGATGTTACTACTTTCTTTTCTCCAAGCATATCTGTAATATGAGTGTATTTTTCTGATGGTTCTCCATCGTAACTCTCTGGAAATTCCATAATTGCCGTATAAAGTCTTACAAGACTGTTGTCTTCAAAAAAATAGTTGGCTTTACCTGACACATCAGAAACATATACTGTTTCATTACGCACAAAGCAAGCCTCAGCATCGTCTGTAAGTTTAAGTTCCCCATATTCTAAAGTATATGATGATGTAAACAGATCTGAAACTCTTGGAAAGATGTATATAATTAAAATCAGTGCAAGTACTGCAACTATAAATAATGTTATTGTTCTGTTCTTTACCTTATTCATACAAATATTTTACATCATTTCAAGATTTTTTCCAATACTTTAAGCTCATCTTTTGTCAAATCTCCTGAATTTTTCACGAATTCTTCAAATAAATCAGGTCTGATATTTTTTGTAAGTTTCAGAGCTTCTTCGAACTTCCATAAGTGAATAAGCTTGTGATTTCCGCTTACCAGAACCTCTGGAACTTCCATGCCATGATACTCTCTTGGCTTTGTATACTGAGGATATTCAAGAAGTCCTGAATAAATGGATTCTTCCATGGCACTTTCGTTACCCGAAAGCACTCCTGGAATAAGTCTTGCTATGGCATCAATTAAAACCATGGCAGGAAGTTCGCCACCTGTAAGAATATAGTCTCCAATAGACACTTCTTCCATATTCCAGTAATCAATTACTCTCTGGTCCACTCCTTCGTAGTGGCCGCAGAGAATAGTGATTTCTTCTTCTTTTGCAAATTCCTCTATTTTTTCTCTGTTAATCACCTTTCCTCTTGGTGACATATATATTACTTTTTTTCCTTCTGCATTAACAGCATGAAGAGCATCAGAAATAGGCTGACATGCCATTACCATGCCGGCACCTCCGCCGTATGGATATTCATCAACCTTTCTGTGTTTATCAAGGCTGTATTCCCTTATATCTGTAAAATTAAATTCAAGTATTCCCTTTTCGCATGCTCTGCCAAGAATGCTCCCTGTTACAGGTGAAAACATCTCCGGAAAAAGCGTAAGTACATTAATTTTCATCAATAAGACCCTCAATTACATTGATTTTTACAAAACCTTCTTCTATATTTACTTCAGCCACAAACTGCGAAACAGCAGGAACAAGAACATCGCTTCCTTCTTCACGTTTAATTACATAAACATCCTGAGCAGTGTTCTGAAGTACATCTTTCATTTTACCAATAGTTTCTCCTGTTTCTGCATTAAGCACAGGAAGACCTATAAGGTCACGTATATAAAAAGTATCCTCAGGAAGTTCTTTAAGGTCATCTTCTGTAATAAATACATCCTTTGTTTTAAGTGCTTCTGCAGCATTTCTGTCATTAACGCCAGAAAGCTTAAGAATAACCATATCCTGCTGATATCTTACTTTTTCGATTCCATATTCTTTGTTGTCTACAATTATGCGATCCAGTTCTTCGTATCTTTCTCTGTATCCCGCATAGTTATATACCTTCACTTCTCCACGAAGTGCAACCGCATTAACGATTCTCCCTATTTTGATTTTTTCCATTTTTCTCCCATATTATTTAGGCACATGAAGAAACCTTTTAAATATAAGTTTATCCATGTGCCCTAATTCTCGCAATAATTTATTCGTCTTCTGAAACGATTTCAACTACTACTTTCTGATTCTGTTTTGTTGCTGCAGCTTTAACTACAGTTCTGAGAGCCTTGGCAATTCTGCCCTGCTTTCCAATTACTTTGCCCATATCATCAGCTGCAACCTGTAACTGCAAAACACTTCCCTGTTCGTCATCCTTTTCGGTAACAATTACCTTTTCCGGATTATCAACAAGTGCCTTTGCAATTGATTCAACTAATTTAGTCAATTCTGTTCACCACTTTCTTATTCGATGATGCCGGATTTTTTGAATAAGCTCTTAACAACTTCTGTTGGCTGAGCTCCGTTAGCTAACCATGTTTTAGCTTTTTCATCGTTAATTTTGATTACTGGTGGTTCAACAAGTGGGTTGTAGTAACCGATTTCTTCGATGAATTTACCGTTTCTTGGTGTTCTTGAATCTGCAACTACTACTCTGTAAAAAGGTCTCTTGTGTGCTCCCATTCTCTTTAATCTGATTTTAACCATTATATTGTCCTCCTATGATTCTTTCTCTTTATTTAATATATTTCAACTCAGTGATTTTACTGAATTCGATAACCTGTTTAGAATAAGCCTCTGAACATTTTGTTTCTCTTCATCTTCTTTGGATTTGAGAACTGTTTCAGCATCTTCTTCATTTCTTCGTATTTTTTGATCAGATTGTTGATTTTACTTACCGGCTGTCCGCATCCTGCTGCAATTCTCTTACGACGGCTTGCATTAAGTATTGAAGGATTTCTTCTTTCTTCAATAGTCATAGACTGGATAATTGCTTCCATCTGAGCAAATTCCTTTTCGCCTGCTTCCACATCAACATCTTTAAGCTGTGCTGAATTCATGCCTGGCATCATTTCCAGTATTTTGCCAACACCGCCCATTTTCTTCACCTGACCCATCTGATCAAGGAAGTCTTCTAAGGTAAACTGATTTTTCTTCAGCTGCTGCTCAAGCTTTTCTGCCTTTTCCTGGTCAAAGTTTGCTTCTGCCTGTTCTATAAGCGTAAGCATATCTCCCATTCCAAGAATTCTGCTGGCCATTCTTTCTGGATGGAACTGTTCAAGTGCATCAAACTTTTCACCTGTACCCATGAACTTAATTGGTTTTCCTGTAACTTTCTTTGCTGATAAAGCAGCACCACCACGGGAGTCACCATCCATCTTTGTCATGATAATACCGTCAACACCAAGCTTGTCATTAAAACCTGCTGCAACGTTTACTGCATCCTGACCTGTAAGAGCGTCTACAACAAGCAGAATCTCATGAGCCTTAACCTTTTTCTTTATATCAACCAGTTCTTCCATCAGCGGTTCGTCAATCTGTAAACGTCCTGCTGTGTCCACAATAAGTACATTGTATCCCTTTAGTTCTGCTTCTTTCTTTGCAGCAAGAGCAATTTCTGCAGGATCCTTACAGTCTCTCATTGTGAAGACCGGTGTATTAACTGCTTTTCCTACAACTTCCAGCTGATCTATAGCTGCTGGTCTGTAGATATCACATGCACACAGCATAGGTTTCTTGCCCGCCTGTTTAAGGTAGTTTGCAAGCTTTCCGCATGTTGTTGTCTTACCAGTACCCTGAAGACCTACCATCATCAGTGTTGTAAAACCTGAAGGTGAATAAGTAAGTTTACTTCCTGTTCCACCCATAAGTTCTACAAGTTCCTGGTTAACAATCTTAATAATCTGCTGTGCAGGTGTTAAACTTTCAAGAACTTCTGAGCCAAGACATTTTTCTTTAACGTCTTTAACGAACTCTTTTACAACTTTGAAGTTTACATCAGCTTCTAAAAGTGCAAGCTTTACTTCTTTCATTGCGTCGTTAATATCTGCCTCTGTAATAACGCCTTTGCCCTTCAGCTTTTTAAATGCATTCTGTAATTTATCTGATAAGCTTTCAAATGCCATAAAAACCTCTTCTTACATATCTCCAAGTCCGTCAATAACGTCCTGGATTTCTTTTAGTCTGGAAACAATCTCATGATTGTCTCTGTATGTTTCTGTCATGTCTGCAAGCATACTGTCAACTCTGCTTATTGCAGTTCCTGTTTTTGTAAACTTGGCAACAAGACCCAGTTTTTCTTCGTACTCAAGCAGTGACTTTTCTGCTGATTTAAGAGAGTCATGAACTGCTGCTCTTGAAATCCCGAACTCATCTGCTATTTCTGCAAGCGTATAATCTTCTTCGTGATAAAGCTGCATAACTTCCTGTTTTCTCTTTGTTAAGAGCTGTCCATAGAAGTCATATAACAGGCTCGCTTCTTTTACATTTTCAATCACAGTTGTCTCACTCCTTGTCAAGGTAAAATACTTAACATTGATAATTTACCATAAAGAAAAGACTGTGTCAAGCTTTTTTACTTAACACAGCCACTTTTTTCTGATGTTTTTTTACCTGCTTATAGGTGCAAGATATGTAATTGTGAATTTGTTATTTTTCTCCATAAGGTTCATAACCTGCTCAACTTCAGTTTCTGCACTGTCTCTGCCTCTGGCAAGCCCCGTAAGAATATCAAGTATGGATCCCTTGTCTTCGTATCTCATCACTGGTGTTTCGCAGTCTTCCAGTTCGTATCTTTTCTGCATATCTGCTATTACATCCTCAATAGTTCCGATTTCATCTATAAGACCATTTTCCAGTGCCTGCTTTGCAGTATACACTCTGCCATCAGCAAGTTTCTTTACCTTTTCCATTTCCATATCTCTTCCTTCAGCCACAATTCCTGTAAACTGCTCATATGCATCATCCACAAGGCCCTGGAAAATAGCTTTCTGTTCTTCTGTCATTGGTTCAGTTGCAGAACCCATGGCTTTGTTTGCTCCTGCAGTAATAGTTACAGTCTTGATTCCCATTTTATTAAGGAACTCAGAAGCATCCATAAAAGTTCCTACAGTAACACCTATGGAACCTGTCCATGTATTGCGGTTAGCATATATTTTATCTGTTCCTGCTGCAATATAGTAGCCACCTGATGCAGCCATGTCTCTCATATATGTATATACAGGTCTTCCTGTTTTCTCTTTGTACTCCATTATCTTAAGATAAAGCTCATCAATATCATAAACTGATCCTCCCGGAGTATTTACACTGAGAATCATTCCTCTGTTATATGAATCAGCCATCATCATGTCTATGTGATCAAGAAGATATGACTGACTGTATGGCTCACCATAGCCTTCCTGTCCCATAACTCCGTTAACTTCAAGTATACCTATATAGTCTCCCGAAAAGTTCAGGTTTTCTTCTGCCTCATGAGGTAAAACGGAATTAATAAGTCTTCCGCAGGCTGAACCAAGAAGCACTACAACAAGCACCACTATAGCAAAGATCATAAGTCCTTTCTTCCATACAGGCTTCTTTTCTGGTCCCTTTCCCCCGTTCATATTGTAATCATAATCGTAATTATTATTCTCATTCAAAGTTTTGCACCTCCATAGTGAAAAATATAATATAATTTTACCATAAGGAAATATACAATTCCAATAAATTTGTTGACATTTAAAGAAATATAAAAGAAGATATATATGTAAAAGAAAAGAAAGGCAAAACATATGATTTACGATTGCATTACTATTGGAGCAGGCGCTGCAGGACTTTTCTTTGGTGCCACAACTCCGAAAAAAATTAATGGATTAATATTAGAAAAAACAAAACGCCCAGGCACAAAGCTTCTTATGAGTGGAAGCGGCCAGTGCAACATTACTCACAGCGGTTCCATAAAAGACTTTGTTCCCCACTACGGTAAAAATGGTGGCAGAATAAGAGGTGCTCTTTTTAAACACAATAACAATGAACTATGCGACTTTTTAAAGAATAACGGAATTCCCCTTTTCTACAGAGATGACGGCAAGGTTTTCCCAAAGTCAATGAAGGCAGAAGATATTCTTAACATGCTCTTAAAAAAGACTAAGGAAAACGGATATGAAATAAAGTATGAGCATGAGCTTACATGTATTGAAGAGGAAGATGGATATATTAAGGTAACTGCAGGAAGCGGAACATTCCTTACCAGAAACCTTGTTCTTGCAACAGGTGGCATGAGTTATCCTACAACAGGGTCAGATGGAAGTATATTCCCTGTACTGAAAAAGTGCCTTGGCATAAAGCTTACTGACTTTCATCCTGCTCTTTCACCGGTATCAGTTTATGACTACCCATACAGCAGTCTTTCAGGAATTTCTTTTAAAGACATTAATGTATCACTTTACAGGGATAATAAAAAGGTAAGCGAAAACACCGATGACATGCTCTTTACTCATAAAGACCTGTCAGGCCCTGTAATTCTTAATATGTCAAAGGAAATATTTAAAGGTGATGAGATTAAAATAAACTACGTATATCCGGAAAACAGACAGGATATTGTAAAGAAAATAACTGAAGGAGCAGCAAAGTCAAAAGGCGAATGGAAGAATATACTTCCTTCCGTTCTTAACCTTCCAAAAAGCTTCATTGAAGAAGTGCTGAAAGAAACAGGAAACAAACCTAAAGCAATAGCAGCAAAGCTTACTGAAGACACCTTCACTGTAAGTAAGGTTGCCGACTTTAAAACAGCCATGGCTACATCTGGAGGCATAAGCCTTTCTGAAATAGATCTTAAAACCATGGAACTTAAGAAGCACAGTAATATATATGCTATTGGTGAAATGACTGACATTGACGGCCACACCGGCGGATATAACCTGCAGTTCTGCTACTCATCAGCAAGAGCTGCCGGGGAAAATATATTTTAAAATCACGAAAGCCCTTAGAGAGAATAATCTCCAGGGGCTTTTCTTATACGTTACCACTTTGGTAAACGATTTGCACGATTTATAGCATTCGCCTGCGCATTCTTGTACTGGTTTCCAGCATACCTTAGATATTTAGCATAACTTTCAAGTGACTTTTTGAAATTCATATATGTGGATCCACTACCCATTATTACAGACCATTTATTTGAGAACGCAGTAGCGTCTGTCCCTTTCCATAAACCAAGCATATTTGACACACTTGAATCAGATTTCTTCATTTCCTTATTCAAAGTCGAAATATATTTATCAATTGAATCTGCTGCAGCATTAAACCTGCTATGATCAACTCTTATTTTATATCCCATTTTTACACCTACATTCTGTTATTTAAATAAACTTGATAGTTTTTTATTTACATCTTCTGTATGTTCGTAATCAATAGCAACAGCATCAGCAAGAAATTTTGCATATTGATTCAGAACAGCTTCAATACCGTTATTGCCTCGATTAAAAGATCCCTCTATTTTTTTAAAATCAGAAATAGCACGGTTAGATGCCTTACCATCCCATGCAGCATTCAGCTTTGAAATAGCTGCCTTCACAGAACCAAAATTATTATTAATGTTCTTTTTGGAGCTGGAAATAGTATTCACTGTATTCCTTACAACATCAGTCTTAACATTTATTTCTCCCATATTTTACACCTTGCCCTTCTCTGCCATTTCATCAAGTAAATACGGATTAATTGTTCTAAGGGTTCTTAAGGCTGACTTATATCTTCTTGTTACAGACTGAATACTATCAGCACACTGAGCATTCCCAACATTTTTAAAATCATGCCTTACATGGTTTTCAATGTCTTCAAGTTCTCTTATAATGCTGCTGAGTTCATCTATACAGCCTATTAATTCTTTACTTCCGTATATCATATTCCACCTTCTTTACATAAATGTACCTTTACCATTTATGATTTTCAAATTAAAACAGATAACAGTCTCTACTCATTAAAAGCTTAGTCTTCCATATTGTTCAGCTTATCAAGAAATGCCAGACCTTCTCCATCCTGAAAGCCAATAAAATATAGTCTTTCAATTTGTTCTGAATCAAACAAGTAAAGCTTTTCAGGATCAAGTATTCCTTCTGGGTACAGGCATGCACTATAATCCCATACCTTATCAGAATCAACCTGTTTCTGCTTAACACCTACAATCATTATTCTTTTTTGGCTTTCTTTTAATAAAACAACGGAGCCAATTGGTAAATATTTTTTCATATCTATTTTCCTTTCTTATTTAGCAAGTTCGCTAAGCTCAAATTCCGAACCACATTCTTCACACGTATATAAATAGAAATAACGTTTCACCATTCGCCCACTAATATACAGAGGAACAGATGGACTTTTGTATATAGAACCGTCAACAATTTCCGAGCATTTGTTTTGTGTCATTTTACCACCACACTTAGGACAAATCTTCTTTTTAAACAAAAAATATAATAATTCCTTTCCTGAAAATTCATAACTAAATCCTTTAGCATCCATAGTTTCTTATCCTGCCTTTCTTAATCCCAAAATTTCATAAAATCAACAAAGTCATCAGCACTATCTGTGAAATTATTCCATCCTTCTTCATTGAAACCAATTTCAACACCGCCAGAAACACCTAGTACTGCTGCTGCACCGCCTCTAAGAACAAATTTATTTTTTTCTATCCCTGCTTTGCCTTCAACACCCAGTGCACCAGCATATCCACCAACTTTACCAGTAATTTCAATACCAAGTATATTAATTGTGCCTTTAACCTCGCCTTCGGCAGCTGAGACCATGGCTTCGCCTTTTGCGTATGCATTAATACCGTCTTCTTTAATTGAAAATTTTCCTTTTGCTTCTGCTTTGGCGCTACCGACGGAGCCTGTTGCCTTACATTCAAGACCAAGCATATCATCACCAACTCCAGCCTCGCCATCAGCAGCAATAGCAGATGCCGACGCACTGGCACCAATCTCAGCATTTATGTATTCCGTCACAGTCTTTTCATCCCACTTGCCATCTATTTTTTCTTTTTCCCGTTTTTTCTTCATAACAGTAAAATCTGCATCTGCTTCAGCTTCAGCCTTGCCTAGATAAGCATTTACTCCTGCATAACCCCAATTACTTTTGGTTTCTGCACTTGCTTTTCCAAGCCATGCAGTAATTCCCGGATTTCCATCTGACATTTCATATCCCAGCCACTCTGCACTTTTCATTGAACCAGTATCACCTGACGGCCTGACAACAGAAGGCATATTACCACAAGCTACTCCACTTGTTAAATACAGAAGTCCTGCGACTGGAGAAACAAAACTTAATACTCCGGGAATCGCATATGACTTTGCAATCTTTATCACCTTTGCCAGTTCTTCATCTGATGATATAAAGCCTATTTTATCAGACCCTTTTCCCGTAAGCACAGAGAGAATTTCCGAAGTCGGAATTCCACTAAAATTAAGTGGGTCCTCCGCTAAAATACGCCTTTCAGCAAACTCAAAATCAGAAGCGGTCTGAGACAAATAAGACTGACAGCGACTAAGTTTCCAGCTATAACAAGTCAGAGCATCTGCCTGGATTAAGTTCCATAATCCCTGTAAACCTACACGAAAATATAGTCTATCTAATCTCCTGTCTAACTTTGTGAGTCGATTATTTACACTAACGAGGCGGTCGGCATATATTTTGAGTTTATCTGTATCAACAATTATGTCTGCCATTATATACCTCCTCCACCACCTCCGCCGCCTCCATGCGACTTAGCGTAGCTCTCTGTCACTGTATAAGTGTCTAAGTTATTTAATTTTCTTCTCACATAGTAGTATTGATTCAGAGTTCTGTCTAAACAGTCGGCACATTTATCATTTCCAATTCCAACAAAATCGCCTCTTACACCTCGAGAAATTGATTCAAGCTCGCTGATAATTGAGTTTAACTCTCTTATTATAGAATAGAGTTCATTTTTTGCACCTGAATCCATATTCTTAACCTCCCCTTATAAGCCATACATTTGACTTCCAGCATAGTCATTATTTAAATTACTTATTTATTATGTTTTTTTCGACTTTATAAAAATCCGCCGCTGTTGTGAAAAGATAATCTGCACATGAATCTAACCTGCCGGCATAGTCAAGAATCATTCCTGCGCGTAGCAGGCTGCCTACTTCAAAAATAGAACTCCAGTCAATAAATAAGTTTGCATACAATTTATTCATTTTCCAGTCAAGACTCTTTGCACGACTACTTGCACTCTTCAGACGGTTCCCATATTGTCTCATCAAGTCTGTGTCAACGATTACATTAGGATTCGAAGTTGCGTCTGCATATCCTGGACTCTTATAAAATAACCACTTCTTCACTGACTTAATACGATTAGATAAATATTCGAGAATATTATCGACCCACTTATCCGCATTCCGATACAATTTCTTGATTTTATCAACAGTTTCTGCAACGCTGTCAACAAAATTTGAAATGATTATCATATTTCTCATCGGTAATTTGGGAGACAGCATCAATACAGATGCAATAGAAACTTCCAGAATTAAGGCCCCTATAAGCCCTGTTAATCCGTACTTTTCGTGAGCGCTTGCAATTATTTTTTCGTTTACAGTCATTCCTTCAGCTGTAAGTGCAAAATATATTGTTGGTATGCCATACGTAATAAATGTATCTATATCTTCTACAGAAATAGACTTTCCATCCATTCCAACCCATTTGCCACTGCCTATATAGCGTTCACATATACCCATTATAACTACGGCACACTCATATTGTTTTTCTAACGGCAGCTTACGCAGTGATACCATAATTTCTTCTACAAGTATAGCCACAGGACCAGGTTTTCCATTAATAATATTTCCATTTGAATCACGTTTCCAGTTTAAATGTCCATGTTCATCACCAATTGCTTTTAAATCATGCGTCATAAATACATCCGGATTATTATTAAGATAGTATGTATTTTCCTTTGAAATAATCGGGTTAATCAATGGATGGACAAAATCGTTCTCAGAGTTAACTGAATACATCTTATCAAGAAGTCTTTCATATTCACCATCCGGATTGTTTTTTTTGAAATCTTCAATTGCAGCTTCCGAAAATCCCTGCCCATCATAAGATATGCATTGCTTTATTTCGTCACGATATTTCGATGTCATAGTAACGTACTGAGCCTCGTTGCCTCCCTTTGAATGACCTGTAACATAAATATCGCCATCAATTTCACGACTATATTTATCCATTACATAGTCAAAATATCCCTTTGCATCCTTTTGCATTGCGGTTTCGCTATAGAAAAAGCCATCTCGATTATCTCCCCATCTGCCATTTCCAGTTCCTCTGTATGATACATATAAATCACCGTCCGGAGTTTTAAATGCGCAGGCCTGAATATAGTCATCCGTAGCCTTGTCACTTCCTAAAGAAGTAACAACTCCGGCCTCAACACCATTCACATAACTTTTATCTAGAATTTTAGTCTCCCCTAATTCAGGATTTTCTTTAATGATTTGTCTCAGATATTCTACTTTTTCTCTATTTGATTCTTTTATTTTTTTCTTATTCGTCAAAGATAGTAACAGTTCATTTACATTTTTACTTTTCGTATCATCTATATCAGTGAGATACATTAACGAATCAAAAAAATATGCATTATCAAAAGTCGTCTCATTTATTGCCATTTTTTATTTCTCCCATTTAACGTATGGTAAACTCAAATCGCTTTCCATACGACCTACAAGCATATTCATATAATCCTCTCTGAATATAGATTTGTCTAGTTCGTTACTTGAACATAAAATCAAATCAAACTGTTCTGCATTATCATAAAAATAAATTTCAAAGCACTCAAGACAAATACCGTTTCTGCTGAATGTGCTTTCTAATTGTTCTTCTACTTCTTTTTTATCAAAGTCGTAATCAGAAACATCTACATATGCGCATAAAAATAGTATTGCTTCTTTACGAGATACATAATCCTCAAAAGTAGTATTTTTATTTCCGCCTTCTATTTCAGTACGACTTATATTATCTCCCTCTCTGATAAACATTCTCTGGTTAGGAAATGCTTCTTTCATACACTTTTCCTTAAGCTCCTGAACCTGATCATCATACTTTATAGCAAGATAGTTATCATATATATCGCCTGTATCTCCCTTTGTTACCCATATTCCTCTGTCAGGATAAAGGTCTGATGTGAAATAATATTCGGGATATTCATCACTAAAATCACCTGCTAGTACATCACTGAAATAGAAATTATCATCATATTTTGCATTTAAAAATTCCGTAATTTCTTCTATTTCTCTTTCGCCTTTATTATCCATACAGCCACATCCTCCAATCATAACTATTATTATCATTACTATTAAAATAAATTTAGAACGTCTCATTTTATTCACCTATATAATCAATGGATACATACCATTGTAATTTTCAAAACCTATATATCGGGATAGATGCATAATGCATCTATCCCTTATTAAATTATTTAAATGCGTCAGATAAACTTATATTTGATGTTTCAGTACTTATGTAATCTGCTGCTACATTATTTCTTAAGAATTTTACATATGAATCAATTATATTGTAGTAATCCTGGAAAAAGTTAGCTGCAAATGTATCATATGCATTCATTGTACTTGTGGCAGATTCTCCCTGCCATGTTGAGCCTAAAGACTTCATTGCAGCCTGGCTTTCTTCTAATGTATCTTTTAACTTTTTATTGTTTGTTTCGATATTTGTTGCAATAGCTTCCACCTGATCGGTGTTAATTTTAATTGTTCCAGCCATTTTAAAATACTCCTCTCATATCTAGTTTGATAAGTTTTTTACTGCTGATGTAATTGCATCCTGTCTTGTCTTATAGTTCTTTGACTGTTCAGAAAGAGTTTCTGATGCTGTCATTAGTTTCTTAGCCATAAGAGTAAGTTCTTCTGTAAATCCTTTTATCTGATTACAAAAGGCAACATTATCTTCTCCCTGCCAAGCTTCACCCATAGTTGTAGCATCTCCCATAAGCTGTTTAGCAATAGTGTCATATGTGTTTGACAGCTCTGATAATTTTGATGCTGCTGCATCCAGCTTTGCTGGATCGACCTGAATAAATTTTCCCATGTCTTCTCTCCTTTATTTTTATTTACATCAATATAAGTTTAGAACCATTTTTTAATCCTGATTCATATACGTATAAATTGATATCTAAAATATTTCCTGACTCTGCGTCACATATAACCGCAAAAGGATCATACTGATATTTCCCCTTTGTAAGTTCACTCATCATCTTGGAAACAATCCTGATAATGTCATACATTTTCAATGTTTTTGGTATAAAAACGTCATATTTAGCGGATGCAGCAGGTACTTTTATTTCAACTAAAATCTTTTCCATTACTCATCCTCCGATTCATTTAACAGTTTGATTTTTAAAGCATTGCCGTTATTAACTGCATATCCGTATTCTGTAGTTAAATCCAGATTCATTTCACTTGTAGTTTTATTAAGTTTTAAATTATACTGGTCAGCAATTCCTCTTCCGATCCATATACCGTCCTTAGCAGAAACATTATTCTTATACCATTTATCGTAATTGTATTTTGATATCCTGCTGGCTTCTTCTGCAATAATGATATACAGATTTAATTTTGACCTGCCTTTTTCCAATATTAATTTAAGCTGCTCTATACCAACATCACTGTCTTTTTCTTCCAACATGTCGAATATATCTGATAACGAAGGGATAATATATAATTCTTTTTCAAATACAGGCATTTCTGTTCCTGTATCCTCGGCATCTTTCGCCAGATTATGTCGTTCTACAACAAGGTTAAACAGCATATCAATTGAAGGAATCAGATCTTTTGCACCTATATAAGTTTCAAAGTTTTCACTGACATATTCATTATTAACATCGAATATAGTAGTTTTAATATCTGAAAATCCTCTTACAACCTTTGCAATTGTGGAAACAAATGTCATGTAATCACTGCCTTCAGACTGAATAAACGAAATATAGTGTTTACATAAATCGAAATATTCTACTTCAAGAGAGTTAATTTCAACCCCAATTGGAATATTCAATGAATTTTCAACAACATAAGGTCTTATAAATTCCATATTAACTTTTTCAGGTAATACTGGAATGCCTCTTACTTTACTTCCTGAATACATCTGTTTCAGTTCTTTACAGAAATCCCTTATTTCATCAAATTCATTTTCGCCTTCAAAATATCTTGCAGTCTGGAATTCGTGTATACCATCAATTTTGCAAAGTCCACGTCCTTCAAACTTAGAAGGTAAAAGTCCCTCAGTTTTTCCAAGTATGGATGAATAATCTGCATCATCTGTAAGCTGAAGAGCTAATGAATATGAAACATTCTGCTGCATACGGAATCTTATACCGTTTGAGCTCGATGCTGTAAGGATAAAATAGATTCCATACTTCTTACCATCTCTGGTAAGCTTAAGCATTTCACCTTCATAATCCTCATAAATCTCACCAAAAGCAGTATAGTTACTTATTGCAACTACAATAGCCGGTACCTTTTCAGTACTGTACTTATTGTAAGATTCAATATTTCCGCCATATTCAGCAAATAATTTTTTCCTTTTTTCCATCTGGCCCATAAGCAGTTTTATAAGGTTTACTACCTTTTCAGTTTCATGTGATAAAACTACATCTCCCACATGCGGTGCCTGTGAGAATGGAAGCAGTGTTTCAGAATAAAAATCAAGAATATATAAGTTTACTTCTTCAGGTGTATATGATCCCAGTAAGGAGCTTATACATGTTGTAAGTAGCCTTGTTTTTCCGCTTCCTGCAGCTCCATAAACAGCTATAACACCATTTTGAGATAGTGGCAGTGTAAGTATGTGCTGACTCTGATTTTCCGGATCATCATACTCTCCTATTACAGGATTAATAATGCCTTCCTCCTTAATATGGTTATATTTTTCAATAAGAGCCTTGACAAATACTTTTTCCGGAATTGGCTCAAGCCATAGTGATCTGATTTTAATATTTTCCTGTATAGCTATTTCAGACAGATACTCAGTAATCGCATCAATCTGCTTCATAGGTTTCTCTATGGTATTCTGATGCTGCTTTTCAAATGAGCTTATAACTCTGCCCACATTGTCAATTACATCAATACTTTCATCTCTGTTCTCTTCCACTTTATCTGAAGGATAATACGGAGCACCTGACCATGCAGACTGTCCCAGTTTAAACAGCTCATTATATCCTACCTGCAGATAAAATCTTCCGGTGTCTTTAAGTTCTGCAGCTTCTGGTCTCTTTAACATTTCCATACTATCGCTCTTATCCTGAACTTTTAAGCATGCTTTAAATTTAGAGTTTGACCATATCTGATCATCAACTACACCACTAGGTTTCTGTGTTGCAAGAATAAGATGCACACCCAGGCTTCGTCCAATACGGGCAGCACTTACAAGCTGTGTCATAAAGTCTTTCTGCTGTGTTTTAAGTTCTGCGAATTCATCAGATATTATAAAAAGGTGCTGCAGTGGCTCATCCACTACTCCATCTCTGTACATTTTCTGATATTTATATATATCAATGTTACTGATTCCTGACGTTTTACTTGCTTCTGCAAAAATCGCCTGTCTGCGTCTCAGTTCACTCTGTATGGATATAAGTGATCTTTTTATGGATCCTCCATCAAGATTTGTAATAATACCCGCTGTATGAGGAAGCTTTTCAAAAGCTTTCGCCATACCGCCACCTTTGTAGTCAATTAATACAAAGGCTACCTCATAAGGATGATAATTTATTGCCATAGATAAAATGTAAGACATAATAAATTCCGACTTACCAGATCCTGTCATACCAGCTATAAGACCATGTGGCCCATGATATTTTTCGTGTAAATCCAGTTTAAATGGGTCTCCCAATGTATCTACACCAATATCAGCTTCAAGTGATTTTGTAGGATCATTTTCCTTCCATCTGTTCAGTACATTCAGATGCTCAATTTTACCTGCATTATACATTTCAAGGAACGTAATCATTTTAGGTAATTTAAAGGTAGCATCTCCCACATTTAAGTGAATATTAGAAAGCATTGTACTTAATGAAATCAGATCATTCCCTACGAAAATATCAGGGTAGAATTCTATTGCTTTACCTGTTATATCGTTTTTGTCATATACTTTTCCGCTTTCATTATTTAACTCTATTACATTTGAGCATTCCTTTGGTAAATTCTTTAATTCATCGTAGAATGTAAGAACTGAAAAATGAAGATTTTTCTTTGATTCATAAATCTTCTTTAAGAAATCAGCTCTCAGAGCAAGTTCTTTGTTAAAAGAAAATACCACATAATAAGGTTCAATTTCTTCTAAATCTTCTTCTCGTAATTCTTTTCTTAATTCAAATTCATTATTAAAGAATGAGGATAGTTCTTTTACATCTTCGCCATTCTTAGCTAAAAAACGTATACTTTTTTCATTATCCCATACGTGAGGAAGCCATTTTACATAATCAAGTTTTTCCCCATCTTTTTCTTCATCATAAATAAATACAAATTTAACTGCATCATATCCGTAAAGTGTTGCAAGCTGCAATATGATTCCATTTGCAAAATCAATTACAGATTCTCTTCCGCCAATTACACCTGTTATATTATTTTCAAATAAGGAGATTGTTATTGGAACATCTTCTATATCATGTCTTGCTTCACAGATTTTCAACAGATCTTCTTCTAAAAGATCGCTTTCAATTTCAAATTTTCGTTCAGGATATTTTATTTCTGCCTGTAATGGCACATTTCCTTTACCTATATTTACTTTTAGAAAATCATTTTGTGAGTACAACCGTTCCCAGAGTGTTCTACTTACATTAGTTATTCTATCTGAGCACTCATTCACGCTTACATTATTCTCAATTATTATTTCCTTTTGTTTATCTGTTTCTTCTTTAAAGGAATCTCTGATACGCATTAGATATTCAGTATATTTCTTCTGTCTTAATGCTTCTTTCTGTCTTTTCCTTTTCTTTTCATATCGCTTTGATAATACTGGCCATAAAACAGTTCCAAGTATCATGCATCCTGATGTTACAGCCGATATCATATTACCCTGCGCCACAGCATATGCTGCCGTAACCATGGAAGCCATCCCCATTGTTATAGAAGGTCCTATTGCCATCATAATTGGCATCTCTTCTCCAATCTGACTATTGGGTGGTGGATCAATTTTGAAAACCGCCTTCTCAATATCACGTTTGAATCGTGGCGATCTGTAAAACATTTCATCTTCTAAAGCTTCAGGATCCAGTTCTTCATCTTCATAAGGTTCCATATTAAGATTTGTATTCTGAAGCACATACGGTTTAAACTTGTCCTGATTGAAAAATACTTTGCTGTCAGGATTATTTATTGCAAAAATACTTTTTCCAACAATTATAATCGTACCCATAATATAAATTATGTCACCATAATTCAGATCCTGGCTGCTAACTCTTCTGCCATTTACAAATACACCGTTTAAACTCTTATTATCTTCAATATGCCATCTTTGTTTTTTTATAGTTATAACAGCATGCTGACCAGAAACATATTTGTTATCAATCTGGATATCATTGCTGCTTTTTCTTCCTATACTAATGGACATATTATCCTTAAAGTTATACTTTCTGAATTCAGTTCTGTCGCTAGTCAGAGGCTCTGCCAGTAAAAGAATATTTTCTGATGTTTTCAATACTTTCATATTAATAGTTGTCAATTCTTCTAGTTGACAACTATTAATAAAATGCCTAGTTCCATCACTTATACGAATATTTCGATTGGAGTATACTTTCCATTTCTCATCAACACCTTCAATTTCAATTTTCATATCATTAGAATTTGTTAAAAAGAAACGTCCTCTTATTTTTTCAGGCAAAACCATAGAGTTAACTTCTGTCTTGCTTATCATAGAAACTATCATACTATTCTCTCCGTTAATAAATATCTCTACGGTCAATATACTACTGTACCCCGTGCAATAATTGCACGGGGAGACAGGTATATTAATCATGCTTTATGATTCTTTACTATTATCTGGTCCTTTTACTCCTGCTTTACGCTTTCTAAATATTACCATATAACTCATTCCGCCAACTACTGCTGCAACCACTGCCACTGTTCCAATAACTAATGGTGTGTTAGCAAGCCAACGAGCAAATACGTTTGTAGATACCGTAATTTCTTTGTTAAATGCAAATGCACTTTCAAAGTCCTTACTATTAGTATCAGTAACGTTTCCAGCCATATCTGTTACAATAATCTGAACGCTCTGTTTTCCAAAGCTTTCTTTTATAGTAAAGCTGCCAGTGTAGTTATTAGGGTCTTCCCCAAAGTCTGTAACTGAATTACCTGCTTTTTTACCATTAACAAGTACATCAATATTCTTAAGTCCCATAACATCGAATACTGTAAATTCAACTTTCTGTTCTTCTGCATTTACAATATCTTTTTCAAGACCTGTAATACTTGTAATTTCAGGTGCTGTGCTGTCTACTCTGAATGTTATCTTCTTATCTTCAAAGTTAGTATTTTCAGAACTGTTTCCCGTAGCATCTTCAGAAGAAATTGCAATTTTATAGATACCATCCTTTTCAAAGTTCTTCTTGTTTAATGTGTACTGATGCTGGAACCAGCCACTGTTTCCTACAGATGCATTACCTGAGATTGCAGGTGTTACTGAGTAGTCTGCTTTATCTAAAGGTTTACCGTCTCTTGTAATTTGAATATCAAGACTGCCCGCAAGAAGTCTGTCTGGGTTGTATTCTGTAATTACAATGTTCTTATCGATTGCCTTTACAAAAGCTCCGCCTTTTTTAATTAACGATTCAAGGTAGCTGTCATATTCGTATACTGAACCAAATCTGTTAACTGTAAACACAGCAGTCTTTTCTGATGTATGTCCTGCTCTGTCAGACATCTTAACGTTCATTGTATAAATACCATCAATCTTACGGTCTTTCCTGAATGTAGCAAAGTTGCCATTACCACCCTGGCCATCATTACTTATTCCTGATACAAACTCTGATGTCACATCAACATTCTGCGCATCGTAACGTGTTCTTGTAAGTTTGATTTCGCAGTTTTCAAAGTTTCTGTCATTAAAGCTTACACCAGGAACTACTTCATCCTTAAATGACTGTCCGTCAGCTTCTCTTCCGTTAACTGTAATAACAGGTTCTGATATTGTTGTATCCACAACAAGTTCTTCTGACTTATATGATTTCATTGCATTAGATGATCTGTCTTTATATTCTGCTGCTACAAAATAGTGTCCGTCTGCACTTAGTGTAAATGTAGCAACATAAGTGTTTTTACCTGTTTTGCTCCATGATGGTGTTACAGCATATGCTCCATCATCTTTTGTTACTGTTAAATTAAAATCTGATGTAAAGAAGTTAGCTTCTTCTACTGTAATCTTAGCGTTGATGTTTCCAGCATAGTAAGAAACATTGGCATGTTTATTTACTGGTGCATTGTATTCAACAACCGCTGTTGGAGCGATGTTATCAATAACAATCATCTTACCATCAACTAATTTTGCTGATTCATTTTCTGCACGGTCAAATGCACTAAATTCTACATGTCCGTTAAACTGAGTCTTTGTATTAAGTAAGTCTTTTGGAATATAGAAGTGTGCTGTTGCAACTCTGTTGTTATCTGAGTACTTAATATCCTTTGCACTGATTCGTTCATTATGAAGACCAGGGTCAGTGCATGTTGATTTTTCATCTTTTATATAGCTGTAAACAAAATGGTCTATTTCACTTGTAACGTCTTCAGCTGTAACTGTTACTTTTACTTTTGCGTCATAGTAACCAAATGATACTTTTTCAAGTACTTTGTCTAAAACACTTTCGCTATAACTGATTTTAAGGTTCACAGGAGCTGTCTGGTCAACAGTAATATGATTTTCACTGTAATCAGCTGCTTTATTCATAGCCCTATCTACAACATCTACATTAAATACATAATTAGCATCTTTATCAAATGTAACTGTTATACTGTGTTTATCACCCTTGTCAGTCCAGTCAGATATTACACATAAATCTTCACTTAGCTTATTTCCCTGAACATCTTCCGGACCAAATCTGAGTTCAACACATTCTGGATCAAAGTTGTGTTCTGTAATAGTTATTTCTGCAGTCTGAACCTTATCATAGTAATTTCTGTCTGCTTTTTTCTTCTTAATTGTGTTCTTAACATCTTTATTTGTAAAATTAACATCTATTACTGGTGTAGTTTTGTCTACAGTAAGTCTCTGTGATACATACTGTGCTGCTGCGTTATCTGATTTGTCAGTGTAGTCAGCTTTAATAACGTAGTGGCCTTCTTCACTGATTACGAATTTACCTTTATACGTATTTCCAGTACCTTCATCCCATGTAATATCCTTTACATCGTATGACGTGCCATTTTCAGCTACTACTTTTACTTTAACATCATTTTCATAGAAATTAGTTTCAACAACTGTTAATTCAGCCTGTATGTCTGACTTGTAATACTCTCCATCAGTGCCATAAGAACTGTCTGCTTTGCTATATTTCATTGAAAGTTCAGGGGCTGTTCTGTCAATTGTAATAATTTCTGAAACATACTCAGGATATGCATTACCATTTACATCAACAGTCTTGTTTCCTGAATTATCGTTTCCATATTTAATACTTATTACATAGTCTCCTTCGTCCTTAAGTGTAAAGCTTCCTGTATGAACATCCTGTGTAGTTTCAGCCCATGCAACTTCAACCGGAGTTTCATCCTGATTTTTTTTAACTGTTACTACGCAGTCGTCTTCAAAGAAGTTGTGTTCATTGATGTCAAATGTAAAATCAACATCTCCATCGTAATAGAAATGTCCATCTACATCGGTTCTTGTTCCATTTACATCTGCAGGTTTATGTTCTGCCTTCTTAAAGACCGGACTGATATTATCTAATACTGTAATGTGTCCATTGTCTGTCTTAAGTTCACTAACATTACCAGCAATGTCTGTAGCTGTAAATTCGAAATTACCTCTTAGCTGTCCATCTGCTGAATTTAATTTTAATACGCAGCTATATCCGTTTTCATCTTTTGTCATTTCAGACACTGATATTTCACCGTTTTTAACTTCGCTTGTTGTATCCTTTTTCTGATATGTCCAGCTGATTTTGCTGATTCCTGATTCTTCAGCTCCGATTTCATCATTTACAGTAAATTTAACTTTTACAAGATCTCTGAAGAATCCAAACTTCTGTCCTATTTTCTCAATTATGTTAAATTCTTCTACTACAATGTTCATCTTTGCTGTATCTGGTACACTTTTATCTAACTTAATATTTACTGCTGTTTCAGCGTAGATTTCACCAGTAGATGAGTTTCTGATATAGAAGTTAACATTCGCATCTCCTTCAGTTGTATAATCAGCTGAATTTGCAAAATATGCTTCAGGTGCTGCATCATTTTTAATGCTGTAAGCTACCTGGTATCCTTCTGCAGCCTGAATTTTAGCATCAGTTTTGTACCATCCATTAGTTCCATCCTGGCTGGATAAAGTATATGCTCCTTCAGGTACAGCATTTATTTTAATTACAACTTTGTATGTTGTAGTATCTGCTCCATAGAACAATGTAGCTGCTTTGTCTGCTGTTACGGTTATCGTTGTTTCTCCATTAACAAGACCTGCAATAAGAGCATTGTAGTCTGTAACTGTGATTTTGCCTGTGTTTGGATCAATCTGTATGCCAGCATCTGCCCTGTCAATTGAGTAAGTTATTTTACCTGTATCAAATTTATTTTTCTTTGTAACTTTTTCTTCTGAAACAACACCGTTAGCTGTTCCTGTTACATATTCAACTATTGGATTATTTACAGTCAGTGCATCACCAGCCTTTACAGGCTCAGCTTTAACTTTAATAGTATGAGTTACTGCTACTTCGTTGCAGTTTTCATTTCCTGCAAGAGTAGCTGTCACCTTATATGTTCCAGGGTAGTATACAGTAAGTACGCCTTCAGCTGAAATTTCTGCTTTAGATTTATCAGCGTCAGTTGTATATGTAATAGCATTTCCCGAAAGTGATTCTGTGATTTCTGCAGCAAAATCATATGTCAGGCTCTCAAATGGTGTATTAGCTTTTTTTGTTTTCTCTGTCTCAGCACCTGAAACATTTGTAAATTTAATTTTCTGATCTGCTTTTTTTATTGTTGCTGTATATGCAATTACATCTGATTCTGCATAGTTCAGAGCATCTGCAGGAACGCCCTTTACTTCAACACTGTAATTGCCTGCATTTGTTGCAACAGGTATTGCAGTGCTCCATGAAGTCCACTCAGTTTCAGCTTCCCCTTTAAATCTGTACTGTAATTCATATCCGCTTCCATTATTTACTACTTCAAGTAAAGCTTTTGATGTGTTATCGTATACATCAGCTGGATTGCTAACCTGATTTAATGTTTTAATATCAGCATCTAAAATAGTTTTATCCTGCGCAACTGTAACTTCAACTTCTTTTTCAAAAGGAACATAGTTAGCGTCCCTTTCTACTTTCACAGCTACAGTATACTTCCCTGCATTTGTTGCAGCAGGAACAGTTGCTTCAGTATACGCTGTGCCGTTTAATTTCCATGTAACTGTGTCTGTGTTTTCAAATCCAGAAAAAGTTACAAGCTCCTGTTCAGATTTATTATATTTAAGTCCCTGTTTTGCAGAAAGCCTGATTCCTGTTATATCTGCCTGCTTAATAACAGTCTGAACTGTCTTTTCAAGCTTATCCATACCTTCTCTTTCAACAGTTACTTTAATACTATAAGTATCTGCATCTGTTTTTACGGGAACAGCAGTCTGTGGTCCTTCTGAACCAACAGTATATGTTACTGTATCACCAGGTTCAGCTTCTACAAGAACTAATTCCTGAGCAGCATCTTTCTGATACGTAAGTGTTTTACCTTCGATTTTAACATTTGTAATAGTTTTACTGCTTAATACAATATCAAAATTCTGTGTATCAGAAGTTATGTCCTGATCAGTTATTAATTCGTATCCTGAACCAGGGATTTTAACAGTCAGTGTAAGGTCTCCTGCCTTGTAATCGCTTTTAGCAAGTACAGCAGCAACTCCCTCTTTATCTGTTTTAATTTCCTTTGTTACTGTGTTGTTATTTTCTTTTGATTTTACTTCAACACTTAATGCTTTTTCCTGAATTGGATTATCTGTTTCATCCTTTAATGTAATAGTTACATTATCCGGATATTCAGCCGCAAATGATATCATGGAAAAAGGGATGGTTGATATTAACATTGCAACTGACAGTACCAATGCAAGAAATCTGTTTGTGTTTTTTCTTGTGCTTAGCATTTTCTTATCCTTTCCGCATCTCGCATATTCTATTTTAAATGACTATTAAATAGTGTCATCAGTACTAACTATAGTAAGTTCTTCAATCATTTTAATCTTATGTAGCTTTACTTTTTCACTTTCTTTATTATCACTATTTAGTTCTGCAGTTCCAGTATCTAATCCTGCTGTATCATTGTTATTATCAAGCCATACAGTTTTATCAGCTTCAAGCAGTTCTGTTTCGTCGGCATTCTGATACATGCTTTTATTTTCATCAAGTATACCAGTAACATCCTCATCCTCAACTGTGTCTCCACGTTTTATGCTCTCTGATATTCCGGACATGGTTTCTGTAATAGTACCTCTTTTAATATTACCTGTGCTTGGTTTATAGAATTTGATTCCTGTTTTTTTATTATTTTCTCTTGCTTCATTAATTGACTTTCTTGCTGTCTTTCCTGATAAGTCACCATATACCTCCGGTATATGAAATCTGAACCAGATAAATACACTGATAACAAGAAATATTGCTGCTAAAGTAAAACAAACTTTTGAAGTTATAAATAATATATTAGCCATTATCTCTGTTTCCTCTCTCTACAGCATTTTCGTATGCTCTTGCAACTGCTTCTTTGTAGCTATTGTAATTTTCCATTATCTCTTCTTTAAGCTTCTGAGACTGTATTTTGTTAGCATTTATATTTTCCGAATTTATTCTGATATCTTCTAATAAGGAATATATCTTATTCTGATCGTATTTTACTGTTGCAAGATTTACACGCTGGTCATATATCAGCATAAAGATTCCATTATATAGCGTTAATTTGTCGTATGCTCCTGCGTTTTCAATGCTATCTGCTGTTTCTTTTAACAAAGTAAGAAGCTCATCAAAATCATTTGAAGAAGCCTCTTCAACCGTAGCTGCATTAAAGATATATTTCTTGTAAAAAGAGCATATCTGGTAATAACAGTCTGATATGGCCATTTCATCAAAGTTCTTGATTTTATCTCTATTCCTGAAGTTTTCATCGAAGAAAGGATATGCTTTCTGTATTCTCTCCGAAATAGCATTATCACCATCACTATCTGTATAGTAGTTAAAATACATAAGCCCGATTTTGTAATTCAGAACTGCAACTTCAGTAGATGTCTTATCAAGCCTGTCTTTATTAATATTATATACAGCAAGTAATTCCTTGCTTTCTTCAGGTCCGAAAACACCCTTTCCTTCGTAATACTCCAGCATTCTCATATATCCATCTGTTTTCTCAGGATATATTTCTATTGCTTCTTTATAGTTTTCTACAGAGTCTACAGTATCAAGTAAGGCATCATATGTACTGTTATTTATGCTTCGCGCAGCTACATTACAGCCAATACCTGCAACAAGCATAAGAATTGTAAATGCTGTAGTCATCTTAAAAAGATTTAATCTTTTTTTCTGTTTCTGTTTGTATTTCTTTCCTACTGCTTCAGGATGACATAAATCGTAAATCAGGTCCTGGCAGTTCTGATATCTGTTTTCAGGTGCAGGCTGAACACACTTGTCAATAATAGCTTCTATGCCTTCTGACAGAGCAGGATTCCATTGCCTTACTGATGCATAAGCTTCGCCTTTTCTTGGATCTACACCCGTTAAAAGATGATGCATTGTCATTCCGAGAGCGTATATATCTGATCTTGGATCTGTCTGTCCGCTATACTGTTCTGGTGGCGCATAACCTCTTGTACCAAGCACTGTAGTATCTGCTAGATTCTGTTCTTTGTATTCTCTTGCAATACCAAAGTCAATTATCTTAATATTCCCTTCTGGTTTTAGCATTACATTTGCCGGTTTCATATCACGATATATAATCGGTGGTGTCTGTGAGTGCAGATAATCAAGAGCATTAGCAAGTTCTTTTGCCCACTGAATAACATATTCCTCTGGCTGCGCACCATATTCCAGAAGCACCTTATCAAGTGATTCTCCTTCGATATAGTCCATTACAATAAAAATGGTGTACCCTTTATCAATAATATCTACAATTCTTGGTAGTGCGGGATGATCCAGCCTCTTCATCATATTTGCTTCTGCAAGAAGGCTGTTCACAACCATCTCATCATTTTTACCATTACCTTTTTTCTTGATTTTTTTTACAGCCCACTGCTTATTGAGTCGGTTATCCATTGCTAAAAATACTGTAGACATTCCCCCACTACCTATTTTTTTCAGGATTTCATATTTACCCTCAAGAACAGTTCCTATTTCTGTCACTAAATTCACCTCATTCTGCCTTAATTAGAATTGCTGAAATATTGTCTCTTTCTCCTCTGCTCATTACAAGATTGATTGTTTCTCTCAGCTTTATTTTCATGCTTTCTCTGTTTTTCATATTAACAGGGTTAAACTGACCTATCAGTTCCTGCTCAGTTATTTTATGTCTGAATCCGTCTGAACACATGCAGTAGACCGCATCTTCTGTTTTTCCATATATGACTTCAGGCTCAATAACCTCCGATGCTCCAACACACTGGAGCAGCATATTTCTTCTTTTATCAGTCTTTGCCTGCTCTAAAGTCATTGTGCCCTTCTTTATTTCTCTTGCAATAAAAGTGTGATCCTCTGTTAGCTGCTTTACCTCATGGTTAATCTTATATATTCTTGAATCACCTATATGCACTATCAGATAATCATCATCAATAAAAAGCATTCCTGTGAAAGTTGTACCAAGAGATATTTTTCTTACTCTGCCATAATCCTGATACCTTACATTTTCTTCTTTAAGAAGTAATTCCCATTGTCCGGCAATCACTCCCATATCTACATGCTGTAATTCGTAAGGTAGTTTCTCATCGAACCAGCTTGAAAATGTCTTTATAAGGCTTGCACTTACAACTTCTCCTTGTGACAGACCTCCCATGCCATCACACACAACAGCCATCAGAATCTCTTTGTTTTCGTACTCGCCATGCTTTATAACAAGGCTGTCCTGATTAACCGCTTTTACATTTCCAACGTCTGTATCTGCTATGGGTATATAATGCATCTTTGCACCTCCTCATAAAATCAATATCTCTGCAAAATCATATTTCAAAAATCAGTTCTTCATTTGCAATTCTTATTCTGTCACCTGTAAATATTTCAATTTCCATCTGCGCTGAGATTCTCTCATCATTTACATAAGTATGATTTTTAGAATTAAGGTCTTTAATATAATATCTGTCTCCTCGTGTAATAATATCAGCATGATTTCTACTTACAGCTGGGTTATTTGCTATAAAATAATCAACATAATTACGTTCTTTTCCAATTCTGAATGCTGGTTTATTAATTTCTACTGACTGATTACTATTAGGATTTTTCAGTTTCGGATAAGAAATCACCTGTCCAATGTGATTTTCTATAAGTAGCGAAGTTCCATCTTCATCATCTTCTTCAAGGAGCATTGTCCCTTCTTCCAGAATTCCTGTTTCTTCATCTTCATCTTCAACCTGCTTAAAACATTCATTCTGTCTTTTTTCTGCATAATGCTCTATATACTGCTTCTGCTTATCAGTTATAAATCCGCTTTTCAGGTTGCCTGCTGAAAACAGTGTATTCATAATTTCAGGTTCTTCATTCCAGATGAACTTTTTAATTAATGATATATCGGTTACAGAGGAACTTTTTAAAAGACTTATAAATCTTAATGCAAATTCCTTATCTTTCTCCTTTTCATCAGGCTTTATGATATATGTGATTTTTTCGAAAAATCCTGCAATATCAACCCTGTTATTAAATTCTATAAGTGGTATATAAAGAAAATGAATTTCCTTAGTCGCTTCATTTATATATATGTGTTCCAGTTCAAAACATATATTGTTTAAATTAAAGTGGTTAACATTTGCCATTTCAACAGCATGAACAATATGCGCTATGACAATCATAAAAGTTCTCTTATCTACAGGCCTGTGCATATATGCGCCAAGACTTATGGCTACTGGTCCCTGATATTCCACGCATCCGCTTTTTATACTTAAAGGTTTCATAAACCCTCTGAGATTATTACTAAAAAAACGATTTAATTCTTCAGTATCGAAATGTACTCCAAAACCTGATTTTACTTTTACATTCAGTGCATTATCTGCAGTTCTTTCTGTATATCTCATTTACTACTCCTGCTATTTTTTTATATTCCATATTTTTCTTTAAATTCTGATACTACAATATAATTCTACCCCCCCCCGAGCATACTTTGTCAATACATGCTTCTTAGATGACAAATTTAATCCCAAAGCCCGGAGAATTTTTTACTCTTAATCTTTTTGCAGTATAGCAAAAAGCCTATAACTGCAATATACTGCAATTATAGGCTTTTAAAATTTTTATACTCTGAGATTGTAACAATTAACAGAAATAATGTAATTTTCCGTTAGCATAGCTTTTCTTCAATGTATCCCATAAACTTTTCCTTTGTTTCCTTCGAATAAGTTCTACTAATAGGAATAATGCTGTTACCCATTACAAAATGCTCTTTAGTAAGTTCTGTAACTTTATTAAGATTTACTATATAGCTGTTATGGCATCGAATAAAAGAATCCATATCAATTTCATTTATCACATCATCCATTACACCATAGAACTCATAAAGTTTATCATCTGTTGTATGTAAAAAAATCTTTCTTCTGTACTTTTCAAAATACAGAATTTCATTTAATGGTATTACAGTAATTTTCGAGTTACTTGTAAAGGAAAAGCTTTTTGCTCTCTCCTCAGATGAATGCTGAATTGCTCTTCTGAGAGCTTTGTATATATCATCATTTTTTACAGGCTTACGTAAAAAATATACATGGTCTACATCGTAAACATCAAGATAATATTCATCAAATCCTGATACAAAAATAATCTGGCAATACGGATTTAAAGTTAATATATTTTTGCAATAATCTATTCCGTTTCCATCTGTAAGCTCAATATCCATAAAGAGAATATCTGGAGCAATACTTTCATCCTCTACGTCTCCTATCAGCATTGTACCATTTGTATAAGTATTAATGCTGAATTCAGAGCTGTTAAACTCAGAATTAATAACAGTCAGAAGTTGACTCTTCATCTGTTCTATAAATATTTTATTGTCATCACATATACATATATTCCACATACTTACTCCAATTGTTTTTTACTTACAGGTATCCCCATATAGACTTCAAAGAAACTTCCCGAATCGTTTCTTCTTATATATCCCTTATTCTTCTTTATAATACGATCAATTATCTTTGTACCAATTCCATGGTTTTTACTATCTGTTTTGGTAGTCACCATATTGTTTTCTAACGGTTTAACGTCTTCTTTTTTTGAGTTTACCACTCTGATAATCCACTGCCCCTTTATTTCTCTGATTAAAAAAGTGATAGTTCTTGATTTACTCTGCCCTGCTGCCTCTATGGCATTATCTAAAACATTTCCTATAAGGCTTATGGTGTCTTTTTCTGATAAAGGATTCTGCTTTACTGAAGCCACATCAATTTTAAATTCTATATTATGTATCTCGCAAAGACTACTCTTGTAATTAAGAATACTATCAATAACAGGATCTCCTGTTGCACTTCCACTATAAAATCTGCTACATTGATCTGATAAATCATACAGCGTCTCTGTGTTATCCAACTGTTCTTTTATCTGTAACAGAAGATTTTTTATTTCATTATTAAACGCTTCCTCATCTAATACTTCTTCATTATATTTCTTTTTTTCATTTAGTACGCTTTTTTTGTTATCAAGCCTTTTATCAACCATAAATATATATACAAAAATAATGACACAAATACAAGGCACTAAAAAAATAAGGTATCTGACATCCATTAATCCATCGACTCCAGTTCTTTAAGTATGGTGTTGCAGTAATCATCAATATTACTCTTAATCTCAGAATTACCTGCATTTAAATAATTTCTCACTTCATGGTTTAAAATTCTTAATTGTTTCTGCAATACCAGAGTCTTTCTGTATCTTTCTTCCTCCATTTCAATTTCCCTCTTTATAATACGATTTTCTGCTCTGCTTTCCCTTATATGCAGAGCATATAGTACTACAATGGATATGGATCCCACAATAAAACATACTGCATCCAAGAACAGTGGAATGCCTATTGGAAACTTGTTGTAATTCAGGTCAATAACAGGCTTCATAAGAGAGTTTACTGCCCATACACCAACGCCAAAGATAAACACAAAATATTTGAAAACACCTTTCATATTCATGACAATATTTTTAATTCTCTTACCGACAAAATATGATATAACCATGGCCGCAACAAGAGAAAAGGCAACAAATAGCACTACTGTAAACGTTGCATCATTCATATTGAACCACTCAACACTGCCGCCGTTTATCAGCTGCGGCAGTATTACAACTATAACTGTCATTAAATTACCCGCAACATTCATTATAGTTATAATGCAAAACCAGAACACATAACTGTTAACTAAGTTTGCTTTAAATATTATGGCAGGTAATATCAGACATATTGTATTTATCACCAGAGCCATCATAGAAGAATCAGGTGCCATCATATCTACAAGAAAACCTGTAAAAAAATAAAGTCCATATATAATGCAGACAGTCTTTACACTATACTTAAGCTGTTCTTTTAATAGGATTATTAAAAGAGCAGGTCCACCTATGGTAAATATACTTAATGTAATGTATATAAAAATCTGTAACATATCTTAACTCTCATCCTAAAATAAATACTTAAACATCCTGTTTGTACTAGTTTCATCGTGCAGATCACAGAGCCCCGAAAGAAAACTACAGGGAGTTTTACATATTTACAGTGAACTTTACCTGAACCTTTTCTTCCTCTTCATCTGCTACACATCTGAATTCAAACCACAGATCAAGGTCCTCTTCATCGCTTGTAGGTGTATATGTTGCAAACGCACATGAGTCATCATCCTTATCAAAATCAATTTCAAGGTACTCCTCATCAAAAGGATCAATTACAAACTCTTCCCCTATATCGTCTGACCATTGTTCAAGCTGCTCCTCAAGCCACTCTTCGAAACGACTCATTCCTTCTTCCTGTGTGTCATCTTCTTCTAACCACTCATCATCCACACAGGCCACCTGGCAGGCCCCTTCGTAGTTCTTATCAGAAATACAGTTAACTACTTCCTTTACAACATCTGTAATACAGGCTTTAAAATTATTCTTTTCCATTGTATCTCTCCCTGATATTTTTTCTTACATATGTCTTTAATATATACAACTTTACAGTTTACTTCAAGAGGGTATTTGATTTTTTGTATTTCTTAAAGAGAACAGCCCCTGATATTATTGTAAAAATAATAAAAATAGTAAGTATCATGCTCTTTTTGTCCGCAAGCCATCTTGCAAAAGCATTAGTAGAAACTGTTATGCTGTCTTTGTACTCATAGGTATTCCCCGCCATATCAGTTACTTCTATACTTATGCTCTGCCTTCCAAAATTCTCAGATACAAGAAATCTGCCTTCGAAATCCGTTTTTTCAATTTCTTCTTCTAAGTACACTTCCCTGTTATTCACTTTAACCCTTACAGATTCAATACCTGCAGCATCAAAAGCACTGTATTCAACCATCTGCTCCTTGGCATTTACTATTTTTTCATCAAGACCCTTAATCATTACTATTTCCGGTGCTGTATTATCAACTGTAAAAGAAATGGCTTTGTTATTTTGCTGAAGGTTTTCATTTCTGTTACCTGCACTGTCAGATGAAAACAATGAAATTCTATATAATCCATCTTCTTTAAAATTTTCCTTTGATATTACATAATCATTTCTGTTCCATGCTGATTTACTGCCATCCTGTTTTAACACATTCCATTTCACATTATCATAGCTTCTGCCATCTCTTGTTATAATTACTTTCTCATTAACTGTATGGTCCGGATTTAGTTCGCAAACACATATATCCTCTTTAACCTTTTTTAAAAATGAACCTTTGCCCCATATAAGTTTTTCTGTGTAATCATCATATAAAAATATGGATCCAGCTCTGTTTACAGTAAACACAGTGCTGGCAGTACTTATGTTACCTGCAAAATCCTTCATTTCTGCTTTAATTGTATAGATTCCATCATACTTTCTTTTATCTGGAAAACTCATAAAACTGGCAGAGTTAACGTCTTTACTCTTTAGAAATCTTTCTGTTACATCTCTTACATTTCCTGCTGCATCAGTAAACATCATTTTAACATCTGAACTGTATATATTTCTGTCACTAAACCTTACCCATGGTACAAGATTCTTTACATTTATTTCAGGTTTCTCAATTTCCGTGTCTACTACAAATGTATCTGATCTATATGAATTCATTTTATTTGATGATCTGTCACTATAGGAGATATTAAGAATATAGTGGGCATCATCACTAAATGATATAACCCCTTCATAAAGATTTCCTTCTTTCTTTTCCCATACGGTATCAGGAGAAAATACTTTTCCATCCATATTAACAGATACCTTTACGTCTTCAGGGAAAAAGTTTTCTTCTTTTATTCGTATACGAACCTCTGTCCCATGGTTATAGTATATCCTTCCATTATGCACATTAACAGGCTCTTCATAAATTACTGTAAGCTCTGGACATATATTATCAGCTACAAGAACTTTTCCGTCACTAAATACTTCTGACTGATTACCTGCAAGGTCAACAGCACTGAAACTTACCTTACCCCTTATTCTGTTGTCCTTTTTCAGGACTTCTTCAGGAATAAATACGCAGGCTCCCCCTTCTTTATGAGGCTCTGCTTTAATTATGTGCTCTTCTTCATTAAACTTAAATATATAGTAGTCTATGCCGCTCCACATATCTTCGCCGTAAAGTGTCACCATAATCTGGTCCCTGTAATAGGATACTCCGTCAATTTCATTTTCACTTCTTCCATATAGAAGTTTAAGATTTTCAGGCTTTGTTTTGTCCACTGTAAAATATAACTCTTCTGAAGTAGTAATGTTACCTGCAGGGTCCTTACATGTAACACTGAAAGTGTAGTTACCTTCATCAAAATTAATTACAGCCTTATGTAAATCTCCCTTGTTTTCCCAGCACAGATCATATTTCTTCTCTATGTTTTTCCCTTCGGAATCCAGACATAATACGTTAAGCTCCACCAGATCCTTATTAAAATATTTTTCATTAATAACTACTTCAGCCTGCTGATTGCTGTTAAAATATGACCTTCCGTTTCTTTGATTTTTAACCTCTTCATTTAAAAACCCAATATCTGTTAAAGGTGCTGTTTTATCAATAATAAGCGGCTCTGACACAGCCTCTTCAGCAGTATTTCCCTTAACATCTGTATAGGCAGCCTTTAGAATATATTCTCCTTCTTCCTTAATATTAAAAGTTCCTCTATGTAAGTCTTCCTCTGCACTTTCCCATTTAATATAAGGCTCATACTCTTTATTCTCTTTGTTAACTGCCTTTAGAACCACATCTTCGGGCTTGAAGTTTCTTTCTTCAACATATATTTCTCCATTAATTTCATCACTGAAATATTTTTGTTCTCCAAAGTCAAATTTAAGGACAGGGGCTGTTTTATCAATAAGCACAGTATCATTTATATATCCTTCGAAATCAGATTCATCTTTTAATACCGCTTTATTGCCTGCAGGGTCTCCTTCATAAAAAATACGCACACTGTACAGGCCTTCATCTCTTAAGCTTATCTTACCTGTATGAATATTTCCATCTTTAGTCCATACAGGCTTGACCTTATCTGTTTCCATATTATCTTTCAGCACACATATGTTTACATCTTCTCTGTAAAAGTTTTCTTCCTGAATAGAAACATATATATCCGTATCCCCCTGACTATTCTGTTCATCTTCATATATATCTATTACAGGGCTTTCTTTATCAAGTACAATGATCTCTTCGCTCTTCTTTTCCCTGCTTTCATTTCCTGCTTTATCTTTAACACCAAATGAAAAATTGCCTCTGATATTGCTCTCTTTTCCTTCTATTTTAAGGTCTGCATAATACCACTCTTCATTTTCCTTAAAGCTTAATATTTCTCCTGTATGGTTTTCGTAAGCCCACCACACGCTCCATATATCCGACTGATTTTTAAATTCCTCTTTGTTTACCTTAAGTCGTACCTTTACAAAATCTCTAAAGAAACCTGTCTTAATGCCCAGTTTTTCTACTATGCTGTGCTCAGGAAATTCAATACACATGTGCTCTGCAGAAGGTGCTTCATTATCCGAACTAATACATATGCTTTCTTTCCTGTAAATCTCTCCACTGCTTTTCTTTACTACAAAGAAACCTTCTTCATGCATTCCCATACCAGAAAAAAATATTTCTTCTCTTTCTTCTTCAGAAAAACCTGATTTCAAAGCATATCCCTCTTCGGCCTTAACAGCTGCATTCTCTCTGTACCAGCCATTATCTCCATCAGGAGCTGCAAGAGTGTAAGATTCTTCTGGCGCTGCATTAATACTGATTTTAAGCATATATGAAGCCTGTTCCTCTATATTTTCTTCACTTTGAGGCAGAACTGCACTAACCTTAATTACAAGGTCTTTTTCTTCAAGCCTGCTATAAAGCTTATCATAATTATCAATGCTTACTATGCCACTCTTACTATCTATACTTATACCCTGGCTGTTTTCTTCAATACTGTATAATACGCTTTCTCTGTTATCTTCATTTAGCAGACTTACCTGCTGAGCTGAACATATTCCTTCATTTTCTCCAAATATGTATAGCACTTCTGTCTCCTCAAATGACAAAGCAGACTCTGCCATTTCGTCTGTTTCTGCTGCTGCAGGAAACGGTATCGAACAGAATATGAGTAGCACTGCCAGCACAGACACTGCTGCTTTCTTCCCCTTCTTCATAATCCCACTTCTTTCTGACTCTTTCGCAAGTCCATTACACCTGTTACTTCTGCTCCCCTGCTTTCTTTTTCATTTTTAATTTCAGCACATTTAATTCCCCCTGTTTTTCTTCTGTATTCCTCCACAGCACGCCTTGAGCTTTTTCCTGATAATTCATCGTAAACATCCTTAATACTAAACCTGAACCATAAAAATATGCATATAATAACTAGAACGGCTGCAGAAACTGCAAATATTTTACCTGCAAAATATATTTTCTCCATATCATTACTCTTTTCTTCCGTATGCTTTCTTAACTGCATCTCTGTATACCACATAGTTCTGCTGTACTTCTTCTTTCAGCTTAAGAGACTGCTCTTTCCTTACGTCTGTTTCTTTTACTTCCTCATAGATATGATCCAGAAAAGAGATCAGGCTTTCGTAATCATAGTTAACACTTGCCAGATTATGTCTTTCGCTATATACAAACATAAATATACTGTTATATAGTACGAGCCTGTCGTACGCCTCCGCATTACCTATGTTCTTATCAGTGCTTTTAAGTGTATTTATTAAACCATTGTAATCATTAAAATCCGCCTCTGACACGCTGGATGACTTCAGAATATATGTTTTATAGAAACTGCAGATTTCGTAATATGCTTCTGACAGATTCCTTTCCGGAAAATCTTTCAGATGCTTCATATTCTCATGATTTTCTCTGAAAAAGGGATATGCCTTTAGTATTCTTTCCGAGAAACTTTCTCCCTCATAATAGTTAAAATACATAAGGCCTGATTTGTAGTTAAGATAAGCTATTCTGCTGTCATTTCTTTTCATGTATTCTTTTTTACTATTATACAGCCGTAAAAACTCATTACTTTCTTTATGTCCGAAGCTTCCTCTTTCTTCATAAGTTTCTAGCAGCTTTAAATATGCATCTGCTTTTCCCGGATAAATATGAGCAGCATAAATATATGATTCAGAAGAATTGACTCTTGCAGTTAAAATTTCATATGCGTTGTTATCACTGATTCTTCCATACACAAAGCATCCAGCTGATAATAATGAGAACAGGCATGTAAGAATCAGCGTTACAGTAAACAGGTTAAGCTTTCTTCTGATTTCTTTCCTGTATTCCTTACCTGCATTTTCCGGATGCAGTATATCATAAAGCATTTCATCACAATTCTGGTATCTTTTATCCGGATCAGGATCTGTAGCCTTTAAGATAATTGCTTCTGTTCCATCTGAGACTAATGGATTTATTATGGATGGACGTACGCAGCTTTCCCAGCTATCTGGCATAGTTCCTGTAATAAGGTGATACATTGTCATTCCAAGAGCATATATGTCTGACCTTCTGTCTGTTTTGCCGCTATACTGCTCTGGCGGAGCATATCCTCTTGTACCAAGAATTGTAGTATCTCCCTGGCCCTTTTTCTCTTCTCTGGATATATCAAAGTCAATAATCTTAACGGTACCATCATCTTCAAGCATAACATTAGAAGGCTTCATATCCCTGTATATAACTGGCGGTTTCTGACTGTGAAGATAGTTAAGAGCATCAGCTAATTCTGCAGACCATTTAAGTACTTTTTCTTCCTGAACAGCGCCATACTGCTCAGTTACCTTATCAAGAGAAATGCCTTTAACATACTCCATAACAATATACACAGTGTAGCCACAGTCTATGACTTCCTTAAAAGCTACAATTGATGGGTGATTAAGTTTTTTAAGCTTTTCTGTATATTCAATTATATGCTTAAGATTAATAAGTTCCTTTACATTGCCACCTTCTCTGTTAATTACCTTAACAGCATATATATCTCCTGTTTTAATTTCTTCTGCAAGATAAACATCTGACATACCTCCACCTGCAATGTACTCTGTTAGTCTGTACTTCCCCTTAATATTTACTCTTTCCATTTTCACTTCTGCTGTTTCTGGTCACTTCTGATTCCATAAAATATTCCATAATAATCCCCTTTACTTTCTGAAAATAAATTCTTCGTTAGCAAATCTTAAAATATCTCCCCCTGATATTTCCGTTTCTTCTCCTGTAATTCTTACGTTATTTACATATGTTCCATTAGTGGAATTAAGATCTCTGATATAGTACCTGCCATCTCTTGTAATCAGATCAGCGTGGTTCCTGCTTACTGCAGTGTTACCTCCAATAAAAAGGTCAGCATAAGCTTTGTCCTTACCTATGCGAAACACCGGCTTATTAACTTCTCCACTAAGTTTAGAAGATGTACTCTCCAGAACAGGATATACAGAGGTATATCTCTTTTCTTCCTCAGAAATGAGAAGCCCTGCTCTCTGCTTACTCTGTAATTCAGGTAAAAGAGCAGTTGCTTTTCTGTTTTTCTCTCCTTTTCTTTCTTCTCTTCTGTAGCTTCTTACTGCCCTGACTGCCTGAAAATCCTCATCTGCAATATATTCTTTTACATCCCGGAATGTCAGCTTCTCCCTGCTGTTAATATAGTTAAAAAATCTTAATCCAAACTCACTGTCTTCTCCTTCGCGTGGTATAACAGAATATACAAAATCTCTGAAAAAACTTCTGAATCCTCCTTTCCCTGCACTGTTTTCCAGAGGAAGATATATAAAATATATCTCTCTTGTTGAAATGTTAATATATACATGTTCTGTACCCTGGCATATACTGCTTAATTTAAAATGCCTCTGCTGTGCCTGTTCCATGGCTGCTACCGCCTTTGCTGCAATAATAAAAAAGGTTCTTTTGCTTATGGGTGTTTTTAAATATTCCTGTAAAGTAATTCCAACAGGTCCCTGATACTCCGCCATGTTATTTCTGATTTCCACAGGATTAAGAAAACCCCTTGGAAGATTGTTCTCAAAGGCTCTGAGTTCCATCTGGTCAATATGCTCATAATACCCGGCCTTAATCCTTACAGTAAGAACACCATTGCTGCACTTCTCCTTAAATTTCATAAAATCACCAGTTCCTCTGCATTATTACCACCCTGCAACAAACTCTCACATATTACAGAATATATTTCTGTGAATATGTTACTCTTTTCCGTTATTATAACATTTTTGTAATATATTGGAAGTATAAAATGTAAAAAAAATAATTTATTTTTTTAAAGAGGGAAAAAAATACAGTGCAGGTAATCCTGCACTGTAAATAATCTCCGTTATTAATATTAGATTGCTTTTGTTTTAACTTCTTCTACAAGTTTAGCAACGAATTCGTCTACGCCGATTGTTCCCAGTTCACCTTCTTTTGAAGAACGAACTGAAAGTTCATTAGCTTCAACTTCTCTTTCACCAATAACACCGATGTAAGAAACTCTTTCGTTTCTTGCTTCTCTTAACTTGTAACCGATTTTTTCATTTCTTACGTCAACTTCAACTCTTAAGCCTGCTTCCTGACATTTTGCAGCTACTTCATAAGCAAAGTCACTGAACTTTTCTGCAACAGTTAAAAGTTTAACCTGAACTGGAGCTAACCATAATGGGAACTTACCAGCAAAGTGTTCTGTAAGAATACCGATAAATCTTTCAATTGAACCAAAGATTACTCTGTGAAGCATAATAGGTCTGTGCTTTTCGTTATCTGATCCAATGTATGTTAAGTCAAATCTCTGAGGCATCTGAAGGTCTAACTGAATTGTACCACACTGCCATGTTCTTCCAATGCAGTCTTCTAGGTGGAAGTCAAGTTTTGGACCATAGAAAGCTCCATCTCCTTCGTTAATTACATAAGGAACGTCGATTTCTGCCATTGCTTCACGAAGAGCATTTTCTGCCATTTCCCATTCTTCATCTGTTCCCATTGAATCTTCTGGTCGTGTTGAAAGTTCGATGTGATATTTGAATCCAAACATGTTATATACATCATCAATAAACTTTGTTACTCCAACGATTTCATCCTTGATCTGTTCTGGAAGCATAAATAAATGAGCATCGTCCTGAGTAAATGTTCTTACTCTCATAAGTCCGTGTAATGCACCTGAAAGTTCATGTCTGTGAACCTGACCTAATTCGCCCATTCTGATAGGGAAATCTCTGTATGACCATAATTTTCTCTTATATGCAAGCATTGAACCTGGACAGTTCATTGGTTTAATAGCATAGTCCTGATCATCAATCTTTGTGAAATACATGTTGTCTTTGTAATGATCCCAGTGACCTGATGTTCTCCATAACTGTTCGTTTAGAATTAAAGGAGTCTTGATTTCCTGGTAACCTCTCTTAACATGTTCCTGTCTCCAGAAGTTTTCTAATTCGTTTCTGATAATCATTCCCTTAGGTAAGAAGAATGGGAATCCTGGTCCTTCTTCATAAATTGCATAAAGATCCATTTCTTTACCGATTTTACGATGGTCTCTCTTCTTGGCTTCTTCTAATTTAGCAAGATAATCGTCTAATTCAGCCTGTGAAGGGAAACATGTTCCGTAGATTCTCTGAAGCATTTTGTTGTGTTCGTCACCTCTCCAGTAAGCACCTGCAACGCTCTGAAGTTTAACAGCTTTAATCTGACCTGTTGATTCCATATGCGGTCCTGCACAAAGGTCAACAAAATCACCCTGCTGATAGAATGAAATTACAGCATCTTCTGGAAGATCTTCGATTAATTCAACCTTGTAGTCTTCGTTTCTTTCAGCCATAAATTTAATAGCTTCTTCTCTTGGTAATTCAAATCTTTCTAATTTATGGTTAGCCTGGATAATCTTCTTCATTTCTTTCTGAATCTTAAGAAGATCCTGTTCTGTAAGCTTATGTTCCATGTCAATATCATAGTAGAAACCATTATCAATTGCTGGTCCTATAGCTAACTTTGCCTCTGGCCAGATATGTTTAATTGCCTGTGCCATAATATGAGAAGTTGTATGTCTGTATTTTAGTCTTACTTCTTCATTTTCAAAATCGATTTTTTCTTTTGCCATTTCTTTGCCCTCTTTCTTTAATTTCTATTTACAAGATAATATATTCTCTTAAAATTACATTATTACGCCGCTGAAGCTCCCTGATCTGGTACCTGTGGTTCAGGTGGAGCTGGTGGTAACTGCGGTTCTGGTGGAACAGGTGCTGGAGGATCTACCGGGTTATCAGGATTTACCGGAGGAACCGGATTAACAGGTTCATCTGGTGTATTTGGTTCTACCGGAGTATTACCATTCTGATTCTGCATTTCATCCTGTTTTTTCTTTTCCTCTTCTTCCTTCTTCTTTTTTTCTTCCTCTTCCTTCAGCTTTTCTTCTTCCTTTTTCTTAAGTTCCTCAAGTTCATCAGGAATTCTCTGATCTGTACCAGCTATTACACTGTTAATATGATTATTAATTTCGTAAAGTCTCTGACTAGGTTCATAATCAGTCTGACCGAACATCTTCTCATGAAGCTTTATGGTATTGCTTAGAAGATCATCAGCAAATACATATGAAATCTCATTAAGGTATCCTGTTGTTACATCGTAAGGCCAGCTTGTGCTACCGCTTATTTTGTAGTTAGGAAGCTGTGATGCCATTACAAGCATATCCTTGGTCTTCATGTTTGTCTGTACCTGTGGCAGCAGCTTATTTAAAAGCTTATCAAGTTCTCTTGGTGATGCTTTCTGCAGTTTACTAAATACTTTGGAAATTACTGTTCTCATACGTTCTGTACGTTTGAAATCATCACCTACACCCTTACGTATTCTGCCATATGATACAGCCTGAACACCTTCAAGTTTCTGCTTTCCTGGTTTCTTTACAAGATTATACTTCTTCTGACCAATGTTCTCTGCAGTTTCTATTGTGTACTTGTTAAGTTCATCAATCTCATAATCTTTTACATCAACAGTAATTCCATCTACTGCATTAACAAGGTCAGAAACAATCTTAAAGTTTACAACCACAAACTGATGTATATTTAAATCCATTGCCTGATTAAGAGTTTTCATCATAAGTTCAGGACCACCGATTCTGTTGGCATCAGTTATTTTGCCATAGCTGTCATAATTACCATTCTTAAGATATGTATCTCTGTATACTGACATAAGTCTTACTTTACCTGTCTCTTCTTCCAGGCTCAGTACCATTATTGCATCAGCTCCTGCTCCTTTGATGTCCTTCATGTTACGACTGTCAACACCAAGAAGCAGTATATTTACATAGCCATCAACGTCAACACAGGAAAGTTCTTCCTTACTTACAGACTCTACTCTGTCAATCATTGAAAGTTTAGAATATGCATAACTTACAACAATAAGGGCTAAAACAAGAACAATAAGTACAATTACAAGTACAACCTTCTTCCATGTCTCCATATTCTCTAATTTATACCCTAATTTTTTAAAAATATTACGTTCATATTTGTTATTATGTGCAAAAATCTTGTTATTCTTTTTACTGCGCATTAATTCACCTCACACAAATTCATTAATCTCCTCTACCGAATACAGTATTTCCATAGTATTACATTATACCACCTGAAAGTCCCAAAAGCAATTATACAATTGAATATATGTGCCACTCATTGACATATTTGCTGCCTTTCAGTTAAAATATTGTATATTAATAGCAAAGGACGTGATACACATGAATAAAAAAATAATTCTTGCATCATCATCACCAAGAAGAATAGATATAATGAGGGCTCATGGATATAATCCCGAAATAATGCCGGCTCACATTGACGAACATCTGCCATCAGATATATGTATGACAGATGCAGTAATGTTTCTTGCAATGAAAAAGGCTCTTGCAGTAGAAACCCAGGTAGAACCAGGTTCAGTAATAATTGCAGCTGACACTGTAGTTTACAAAGATAAAATCCTTGGAAAACCTGTTAACCGCTGTGACGCACACCGCATGATAAGTTCTATAAGAAATACATATCATTACGTAACTACAGGTGTTGCCATTATTGTTGCAGGAGAACCTAAGAGAAAGGCATTCTATGATGTAACAAAAGTATTCTGTAAAGATTACTCAGAAGAAGACATAAAGGCATATCTTGATACTGACGAACCATACGACAAAGCTGGTGCATATGCAATTCAGGGCGAATTTAGCAGGCATATTGATCACTACGAAGGATCCTATGATAATGTTGTAGGGTTTCCATGGGAGAAAATCGAAAAGGAATTAGAAGAATATATTAAGTAACCGCTCATACATGACAAAAGACATGGCTCAATCTAAAGTCATGTCTTTTATTTTACTCTGTAACAATATTTATCCATTTCCTGCTTCTGAATCTTGGCCAGCATAACAGTATTCTGATCAGATTTCCTGCTTCTCCAAGAACAATTGCAAGTGGAAGTGATGTATGAAGTACCATAACTGCAAAGAAGGCAATAGGTACGTGAATTAACAGGTTACACATGGTTTCTACCTTCATGCAGTACACAGTATCTCCGCCTGCGCGAAGTATGCCTACAATAAACATATATCCAAACATTCTAGGTGTAATAATAAGTGCCATGGTACATATAGTCTTTATCAGCAGTGTTGTTGTCTCCGGATTAAAGTTATATATTCCAGCAATAGGCCTGCTGAGAAGCATAAGAATAACTGTCATGAAAATATTCATTACAGCTACAATCTTAAGTGATCTTACTGCATCTCTATAAGCTGCTTCCTTATTACCTCTTCCAAGCATTTCGCCAATAAGCATGGCCGTAGCATTTCCTACACCAAAATAAAATGACTGCATCATTTCTGTTACAACGTTTGCAACCTGTACAACTGCAAGCGCTGCAGTACCTATATGACCATAAGCTGCAAATATTAATGCAACTGATGTTGCCCATCCTCCTTCAGTAATAACTACTGGTACAGCCATTTTCATAACCTTTACAAACATTTCGCAGCTGAATTTCAGGTTAGAAAGTCCTGTCTTAAAAGGATGCTCTTTTCTTGTATAAATATATATGAGAAGTGCTGCACTTTCAAATATACGTGCAGTAAGTGTTGCCACAGCTGCGCCTTTTACTCCAAGCTCAGGGCATGGTCCTATTCCAAAAATAAGGAAATAGTTAAGAACTGCATTAATGCACAGTGCAAGGCCGTTAATTATGGTTGGAACCTTAAGGTTCTGGATTGCTCTTGCGTTATATGAAATGGCCATGGATACAGCAGTAAATATGTATGAATATGCTGCAATATGCAGATAGTCACATCCATATTCTATTACAGCCTGATCTTTAGAAAATATACTTATAATATGCGGTGCCAATAGAAGAGCTATTACTGAAACAAATATAGCAAAGACAACGCCTACGGCATAGTCAATTCCGAGCATTCGTCTCACACCTTTAAGGTCACCAGCACCAAAATACTGAGCCGTATAAACCGCTGCTCCGCTGAACATACCAAATAAACAGATATTAAAAATAAAGAATACCTGGTTTGCCGCGCCAACTGCTGCAAGCTGCTGCTCTCCTAATACACCAATCATAAGAGTATCAATAAGGTTAAGGCTTAAACTTATAAGGTTCTGGAAAACAACTGGTATTCCGATTATGATCATCTTTTTATAAAAATTCTTACTATCTTCCTGGATTTTAAAATTCATAACGTTCCTCTCTTTTCTAATAGAACATTTTAGCACAAAAGTACTTCTCTTTCTACAAAAAAGAAAAAACCGGGTAAGTTACCTTACCCGGAAAATATCAGTTATTTATTTAACAAGCTACGAGCTTATTTGATTGATGCATCATATAAAGCTTCAGCGTTGTCCCATTCTTCCATAATAGCTGGAAGAACTTTGTATAAGTCTCCTACGATTCCGTAGTCAGCAACTTCGAAGATTGGGGAGTCACCATCTTTATTGATAGCAATAATGATGTCTGATGACTGCATACCAGCTAAGTGCTGAATAGCTCCGGAAATACCGCAAGCGAAGTAGATTTTAGGTTTAACAGTTGTACCTGTCTGACCTACCTGGTGTGAAT
>SAMEA104404106__coassemble_106_pt1 | contig 130823 bp, 120 predicted proteins | sample SAMEA104404106__metabat2_high_PE_077 | metagenome-assembled genome bin SAMEA104404106 (sample SAMEA104404106) | Balaenoptera acutorostrata | reverse complement strand
CTTTGTAAAAACAATAAAGTAACTATTGACGCAGGAAGTAATTCCTGCGTCTTTTTGCATATTAGAAAATATTCATTGAGTAATCGCAATGTTACATAATCTGCATCCTGTGTGATTTGGTCACAGAACCAGTCATGATCTGGTGGTAATATATATTTAGCAAGTGAGAAATATCTTCCTTACTAAATGAATAATGAATAATATCGTACAAAATGAAACTACGGGAATCTGGAAAACGGATTCCCTTTTTTCTTTGTTTACTCATATGATATAATCTTAGGGAAAGGCGGTGTAACCATGAAAAAGAAATGGATAGTATTTATTGCAGTTGCAATTTTAATCATAACTGGGGTTGTATTTTCATGTAACAGGACACTTGCCGGAACGGTTGAAGTATGCGGTGATTTCAAAGGCGAAAAAACGGTTTTAAGCTGGGAAAGTATAGAAGGTGCAGATTCGTATAATATTTACCGGAAAAACGGTAAGAATGGCAATTTCAGGCTTATAGGGAGCAGTACGGACTGCAGATATATAGACGAATACAGGGAAAGTGCGAGTACAGAAGATGATAAGAAGTTACTTAAAATCGGAATGTTCGTAGACCCTTCAGAAAATCCTTATGTATATAAAGTGAAAGCTGTAAGTGGTAAGGGGATTTTTAAAAAGATGTCAGAAGGAACTGAGGATTTTCATATTGAAGCTCCATCAATAATTACAGTAAAAGAAAAAGGAAAAACAGCAGAAATATGCTGGTCACTTCTTCCTAATGCAGAAGAATATATCGTATATATTGGAAAGATAGCAGATGGTGGTATTAAATGGGAAGAATCAGGAAGGTATCCAAATGAGAAAGGTATTAGAAAATCTGCAGAAATAGATAGAAGAGAAGGATATACCTTTTACACTGTAAAAGCTGTCTTTACTAAAAAAGGAAATGAAGTTTATAGTGATTATGACAGCGGATTTAATACGGCAGAACGAAAATATGGAGAAAAGAGAATACTTTTTTTAGGAGATAGTATAACTTTTGGATCGCCATATAAGAGTAAAGATGTAAGGAATATTTTCTCATATCCTGCCAGAATAAGAGAACTTACTGGAGCACAGATATACGTACCTTCAATTCCAGGAGCTTCATATGGATATAGAGAAGAAAAGGACCGGGATAGAATTGTAACTCAGGTGGCAGAAAAGATACACAGAGGAGAGATTCCATTACCAACAGATAAACGTATAGTTTTTGACGGAGAACCAGGAAACTTTGCTGATTTTGATGTAATAGTCCTGGCTGCAGGCGCAAATGACTATTTTGATAACATACCTTTAGGAAAGGTGGAGAGCAGAAATATTAAAGAATTCTCTGGAGCAGTTAATACTATTATGGACTGGATAGAAGAAGGTAACAGAGAAAGAATCAGCCTTGGAAAAGAACCTGTAAAGCTGGTATTTTCTAAGCTTTTCTATAACAATAATAATGGGAATTACAGCAGGCTTACTTTCAGGGTTCCAGAAAAAAATAGCTCAGGGTTAAAAATGTCAGATTATCAGATTACTTTAGATAAGTTAATAGACAAGTATAAAAAGCAAGGGTTTGATATTTATGAGTTTGAAACCAGGGACTTTGTTACAGAAGAAAATTTTCCTTACGTTACATCAGATGGGCTTCATATGAGCCGATTTACTTATGGAAAAATTGGAAATGCTATGGCAGAGTTCCTTATAGCAGAGAAAATCATATAATTGATATAGTTATATAAATATGTTAAAATAAAGCGTTAGAGAGATTTTTAAATAACGGAGACAAGATGGATAAGATTATCAGAATTGAAAATTTAACATTTGAATATACACGTGGGGAAGAGGAAGAACCAGTTCAGGCAATAAAGGATATTTCTTTTGACATAGAACAGGGAAGTTTTACTGCAATTATAGGACGTAACGGTTCAGGAAAATCCACACTGGCAAAGAATCTTAATGGACTTTATCTGCCAGGTGGCGGTAAAATCTACGTAAAGCAGTGGGATACAGCTGATGATGAGCACATCTGGGATGTACGCCAGACTGCAGGAATGGTATTTCAGAACCCTGATAACCAGCTGGTCTCATCCATAGTAGAAGATGATATTGCATTCGGACCAGAAAATCTTGGTATTGAACCAGGAGAAATCAGAGAAAGAGTGGACAAGGCTCTTAAAGCAGTCGATATGTACAGATTCAGGAAAAAAGCGCCACATCTTCTTTCAGGAGGACAGAAGCAGAGAGTTGCAATTGCAGGCGTAGTAGCAATGGAGCCGGAGTGCATTATATTTGATGAGCCTACAGCAATGCTTGATCCTAAGGGACGAGATGAAATAATGAATATTATAGAGGAGCTTCATAAAATGGGCATTACAGTAATTCTTATTACTCATTTTATGGAAGAAGCAGCTCTTGCCGAAAGACTTATTATTATGGATCAGGGTAAAATACTTCTTGATGGAACACCAGAGGAAGTATTTGCAGAAGAAGAAATACTTCGCGAAGCAAGCCTTGAAGTTCCTCTTGCTGTGGAAATTGCAGCATATTTAAGAAACCGTGGTATTGATGTACCAGGGCATATTATTACAAATGAAGGACTGGTAGAATTCATATGTCAATACAAGTAAGAAATTTATCACATATATATGCTAAAGGAATGCCCGACGAACAGGTGGCACTTGATAACGTAAATTTTGAAATCTACGACAAGGAAGTTGTTGGCGTTATTGGTCATACGGGATCAGGAAAGTCAACCATGCTTCAGCATCTTAACGGACTGCTTAAGCCAGAAACAGGAAATATTGTAATTGAAGGAACAGATATTACAGCACAGGGAGTTTCCATGAGAGATATAAGGAAAAAGGTAGGTCTTGTATTTCAGTACCCTGAGTATCAGCTCTTTGAAGAAACCGTAGAAAAAGACGTTGCCTTCGGACCTAAGAATCTTGGCTTAAGAGAAGATGAAATTACAGAAAGAGTTAAAGAATCACTTGAACTTGTTGGAATAGATTATGAGACTTTTAAAGACAGAAGCCCTTTTGAACTTTCCGGAGGACAGAAAAGGAGAGTTGCAATTGCAGGCGTTCTTGCCATGAATCCGTCAGTACTTATTCTGGATGAACCTACAGCTGGTCTTGATCCTGGAGCGCATCGTGACATTCTTGAAATGATAAAGAAAGTTCACGAAAAACAGGAAAATATTATACTTTTTGTATCACATAATATGGCTGATGTGGCAGAGCTTTCTGATAAAGTTCTGGTTATGAATGATGGACGACTTGAACTTTATGGTACGCCGGAATATGTGTTTTCACAGCAGGAAAGACTGGAAAGCATGGGACTTAACGTTCCACCTGTTACAGCACTTATGAGTGAACTTAACAAAAGAGGAGCAGATGTAAAAGAAGGCATCTGGTCAGTTAAAGAAGCAAAAGAAGAAATATATAACTATTTGCAAAGGAAAAATAAATGATAAGAGATATTACACTTGGACAATATTATCAGGGAGAATCATTAATACACAGACTTGACCCACGAGTAAAAATAATTGCAACAATTCTTTTTATTGCTGAGCTTTTTATTGTGGACAGTTTTATTGGATTTGCAGTGTATACGGCTGTTCTGGCACTTACGGTTGCAGTTTCAAAGGTACCGCTTTCCTTTATTATGAAAGGTCTTAAGCCGGTACTTCTCATAATCATCTTTACCTTCTGCCTGAATATTTTTATGGTAGATGGAAAGATAATTTTTCAGATAGGATTTCTGAAGGTTACTGAAGAGGGAATTTACAAAGCATTCTATATGGGAGTAAGACTTGTACTTCTGATTATCGGTTCATCACTTTTAACGCTTACAACAAAGCCCATAAGTCTGACTGACGGTATAGAAAGACTTCTTTACCCATTTAGCAAAATAGGGGTTCCTGCTCACGAAATTGCCATGATGATGTCTATTGCCTTAAGATTTATACCTACTCTTTTAGAGGAGACAGACAAAATAATGAAGGCTCAGCAGGCAAGAGGTGCAGATTTCGAATCCGGAAATATTTTTGCAAGAGCAAAGGCACTTGTTCCTATACTTGTTCCACTGTTTATCAGTGCATTCAGAATAGCACAGGATCTTGCAATGGCAATGGAAGCAAGATGCTACAAAGGTGGAAAAGGAAGAACCAGAATGCATGCAATGAAATTCCAGGGTTATGATTATGCTATGCTGATGCTGATTTTTACACTATTTATTTTATCAATATTTATAAGAGGATGGTTTTAATTAATGAATAAAGAAAAAAAACTTAATGCAAAGGCACTTACAAAGATTGCTATAATTGCAGCTATATATGCGGGAATAACTATTGCAGTTGCACCGTTAAGTTACGCAGTAATGCAGATAAGAGTTTCCGAGGCAATGACCATACTTCCTGTGTTTACACCACTTGCAATTCCGGGACTTTTTCTGGGATGCCTTATTGCAAATCTTTTAAGTCCTGTAGGATTTATAGATGTTGTGGTTGGAAGTCTTGCAACACTTATAGGGGCAGCTGGAACATATGCCTTAAGAAAACACAGATTTTTCGCAATGTGCTGTCCTGTAATTGCAAATGGAATACTTGTAGGAGCAATGCTTCACTATGTTATTGGAGTTAACCTTTCATTATGGGTGTGCATTGCGTGGGTAAGCCTTGGAGAAGCTGCAGCCTGCTTTGTAGTAGGACTTACATTAGGAAAATTATTAGACAGACACAAACATATATTTGATTAAGAGGAATTATGAGACAGAAAAGAATTAAAGACGTAGAAGATAAAATTTTAAATTACAGTGAATGGATTATTGATAATCCAAAAGAGTTAAAGGGAAAATGGAATACTGTTTTCGGAAATAACAACCCTGTTTATTTAGAAATAGGATGTGGAAAAGGACAGTTTATTACATCACATGCAAAGAGAGAGCCTGATGCGAATTTTGTTGCAATTGAAGGAAATCCAAGTGCGATGTACAGAGCACTTCAGAAAATGGATGAATATGAAGAAAAAAACCTGAGATTTGTAAGAATTTATGTAGACGATATCAGGGATATTTTTGCAGAGAACGAATTAGAAGGTATGTATCTTAACTTCAGTGATCCATGGCCAAAAGAAAGACATGCAAAAAGAAGACTTACCTTTGGTAAGAAACTTATGGAGTATGGCAATGTAATAAGAGAGGGCGGATGCCTTAAGTTCAAAACTGATAACGATGGTCTGTTTGATTTTACACTTGAGCAGATTGAAGAAAAAGAGCTTAATGCAGTGGAAATGACAAGAGACCTTCATAAGTCAGAATTTGCAGAAGGCAATATTATGACAGAGTACGAAGAAAAGTTTTCAAGTACGGGAAAAAATATTAATTACGTTAAAATTCAATATTAATTTTTAGCCGGGAGACAAAAATATCCCGGTTTTTTAGAGCATCAGAACAAAATCATCTTGTGAAAGAATTGTATTTGTAATATAATAAAAAGGATAATTTTATAGAAATAAATTGAGAGGGTGAAGTAGATGGCTGGATATAAGATGGCAGCTAGGAATGCAAGACACATTCCAAAAGAAGACAAGATTTTCGGTATTAACAGAAGAGCAAAACAGGCAATTGCAGAAAGAGGAAAAGATGCAGTAATTAATGCTACAATAGGAACACTTTTAGATGATAATGGTAATCTAATGGTTCTTAAGACTGTAGACAGAATGTTCCATGAGCTTACTGCAGACGAATTTGCGGCATATGCACCAATTGGTGGTACACCTGAGTTCAAAAAGGCTGCTATCAGAGCGGCTTTCTGTGATAATTTACCTGAGGGATATATAGAAGCAGTAGCTACACCTGGAGGAACAGGTGCTATTAGAAATACAATTGCAAACTACTCAGCATACAGAGACAAGGTACTTACTACAGACTGGTTCTGGACACCTTACGAAACAATCTGTGAAGAAATGGGAAGAACTGTTGATGTATTTAAACTGTTTGACGTTGATGGAGCGTTTAACATTGATTCATTTGAAATAAAGGTTAACAGTCTGCTTGAAGCGCAGGAAAGACTTGTTATTATTCTTAATACACCAGCACATAATCCGACTGGATATGCTTTAACAGTTGAGGACTGGGAAAACGTTGTTAAAGTTCTTAACAGAGCAGATAGTGATGCAAGAATCACTCTTTTAATTGACGCTGCATATATTGATTTTGCAGGGGATGAAATGAAATACAGAGAATTCCTGCCAGTGCTTGGCAAACTTCATAAGAATATTTTACCTCTTATGGCTTATAGTATGTCAAAGACATTTACTCTTTATGGAATGAGATGCGGAGCACTTATATGTATTGCTCCAACAGAAGAAATTGCAGCTGAATTCAAGAGAGTTGTGGAATTCTCATCAAGAGGATGCTGGTCAAATTCTCCAAGAGCACCTCAGAGCATTATTACAAGAATTTTTGCTGATGAAGAACTTCACAAAGAAGTTTCAGCAGAAAGAGCTGAAATCAGAGACCTTCTTCTTACAAGAGGAAGAGCTTTTGAAGAAGAATGCCACAAAATCGGACTTAAGAGTGTACCGTTTGATGCTGGATTCTTTGTTGCAATTCCATGTAAAGATCCTATGGCTATCTGCAAGATTTTAGAAGAAGAAGACATCTTCCTTATTCCACATTCAAGAGGTGTGAGAGTTTCTGTAGCATCAATTCCAGAATCAAAATGCAGAGTTTTACCTGCTAAGATTCTTGAAGCATTTAATAAGTATGATGCAATGCACGAATCAATGAAATAAAAGTGAGCTGCCTGTTTAATAAGGCAGCTTTTTTGGTTGAAAAAATTAATGCGTAATAATATAATGGGGATAGTATTTACAAAGTTACGGAGGAATTTAAATGAGAAAGATAAAATGGGGCGTTCTTGGAACTGCAAGTATTGCAGATGAGCAGACTATTCCTGGGATGGTACAGGCAGAAAACTGTGAGCTTTATGCCATTGCAGGCAGAAGCATTGAGAAAGCAGAAAAATTCAGAGATAAATTCGGATTTGAAAAAGCATATGGTTCATATATGGAACTTTTAGAAGATCCAGAAGTTGAAGCAGTATATATTCCGCTTCCAAATAATCTTCACAAAGAGTGGGTAATTAAAGCAGCGCAGCACAAGAAGCATGTTCTGTGTGAAAAGCCACTTAGTGGAACTCCGGAAGATGTGGAAGAGATTATAAGGGTGTGTGACGAAGAAGGAATCGTATTTATGGAAGCATTTGCATACCTGCATTCACCAATTATCAGAAAGATAAAAGAGCAGATAGATAGCGGCCTTATAGGAGAAGTTAACTTTATAGAAACATGTTTCTATACTCCTGGATATGAGGAAAACATCAGACTTCACAGAGAATGTTATGGTGGAGCACTTTATGACCTTGGCTGTTACAATATTACTTTAGCAACTGCACTTTATGGAGAATTCCCTGTAGAAGCAAAAGCAGTTTCACATTTTACAGATGCCGGCATTGATGATGTTTCCATGGGATATATGGTATTTAGCGGGAACAGAAAGGCAGTATTCGGATGTGGTATGTATCCATACACAAGAGGAGATCGTACTTTTGTTTATGGAAAGGAAGGAGTTCTTGAAATTCCAGTATCATACAATGCTGAAGGAGTTCAGAAATGGTATCTTGTTAAAGGTGACGAACGCACAGAGTTTACAATTGATATTCCGCATAACTATATGCTGGAAGTTGAGCAGCTTGGTAAATGTATTACTAATGGAGAAAGTCCTGCAGTAAGCCATGAATTTTCAATCGGGTATGCAAAAACTCTTGAAATGGTTCTGAATTCAGCAGGATATAACGAAAAATAGATGAAAGAACTAACCAGCTCAGTAAGAGCTGGTTTTCTTTTTGGGAAGTTCTTATTAAATGTGATATAATCTATGAAGAAAATTTAATTTATATGGAGATGGAAATGAACATAGAGAAAGATAAAACAGCACTTCTTATTATTGATATGCAGAAGGCATTTGTGGAGCCTGGTGCTGCTCATTGTATTGCAGGTGCAAAAGCAACTGTGCCAGCAGTTTCAAAAGCAGCCAGTATGGCAAGGAGTGCTGGTATTCCTGTCTTCTGGATTAAAAGAAGATACAGAAAAAACGGAAGTGATGTAGAGTTTACAAGATATGATTCCTGGCTGAAAGGAGGAAGAACCATGGCTCCTGGATCCACAGGACGCAATAGTGAAGAGCTTGCAGAAGGCCTGGAAATGATGGAAGACGATTACGAAATTATTAAACCCAGATGGAGTGGATTCTTTCAGACTGAACTTGATATGGTACTCAGAAGACTTGGTATTAACACTATTATTCTTGCAGGTACCACAACACCGAATTGTATCAGAACCACATGCTATGACGGGATTGCCCTTGATTACAGAACAATTATTCTAAAGGACTGCTGTTCCTCTCAGACAGCAGAAATACAGGAAGCCAACCTTAAGGATATGGAAGCAATAGGCGCAGAACTTATGGAAACACTGGAAATACAATAAGAAAGCAAAAAGGTGATATACGATATGAATAAAAAGGAGCTGCTGCTATATGCAGTAACAGACAGAAGCTGGCTTGGAGAAGAAACCATATACCAGCAGGTTGAGAAGGCGCTTAAGGGAGGAGTAACATTCCTTCAGTTAAGAGAAAAAGATCTGGACCAGGATGCTTTTATGGAGGAAGCGCTTAAGATAAAAAAACTTTGCAGAGAATACAATGTTCCCTTTGTAATTAACGATAATGTTGAACTTGCAAAACTAACAGATGCTGATGGAGTTCATGTGGGACAGAAAGACATGGAAGCAGGCAATGTAAGAGAAATCTTAGGACCTGATAAAATTATAGGGGTATCAGCAAGAACAACAGAGCAGGCACAGGCTGCAGTAAAGAGTGGTGCAGATTATGTAAGTGTAGGAGCTGTTTTTGGAACGACTACAAAGGAAGATGCTGTAAAGGTAAGCCCTGAAGTTGTAAAAGAAATAGCTGAATCAGTAGATGCTCCTGTTATTTCCATAGGAGGTATAACAGAAGATAACGTTGAACTATTAAAGGGAACAGGCATTGCAGGAGTTGCAGTAATAAGTAGTATTTTTGCAAAAGAAGATATAGAAAAGTCCACAGCCTGCTTAAAGAAGAAAGTGGAAAAAGCACTGCTTCCGGAAATGAAGGCCGTTATATTTGATGTAGATGGTACGCTGCTTGACACTATGCCAATATGGTCAGAATCGGGAGCAACATATCTTAAAAGCATAGGGGTTGAGCCTGAAGAGGGACTTGGAGAAAAACTGTTTACCATGACTACTGATGGAGGAGCAGTATATCTTAAAGATACGTATAATCTGGAGCAGTCTTTAAATGAAATCAAAGAGGGTATTACTGCAATTGTTTCAGAAGCATATAGAAACTATGCAGATTTTAAACCCGGAGCAAAAGAACTTCTTCTTGAGATGAAATCAAAAGGTATACCTATGACTGTTGCTTCATCAACAGAACGCCATCTGTTAAATATGGTTCTTGGAAGACTTGGCGTAGCTGATTACTTTGAAGAAATACTTTCCTGTGGAGATATGAAGACAACTAAAAATGAGCCTGATATTTTCTATAAAGCTGTTGAAATTATGGGTTCAGAAGTAGAGAATACGTGGATTTTTGAGGATGGTCTTTATGCCATTAAGACAGGAGTAAGGGAAGGATTTCCTGTTGTTGGTGTTTATGATAAAGTCAGTTACAAAGATCAGAAAGAAATTAAAGCGTATTCAGATATTTATGTAAGTAATCTTGAAGAATTAGATATTATATAGGTGAGTGAAATGAAAAAGAAAACAGCATTAACAATTGCAGGTAGTGACTCAAGCGGAGGAGCAGGAATACAGGCAGACCTGAAAACCATGACTATGAATGGTGTATTTGCAATGAGCGCAGTAGTTGCACTTACTGCACAGAACACAACAGGTGTAACTGCTATTATGGATGTTACACCGGAGTTTTTAGGTGCACAGCTTGATGCAGTATTTACAGATATTTATCCTGATGCAGTGAAGACAGGTATGGTTTCCTCAAAGAGTCTTATAGAAAAAACTGCAGAAAAACTAAAAGAATACCATGCAAAAAATATTGTGGTAGACCCTGTAATGGTTGCAACAAGCGGGGCAAAGCTGATTTCTGATGAAGGAATAGAAGCACTGAAGAAGGAGCTGCTTCCTCTTGCAACAGTAATAACCCCTAATATTCCAGAAGCTGAAGTTCTTGCGGAAATAAAAATTAAAAATGAAGATGATATGGAAAAGGCGGCAGAAATAATATTCGAAAAATACGGATGTGCATGTCTTTGTAAGGGAGGACATCAGATCAGTACTGCAAATGATCTTCTTTATGATGGAAGTAAATTTCTGTGGTTTAAGGGTGAAAGAATAGATAATCCGAACTCTCATGGAACAGGATGCACTCTGTCAAGCGCTATTGCGTCAAACCTGGCAAAGGGCTACGCTCTTGAGGATGCAGTTGAAGAAGCCAAGAAATATATTTCCGGTGCTCTTAGTGCCATGCTGGATTTAGGAAAAGGCTCAGGACCTATGGATCACGCATTTATGCTTAATGAATAGGGATGAAAGATAATGAAAAATATTCTCAATTTTGAATATGCCTGCATCCATGGTTCTTATTGGATGGTTTATGGCGTGGTATGCAGTTTTGCATCAGTATTTTTACTTGCAAGGGGTTATTCTAACTCCGAAATAGGAGTTGTACTTGCAGCTGCTAATGTACTTGCAGTAGTTCTGCAGCCTCTTGTTGCAGACCTGGCGGACAGATCAGAAAAAGTATCGGTAATAGGCATTTCAGAAATAATGACAGTTATGATGATGTTAATGACGCTGGGTATGGTTGTATTTAAAGAAAAGTCTGCGGGCCTTGCATTGATTTTTATACTTCTTATTGCGTGGCACACAGTTCTGCAGCCCCTGTTTAATTCCCTTACATTTAAACTGGAAGACTGTGGTGTTCACATAAATTTTGGCATAGCCAGAAGTATGGGATCTCTTGCGTATTCGGTGCTTATGGCAATACTGGGTGTGCTTGTTGAAAAACATGGTATTGAAATAATGCCTCTTACATCAGAAATTATTCTTGCCATGCTGTTACTAAGCATTTTTTTAACAGGGAAACAGTATAACAGAGTAAAATCATACAGAGAAAAAACAAAGAGTGAAAATCCTATAACTCCGGAGAACAGTGAAAAAATAGGGCTTATTAAGTTTATACGCAGAAATAAGCTGTTCTTTGTTGTTAACATTGGTGTAATAGGCCTTTATTTCAGTAATTCGGTTCTAAACAGCTATATGATGCAGATTGTGTCCGGGGTAGGTGGAACAAGCAGTGATATGGGAAGGATTTTCTCCATTATGGCATTTCTTGAAATACCTACAATGGTTTTCTTTGATAAACTGAGAGAAAAGTTTACATGTCAGTTTATGATGAAGGTTGCTGCAATTGGATTTACTCTTAAAATAGGTATGTGCTATCTTGCTACATCGGTAACACTTATAGTTGCAGCTCAGTTTCTTCAGCTTATATCATTTGCACTGTTTTTACCTGCCATGGTACATTTTATAGATGAAATAATGGAAAAAGGTGAAGCAGTTAAAGGTCAGGCGCTTTTTACAACTATGATTACTGTAACTACAATATTTTCCAGCCTTGCAGGGGGTATGATTCTTGACCTTTACGGAGCAGAGATGCTGACTCTTGCTGCCACAGTAATAACAGCCTTTGGCGCCGTTATTATATGTGCTACAGTAAACAGAGTAAAGGTAAAATCTTAATAATTCTTAATTGACATGAAAAACTGTATATTTTTTTATGAATAAAGTATAGAATATCCCTACAGAAAGGTGATTAAAAATATGATTAGAAACAGAATATTAATAGCAGACGATGATCCGGATATCAGAGAAGTACTGTGCGTGCTTCTTGAAAGAGAAGGATATGATACAGTTCTTGCAGAGAACGGTGCAGAGGCACTTGAAATAATAAAGAAAGACAGAACTATAGAACTTATTATTCTTGATATTATGATGCCTGAAATGACAGGAATCGATGCCTGCATGTACATCAGAGAATATTCAAGTGCTCCAGTGCTGTTTCTTACAGCAAAATCTCAGGAGCAGGATAAAGTTCTTGCTTACACAAGCGGCGGAGATGATTATCTTGTTAAACCTTTTTCTAAAGTGGAACTTTTAATGAAGGTGAAGTCTCTTCTGCGAAGATACACATCCTATGCGCCTTCAAATGTGAAAAACGAAGAAATTATTCTTGGAGAAAATATTTTTGTTGATCTTAAGAGACAACAGGTAAAAAAGGATAAAAAGATTCTTTCTCTTACAGATAAGGAATATGAAATTCTGGCATTTCTTTTATCAAGACGTGGAGAGGCAGTAGAAGCAAAGGCACTTTATGAAGGTGTCTGGAAAGAGAAATATCTTCCATCAGCAGGAAATACTATTATGGTTCACGTACTTAACTTAAGAAAAAAACTTGAAGAAAATCCAAACAAACCTGAAATTGTAAAAACCGTATGGGGAAAGGGATACAGGATTGAATAAAAAAGGGAAATTCTACTCGCTTAATGTTCAGCTTACAATGGCTGTTATTCTGGGTATACTGCTTGCATCTGTAATGTATGTAGTTGTTTCAACTGCAGGTCAGAGGTTGATTTCTGAGATGTTTCTGAGTGAAGAAGCCATAGAAAGAAACATAGGAGAGGTATATGAGGACCTGGAAGAATATATTTCAGAACATGATGTGCAGGCTGCTGATACAGAAAAACTGGAAAGCTGGCTAAGGGAACATAAGAATACTTATTTATCTATATATGATAATTATGGTTCGCGTTTTGAAGCAGGCTGGCAGTATGGATCTATATATAACAGAAATGACAGCATTATTGATTACGCTGACAAAATTATACCTGATACTGACAGAATTGATGAGGAAACTTTTTTTGCGGATACAAAAAACAGAATTATAGAGTTTGCAGATGATGAGTACTATGTATATATAGATCAGTATAAAGAAATGATATGGTATAACGTTCTTCAGATTACCACGATTATTATATGCTTTATTACTCTCTGTACAACTATTCTTGTATATAACGCAACAGTACTTAAACGTCTCAGAACTTTTACTGAGCAGGTGTCGTCCATTGCTGAGGGCAATCTGGAAGGGGAAATAAGTACAACTCATAATGACGAAATCGGTATGCTTGCAGAAAATGTAGATTATATGAGACAGTCTATAATTGAGAAACACGAAAACGAAAAGAAAGCATGGGCGGCAAATCAGGATCTTATAACGGCAATGAGTCATGATATACGCAGTCCGCTTACATCTATAATCGGATACCTTGATATTATAAAAGATAAAAGTGATGGTATTGATGATGAATCAGAAAAGTATATAGATTCATGCAGGGATAAAGCTTTTCAGCTCAAAACACTGTCAGATAAAATGTTTCAGTATTTTCTTGTATTCGGAAACCCTGACGAAAATATGGAGCTTGAAAAGGTGGATGCAGGGATTCTTTTTCAGCAGATTATTGGTGAGCACAATGCTGAACTTTACGAAAAAGGATATATTACAGATGTTCGGAGTCAGGTAGAAGAAGGTTTTGTAAAGGTGGATATATCATCTGTAAGAAGAGTCTTTGATAATGTGTTCTCAAATATTCTTAAATATGCTGATATGGAAAAACCAGTAGTTACAGACATAACATGCGACGAAAAGATAATAAGAATAGATATAGAAAATATGATTCCTGAAATTGCAAAAAAAGTAGAAAGTAACAGAATAGGTATAAGAACATGCCAGAAACTTTGTGGAAATATGGGTGGAACATTCAGCTGCGAAGAAGATGCAGGCAGGTTCAGAGTTCATGTAGAGTTTCCACTGGAACCTTAAAACATGTAGTTAACTGTCATGAGCTGGCAGAGTTTTTCTGCCATGTATTTCAAAGAAAGTACATCTTTTTTACAGGTGTAATATGGGAAAAAGAAAGGTTGTGACTGATATGGATACAGAAAAGGGCGGAAAACCAGTAGAAAAAAATAGAAATCTTAATCCTGTACTTTTTCTTGTTCTGATTATGATAGCTGTTACAGTGCTGTCATACGTTGCTCCGGCAGGTTCATATGACAGAATATATGTTGAGTCTGTTAACAGAGAAATTGTTAATCCTGAAAGCTTTCACAATGTAGAACCAAATCCCATAGGCTTGTTTACACTGCTCATTTCTGTAACGCAGGGAATGCAGAAGGCTGCAAATATAATATTCTTTCTGTTTATTGTAGGAGGAATGTTTGCCATACTTGAAGGAACAGGTGCCATAAGAGCAGGTATGGCTAATGTAGTCCGTATAATGAGAGGTAAAGAACTACTTATGATTCCGGTGTGCATGACTGCATTTGGCTGCGGCTCAGCATTTTGTGCTAACTATGCAGAGTATCTTGCTTTTGTTCCACTGGTGCTTGCAGTATGTCTTACCATGGGCTTTGATTCAATTACTGCAATGGGAATAATTTTCTGTGCAGCAGCTTCTGGATATGCAGGTGCAATTACAAATGCTTTTACTACAGGTATTGCGCAGAGCATTGCAGGACTTCCTATGTTTTCTGGTATGGGACTTCGTATTCTGCTGTTTATTACACTGATTACTGTGAGCAGCGTATATGTAATGGCTTATGCTCACAGAGTAAAGAAAAATCCGGAGCTGAGCACCATGTATGAGCAGGATAAACGTACTCGTGAAGAAGTTGTTCTTGATGTGGAAGCAATTCCTCATATAAGCAGGAGACAGAAAGCAGTTCTTGCAGTATTTGTCATAGGTATATCTATAATGGTTGGCGGAATTATTCTAAAGGGATTCAACATAGATGAACTTTCTGCAGTTTTTCTTGCAATTGGTATAATTGGAGGAGTAGCTGGAGGACTTGGGGCTGGTGAGCTTTGTGACCACTTTCTGAAGGGATGTGGAAATATGCTGCTTCCATGTTTAATGGTGGGACTTGCAAACTCTATTGTGGTTCTACTGGAACATGCTCATATGATGGATCCGGTAATACATGGGCTTACAGGACTTCTTGATGGACTGCCTGCATCTATGGCAGCATGCGGTATGTTTATTGTTCAGGATCTGTTTAATCTTGTAGTAAGTTCTGGATCAGGACAGGCTGCAATTACAATGCCTATAATGGTTCCACTTGCCGACATGCTTGGACTTACAAGACAGAGCGCTGTTCTTGCATTTCAGATGGGAGATGCTTTTACTAATGTAATGTCACCTGCAGGACCTGTAATTATGGCAGCACTTGCAATGTGTGGAGGAATTTCCATTAAGAAGTGGCTTAAATGGCTTCTGCCTCTGTTTATTATCTGGTGGATTATTGCGTTTGCATTTATGATTATTGCAGTAGAAACAGGATATGGCCCATTCTGAAAAAATATTATGCACGGCTATGAAAAGAAGTGTGGATAAATCAAGCTCTTTTGCTTAATTATCCACACTCTTTTTAAATTCAATGCATATTAATATGTTTAAAATGCTCACAGAATCTTTGAATAAAAAAACTGATGCAGTGCAGCATCAGTTACAGGTCATATTGATTTCTGTTCCGCGCTATAGTCTCTGTCAAACTTAATTGTAACGCAGTAAGAACTATCTATTTTTTTAAATTCCCTATCAAAGCACTCACGTATTTCTTCTAAAGTGTAGTGACACTCTGAAGTAAGGATTACACTGAAAACAATGTGAGTTATGTTTTCGTCAGGAATTATACGCATATCGTGAATATGATAAATCCCTCTGAGTCCTTCTCCTATTTTCTCTGCAAGAAGTGTAAGTCCTTTCTCAATGGAATCTTTTGAAATTACAGGGTCTATGTGAGCGGTTATTTCAACGCCCAGTTCTTTTTCGATGTCATATTCTATCTGATCTGCAATTTTGTGAGCATGATTCAGGTCATTTCCAGTATCAACCTCAAGGTGCATTGATGCAAATGTTCTGCCAGGACCATAGTTGTGAATGAGCAGATCGTGAACACCATCTACCTCTTTGTGAGAAAGTGCAATATTACATATTTTGTCTACAAGGTCCCTGTCCGGAGCTTCACCCAGCAGAGGACTTATGGTTTCCTTTAAAAGTTTAATGCCGGAAATCATAATAAAGAGGGCTACAGCAGTCCCTGCATATCCATCAGTGTTAATTCCTGTATGCTTTGAAATAAGAATACAGAGCAGAACGGCTGATGTGGAGATTACATCATTTCTGCTGTCAGCACCTGCAGCCATAAGGGTAAGCGAATCTATGGTTTTACCTACATATATGTTAAAGGTTGCCTGCCAGAATTTAACCACAATTGATAAAGCAAGTATAGCAATTACAACTGAATCAGCCTTTATTTCTGAAGGATGAAGTATTTTGCCTACAGCGGACTGAAGAAGTTCAAAACCTGCAAGGATTACCAGCATTGCCACAATAATTCCTGCAATATATTCTGAACGGGCATGACCGTAGGGGTGTTTTCTGTCACCAGGTCTTGAAGAAGCTTTAAAGGCTATAAGGGTTACAACAGATGAGGAGGCATCAGTAAGGTTGTTAATACTGTCAGCAATAATTGCAACACTTCCGGATATTAGTCCGGCAAATATTTTGGCGATGCAAAGAAGAGTATTTGAAAAAATGCCAGTTAGTCCTGCAAATTTTCCGTAGTTTTCTCTTACTGAATTATCCCAGGTATTTTTATAGTCTTTTATAAAAATACTGCACAAAAATCTGTTCATAATTCCGCCCTCCCTTTTGAGTTGACTTACATATTTGATGGTTTTGTCATTGCAAATTCCATTGCATGAATAAGCTGATCAGGACATGATGTTGATCTTGGACCACAATGGATTCCTGAAAGAGTTTCTTTTAGTTCGTCAAATGTTTTTCCTTCTGCAAGTTTGCTGATTCCCTGAAGGTTGCCGTTGCATCCACCGTGGAATACTACTTTTTTAAGAACTTTTCCGTCCATTTCAAGATCAATGTAGCTTGAGCATGTGCCTTTTGTTTTATATCTGTGTGTCATATATTAAAATCCTTTCTTTTTTCAAATAGTAAAATTATATCATAAAGGAATATTTTTGTTAAGAAAAATTTGTTTGATTTGAAATATGGAGGGGTGTATAATAAAGTCAGTCAGAAGGAATAAAGAAAGGTGATTGGCATGAACGAGAAAGATATTCCAAGAATAACAGGAAAGCTCAGAGCAAAGAGCATTCAGATTCCGGAAGTAATATGGCAGGCGAAGGGAATTGTTGTTATGGGAAGAAGAATGAAGTCAGTTCTTTTTTCTACCGACATAGCAATTATCCGTAATTGTAATGCAGATGCTGTACTTGCTGTGTATCCATTTACACCGCAGCAGATTATTTCACAGTCAATTATTAACGCCTCATCAATTCCTGTTCTTGTAGGAGTTGGAGGCGGAACTACAAAGGGCTTCAGAGCTGCATTAATGGCAAAGGATGCAGAAGCACAGGGAGCTTTTGGCGTAGTAGTAAACGGTCCAATGAGCAATGATAATATTGCACTTATCAGCAAGGTAATAGATATTCCTATTATTGCTACAGTTCTTAACGAAAGAGTGGATATTGACGCAAGACTTAAAGCAGGTGCATCAATCCTGAATGTATCAGCAGCAGGCAAAACTGCAGAACTTGTAAGGTATATACGTAAGCAGTATCCAAAGGTACCTATTATTGCAACAGGAGGGAATACTGACGAAAGTATTCTTGAAACAATCAACGCCGGAGCTAATACCATAAGCTATACACCACCTACAACAGGTGAAATCTTCGGAGAAATGATGAAGACCTACAGACTGGCAGCAGAAGAGGATCCATGTCCTCCTGAAGAAGACGAAGGTCTGCTTAACATGATTGAATTGATTTAGCTTATGTGCCCTGCTAAAAGCCATTTTGGCAGGGCGTATAATGTACTTACTAAAAAACATAAAAAATTATATAAATATTGTTGACAACATGACTATATGATGGTAATATATCAATTGTGCTTGAGAGACAGCACAAAATGAATAAGCACCATTAGCTCAGCTGGCAGAGCACCTGACTCTTAATCAGGGTGTCCACGGTTCGAACCCGTGATGGTGTACCAATACAGAAAGCACTTCTTTTTAGAAGTGTTTTTTCTTTTTTAACGTAAATTTAACATTAATTACATTGACTAATAAGTGCATATACAATATTATCAGTATATTAAGTAACGAAGAATAGGGGATTTTTAATGATAAAAACTGCATTTCACGGCTTCTGCATGGCTCTGGCAGACAGTGTGCCGGGTGTATCGGGGAGTACAATAGCTTTTATTATGGGATATTATGAAACATTTCTGCTATCACTTCATGGCATTTTTGGAATGAATAATGATCTGAGGAAACAGTCTGTAACGTATCTTGCCAAGTTTGCTGTAGGATGGGCAGCAGGTATAATTACATCTATTCTCATCATATCGAGAATATTCGAAGTGAAGGCATATTTTTTAAGCTCAATTTTCCTTGGGCTTACAGTAGTTGCTATTCCGGTTATTGTTAATGAAGAAATAGAGTCATTCAAAGGTAAATACAGGAATCTGATTTTTACACTGATAGGATTTCTGCTGGTAGTAGGGCTTGGAATTCTAAAGGGAAGTGTTGGAAGTCTTGCAAGTATAAACTTTCTTGAGCTTGGTTTGGTGCAGTATATATACCTTGCTGTATCAGGGCTCCTTGCTATTTCAGCAATGCTGCTGCCTGGAGTTTCCGGGTCTACACTGCTGCTTATTTTCGGAGTGTATGTATCTACAGTAAATGCAGTAAAGCATGTACTTCACTTTGATTTCAGATATTTACCAGGCATACTTGCTCTTTCATTTGGTATTATTGTAGGCGCTGCAACTATTGCAAGATATATCAGAGCAGCACTCAAGAAATTCCGTCCGCAGATGATGTATTTCATTCTGGGACTGCTGCTTGGATCTTTGCATGCAATAGTTATGGGACCATCTACACTTGATGTTCCCCAGCCACCACTTTCAATTTCTAATTTCAGTATAATTGGTTTTGCCATAGGAATCGGAATACTTGGAGGACTTGAACTTGTAAAAAGAAAAACACAGAAAGATGTGGGTGCAATTTAAAAAATATTAAAGCCTTTTCGGAAAAATCCGGAAAGGCTTTTTTGTACGTTATTTCTGAATTTCAATATCAGGCAGCAGTTCAAAGTAAAAGTCATCATAGTTTTTTCGCAGCGCTTCTATGCACTGACCCTGAAGATCAGAAAATCTTTTTACTGATATGCTGTCGCCATCAAAAGAAACGTAAACGCTAATCCATAATTTTCTTCCTGTACGGACTATATCGTAGTACAGGTTATTAATACCGTAATCGTTAAGAATTTCATCTACTGTATATTTTATGTCAGAAACAGTTTCTTCCTCTGGTGGAAAGAGAAGAAGGTCTCTGAATCCTGTAATAACTGCTGTTATAGGGGTGCGTATAATGAATACGGAAAGACACACAGTAATAATCTGATCTAAATATGGTGAAACTGATTCAAATGAAGTTCCCTTCAGAACCTGAGGCATAAAGAAGGCAACTGTAAGTCCGAAAGATACAATGCTGTCTATTTTCCATCCCTGAATTTCAAGATCTACAAGAGGTGAATTTACAAGTCTGTTTTTGCGAGTAAGAAGCATTGTAACTATAGCTCCTAGAATGCAGGCAAAAAGTTCGAAATATGCAACAGTTGTAAACTGAACCTTGTGACCACCGTGAAGTGCAATGTTAATATTGTTCATAATAAGGCCTATGGTAACTGCAGTCATTGTAAGACCTTTTATTACAACGAAGAATGATTCGACCTGCATAAAGCCGAAAGGATGTTTTTCGTTTGCCGGCTTATATAGTAGTGGAATAAGAAGTATTGAAGGCAGAAGCATAAGAAACTCAATACCGTCATATACAGCATCAAGGAGAACAGCCTGTGAACTTGTATAGAGAGCCATGACAAGTTCTACAACTACGAAAAAAAGGTTTCCGTAAAGGGAAAGTGACATGGCTGATTTTTCTCTTTTTAATGTTTTTTTCTTTGGTTTCATATTAATTCCTTTCTCGGATATAATGATAGTATACATAAAGAATTTTTACAAGAAAGTAAAAGTAAACACCAGGTAAAGCAAGCCTAAACAAATGGACACAAATGTTGAAATCTTAAGTGGAGCGGTGTTTACAATATCATGCTGATAATGTATAATAGAGTGAGTATACATTTTTGGAAAAGGAGTTAATTATGAATAAGATTGCAGAACTTGGACAACTGTTAATTGAATACCAGGATTATGTTGGAATGGCGCTTATTGCAGTAGCTGCAGTTGCAGTTCTGATACTTATTATCAAGGCCGCAGACAGGTCGAAAAAAAGAGCCAGACTTCTTAATGAGATTAATGATACAGTAACAGATATTAATACCAAAGTAGACAAAATGAATAATAAATCTTCTGAGGTAATATATATAGACAACAGAACAAATACAGGTGACGAAAAAACTGCTGTTCCGGAAATAAAAATCCCACCTGTTCAGAAAGAAGAAACTGCTGAAGAGGAACAGGAAAAAGAAGAAACTGCAGTTCAGGAAATGCCAGAAGAAAATACAGAAAAGCTGGCAGAAGAACCAAGAAAATTTGCAAGCCGAGATTGTGGAGTATCAAGACAGGGCAGAGAATATACACTAGAAGAACTAATAAAACAGATTCAAGAATAGTATGAGAGAGGCAGGATAATATGTATTGTAAAAAATGTGGTAAAACAGTAGATCCTCATGCAAAGTTCTGCAGTAACTGTGGAGCAGAGATTACTGAGGAGAAAATCTCTTTTGATTTTGACAGACCATCAAAACATATAGAACCAGAAAAAAAGAAAATTCACGTAACAAAAGAAAACTTTAAGTGGGACCTGGATGGATTTCCATCAGAAAACAAAGGCGGTACTGAAGAAGTAGAATTTAACTGGGATTCTGTTATTGAGACAAAGAGAAGAAACAGTGCAGTAATGGATGAACCTATTTCTTTCACGGAGAAGAAGGATGAACCAGAAAAGGCAGAAGAAATTGAAATAGAACCTGTTCCGGAAAAGTATGAACTGACAGACCTTTTTGGAGAGGATATGGAAGAAAAAAAGGAAGAAGAAGCTGTAAATGATGAAGATGATGAGATTATGGAACTTTCCTTTGAAGACGAAATCTTTGGAGATCTGAAAGATGAAAAACCAGCATCAGCAACCATCAGAATCAGTCAGACTATTCATTTTACAGATCAGCTTTATTCCTTTGACAGCAAACAGGCAGAATATCAGTCAATGCTTGATGCAGAGTATGACAGACTTCAGGAAGAGGAAGACGAAGAGGATATGCAGAAGCCTGAAATCCCTGAATTACAGGAAAACAAAACTCTTGGTGATTTCAAAGAAGGTGAACCTGAAATCAGAACAGGTATTGCATCAGATGATTTCTTAATAGAACTTTATGGAACTACAAACCCGGAAGAAGAGACAGAAGCTGAAGCAGCAGTAGAAGAATCTGAGGATTCAGAAGCTGAAAAAAATGAAGTGGCTGAGGAAATACAGTACGAAACAGAAACTGAGAAAGAAACAGAAGTTATTGAAAAAGAAGAAATAACTGAAGAAGAAACCATAGAAGAAAACAAATCAGAAGAAGCGGAAGAAGCGGAAGAAACTGAAGAAACTGAATCAGAAGAAGACACAGAAATACCAGATGTTAACGAACAATATGAGGAAGAAGAGGAAGAAGTAATCTGCCAGGAATCAGTTCCTGCTGATGGAATGGAATGTGTAGGAGTTGCACTTGCAAGAACACCAAGAGGTGTACTTGTAATTCAGAAGAATAACAAAGAAAAGCTTACAAGAAGAACTATTTTCCCCAGTAAAGAAGCTGAAGAATCTGAGGAAAAAGAAAATACAGAAGATGAAAAGAACAGCAGAACAGATGAAAGACAAGCTGAAAAAGAAAGAAACGAAAAACTTTCTTTTGGTGATGTCTTCAATAATGCTGATGACGACGATGATGACAATGAAGATTACAAGCCGAAGAAAAAAGGCAGAGCGTTAAGAATAATTGCGGTTATTCTTTTCATTGCTATTCTTGCGGAACTTGCGTTTATTGGAATTCAGCATTTTGCACCCGAATCAGGAATTGCAAAACAGCTTAATTTAATATATAGCAGGGTTATAGAGAAAATAATTCCGGGGGATGAACCTGAAGTTATAGAGGAAGACGACCTTGTAGTTACATCACCTGTAAATGATTATGTTGTGGCTAAAGATGGTAAATACAGCAATATTGCCAGAATCAGCACTGACATCGAACTTAAATTTCCAGAAAACAAAACATATGAACTTAAGGGCTTTGATGAATCAGGAACATTCAAAGACGAAGAATGGTTTAAGGACGATAATGGAAACAGCGTAACTTATGGACAGGCTGTTGTAGAAAGTGTATGCGGCTTTTACAATGCATTAACTGATTACAGAAATTCAGCTAATGAAGATGTAAAAAATTTAATTACAGAAAACTCACCAATAGCTGAGAACATCGGGGAAATAGAGTCTGGAGAAGAAATTTATGCGGTTAACAGACTTGTTATTGGTGAAATAAGAACGTCAGCATCAGGTATTTATGTAGCTGTCGAAGTTGAAGAGACAAATAATAAAGCAGAAAAACCTGAAAAAAACAATTTTGTTATTTATTTAAGACCAGTTGAACACGAGCTTAAAGTAGATAACGTAGTATATTTATAGGAGGGTGTATCTTGACTAAAACAGGAGAGAGAAAACAGAAAAGCATGGCTGTACTGATTATAATTCTCGCAATTATATTTTCAGTATTTGTGCTTGGAGTTAATTTTATGACAGACTGGCTGTGGTTCAAGGAAATGGGATATGTGAACGTTTTCTTCAAACAGCTTACAACAGAATTCAAAGTGGGAATACCAGTGTTTATCCTGCTTGCCGTTATTACTAATATTTATCTTAAACAGTTAAAGAAGGGTTACTTCAGAAAAATAGATTCTGATGAAGCAACTGATGTGAAGAAACTAAACAAGTATACAAATCTGATATCACTTGTATTTGCACTTATTACTTCTTTTTACACAGTTGTTAACCTCTGGTTTCAGATTTTACAGTTTGCAAACAGTACAGACTTTGGAATAAAGGATCCGATTTTTAATCTGGATATTTCATTCTACATATTTAAGCTTGACTTCCTGAAACAGCTTAATGATATGTTCCTTGGATTAATATTCCTGTTTATTGCTGTAACAGTAATCTACTATATGATTTTACTGGTAATGCACAGCCCTAATATGTTTAAAACAGAAGAAACATACGAAGAGTCATATGACAATGTATACGAAGGACAGTTTGGCGGAGATGATAATCCATTTGCAAAAATGTTTGGAAACAGAAAGCCAAGAGCAAAGAAGACACTTAATGACAGTAACTTTAAGGAACTTCTGAACATTGCTTCAGGACAGCTTACATTCTTAGGAGTTGTATTCTTCCTTATGCTTGCAGTACATTTCTTCCTGAGACAGTTCGACCTTCTTAACACACATACAGGTGTGGTTCATGGTGCTGGATTTACAGATGTACATGTAACACTATGGGTATACAGAATTATGATTGTGCTTGCTCTTGTAGGAGCTGTAACAGTAGTTCATAACATTCGTAAAAAACAGTGGAAGAAAGTTCTTACAATTCCAGCTGTAATGATTATGGTTGGTGTAGTAGGAGTTGGTGCTCAGTTCGTTGTTCAGTATGTTGTTTCAACAGACGAAATAAACAAAGAATCACCATACTTAGAAAGAAATATTGAGTTTACGCAGAAAGCATATCAGCTTGATGATGTTTCTGTTTTACCATTTGAAGCAGATAATACACTTACAAGCGAAGATATTGCTAATAATTCAGAAACAATAAAGAACATTCGTATTAATGACTATGACCCTGTAAAAACATTCTATAATCAGACACAGAGTATTAGAAAATACTACAAATTTAATGATGTAGATGTTGACAGATATATGGTTAATGGAAAGTATACACAGACATATCTTTCAACAAGAGAAATTGATGATACAAAACTTAAGGATACATGGCTTAACAAGCATCTTAAGTTTACACACGGTTACGGTGCAACATTATCAAGAGTTGATGCTGTAACATCAAATGGACAGCCTGACGTAATGATCAAGAATATTCCACCAGAATCAGAAGTGGATGAAATTCAGATTACACGTCCTGAAGTGTACTTCGGTGAATTGTCAAATGACTATATTATTGTTAACACAAGTGAAGAAGAATTTGACTATCCTGAAGGTGATACAAACAAATATACAAAGTATGAAGGAACTGCCGGAATCAAGATGACACTTCCAAACAGAATACTTTTTGCTATTAAAGAACACAACATGAAACTTCTGGTTTCATCAAATATCAAGAGCGATTCAAAAATTATTATTAACAGAAATGTAATGGATCGTGTAAGAAAAATCATGCCACATCTGTCATATGAAAATGATCCATATGCAGTAGTAGCTGATGGAAGAATATACTGGATGGTTGATGCTTATACAACAAGCAGAAATTACCCATACTCAGAACCTTTTGTAGATCAGGGAAAGAATGTCAGACCTGCAAACTACATCAGAAACTCTGTAAAGGTTGTTGTTGACGCATACAATGGTGATGTTAACTTCTACATTGTAGATGAAAAAGATCCTATTGCAAAAACATTCCAGAAGATTTATCCTAACCTGTTTAAACCTGCAGAAGAAATGCCAGAAGGACTGAAATCACACATGAGATATCCAAACTCACTATTTGCAGTTCAGGCACAGGTATATAGCAGATACCACATGGAAGACGTTAAAGTATTCTATCTTGATGAAGACGCATGGGATATTGCAGATCAGATGTATGGAACAGAGCAGAAAAAAATGACTCCTAACTACTACATTGTAAAGCTTCCTGGAAAGGAAAAAGCAGAATTCATTAACTCAATTCCATTTACACCTAAATCAAAGCAGAATATGACTGGACTTATGGTTGCAAGAAACGATGGAGAACACTACGGTGAAATGATTCTGTACAAGTTCCCTAAGAACAAAACTGTTTATGGTCCAATGCAGATTGAAGCTCAGATTGACCAGAAACCGGAAATATCCAGTGACTTTACATTGTGGAGTTCAGCAGGTTCACAGTATAACAGAGGAAATCTGTTTGTAATTCCAATTGAATCATCACTGCTTTATGTAGAACCGGTTTACCTGGAAGCAGCTAATTCAGCTATTCCAGAAGTAAAAAGGGTAATTGTTGCATATGATGATAAGATTGCATATGAAGCAACTCTGGATGAAGCTTTAGAATCAATATTCGGTGAGGGCGCAACAGTGCCTGACCCAGAGGATCCTGCAAAACCTGAAGAAAATAAGCCGGCAGGAAACTCAAAACAGGAACTGATTAAGAAGGCTGCAGATGCATTTACAAAGGCAGAACAGGCTCTTCAGAACGGTAACTGGATAGAATACGGAGTTCAGATGGATATTGTACAGAAAGCTCTGGATAATTTATCAAAGTAAAAAATCAGGGACATTCTGTTTCAGGATGTCCCATAGTTGATTAATTTACCATAAAATATAATGGGAGGAAAAGATGTTTAATTTTGATTTGGACAGAATGCTCTTCTGCATTCCAAAAGAGGAGCATTCACTGGAAGAAATTAAAGAGGCCTTAGAAGCACATCCTGAGGTTGAATTCGTTTCTTTGGTTGGTATTGACATTGGAGGTCATGATACAGATGAAAAAATTCCAAAGCAGCTCTTCATAGAGGATATGGATAAGATTTTATCTCATGGCGTACAGACTGATGGATCCAGTGTAGCACTTCCGAAGATTGCTTATCTGAATAATGCCAAAGTAGATATTATTCCTGATATGAGAGTAAACTGGTATGTAGACTATAACTTTAATAATATTGGTCACAAAACAGGACTTCCTATAGGAACACTCAGAATTCCATCTTTCCTTGTACATAATGATAATTTTGAAGTAGGTTCAAGAGTTGTTCTGAGAGATGCACTAAAATACTTCAAAAGAGAGCTGAGAAAGAAGCTTGAAGAACATCCGTATGTTTTCGAATATATTACAGGAGTTGATTCTGCAGATGAAATCGAAGACTTTATACTGACAAGTGCAACAGAACTTGAATTCTGGGTTAAAACACCAGATGATAAGGGTGACAGAGAACAGCTTTTTACTGCACAGGTGCTAAAAGAACAGTACTGGAAGAGAACCTATGGTGAAGTAAGAACGGCGCTGGAAAAGACACTGCTTCTACTTGACAGATATGGCTTTGAAGTTGAAATGGGTCATAAGGAAGTAGGAGGAGTAAAAGCCAGAATGGGAAACTCCGGTCACTATGATCATGTAATGGAACAGCTGGAAATCGACTGGAAATATGCTGATGCCATGCAGGCAGCTGATAATGAAAACCAGGTAAAATACATTGTAAGAGATATATTTACAATGCATGGACTTGATGTTACATTTATGGCTAAACCATTTGAAGGAGTAGCAGGAAGTGGTGAACATACTCACCTTGGCCTTGCTGCAAAACTGAAAAATGGAAAGGTGGTAAGCCTTTTTGCACCAGGAAACCCAGATAAGGATTTTATGAATCCACTGGGATATGGAGGACTTATGGGTCTTCTTGGAAACTATGAAGTTATTAACCCGTTTGTAAGTTCAACAAATGATTCATTTAACAGACTTAAGCCGGGCTATGAAGCACCAGTGTGCATAGTAACTTCACTTGGCAGAAGTGTTGAAGAACCATCAAGAAACAGAACTGTACTTGCAGGCTTAATAAGGGATCCTAACAATCCGCTGGCAACAAGATTTGAACTTCGTTCGCCAAACCCTAAGAGCAATACATATCTTGTAATTGCAGCATCATATATGGCAATTATTGATGGTATTGAGGCAGTTCTTGATAATGAGAAAACTCCTGCAGAACTTGAAAAAGTAATTTGCAAGAAACAGGGTGAAGAAGTATTTTATCTTGATAAGGATAGAGAATACAGAACTGAAGAAGATGTATTTACTGCATTTTCCGAAGAAGAAAGAGCTGAGCTGTTTGGTCATGCCCCTGCAACTGTATGGGAAAATCTTATGGCTTTTGATAAATATCCTGAGAAGACAAAGATTTTCGAAAAAGGTAATGTAATGCCAAGAATAGTTCTTGAAAGTTACTGTGCACAGACTTTAGGTCAGTGGAAGACAGAACTTCATGACAGAATTATTCCAGATACAATGAATTACATCAGAAGTTGTAAAAAGCTGCATAATTATGATGATTTCTCGGACTACGATGTTATGAACTGGAGAGAAATCGACGAAATCAGACATGAGATTGCAAAAGATACTATTACAGAAAAATGTTATCTTACAAGAGCAAAAGATGCTCTTGATAATGGACAGTATCAGGAAGCTTCAGATCTTCAGCTTGAAATACAGAAGAAGATTAATGAACTTGCAAATCTGTATATACGATATAAAAAGAATTTATTATAAAGGGAGAGTGCCATGTTAGATATTAAAAGAATCAGAGACGATTTTGACCACGTAAAGGAAAGAGTGGAATACAGAGGAAAGGGAGACTTCGGTCTTGACAATGTTAAGAAGCTTGACGAAGAAAGAAGAGAAATTCTTGCAGAAGTAGAAGCTATGAAGAGCAGACAGAACTCTGTTTCAAGAGAAATTCCAAAGCTGAAGAAGGCAGGAGAAGATACAACTGCTATTATGGCTGAAATGAAAGAACTTTCAGGAGATATTAAAGAACTTGATGCTAAGCTTTCTACAGTTGAAGAAGATCTTCGCAATGCAATTCTTAATGTTCCAAACACACCATACGAACTTGTTCCTTATGGAAAAGATGATGAAGATAACGTTGAAATGAGAAAGTTCAAAGAACCTACAACTTTTGATTTTGAACCAAAAGCACACTGGGATATTGGTGAAGACCTTGATATTCTGGATTTCGAAAGAGCAGCAAAAATTGCCGGAGCAAGATTTACAGTATACAAAGGTTTAGGCGCAAGACTTGAAAGAGCAGTAATTCAGTTTATGCTTGACCTGCATACAATTGATCAGGATTACACAGAAATTCTTCCACCTTTTATGGTTAACCGTAATGCAATGATTGGTACAGGTCAGCTTCCAAAATTCGAAGAAGATATGTTCTATGTTCCACAGAAAGACTTCTTCCTGATTCCTACAGCTGAAGTTCCTGTAACTAACTTAAGAGGAAATGAAATTATGGATGAAGAAGAACTTCCTGTATACTACACAGCATATACTCCATGCTTCAGAGCAGAAGCAGGATCAGCTGGAAGAGACACAAGAGGTCTTATCAGACAGCATCAGTTCAACAAAGTTGAATTAGTTAAATTTGTTAAGCCAGAAACATCATATGATGAATTAGAAAAGCTGACAGCTGACGCAGAAGCTGTATTACAGATTTTAGATATTCCATACAGAGTTGTAAGACTAAGCTCAGGAGACCTTGGATTCTCATCAGCTATGACATATGATATTGAAGTATGGATGCCAAGCTACGGAAGATATGTTGAAATTTCATCATGCAGTAATTTCGAAGACTTCCAGGCAAGAAGAGCTAATGTAAGATTCAGAAGAGAAAAGGGTAAGCCGGAATATGTTCATACTCTTAACGGTTCAGGTCTTGCAGTAGGAAGAACTGTAGCAGCTATTTTAGAAAACTATCAGCAGGCTGACGGAAGCGTAGTAGTACCAGAAGCACTTAGAAAGTATATGGGAGTAGACGTTATCAAATAGCAGCAGATTTATGGGACGGTTAAACCGTCCCATTTTTAACAGAAGGGAAATGTATGAGGAAAATAATTAACAGAATGACAATAGCAGGACTTCTTATTGTATTGCAGGTAGGATGGTTTGCAGTTATGCTTCTTCGCTTAATAGAACATGCTACATGGATTGCAATGATTATGACCATATTGTCAACTATAGTAGCCCTTTATGTTGTTCATAAAGATGATAATCCGGCGTACAAAATTGGCTGGATTGTATTTATATGTATAGCGCCTCTTCTCGGGGCACCTATGTATATACTGTTTGGAAACAAAAGGACTTCGAAGAATCTGAGAAGAAAAATAGAAACGCAGGAAAATGAACATAAAGAAGCTCTGAAACAGAGGGATGATCTTACAGGCCTTACTGATGAAAGGGCTCTTGGAACTGTAAAATACATTTCGAAAAACGGACCATATCCGGCATGGACAGGAACAAGAACAAAGTATTATTCGCTTGGGGATTATGCTTTTGCTGATATGATAGAAGATATAAAGAAGGCTGAGAAATTTATATTTCTTGAGTATTTTATTGTGGAAGAAGGAAAAATGTGGGGAGAACTGTTCCAGATTCTGCAGGAAAAAGTTGAAGCTGGCGTAGATGTGAGAATGCTTTATGATGATGTAGGAAGCATAAGTAAGATTCCGGCGAACTTTTATACGAAGGTAAAGCAGAGCGGCATAAAGATTATGGCCTTTAACCCTGTAACACCTATTGTTTCACTAATATATAACAACAGAGATCATCGTAAAATGCTTGTTATTGATGGAAAAACAGCATATTCAGGCGGATATAATCTGGCTGACGAATACATAAATGAAATTGAAAGATTCGGGCACTGGAAGGACAGTGGAATAAGGATAGAAGGAAGGGCTGTATGGAACTTCACTGTAATGTTCTTAAATATGTGGAACTCCTTTAGAAAGACAGATGAAGATTATTCTCAGTTTGTGCCAGAAATATGTCATCCGGAAGAGTTCGAAAGCGACGGAATTGTACAGCCGTATTCCGATTCTCCTCTAGATGAAGAAAACATAGGAGAAAATGTGTACCTTGATATTATTAACCAGGCGGAGCGTTATGTATATATTTTTACGCCATACCTTGTAATTGATAACGAAATGAAAACAGCACTGTGTCTGGCAGCAAAAAGAGGTGTGGATGTAAGAGTTGTAACACCAGGAATCCCTGACAAGAAAATGGTATTCAGACTTACACGTTCTTACTATGGACCACTTATAGAAGCAGGGGTGAGAGTTTATGAATATACTCCTGGCTTTATTCATTCAAAGAGTTTTGTTTGTGACGATAAAATAGGTGTTGTTGGTACAATTAATATGGACTACAGAAGCCTTTATCTTCATTTTGAATGTGGTACTCTGCTAATAGGTACAAAATGTATTTCTGACCTGAAAAAAGACTGTCTTGATACATTTGAAATTTCAAGAGAAATCGGACCTGAGGATTGCAGAAGAAATTTCTTTGGAATGATTCTGGATGCACTGCTGAGAGTGGCAGCTCCACTGCTGTAGGCTGGAAATGGATGAAAAATACTTTCAGTTTTGTACAAAATATAAAGTAAAGGGCAAACATATGTAAAAAATATAAATCGTACATATTATGTATTTTTAGTTTGACTCATGAAATATAATGTGTTATTCTAAAAAAGAAGTCGGGCGACGTAGTCCGATGGTAATAGTGATATGATGAAGTGTCAATTCTAAGAGAGTTGGCACTTTTTTTGTTACATGGAAAGAAATTACCAACTGCTAAAGGATTCATCTTAAAATGTAAATCTCCTTGCTTAAATACGTTTATCAAAAAATGATTGTCAAATAATCATCCGTAAATATCTATAACATAGTAGATATTTATATCATCCCTTTAGTAGCATAATATATAGGAAAATAAAGAAGACTGTTCAGAAAGCGAATTCTGAAAACAGTCTTTTTTATTTCATCGTTAAATTTATAAATTTCTATTTGTGTAAATAGTCAATGTAGAAATCGAACTGTTCCTGAACCTTTTTGTCAGGAGCTTTTGTAAGTAAGCTTACTACTACGTTAACAACAAGGGCAAGAACAAATGCTGGGAGCAGTTCGTAAATATCGAGAATTCCACCCATAGGTCTTACTGCATATTTCCAGATGAAGATCATTGCAGCTCCTGCAACCATTCCTGATAGTGCACCATGAAGATTTGAACGTTTCCAGAATAAGGCAAGAAGCATAACAGGTCCAAATGTGGCACCAAAGCCTGCCCATGCAAATGATACGATTTCAAATACTGAGTTATCTGGATTTGACGCAAGGAATATGGCTATAACTGAAATTGCAAGTACTGTCGTTCTTGCAACAAGCATTTCTTTCTTTTCGTCAAGGTTTAGTTTCAGGAAATCATTGAAGATGTTTTCTGAAACGGAAGATGATGCGGCTAAAAGCTGGGAATCTGATGTAGACATTGTTGCAGCTAATATGCCAGCTAAGATTATTCCGGCACCAAAGGCCATTAATACTCCGTGTTCACTGATTAAACCTGCTATATTTACAATTACAGTTTCTGATGCAGCGCCTTCTAAAGTTTTTAAAACTCCTGCATGTGTCATTGTAAGACCTACCATACCAATAAGGATAGCAACTGTAAGAGAAATTACAACCCAGACTGTAGCAATTCTTCTTGAAAGAGTCAGTTTTTCTTTATCTTCAATAGCCATGAAACGAAGTAATACATGTGGCATTCCAAAGTATCCAAGTCCCCATGCCAGCATTGAAACTTTTGAAAGAAGTGAATAAGGTTCAGCCTGGCCTGTAGCAGGATTAAATGTTTCTGATAAACCATAATAGCCAGGAATTGATGCAGCGTTATCAAGCACGAAATCAAGTCCGCCAGCTGTATGAATTCCAAATGCAAGAACAAATACCATTGCAAAAGTCATTACAATGCTCTGCATAAGGTCAGTAGTACTTGCAGCGAGGAAACCGCCTAGTGTTGTGTATCCGACAATAACTACGGCACTGATAATCATTGCAACAAGGTAATCAACCTGGAAAATACTTGCGAAAAGTTTTCCACATACGGCAAAACCGGAAGCTGTATATGGAATAAAGAATATGAGGATTATTAATGCAGAAACAGCACTTATAATATTTTTTCTGTCATCATATCTTTTTGCAAAGAACTCTGGAATTGTGATGGCGTTAATTGTATGAGAATAGAATCTGATTCTCTTTGCTACAAGAAGCCAGTTAACGTAAGTACCGATGGCAAGGCCAATTGCAGTCCAGCCCGCATCGGCAACGCCAGTTAAATATGCAAGACCAGGAAGTCCCATTAAAAGCCAGCCGCTCATATCGGAGGCTTCTGCGCTCATTGCTGTAACAAAAGGTCCAAGCTGTCTTCCTCCTAAATAGAAATCACTTGTATCGTTGTTTTTCTTTGCATAGTATACGCCAACTGCAAGAACAAGAAGCAGGTAAAGAACTATGGCAATCATAATTGTAATCTGTGATGAATTCATATGTAAAATCTCCCTTCGATTAAATATCGTTTTTATGTGATATTTGAGATTATACCATAAATAAAAATAGACTGAAACACAGAATTTAGTCTGTACTAAAATAGAAATATAGAGATTGTTAAATAGAGATAATATTGGAATATAAAGAAAAACAGTATAGACTATAGTCTATACTGCTTTCTAAACTAAAATATAAAACAAAAATAAATTATTTTTCGTACACCTTTAACATGGTAGAAAGTACACTTTCTGAGTACTGTGATAGTGAATAATCACCATTACACAGACACCAGTCATACATGAGGCCACGTTCAAGCATAGCATATGTTTTAATTATTTCATTAACAGAAAGGTCTGATCGTAACTGGTTTTTCTGTTGTCCTTCCTGAATTATTTTACGAAGAAGTTTGTAATATGTTCTGTCCTGATCAAGAAGGTGACGTTCACCACGAGTAATAAGCTGGGATGAGAACAGTCTTGCAAGAAGGTCTACTGATATGGAGTTTTCTATCATGAGGAAAAGCTCGTGATTAAGAAAAAGCAGCTTTTCTATAGATGTATGATTTTCATCAAGCTGGCTTTTCAGTTCTTCGTATTTCTCGTCAAAAATAAAAGAAAGAGAAGAAAGAAGGGCATCTTTACCACCGAAGTAATGGTAGAATGAACCTTTTGATGTACCGGATTCCTCTACAATTTCGTCAACAGTAGTATGATCATACCCCTGCTCATAGAAAAGTTTCCAGGCTGCGGAAATGATTCTTCCTTTAGTATTTCTAGTATTTTTCTTTGCCATAAAGCACTTTCTTCCTTTCGTTTTAAATGTTAAAATAATTATAACATAATACTTTTAACTTTTGGAGAACTAAAATGATAGCAGAATTTTTAATAAAACATCAGAAAGAGAACCCTGTATGGTTTCATATGCCTGGCCATAAGGGAGAAAAAATATACAGAGAAAACGGATACGGGGAGTTCCTGGATAACTTTATGAACTGTGATATTACAGAGATTGCAGGAGCTGACAATCTTTTCGTAGCGGAAGGAATTATAAGGGAAACTATGGATCGCTATAAAGCGATGTATAGCGCAGAAGAAACATATCTGCTTGTAAATGGTAGCAGTTCAGGCCTTATTGCTGCTATAATGGCGACTGTTTCAAAGGGTGGAAAACTGATAATGGCAAGAAACTGTCATAAATCGGTATTTAACGGTCTTTATCTTGCAGGAGGGAATCCTGTTTATGTATACCCTGAAACAATTGAAGAATATGATATTTCAGGGGAGGTAACGCCTGAAGAAGTAGAAAAAGCATATAGAGAAAATCCTGATGCTGAGGCAGTACTTATTACCAGCCCTAACTATTATGGAATCTGCAGTAATATCAGAGAAATAGCAGAAATAGTGCATAGTTATGGAGGCGTCCTTATTGTTGACCAGGCTCATGGAGCTCATCTTAAGTTTACCGACCCTGATCTTGCAGCAGAAAATCTGGGTGCTGATATTGTAATAAACAGTACGCACAAAACACTTGCATCTTTTACAATGAGCGCCATTGTAAATCTGTGTTCGAAAAGAATTGATAAATATGAATTTGAAGATAAACTCCAGCTTATGGAAAGTACAAGTCCTTCTTATCTTCTTATGGCATCTCTTGATATTAATTCAAGGCTACTGGAAGAAAAAGGTGAAAAGCTGATAAATGAGTGGAAAGAAAACCTTGAGTATTTCCGTAGTGAAGCAGGGAAAATACCTGGTATTAAGGTAATGGAACATAGCCTGATGGATAATACAAAATTAAATATTGACATGAGTGCGTATGGAATCGATGGACTTATGTTAGAAGAACTGCTGCTTAAGAAGAATATTTATGTTGAGCTTGTAACAGGTAATATTTTAATGTGCATGACTGGAATCGGTAATAAACGATGTGACTTTGAAAAACTTCTTGAAGCTCTTAAGGAAATAGCGTTAACACATACATTACAGGAAGCAAAGAAGGAAGAATTACAAGAAGTAAGAGTGAAGAAACTTGTACAGAAAGCGATTCCTGAAAAGAAGGAAAGAGTAAATTTAGAAGAAAGCGCAGGAAGAATATGTGCGTCTTCGGTGATTCCTTATCCACCGGGAATACCCATTGTCTGCCCGGGAGAAGTAATAGATGAAGAAATAGTCTCATATGTAAAAGATCTCATTAATAGAAATCAGAAGGTAATGGGAGTTGATGACGAAGGTAAAGTTGTTGTTGGAAAATAAAAAGGAATGACAATAAAATGCCATTCCTCTTTTGTTTTAGAATTTTAGTGCTCGCATAGCATTAAGGATTGCAATGAAGCTTACGCCAACGTCGGCAAATACAGCAAGCCACATATTTGGAAAACCAAGTAAGCTTATCAGAAGTACTCCGAATTTTACTCCAAGAGCGAAGTAAACATTCTGCTTACAGATTTTAAGTGTCTTTCTTGAAATTTTAATGGCTGATGAAATCTTTGAAATATCATCATTAAGTATTACTACGTCAGCAGCTTCTATTGCTGCGTCGGAACCCAGTGCACCCATGGCAATTCCAACATCTGCACGGGCAATTACAGGTGCATCGTTAATACCATCTCCTACAAAGGCAACTTTGCCAGAGGAGCTGCTGCCTAAAAGACTTTCAAGTGATTTTACTTTATCTTCTGGAAGTAAATCGGATAATACTTTTGTAATACCTGCCTTTTTCGCGATTTTGTCTGCGATTTCTTTTCTGTCACCAGTAAGCATAACAAGGTTTTCAACTCCTGCTTTCTTAAGATCAGAAAGTGTTTCGGCTGAGTTTTTTCTAAGTGTATCTTCAGCTGCAATATATCCAAGATATTTCTTTTCGGTTGCAACGTAAACTACTGTAGTTTCTGTTGCAGCGTGATCAATTTCAAAACCAAGTTCCTGCATAAGGCGGATATTACCGCAGTAAATTCTTTCCCATCTATACAGTGCAGAAATTCCTTTACCTGCAATTTCCTGATAGTCAGCAACCAGAGAGCTGTCAACTTCTCCTGAAGCTTCCTTAATTGCAACTGCAACAGGGTGGTTTGAGTGGCTTTCTCCATGAGAAGCATAGTCAAGAAGTTCTTCTTCTGTAACCCCGTCAGCAGGGCAGATTTCAACAATATCAAATTTACCTGTTGTAAGAGTTCCTGTTTTATCAAATGCCATTGTCTTTACATGAGACATTGCTTCAAGATAGTTACTTCCCTTTACAAGAATTCCCTGTTTACCAGCTGAACCAATTCCTGCGAAAAGGCTTAGTGGAACTGAGATTACAAGAGCGCATGGGCAGGATACAACTAAGAAAATCATAGCTGTATACAGCCAGTGCTGGAAGTGATCAAATCCCATAATAACTGGAGGAACCAGTGCAATGAGCACTGCCGCAGCTACTACAAGTGGTGTATAATATCTTGCAAATTTTGAAATGAATTTTTCTACAGGTGCCTTTCTGTTTGATGCATTTTCGACAAGATCAAGAACCTTTGCAACAGTAGAATCTTCATACAGGCTTGTTACTTTAATTGTAATTGCACCTGTAAGGTTAACTGCTCCTCCAAGAACGGAAGAACCTTTTTCCACATCTCTTGGTACTGCTTCACCGGTAAGAGCAGCAGTGTTTAATGAGGAAGTACCTTCAATTACAATGCCGTCAACAGGAATCTTTTCACCAGGGTGAATAAGGATAATGTCACCAATACCAAGGTCTTCTGGTTCAATAATTTCTTCTTTACCATTTACAATCTGTCTTGCAAAATCCGCCTTAATATCCATTAACTCAGCAATGGATTTTCTTGACTTGTTTACAGCGTAGTGTTCGAAGAAGTTACCAATAAGTGAGAAAAGCATAACGGCAACGGCTTCCTGGTATTCACCGCAGTAGAAAGCACCAAGTGAGGCAATTACCATAAGGAAGTTTTCGTCAAGAAGCTGTCCGTGGATAATTCCTGAGAATGCTTCTATAACGGCGCGGTATCCTGCAACAGCATATGCTGCAAGATACAGAACGAATATATCTGTTACATTAGCTGCAATAAGGAGTACTGCAGCAAGAATCATTTTTGCAATATCAATTTTCTGTGCTCTGCTCATGGGTCACCTATTTTTCTAAGCCACAGCCACGGTCAACTTTTTTAATTGCCTTTTCGATTGCGGGAACTAAATCATCTATTTTTTCATCTTCTGCTACAAGTGTAAGTTTCTGCGCCATAAAGTTAATAGTACATGATTCGACGCCATCTAATTTGTTAATAGCTGTTTCCATTTTTGCAGCGCAATGTGCGCAGTCAAGATCGTGCATTTTAAATGTCTTTTTCATTTCTTAATACCTGCCTTTACAATTTAAATCAAAAATAATATCTACAATGTGGTGCACAAGTTGTGCCTCTCTGGTATCAGAAAGTCTGTACCATACTTCTTTGCCATGCTTTGAAGATGTCAGAATACCTGCCTGCTTGAGAATTCGCAGATGATGAGAAACAGCAGGTGATGACATTTCCATGGTTGCAGCAATATTTGTTACGCAGTCCTCTGTGTGGCACAAAAGCCACAGGATTTTTACGCGTGCTGCATCGCTTAGAAGGTTAAATGTGTGTGCTGTTTTTTCGAAATTTGCAAACTCTGGCATGTTTTCGAGAAGCTGTTCAGTTCCTGTACCGTGGTCGTGAGGTAAGTGAATATGTTCCATTACTTTATCTCCCTTTTACAATTAAACAATTAAACGATTGTTTAATTGTTTTGTTATATTATAGCACTTCTTTTCAAAAGTGCAATATGATTAAGTATGAAATTTTCTTATTGTGCCCATAAATATATACACAGGTATATGTTTTTTAAACATGATTTTAAGAAAATATAAATTGATATGGCAACTGCATATAATTGTAGAAAAAGAATGACTATACATGTAGTGAATATAACACTGTAATATGAAAGAAGGGCTGTAAACGTTGAAAATTCAATAATGAAAAAGTTAAAAAAAAGACAAATAAGTAGTGATTTTTGTGTGTTGTTGTAGTATAATGTATCCCGTATGATTATGACAATTATTTTAGAAAGGAAGGTTTCAAATATGAGCTCAAATGGAAAGCATTTACATAGCATTGATGCCGGACATTACAAGAATACAGCAGCATGTGCGGCTGAAACTATGCCAGTTCCTGACATAGTAAAAATTTCAATGTCACAGCACATCGGTGCTCCATGTAAACCTTTAGTAGCTAAAGGCGACTATGTGAAGGTTGGCCAGCTTATTGGTGATACAGACGCATTTGTAAGCGCTCCAATTCATTCCAGCGTTTCCGGAACAGTTAAAGCAATTGAAACACAGCGTTCTGCAACGGGTGGATATGACACATTAGTAGTTATTGAACCTGATAAAGAACAGGTAATCTCTGAGGAGGTTAAAGTTCCTGAAGTTGAGGACTTACAGGGATTCGTTAAAGCTATAAGAAATAGTGGTTTAGTAGGTTTAGGAGGTGCTTCATTCCCAACACATATCAAGTACAATCCTAAGAATATTGACGATGTACATACATTAATCCTTAACGGAGCTGAATGTGAACCATTTATTACATCAGACCACAGAACAATGTTAGAAGATACTCAGGACATCATCGACGGTATGAAGTTAATAATGAAATACTTAAACCTTGATGAAGCCTATGTAGGTATTGAAGGTAACAAACCTGATGCAATTGCAAAATTAGACCAGATGTTCAAAGAACAGGGTCTTACAAATATGCATACTTTTACACTACAGGCAAGATATCCAAAGGGAGCTGAAAGAGTATTAGTTTACGAAATTACAGGTAAAGAAATGAAAGCAGGAGTTCTTCCAGCAGATTTAGGAATTATTCTTTCTAACATTACATCAGTAGCTTTCGTTGGTCAGTACTTCAGAACAGGTATGCCACTTATCAACAAAAAGATGACTGTTGATGGTGATGCTGTAAACGAACCAAAGAATATTATCGCTCCAATCGGAACACAGATTCACGATGTTATCGGTTTCTGCGGTGGATATAAAGAAGCACCTAAGAAAATATTAATGGGTGGACCAATGATGGGTAGAGCAATCTATTCTGATGCTATGCCAATTGTAAAAAACAACAACGCAATCTTAGCATTCTCAAAAGATCAGGCTCTTATTCCTGAAGAAACAGCATGTATTAACTGTGGAAGATGCCACGCAGCATGTCCATTCAATCTTCTTCCAACAGCATTAGCTGATGCTTACGACAGAAGAGATGCTGAAACATTAAGCAAGTTACAGGTAATGCAGTGTATGGAATGTGGAAGCTGTTCATTCGTATGTCCAGCTAGAAGACCACTTGCCTTTATTAATAAGCTTGGAAAAGGCGTTGTAAAGGAGGCTGGAATTAAATAATGGATAACAAATATTACGATGGCTTAACCGTATCATCAGCACCACATCTTGTAACTGCTCTTGATACAAGCAAAACAATGCTTATGGTATTATTAGCATTAGTACCTTCATTCTTAGTAAGTATTTATGTATTCGGACCAAGAGTTATTCTTCTTACAGCAGTATGTATTGCTGCAAGTGTATTCTTCGAATACTTATACAATAAAATGATGCACAAAACACAGACAGTTAAGGATTTATCTGCTGCTCTTACAGGTGCATTAATCGCATTTAACGTTCCATCAAACTTCCCAATCTGGATGGCAGTTATTGGTTGCTTTATTGCAATTATAATCGTTAAACAGTTATATGGTGGTATTGGTAGAAACATTGTTAACCCTGCTATTACAGCAAGAATCGTTCTTTTAATTTCTTTTGCTACAGAAATGACAACATGGCCTGTTCCAAGAATGGCTGATGTTGATGCTGTAACAGGACCTACACCATTAGCTCTTTTAGCTGAAGGTGCAGCAAGAGAAGATCTTCCTACAAATATGGAAGCATTCCTTGGATTCGTTGGTGGATCAATGGGTGAAGTAAGTGCTATTGCATTACTTATTGGTGGTTTATTCCTGATCTGGAAGAAAATCATTTCACCTGTTATTCCAGTATGTTTCATTGGAACAGTATTTGTAATTTCTCTTATCTACTACGGAGTAGCAGGAGGAGACTTCAGTGCATTAGATATGGCTATATTCCACGTTTGCACAGGTGGTGTAATGCTTGGTGCTTTCTTCATGGCAACTGACTATGTAACATCACCAATTATGCCTCTTGGTAAAGTAATCATGGGTATTGGCTGCGGTCTTTTAACAATGGTAATCAGATTATGGGGTTCATATCCAGAAGGAGTATCATTCTCAATTCTTCTTATGAACATCTTAACTCCATTAATTGACCAGTTATGCATTAAACTTACATATGGAGGTGCAAAGAAAAATGAAAAATAATGATACATTTAAAGAATATGTTGCACCTATAGTTGTACTAGTAGCAATCTGTTTAGTAATTACAGCTGCTCTTGCTGCAACATATGGAGTTGCTAAACCAATTATTGATACAAACGCAAAGAAAGCTGCTGATGAAGCACGTATGGAACTTCTTTCAGAAGCTGACGGCTTTACTGCTTACGACGGAGATTTATTCGTTGCTGAAGAAGGTAAAGTATATACAAAAGACTGCTATATTGCTAACAATGGAGTTGGTGCTGTAGTAACTGTAAGCACAAAATCATTCGGTGGTGAATTAGTTGAAATGATCGGTCTTGACGCTGAAGGCAAAATCACAGGCGTTAAGGTAACAGCTCATGCTGATACACCAGGTCTTGGAACAAAGGCTCATGCACCTGCTCACTTAGAACAGTACAAGGGCAAAACTGCTGAAGAAATCACAACAGGTTCAGCTAAAGATGAAGCTGCAATCGACCACGTAACTGGTGCTTCAATTTCATCAAATGCTGTTCATTATGGTGTATACTGTGCTATTGAACAGTTCAAAGCTATGGGAGGTGTGAAGTAATGGAAGAAAAGAAAACTAATAAACTTAGCATCCTTACCAAAGGTATTATTAAGGAAAACCCAGTACTTGTACTTCTATTAGGTACTTGTCCTACACTTGCTACAACATCATCAGCAATTAACGGTATCGGAATGGGTGTTTCCGCTATGGCAGTACTTATCTGCTCAAATATTGTAATTTCACTTTTAAGAAAAATTATTCCTGATAAAGTAAGAATCCCTTGCTACATTGTAGTTATTGCCGGATTCGTTACAGTTGTTCAGTTATTACTTCAGGCTTTCGTTCCTGCTCTTTACGCATCACTTGGATTATTTATTCCACTGATTGTAGTAAACTGTATTATCCTAGGAAGAGCAGAAATGTTCGCAAGCAAGAATAACCCTATAGATTCAGCATTAGACGGAATCGGAATGGGTATCGGATTCACTTTAGCTCTTGGAGTTATGGGTGCAATCAGAGAATTCTTCGGAGCTGGCACAATCTTCGGAATCGAAATTTTAACAAACTTCGTTCCTGGAATGGGCGTATTTAACTTAGCTCCAGGCGGATTCTTCGTATTTGGCTGCTTAATCGCTGCAGTTAACTATTTCACAAAGGGCAGAGCTCTTAAGAAGAAACAGCTTAACTGTGAAGGTTGTGCAATGGCTGGTATGTGCGGAGGAAAAGAAGAAGAGAAAGGAGCTGAAAAATAATGGTAGCAATCACAATTATTATGAGTATGATTTTGGTTAATAACTATGTATTAGCACAGTTCCTTGGTATTTGTCCATTCTTAGGTGTATCTAAGAAAATTGACTCTGCTATCGGTATGGGTGTTGCAGTTATCTTCGTAATGGTACTTGCAACAGCTGCTACATGGCCAATCATGCAGATATTAAATAAATTTGATATCGCTTATTTACAGACTGTAGTATTTATTCTTGTAATCGCTGCATTAGTACAGTTAATCGAAATGATGATGAAGAAATACTTACCATCTTTACATAAAGCTCTTGGTGTATATCTTCCGCTTATTACTACAAACTGTGCTGTACTAGGTGTTTGTATTTCAAACATTGATGCTGGATATGGTTACGGATTATCACTTGCAAACGCATTTGGTGCAGGTGTAGGTTTCTTACTTGCTATGATTTTATTTGCTGGCGTAAGAAGCAAATTAGAAAATGAAGATGGTGTTCCTATGGCATTCAGAGGAGTTCCTATTACATTAATTACTGCTGCTATGTTATCACTTGGCTTCATGGGCTTCAGTGGTTTATTCCAGTAAGAAAGAATAGGAGGGAATTTAAAAATGATGACACCAATTTTAATTGTAGTTGCAATCGGACTTGTAGCTGCTGTAATTCTGACTATTGCATCTAAGGTATTCTTTGTACCAGTAGATGAAACTTTCGCAAAACTTCGTGCAGAACTTCCAGGTGCTAACTGTGGTGCCTGTGGTTATGCAGGATGTGATGATTATGCAAATGCTTTAACAGAAGACCACTCATTAAGTACTTCAAAGTGCCCGGTTGGTGGTGCTGATGTTGCTGCTAAGTTAGCTGAAGTTCTTGGCGTTGAAGCAGGTTCAGCTGATAAACAGGTTGCATTTGTAAGATGTAACGGAAATAACGATGCTGCTAAAAAACTTATGGAATACGAAGGCATCAAAACATGTGCTGCTGCAAAGCAGTTCTTTGGTGGCGTAAGTGCATGCAAATACGGATGTATTGGTTTCGGAGACTGTGTAACAGCCTGCGATTTCGATGCTATCCACGTTGTAAATGGTGTAGCTGTTGTTGACAGAGAAAAATGCGTAGCATGCGGAGCATGTGCAAAGGTCTGCCCTAACAGTGTAATCACTGTTCAGACAGCAAAGAACCTTGTATCAGTTCAGTGTAAGAACGAAGACAAGGGTGCAGCTGCAAGAAAAGCCTGCACAAATGCATGTATCGGTTGTATGAAATGTGAAAAGACATGTAAGTTTGATGCTGTTCACGTTGAAAACAACATTGCAGTTATTGATCCTGAAAAGTGCAAGAACTGCGGAATGTGTGCTAAGGAATGTCCTACTGGCGCAATTATTAACATGAGAGTTAAGAAAGCTCCAGCAAAACCAGCTGCAAAGCCAGCTGCTCCAGCACCAGCTAAAGAAGCTCCAAAAGCTGAAGAAGCACCTAAGGCTGAATAGTCTTATAAAAATGTAATTTAAGAGTATCTTCTGGAAGTATTTTCAAAGGAGGTACTCTTTTTAATTTAATTAAGCTATTATAGCAATAGTAGCGGTTACTGGCCATATTGACTTCTGCACAGCGCTATAGCATCTCTGTAATTTTAATGTGACATGGTCACAGAATAAACTCCGGAGCTCTGGTATATTATAATTACAAAAAAGAAAAGCATCACATGATTATAATATAAAGGAGAAAGATTATGGCAGCTATTTATACGAAAGACAATTTTAAAGAAGAAGTATTAGGATCAGATGTTCCGGTATTAGTAGATTTCTGGGCGTCATGGTGCGGACCATGCAAAATGTTAGGTCCTGTTATTGAAGAGATTGCAGAAGAAGCAGAAGGCTTCAAAGTAGGAAAGGTTAACGTAGATGAGCAGCCAGAGCTTGCAAGAGAATATGGCATTATGTCAATTCCTACAGTAATTGTTTTTAAAGGTGGAAAACCAGTAAAACAGTCAGCAGGCGTTAAACCTAAGAGTGTTTTAACAGATATGGTAAAATAAGAAGCAATGTGACAAGGTCACAGAAGTTCACAGAATAATATAGTATATTAATAATACAAGATAAAGAATAACACAACATTGGAATATAAAGGAGAAAAATTATGGCAGCTATTTATACAAAAGACAATTTTAAAGAAGAAGTATTAGGATCAGATGTTCCGGTATTAGTAGATTTCTGGGCATCATGGTGCGGACCATGCAAAATGTTAGGTCCTGTTATTGAAGAAATTGCTGGAGAAGCAGAAGGATTCAAAGTAGGAAAGGTTAACGTAGATGAACAGCCAGAGCTTGCAAGAGAATATGGTATTATGACAATTCCTACTCTGATCGTTTTTAAAAATGGTGAACCAGTAAAACAGTCTTCAGGTGTAAAGCCTAAGAATGCTATCTTAGATATGCTTAAATAAATGTCCAAACAAAAGACCCGGCCAGTATTAACAGGCCGGGTCTTTCGGTGTTACATTAAAGTTAATTGGAGAAATAATTTATGCTGCGAATTTACTGGTGCTTACACCAAGACGTTCGCAGGCAAATACGAATAAATCGTTGTAATCTGTTTTACATCCTCTTTTTGCACAATACTTTTTCATTTCTGCTGCGTAGATTTTTGCAAGATCAGTTCCTTTAACATAGGCGTTCATTCTGTGACTATAAGTAGTTGCAAATGCTTTTTCAAATAAGTTTAAAGTATACATTGTGTCCCTCCTTGATGTTAAAGTCTTTACTGCATTGTCAGCTAGGCTGCATCCTTCTGATCAGGATTTCCCTGACCAAGGTTTTCAAGTACGTATTGATATACGTCTTCTAAGTGAACCGCATGTCCTCTTTTTTCGCAGTAGTTTTTCATCTGGTGAGCATAAATCTCTGCTAATGCTTCACCTTCAACGTAAGCGTTCATTCTGTGGCTGTAAACATATGCGAATGCTTTTTCAAATAATCTGTAAGTTCTCATGATGTACCTCCCCGGGCTTAAGCCCTGTATCTAAATTATGTTGCTTACTATTTTGTACCTATATCAATTGCAATAAACGTGCCAAATTGAAAATGTGTATTTTGCATGATTTTTGTACAAAAATGAGCTGATTTCGTATCAAAACAAATATTGTGAATTGAATCCGATTCGCAAGTATGATAATATGAACATAAGTTAAGGTGAATGTGTAAATATGAGGGTTTGAAATGTTAGACAGATTTGGAATACACAGAGTACTGGAGCCAGAAGGAGCTGTTCCGGTAACATCATGGAAAATGGACAACAGCAGAGAGCTGGATCCAAGAGAAGCAAGAATATCTATAGAACGCATACATGTTGAAAAAACAAGCTTTCAACAGATTTGTAACCAGTGTGCATATGACGAATCGAAAATGATTCAGAGATTTACAGACATCATAGAGAAAAGAGGAAAACTTCATAATCCTTTTACAGAAACAGGAGGCATGATTTACGGCAGAATTGAAGAAATGGGATCTGTCTTTGAAAGAGAAAGAAGATATAGCATAGGCGATGAATTCTTATGTCTTGTAACCAGTACTGCAATTCCAATATATATAGAAAAAATAGAAGAAATTGATTTTAACTACGGACAGCTTAAAGTGAAAGGCTACGGAATCATATTTCAGGATACAACAGCATACAAAGAGCCTGTGACCACAGATTTAAAGTATACCATGGCTGCTCTTGAAGAAGCGGGCTCCTTTTATGGCATTGCAAAACTCGCAGTAAACAGCAATAATATTGCAATAATAGCGAAGGATATGATATCTGCCATGCTGTATGGAAGTGTAATCAGAAAAGTACAGGCGGAAACCAGCCATATTATGGTCATTATGGATTACGATAATTATGGAACAATTCCTCAGGAACAGGTAGAAGAAGTATTGCTTACTTATGCTGATGAAGTTGTATTTACTGATGTGAGAAATGCTATTGGCAGTTATGAGAAGCTGGCAAAAAAAACTGAACCTATGGATCTCGTGATTAACTGCGATGATAAAACAGGAACAGAAACACTTAGTATTTTTCTGTGTAAAAATAACGGAACTGTATACTTTACAACCCTTACAAATAACTATTCAGAATCTATACTTATTGCAGAAAGCATGAAGAAGCAGATATATGCTTCTGATCTCGACCAGTATTTTGAAGGGTATGACAGTTTTACAGCAAGAATACTCAGGGAGACAAAGAGTGAACTTGATAAAGTAAACGAACTGTATAGAAAATTTGCTGAGTCAAATGGAATAAGTGCAAGAACTGCAAAAGTTATGGAGCATTACAAAGAAAACAGAGCAGAAGATTTTATATATTCAAGTCCACGTACCAGCGAAATGGTTGAAGAAGCAATTAATATTGCAAAGTATGACTGTAATGTAATTATTCAGGGTGAAACCGGTACTGGTAAAGAAAAAGTACTTCAGCTTATTCACAAAAACAGTGCCAGAAAAGATAAACCATGTATAAAGGTTAACTGTGCAACAGTACAGGAGAACCTTGCTGAATCAGAGTTTTTTGGCTATGAAGAAGGGTCATTTACCGGGGCATCAAGCGGCGGTAAAAAAGGTTATTTTGAACTTGCAAACAATGGAATACTTTTCCTTGATGAAATTGGAACCTTATCACTAAATATGCAGTCAAAATTACTTCGTGTACTACAGGAAAATCAGTTTTACAGAGTGGGTGGGACAAGGCAGATTAATGTTAATGTAAGGGTAATCTGTGCTAATAATGTTAATCTTTTAAGTCTTGTAGAGCAGGGTGAATTCAGAGAAGACCTTTATTACAGACTGAATATATGCCAGATTAATGTACCACCTTTAAGAAAACGTAAAGAAGATATTTTTGTTCTGACAAAAGAATTTCTTGCGAGATATAACAGGAAATATAATACGGAGAAAATGTTCAGTGAAGAAGGATATGCAGTTCTTACAAGATATAACTGGCCGGGAAATGTAAGAGAACTGGAGAATGCAGTTCACAGAATGGTAATTAATTCAAAAGATAATGTTATTTCGGCTATTGATGCAGGTAAAATGGTGTATCAGAATGCATATGACGAAAATATTATTGATGTTAAGGATGAATCCTATCAGGGTAAAGGCCTGGATTTTGAAGCAATAATGGAAGAACAGGAAAGAAAACTTGTAACATATGCTCTTAAAACAGAGGGGACAACACGAAAAGCAGCGGCATCACTAGGCATAACTCAGGCTAAGCTTATGCGTATAAAGAAAAAACATAACCTTTAAATTTCAATGGTTTGACGCTTTAATCAATTAGAGTAGTCCTTTGACAAGATATATTTTTTCAAGTAAAATGATATTTTGTTGGAGGAAATTATGGAAGAAAAAAACATTGGAAAAATTATAAGGAACTGTTTCTTTGTTATACTTGGAAACTTTATTTACGCTGCCGCAGTTAAATTCTTTTTAATGCCAGGTGGCCTTATTTCAGGAGGAAGTATAGGAATTGCTTTAACAGTAAATCACTTTACAGGCCTTCCTGTATCAAAATTTATTTTTGTATTTAATATTGTAATGCTTATAGTAGGACTTGTATTTCTTGGAAAAGCATTTGCAGCTACAACTGTACTGAGCTCTTTTGCCTATCCGCTGGCCCTGGACCTGCTTGACGTACTTTTCCCGGGAGCTGTTATTACGGAGAACGTGCTTTTATGCATGATATTCTCAGGTTTAGGAATAGGACTTGCAATTACCATGGTTATACGTGCAGGGGCGTCAACCGGAGGAATGGACATACCACCACTTATTCTTAACAAGTATTTTAAACTGCCAGTATCAGCAGGACTTTATGTTTTTGATACAGTAATACTTGTATGTCAGTTCTTCTTTACTGATAACGACAGAATATTATATGGTATTCTTCTTGTTTTAGTATATACTATAGTTATTGACAAGTTAATGTTTATGGGAAATACCCAGATAGAAGTTAAAATAGTAAGTGAGAAAAGCGAACAGATAAGACAGGGTATACTTAAGAGCATTGATCGCGGAGTAACTGTATTCTATGGTGAAGGTGGATACTTAAGAGAAGAAAAGAACATTCTTTTTTCTGTAGTGTCAAACAGAGAACTTTCAAAAGTAGAAAAACTTGTTCATTCAATTGATCCAGAATGCTTTATGGTAATTAATCATGTAAATGAAGTTTCTGGACGTGGATTTTCAATGAGAAAGATTTGGGGTGACAGAAATGAAGGAACAGAAAATAACTAATATTGCAGGACCTGTAATATATATTGTAATAGGATTACTTCTGATTATTTTCCCTACCCTTATAGGGGATACAATCTGCTATATTCTTGGAGGTGCAGCTCTTGCCATGGGAGCTATAAGCCTTATTGGTTACTTTGCAGTACCAAAAGAGAACAGACAGATATTAAAGCCAAGAGGACTTGTTAACGGAATAATTCCGGTTCTTATTGGGCTGTTTATAATAATAAGAAGTGATATTATTATTTCTATAATACCATTTGTTATAGGAATCATGATCGTTCTAAGTGGTGTTAACGCAGCGCAGCGTGCATTAAACCTTAAGAATATTGGTGTTGTGAATTACAAGGGAGACCTTATTGGAGCACTTGTTATGATTCTGTTTGGTATTGTTGTTGCAGTTAATCCATTTACATCTGCAAAGATAATGTCAGTAATGTTTGGCGCAGGCCTTGTTCTAAGCGGCCTTGGAAGTTTTGTAATGCAGCTTCGTCTTAAACATTACATGAAAGACTTTGATGAATTTGAATAACAGAGCATGGTGGGACCTTTCTTCTGGAAGGTCTCTTTTTGTATAGAAAAAAGAAGCCGCATCTTTGCAGCTTCTAAAAATATTTTACAGCTCTTCTGTTACCTCAGCAAGCCATGCAGCAACTTCGGCATCTAAGAAAGGAGTAAGTGTTTCTCTTACATGCCTGTGATATGTGTTAATCCATGCTTTTTCATGGTCAGTAAGTTCAGAAACAAGAATAGCATCTCTTTCGTATGGTGCAAGTGTAATTGTTTCTAATGCAAGAACACCAGGTTCTTTTTCGTAACAAAGAGTTTCGGTTTCAATACGTATACCATATTTACCTTCTAAGTAAAGACCCGGTTCATTACTTGTAATCATACCAGGACGCATTGTGCTCATTCCGCCGCGAGGGCTGATTGAGTGTGGACCTTCGTGAACACTTAGCATATGTCCTACACCGTGTCCGGTACCATGGTTATAGTTAAGTCCCATATCATTTAAAGGACCTCGGGTAAGCTTATCAAGGTCTACACAAAGTGTGTCCGGTGTAAACTCAGCCATGGCAAGGCTTAAATGGCAGCGAAGAACAGCTGTGTAGTGAGCTTTCATTTCTTCAGTTACAGGTCCCATAACAATTGTACGTGTAATATCTGTTGTACCATCGGTATACTGTCCACCGGAGTCTACAAGAAGGAAGCCTTCCGCTTTTATTTCGGCGTCAGTTTCTGGTGTTGGGGCGTAGTGAATAATAGCTCCATTTGGTCCATAACCAGAAATGGTTTCGAAACTTAAATCTTTAAATCCGTCCTGAGCAGCTCTGCAGCTCTGCAGATAATCAGCTGCGGAAATTTCTGTCATAGGAATCTTTCCGGCGTTTTTCTTTACCCAGTATAGAAAGTTAACAACTGCAACACCATCTTTAATATGGGCATGTCTTGTGCTTGCAATTTCTGTTTCGTTCTTTACGGCTCTCATCATTTCTGATGGATTTGGAGCGTCAATAATTTCAACGTTTTCTGGAATTGCCTGAAGTATTGTATAGTTAACGCAGGCCTGATCAATAAGGATTTTTCCTGGTTTAAGTCTGGCAAGGTCAGCTTCAACCTGTTCGTAAGGTGCAACAGAAGCACAGTCAGCTTCTGTAAGTTTTCTGTCCATCACATAAAGGACAGCACTGTCTTTTGTAATTAATGTATAACCATAGAATACAGGTGTATTTTCTACATCATCTCCACGAAGATTATATATCCATGCAACGTCACTCAGGGATGTTACGAGATGGTAATCAGCACCAGCTTCAGCCATTTCCTTACGAATTCTTGTAAGCTTTGATTCTGTTGTTTCTCCAGTAACTTCAAGTGGAATTCTGTAAATTTCTGAAGGATTAATATCAGGACGGTCTGTCCAGATAATGTCAGTTAAATCCTCTTTGTATTTTACAATGTATTCAGATGCATAATTTTTACCGGTAGTAGCATCGACTACTCTGCCATCAAAACCAAGAACCATATTCTCTTTCATTACGCTGTGTACAAATTCTTCTACAGTAGGAACGTCAGGTTCATTCATTTTCATAAGCTCAATACCGCTTCCATCAAGCTGTGTTCCTGCCTGAAGAAAGTATCTTCCATCGGTCCATAAACCTGCATAATCTTCGGTAACAACAAGTGTACCTGCAGAACCAGTAAAGCCTGAAAGAAATTCACGGCATTTAAAATAGTCATTGATGTATTCTGAACCATGAAAGTCAGTTGTAGGTACAAGATAAACATCAATTCCATGTTTTTTCATTTCTTCGCGAAGTAAAAGTATTTCTTTTTTCATTTTATTCCTCCTACATGAATAATTGCTGTGGTAATTTTTTCTCAAGGACATAGGCCACAATTCCTATAAGTATACCGCTTATTAGTCCGGAGAACATCAGTACAGGAAAGTAAAGGAACATCTTTAAGTCAGAAACAATTAAAGATGCAACAAGAAGCTGGCCCATATTGTGAGCAACACCTCCAGCCATGCTTACTCCTATCATACTGAAAAGATCTGTTTTTTTCAGCATCCACATCAGAAGGAAGCTCAGAATCCCTCCTGCAAGTGAATATGCTGTTCCGAATGCTCCTGTAAAAAGAAGACCGGATATTAAAATACGTACCATATTTATGGTGAAAGCGTATCTGGTGTCCATTTTGTATAGTGCAATAATTATTATCAGATTTGGAAGGCCCAGTTTTACACCCGGAATGCCTACACTGAAGGGAATTAGAAATTCAATATAAGAAAAAATCATTGCAAGTGCAGCAAACATTGAAGCTGTAGCAAGGCGCTGTGTCCTCAGATGATTGTTAGTTCGAAACTGCATCGAAATCCTCCTTTCCGCCGGTTATTTTGATCATAATGCGGTTTGGAAGACATACTATACTCTGGTTTGTTCTGCTTATTTTTCCATCGTTAACACAAACCTGATTTTTGCAGTCAGAATATGACATTTGCACATAGCCGTCATTTATGGTAATCTTATTGAGATGATTATTCTCGTTTATTTCTATAACCTGATTTTTATGAAGGTCGTAGGTTCCGTATAGTTTACCATCAAGGGAAACTTCAACTTTTTCGCCGGTAGTTCCTGATGAAAATGATAAAACTGAAAGACCTATACCTGCAAAAAGAAGTACAAAGAAGAGAATAATATCAGCTTTTTTTAATATTTTAAACATAAATACTCCTGATATATGAGGTACAACATGAAGAAAACAATTAAACTGCTGACTTTAGTATTCAGCATAACAATAATGATTATATCATACACGGGTTGCAGCAACAAGACAGAGCCTGTATCAAAAGAAAGTTATTATATGGATACTGTCTGCACAATTTCAATTTATGATATGGAAGATATGAGTAAGGATAGTGCTATTGCGGCTATAGATGATGCTTTTTCACTTTGCCAGGAGTACGAAAGTTACATAAGTATTTCTATGGAAGAATCAGATATTTACAAGATTAACAGAGCAGAAGGAAAGCCGGTTGAGTGTCATCCTGAGACTATTGAAGTAATAGAAATGGGAATGGACGCAGGAAACTTATCTGCTGGTAAATTTGATATTACCATTGGAAAGGTTACGGATCTCTGGGACTTTACAGGTGAAAATCCTTCAGTTCCAGAAGAGGAAAGAATTGCAGATGCCCTGGAGCATGTAGACTATACACAGATTAATATTGAAGGTAATACTGTGACCATGAGTGATCCGGAAGGGGAAATAAACCTTGGGGGAATTGGCAAAGGATTTATTGCAGATAAGGCTGCAGAGCGCTTAAGAGAAAACGGAGTAACAAATGCCATTGTAAACTTCGGTGGTAATATTATAACTATTGGAGATAAAATGGGAGAGCCATTTAAAATAGGGGTGGAACTTCCATATTCAGACAGAAGTGAGATCATTGGTTATGTTGAAGCTGACAATACAACTCTTGTTACTTCAGGAGTATACGAAAGATTTTTTGAAGAAAACGGCACAAAATACCATCATATTCTTGATGTTAAAACAGGATATCCAGTAGATAACGATGTCCTCAGTGTAACAATTGTAGCTCCAGCAGGAATGTCAGGCGTAAGTGACGGGTTATCAACCATCTGTCTGCTTTCAGGAAGTGAAGAGGGAATGAAAATTATTGAGTCAGCAGAGGGCGTTGAAGCAGTATTTCAGACAAGAGACGGGGAAATACTAAAATCGTCAGGACTTAATAATTTTGTGGAAACTGAATAAAATATTAGTAATTTAATAAAGTGAAGGCCAGCGTTCTGATATGCCAGCCTTCACTTTTTTATGTTTAACGTCGCCATAGCTCCAGCATTTCCTTTATGGAACTTTCAATATCATCTAAAGGAAGCTGATTATAGTAGAAATTAAGTACTGTATTTTTTTCTCCATATATATTTTCCACAGGTACTGTATTAAGTCCGATTTCCTTTGCAAGTCTGCAGAGCTCTTCAGGTTTTTTATCTGTTTTTAGTTTCAGAATAAGATTTATTCCAGAGTTTGTGTTCTGCGGAAATACAAAGTCGCGTCCATATTCACTCAGTGCAGAAAGTGCGACCTGAAGTTTCTGGGAATAAAGGTTACGAAGTTTTCTGATGTTAGTATAATAGTGACCTTCTTCCATATAGAGGGCAAGTGTAAGCTGTTCCATCTTTGAACATGTCTGTGTATAGTCGCTTTTTATTTCATTAAAAATCTCAACCATATCTTCAGGGAGAACCATGTAGGAAATCTTAATGGCAGGGAAAAGGGTTGAGGAGAAAGAACCAAGATATATTACGTTGGAGTCTTTTTCCAGACCCTGCAGTGCTGGAACTGGTTTACCAAAGTAACGGAGTTCACTGTCGTAATCATCTTCCAGAATATAGCTGTTATTTTTTTTTGCCCATTTAAGGAGCTCATAACGTCTTCCAACTGGCATTACAGAACCTGTCGGAAACTGATTTGAAGGGTTTACATAAACTGCAGATGGTATGTTTGATGGCAGTTTTTCTATGGATATACCATCACCTGCAACTGGTATCTTTGTAATACTGAAGTTGTGGTCTCTGAATATATTCTGTACAGGAAGATATCCCGGGTCTTCAGTTGAAACATGGGCAATGTTCATTTTTTTCAGGATCCTGCACAGATGGAATGTAAGCTGCTGAGTTCCGGCTCCTACAACAATCTGATCAGGAGTACATTTTACACCTCTTGATGAAAAAATATACCTGGATATTTCAAATCTTAAAGCTGCCTCACCCTGAGTGTCACTTTCGAAAAGCAGAAGGTGGGAGTATTCTGTAAGAACCCTTGATGCACACTTTTTCCATTTGAAAAAGTCAAAACATGACAAATCATATTTATAAGGGCTCCCCTTAAAGGTATAGTCAGAAAAATTATATGTTAGAGATTCGTCATCGGATGCACAGGGTGCACCCTGTACAGTTGCAACGTAATATCCGGACTGAGGCCTGCTTATTACATAACCTTCTACAAGAAGCTGGTTATATGCCCATTCAGAAGTAGTTATACTGATAGCAAGGTCTTTTGAAAGCCTTCTGAGAGAAGGCAGTTTTTCCCCTGACTTAAGATTACCACATGTAATCTCTTCTTTTAGAAACCTGTAAAGCTGGGTGTATAGCGGAATGTCAGAGGTTCTGTCTAGTTGTGGTAAAACGGGATTCATATTTCGGGACTCCTTACTGTATATATTAAAATATACGAAAATCATGTTTTCTATATTATCACTTTATATCTATTGTATAATTACAAGGGGAAAAGTCAAGAGATATTCAGAGGCAGTTGTAGCAAGGAAAAACAATATATTGTTAAATATGATATTGATATACACAACATATAGTGATATAATGGAAAAGCTTTAAAAAAGAAATAGCTAAGAAATACGAGGTGAAGGTTATGGCAATAAGTGAAATCAGTAAGAATGCCCTTACTGTTCTTGAAAAGAGATACCTTGCAAAAGATGAAGAAGGTAATCCTATTGAGAACGTAGAAGGCTTATTCAGAAGAGTAGCAGATGCTATTGCAATAGTAGATGCTAACTACGATAATACAGCAGATACAAAAGTACTAAGTGATGAATTTTTTGAACTTATGACAGATCTTAAGTTCTTACCAAATTCACCAACATTAATGAATGCAGGAAGACCATTAGGTCAGCTGTCAGCATGTTTTGTATTACCAGTGGGCGACAGCATGGAAGAAATTTTTGATTCTGTAAAGAATGCAGCCCTTATACATAAATCAGGCGGAGGAACAGGATTTTCTTTCTCACGTCTTCGTCAGTGCGGCGCAACAGTAAAGACTACAGGTGGAGTAGCATCAGGTCCTGTAAGCTTTATGAAGGTTTTTAATGCAGCAACAGAGGCTGTTAAACAGGGTGGAACAAGAAGAGGCGCTAATATGGGTGTCTTAAGAATCGACCATCCTGATATTATGGACTTTATTGAATGTAAGTCAAATAATAAAGAAATTACAAACTTTAATATCAGCGTAGGAATTACAGAAGAATTTATGCAGGCTGTTGAAGAGGAAAGGGATTATGATTTAATCGATCCTAGAACAAAGCAGGCAGTAGGTCATCTTTCAGCTGTTAAAGTTTTTGATACAATTGTGGACCACGCATGGAAAAACGGAGAACCAGGCATTATTTTCTTAGACAGACTGAACAGAGATAATGTTATACCTACAGCAGGAGAAATCGAAAGCACAAACCCATGTGGAGAACAGCCATTACTACCATACGAAAGCTGTAACCTTGGTTCAATTAACCTTGTAAAAATGCTTAGAAAAACACTGACAGGATACGAATTTGACTTTACATTAATTGAAGACACAGTTAAGTCAGCAGTTCATTTCCTTGATAATGTTATAGATGCAAATAAATATCCATTAGAAAAGATTACAGAAACAACAAGAGCTTCAAGAAAAATTGGTCTTGGAGTAATGGGATGGGCAGATGCTCTTCTTATGATGGGTATTCCATATAATTCAGATGAGGCAGTTGCTCTTGCAGAAAAAGTAATGGGCTTTATTGAAAATACAGGTCATGCAGCAAGTGCTGCTCTTGCAGAAAAAAGAGGAGTATTCCCACTATTTGAACTTAGTACTATTGCAGATGGTGTTCCAATGAGAAATGCAACAGTAACAACTATTGCTCCAACAGGTACACTTTCAATTATTGGTGGATGCTCATCAGGTGTTGAACCAGTATTTGCATATGCTTTCGTAAGAAACATTATGGATGGAACAGAAATGATCGAAGTTAACCCTGTTCTTACAGAAAAGCTGAAAGAACTTGGACTATATAACGATGCTCTTCTTCGTAAGATTGCAAAAGAAGGAACTATTGCTCACTGCGAAGAAATTCCAGAAGAAGTAAGAAAAGTATTTGTGTGCTCACACGATATTAAGCCAGTTGACCATATCAATATGCAGGCAGCATTCCAGAAGTTTACTGATAATGCAGTATCAAAAACTGTTAACTTCCCTAAAGAAGCTACAAGAGCAGAAGTAAGAGATGTATACATGCTTGCATACGAAACAGGATGTAAGGGTGTAACAATTTACAGAGATGGAAGCAGAGAAGAACAGGTACTTAATATTGGCAAGGTAAATAAGGAAGGTGCAGAAAGTCCATTTACAGAAAAAGCTGCAAAGGCAGGATACGGACATGTTGAACCAAGACCACGTCCAGATGTTACACAGGGATTTACAGAAAAGGTTAAAATCGGCTGTGGCAGCCTGTATATTACAACAAACTATGACGAAAATGGAATCTGCGAAGTATTTACAAGTACTGGTAAAGCAGGCGGATGCCCAAGCCAGAGTGAAGCAACTGCAAGACTGGTTTCTGTAGCATTAAGAAGCGGAATTTCAATTAATGAAGTCTACGATCAGTTAAAGGGAATAAGATGCCCATCTACAATAAGACAGCAGGGAATGAGCTGTACTTCATGCCCTGACGCCATTGCAAAAGTAATTATGAAGGTTTCCAAGAGCATTGAAGGAAAGAAAGTTCCAGAAACAATTGCAAAAGAAGCAGAAGAAATTGCAAAGGCTGATAAACCGGCACCAGATGTTCCTGCAACAGCTGGAGAAATTCACACATGCCCGGAATGCGGCGGCGTTGTTGAGCATGAGGGTGGATGCGTTATCTGCAGAAACTGTGGATTCTCAAAATGCGGTTAAATCTTGAAAAAAGAAAAACAAAGTGATATTATATATTCAGAAAAAAAGGGAGCTTACAGCAGTAGGCTGAGAGTGGACTTAAGCTGTCCAGACCTGTAACCTGATTTGGATAATGCCAACGTAGGGAAATGCTGATATGATATTTAACACCGAAGGACATTACCATCTTTCGGTGTTTTTTGTTTAGAAGGTGATTTTTTAAACAGAAAATAGTATCCTGACGGCAGACGGGAAGCTCCGGAAAAGAGGAAAAAATGAGAGAATACGCAACACAGATGGAAGCTGCACGTAAGGGAATTGTAACCAGAGAACTTAAGATTGTAGCAGAAAAAGAAAACATGACAGTAGATGAACTTATGCCTTTAGTAGCTCAGGGCAGAGTTGCAATCTGTGCAAACAGAAACCACAAATGTCTTAATCCTGAGGGAGTAGGTTCAATGCTGAAGACAAAGGTGAACTGTAATCTTGGAACATCGAGAGACTGTAAAGACCTTAATGTGGAAATGGAAAAGGTAATGGCTGCTGTGGACCTTGGTGCACATGCAATTATGGATCTTTCTTCACATGGAGATACAATACCATTCAGAAGAAAGCTGACTGGAGAATGTCCGGCTATGATAGGTACTGTACCTGTTTACGATTCGGTAATACATTATCAGAGAGATCTTAAGACACTTACAGCTAAGGACTTTATTGATGTTGTAAGACTTCACGCAGAAGACGGTGTGGATTTTGTTACTCTGCACTGCGGAATTACAAGAAAAACTATTGAGCAGATAAAGAAACACAAGCGTAAAACTAACATTGTGTCAAGAGGTGGTTCTCTTGTATTTGCATGGATGTCAATGACAGGAGAAGAAAATCCATTCTACGAATACTTTGATGAAATACTTGATATATGCAGGGAATATGATGTAACTATTTCTCTTGGAGATGCATGCAGACCAGGATGCCTTGCTGATGGTTCTGATGTATGCCAGATTGAAGAACTTGTACGACTTGGAGAACTTACAAAACGTGCATGGGAAAAGGATGTACAGGTTATGGTAGAAGGTCCTGGTCATCTTCCAATGGATCAGATTGCAGCTAACATGAAGATGGAACAGTCAATCTGCATGGGCGCACCTTTCTATGTACTTGGACCTATTGTAACTGATATTGCGCCTGGATATGACCATATTACAGCTGCAATAGGAGGGGCAATTGCAGCAGCATCAGGGGCAGCATTTCTCTGTTATGTAACACCGGCAGAACATCTTGCACTTCCAAATGTAGAAGATGTAAAGCAGGGCATTATAGCTACAAAGATTGCAGCTCATGCGGCTGATATAGCTAAAGGTGTTCGTGGTGCAAGAGAAATCGACGACAAAATGGCAGATGCACGTCGTAATCTGGACTGGGAAGCACAGTTTGAATGCGCAATGGACCCGGAAACAGCAAGAAGAATAAGGGACGAAAGAAAGCCTGAATTTGATGATTCATGCTCAATGTGCGGCAAATTCTGTGCAGTAAGAAGCATGAACAAGGCTCTTGCAGGTGAAGATATAGATATTCTGTAAATAGTACGAAGGGGGAAAGGAAATGGGTAAAAAGTTTGCAGCATCATACAGCAGTGGAAAGGACAGTACACTTGCAGTATACAGAGCGATAGAGGAAGGAATGGAACCAGTAAGTCTTATTCTTACACAGAATAATGATCCATCTATTTCGTGGTTTCATGGGCTGTCAGAAGAAATGACAGGAGAACTTTCGAAAGCACTTGATATCCCTATAGAAAGGGTAGTTACAAGTGGAGAAGCCTATGCAGCTGATTTTGAAAAGGCCCTTATTAAGTGCAGAGAAGAGGGAGCTGAGGTCTGTGTTTTTGGAGATATAGATATTGAAGGCCACCTTGAATGGTGTACGGAAAGATGCAGAAATGCAGGTCTTACAGCATATTTTCCACTGTGGCACAGAAACAGAGAAGATGTTGTGAGAGAATTTATTGATTCTGGTTTTTCAACATATCTTACTGTTATTAACTCAGATGTAATGGACGAAAAGTACATTGGACAGAAACTGACATATGAGCTTTTAGAAGAAATGAAGGAAGATGGCATTGATGTCTGCGGTGAAAATGGCGAATATCATTCTTTTGTAACGGATGGCCCTTTGTTTTCTCGTCCGGTTGTGGTACAATTTTCTAAAGCGAAGAAAGAAAGCCACTATCTTGTAATGGATGTGGAACCTGTAAAACACAAGTGAGGTAAAAATGAAGGAACTAAAAGAAAGAATTCTGAAAGACGGTATTGTAAGACCAGGGAATGTTCTCAAAGTAGATTCTTTTCTTAACCATCAGATGGATATCGAGTTGATCAATGAAATGGGAAAAGAATTCAGGAGAAGATTTGATGGTAAAAAGATTAATAAGATTGTAACAATTGAAGCATCTGGAATAGGCATTGCGTGTATTGTTGCTCAGTACTTTAATGCATCAGTTGTTTTTGCAAAGAAAACCGAAAGCCTGAACCTGGATGGTGATATGTACAGAACGAAGGTGCATTCTTTTACAAAGAAAAAAGACTACGATGTGATTTTATCAAAGAAGTTTCTTAATGAGGATGATCACGTGCTTCTTATTGATGATTTTCTTGCTAATGGATGTGCACTTAACGGTCTTATTGATATTATAAAGCAGGCAGGGGCAACTCTTGAAGGTGCAGGAATTGCCATAGAAAAGGGATTTCAGCATGGAGGAGACAGGCTCAGAGAACAGGGCGTGCAGGTAGAATCTCTTGCAATAATAGAAAGTATGGATGACAGCACACTTATTTTCAGAGAATAGAATATTAAAAATTAATCGCATGAGTAAGGAAGCTCATGCGATTTTTTTAACTAACCTATTTTTTTACCTTTGTAAGATACCAGCTGAGTGGTTCAAGAGTTTCATCTTTTCCACACATTCTTTCGTCCATTTCTTCAACAGTAAGAGGTGCACCTAGAAGAACGTCGTCTCCAGGAGTCCAGTCTGCAGGAGTTGCACAGCCTTCTTTGTCATGAAGCTGAAGTGATTCAATAACTCTGATGATTTCTGGAATGTTTCTTCCTGTGGACATCGGATAGTAAAGAATAGCTCTTATTACTGATTCAGGGTCAATAATAAACACAGCACGTACAGTCTGTGTGTTAGCTACAGTCTGAAGCATTCCATACTTACGAGAAACATCCATACTGATATCTGCAACTATTGGAAATGGTACTTTTACATTTTCTGATCCATTCCATTTAACTTCTTCAATACTCTTTACCCATGCAAGGTGTGAGTGAAGGGAGTCAATTGAAAGGCCCAGAAGTTTTGTATTAATACGGTCAAACTGTTCCTTCATATTTGCAAACGTAATAAATTCTGTAGTGCATACAGGTGTAAAGTCCGCAGGATGTGAAAAGAAAACGGTCCAGCTTCCTTTATAGTCTTTGGGAAAGTCTATTTTTCCCTGAGTTGTCATAGCGTGAAATTCAGGTGCTATATCTCCAATCATTGGCATTCTTGTTAATTCTTCATTCATTGTTAAATACCTCCAACAAACATTTAGTTACAAATGAGTATAACACTTTCACAGAAGATGGTAAATATTACTTCTGATACATTATTGAAATTCCTGTGAAGAAATTATGAAACCCCTTGAAAGAATTGTGTTAAAGGAGTAAGGTATGTTTCACTATGTAAAAATAAGGGGTGTAAAAGGTGAAATTAACAAAGAAAGAAATATTTTCAATTCCTAATATTATGGGGTACTTCAGAATTATTCTTATTCCGGTATTCTGCTATATGTACATAAATGCAGAGTCTGACAGAGAATATTTAATGGCAACAATAGTAGTGCTTGTTTCAAGTCTTACAGATCTGTTTGACGGCATGGTTGCAAGAAAGTTTAACCAGGTAACAAATCTTGGTAAGATTCTTGATCCGGTAGCTGACAAACTTACACATGCAGCTCTTGCAATATGCGTTGCGAGTAAATATCCGCTTATGTGGGTTCTGATTGCAGTTATGGTATTAAAAGAAGCATATATGGGCATAATGGGACTTAAGTATCTGAAAAAAGGAAGAATGATGAACGGTGCCATGTGGTATGGCAAAATCTGCACAGCATCTCTTTTTGCAGGACTTCTTGTACTGTTCTTCCTTCCGGGGCTTAAAGCAGCAATATCAAATACAATTATTACAGTGCTTATTGCCATAATGACAGCTACACTGTTTATGTACTTTAAAATGTATCACAACATGAAAAAGGGAGAAACAACTGATGAGGTGAGAATCTGATGTACATAGTGCTGTTTGGTATATACATCTTATCCATACTTGCAGTGATTTTTCTTGAAAGAAAAAAACCAACAGATGCTCTTTTCTGGGTTACTATTATGATTCTGCTTCCGTATTTAGGTACAATACTTTATCTGATTTTTGGAAGTACAGTGGGAATAAAAATAACTGCATTTATAAGGGGGAAAAGAATTGAAGAGTCAGGGGTAGATCTGTCTGGTGGAAATGTAAAGCTGAAAAATGCTGAGATTTCAGTAGAAGATATGGAAGTAATGAAGTTTAACTACTTCTATAACGGAAGTCTTGTAACATGCTATGATAAAGCAGAAATATTTACTACAGGCAGAAGTCACTATGAGAAACTTTTCCAGGATATAAAAGGGGCGAAAGAGTGTATTTATGTGGAATTCTACACAATACATAATGATGTAATGGGCGAAAATTTTGTTAAAGCTCTTACAGAAAAAGCAGAGCAGGGCGTAAAGGTTCTTGTACTATGTGATTTTATTGCAAATCTGCAGACACCGTCAAAGATGTTCCGCCCGCTTAGAGAAGCCGGAGGAAAAGTTGTCAGGGTTAAACCATATCTTACAAATTACAGAAGTCATAGAAAAATTGTGGCAATAGATCATAAGATTTCATATATTGGTGGAATGAATATTGGTAAGCAGTATGCAAATCTTGGGAAAAAGAAAAATCCATGGCGTGATACTCAGGTTAGAATGGAAGGAAGATGTACAGCAGTGCTTGATGAGTACTTTCTTACAGACTGGGTAAGCGCTGTAAAAAGAAAAGAACTTAATGATACTACAGAGTATATTAAGAGCATTAAAGAGAATCCTTATGGAGAGACAGAAAACGTATGTCAGTTTATAGCCGGGGGTGTTGGTAACAGTAAGGAATCATCAAAAATGTGTTATCTGAGCATGATAAGAAGCGCAAAGGAAGTTATACGAATACAGTCACCGTATTTTATTCCTGATCCATCAGTTCTTGATGCACTCAAAACTGCAGCAGCATCAGGAGTTAAAATTCAGCTTATGATTCCGGAAATAAAGGCAAGTTTTTTCCTTGATCCTGTAACAACATATTATGCAGGGGAACTTATGGAGTATGGAGCCGAGGTATATAAATATCATGGATATATACATGCAAAGACCATGGTAATAGATAGTGAGCTGTGCTGTATTGGTTCAGTGAATATGGACAGACGAAGTCTGATGGTTAACGACGAAATCTGCGGTGTATTTTACAAAAATGATATGGCAGAAAACTACAACAGAATATTTGAAGAAGATAAGAAGGACTGTACAGTCTATACACTTGATGAATTCAGAGGAAGAAGCACAGGTGAGAAAGTACAGGAAGCAGTATTTATTTTATTTGCACCTCTTATGTAGCAGTAAAGAGAAGAAAGCCGGATGCAGAAAATGCACCCGGTTTTTTATAATATAGGAAATATCGATTAAAAGAGATATTTCCGTATATTTCAAAGAAAAAGTGTTGACAAGCGAACTTGGCGGGATATAATAAAAATAACAAGTAAACTTTGCAAAGGGAGGAAATAAAATGAACAAAGATGAAATTCTGAAAAAAGCACAGAGTAATAATCAGAATAATGACGAAATGTCCGAGAAAACACATAAACTGGTATTCAGGCACTTTGAAATTATTCTGGTAATTCCTCTTGTTGTATTTGGTTTTGTACGCTTGCTAAATCAGGAGAGCGTTGATGATTTGTGGGCAATACTATTTGGGATAGAGGCTGTACCATCTATTATTACGGGTGTGAAGGACAAAAGACCAGGTATTCTTATTGCAGGATTAGTTATGCTTTTGTTTACTGTATTAAGTGCAGCATCATTTTTTAAAAGCTATATGGTGGCAGTATAGGGAGGAATAGAAATGGAAAAGAAAGATATACTTGAAAAGGCGCAGCTTGAGTACGTCAGTGAAGGTGATGAAATGGACGCCGAAAATGAAGGACGTGATGGTTTTTATGAGTTTCTGACATTCTTCGTAATGACTGTGCTTTTTATGATTTTTAAGCTGATTCATAATGATCAGATTTACGACTATATATCAATAATATTTTTTGTAGTGGGCGTAATAAATATAGTCTGGTTTACAAGACTAAAGAAAACAAGGTACATAGTAATAGGTGTCATAGGGATTATACTTGCAGTTGCAGGGACACTAATGTTTTTTAAAGTATATGGGAATTAGAAGAAAATGGATGATAAACTTATATTAAAAAATAATTTAAAAGAGGTACGAAAAAAAGCAGGCTATTCGCAGGCGGCTCTTGCTGAAATTGTAGGTGTTTCAAGGAATACAATAAGCTCCATAGAAACGGGGCAGTATACGCCTACGGCAAAACTTGCCCTCCTTATATGCATTGCTCTTGATAAGAAATTTGAGGAAATGTTCTATTTTTAATTTTGATTCTACGGAAATCCCAAGCAAATAGTTCTGAATTACCTGAATTTACGCACGATTAATATTGAAAACGGTGCTCTAATGTAATATAATTCATGGTAATTTAAAGCGATAGAGCGCAGAAGGAGGGACGTAAATGTCAAAAGAAAAAAACATTAACAAACTGACCTCAGAAAACACTGAGTTCAAACGTGACATCGGAGTATTTGGCGGTGTCAGTATTATTGGAGGAATTATGATTGGATCAGGTATTTTCTACCTGGGATCATACGTACTTGAAAGAACAGGCATGAACAGTAGTCTTGCACTTATATGCTGGATTATTGCCGGTGTAATTTCACTGTTTGGAGGATTATGCTATGCAGAGCTTGGTACTGCAATGCCAAAAGCCGGAGGAAGATTAGTCTATCTAAATGAAGCATATCACCCAATAGTAGGATTTACAGCAGGCTTTGTAGACTGGCTTGTCGGAGGACCTGGCTCTATTGCTGCTGTATCAATTGCACTTATGACAGTATTCAGATCATTCTTTGATATTAGTGATATGGGAATAAAGTTTGCAGCAGTAGTTCTTATAGTTCTTGCAACATTATATAATCTTGTTGGGGTTAAACTTGCATCATTTATTCAGAGCTTATCAATGGTTGCAAAATTAATACCTGTTTTAATCATTATGGTTGTCGCTTTATTTGTAGGTACAGCTACACCTGACTGGTCATTTGAGTCAGCGCATACTTTTGCAGCAGAAAACAATACTAATATGTTCAGCATGATTGCTGTTGCAGTAGTAGCATCATTATGGGCATATGAAGGCTGGTCAAATCTTAATACAGTAGCAGAAGAAATCAGAGAACCGCACAAAAATCTTCCACTTGCCCTTATTATTGGTATTGGTGGTGTAACAATTATCTATACTTTATTTAATTTCGCTATTATGAAAGTTTTACCTCATGAAGAAATTGTTGCAATGATTGAAGCAGGAGATCTTTACCTTGGAACAGCAGTTGCTAAAAAAGTATTAGGAAGTGCTGGAGCTGTTGTGGTAGCAGTGGGTATGATTTTAGCTATGTTTGGCTCCATGAACGGAATGATTCTTGCTCAGCCAAGAATGTACTATGCAATGGCAGAAGAAGGACATTTCTTTAAGTCCTTTGCAAAATTACATCCTAAATACAAGGTGCCATATGCACCTATTATAGTTCAGTGCGTACTTTCAGTCTGCCTGGTATTCTTAAGAACGCTGGATCAGCTTACAAACTTAGTAGTATTAACCGGTATGGTATACAGCATTCTGGTAATATTCGCAGTACCGATTTTACGTAAAAAATATCCAAATATCGAAAGACCTTACAAAGTATGGTTCTATCCTGTATCAGTAATTATTACTGGTATAATCTTTATCGGTTTATTTATCAATGGAGCTATTGAAGATCCTGTAAATGGATTCTTAGGATTCAGCGTACCACTTCTTGGTGCAGTTGTTTACTGGATATTTGACAGAAAGCTAAAGAAAGAAAAAGCAGCGGAATAAAGAAAGAAGATGAAATTTCAAATGAAAAAGATTTTGTATAACGCAAAAGTATATGTAGAGCAGGACGTATTTGAAGAGGCTGTACTTGTTAAGGACGGATATATTGAAGAGGTTGGAAGTAATGAGGAAATCCTTGCTCTTAAAGATGAAGAAACAGAATTAACAGACTGCATGGGGAAAACTCTCATTCCGGGATTAAACGACTCACATCTTCATTTTATGCAGTTTGGCGAAACCCTTAACCAGGTTAATATTGAAGATGTAACATCTATTGATGAAATGGTAAAAAGATGCCAGGATTTTCTTGCTGAGCATCCAGAAAAGTGTAAAGAGGGTATGCATGCCATAGGATGGAACCAGGACTATTTTACTGACAGCAACAGACTGCCAGACAGACATGATCTTGATAAAATCAGTACAGAAATTCCAATTGTACTAGAAAGAGTCTGTGGTCACATTGTTTCTTCAAATACAAAAGCAATTGAGATGCTGGGAATTGACGGAAATTCACCACAGTTTCCAGATGGAGAATTTTTAATTGGAGAAGATGGATATCCAAATGGCATATATACTGCAAATGCATGCAATATTGTAAAGGCAATTATTCCTGACTTTTCAATGGAAGAAAGAAGAGAAATACTTTTAGAAACAATGAAGTACGGAGTTTCTCACGGTCTTACATCAGTTCAGTCTAATGATGTTGGAACAACTTTTATGGATGGACCTGCAGCTTTTAAAATGTTCCATGAAGTATATGATAGCGGTGAAGCACTTCTTCGTTACAGACATCAGGTGTGTTTTAATGATTTTAACGCATTTGAAAAGTATCTTGAAGAAGGTGAATTTGCAAATGGCAGTTATGATAATGACGGATGGCTTACTTTAGGACCTCTTAAACTGTTTAAAGATGGAAGTCTTGGTGCTCGTACTGCTTTAATGAAAAACGGCTATGTTGGAGATAGAAGTAACCATGGTCTTGAGTGGATTAAATCAGAAGAAATGGACAAATACTGTCAGCTTGCAAAGAAATACGGTCTTCAGGTAGTAACACATGTAATAGGAGATGCAGCTGTTGAAAAAACAATGGACAGTTACGAAAAAGCCTTTGTTGATGGAGAGAACAAACTTCGTCATACACTTATTCACTGCCAGATTACAGATAAGGCCCTATTAGACAGAATAGCAGAAAAAGGTATCCTTGTTGCAGCTCAGCCCGTTTTTCTTGATTACGATATGAATATTGTAGAAGACCTGTGTGGAAAGGAACTTGCATCAACTTCATATGCATGGGGAACTCTGTGCAGAAAAGGTGCCCATGTGTCTTATGGTACAGACTGCCCTGTTGAATCATGCAACCCGTTCCCTAATATCTACATGGCTGTTACAAGAAAGGATAAGAATGGAAATCCTGATGGAGGATTCTATCCAGAAGAATGCGTTACAGTTCAGGATGCAGTGGACGCATACACCATAGGCAGTGCATATATGGAATTTGCAGAAGAATACAAAGGCAGAATCAAAAAAGGATATTATGCTGATATGGTTCTTCTTGAAAAGGATATATTTACAATTGATCCAATGGAAATAAAGGATTTACTTCCGGTAATGACAATGGTTGGAGGAAAAATTGTATATAACAGAATGTAAATCAATATATATATAATGGGTGAAGGAGATGGCAGAAAAGCTGTCTCCTTCTTTTGTGCGTATAAAAAAGAAAAGCAGAGCACCCATATATGTGATATAATGGGACGGAAAACAAAGTTATTTCAGGTAAAGGTACAGCAAAAATGAAGAAATATGATGTAATAGCACTTGGGGAGCTTCTTGTGGATTTTTCTGCTAATGGTATGAGCACTCAGGGTAACAGTACTTTTGAAGCCTGTCCTGGAGGAGCACCATGTAACGTGCTCGCCATGCTTAGCAGGCACAAAAAGAAGACTTCTTTTATTGGCAGGGTAGGAAACGATGCTTTTGGCAGAATGCTTGTATCAGCACTAACGGAAGCGGGTATTGATACATCTCATGTATTAACAGACAATGATGTAAATACAACACTTGCATTTGTAACACAGTCATCTGATGGAGACAGAGAATTTTCTTTTTACAGAAAGCCTGGAGCAGATATGATGCTCAGAGAGGAAGATGTTGACGAAGATTACATAAATAGTGCTCATATATTCCACTTTGGTACTCTTTCAATGACTCATGAAGGAGTAAGAAAGGCGACAAAAAAAGCAGTTAATATTGCGAAGTCAAAAGGTATGCTCGTATCTTTTGATCCCAATTTAAGAGAAAATCTGTGGGATTCACTATGCAGTGCAAAAGAGCAGATGGATTATGGATTCAGAAATTGTGATATACTTAAAATTTCTGATAATGAAGTGCAGTTTTTTACTGGTGTCATAAATCCTGAGGAAGGAATAAAAAAACTTATTGAAGAGTATAGCATTCCGCTGGTTTTTCTTACATGTGGAAAGGAAGGCGGCTCTGCATTTTATCATGGGAAAAAGGCATATGTTCCTGCATTCAGGGTTAATGTTTCTGATGCAACGGGAGCAGGAGATACCTTTATGGGAGAAGCACTTGCATATATTCTTGACCATGGTATGGAAGATATGGCAGAAGAAAATCTGAAGGAACTTCTTTTAAAGGCAAATGCAGCAGCGGCAATAGTAACTACGAGAAAGGGCGCACTAAAAGCAATGCCTGACCCTGAAGAAACTGAAAGGCTGATAGAAAAATATAATGGTTAAGTTAAGAAACAGAGTACTTGAAGAAGAATATAGGGACTATATTAAACACAACAAACTAACTGGCAGGGAAAAGAAAGAGTTAAGGCAGTGGGTGGCCACGGGTCACAGCGTATATGAGAATCCGGATAATTGTGTTGATGAATATTTTAATACAGAAGACTATATTACAAATATGAGACATAGTAATGAAGACTATGAATTTGAATTTGTATGGAGTCCATATGAGAATGATCTTGTATGTGTGCGAAGAAAACCAGAAAAAGAAAAAGAAGATAAAGAAGAAAAAGATGAAGAATGTGATGTCGAAGAGGATTTACCATTCTGAGGAGGAAAGTAATGTATGTAACCAGCAAAAGCGATTGGAAACTATTTATGAAGAAGGTGCCAGAATGGCAGGAAAGATATATGGGAAAATTAAATGAAGAATATATTAAACTTCTTCAGGGTAATGAAAGTGATTCGGAAAAATTCTGGAAACTTGACGAGAGAATTAAAAAGGATAAAAAGAAAAAAGGTGTATCCTTATATATGGAGAAAGATGATGTTCTCTACAACATATTAATGCTGATTAAAGAAAAAGCCATAACAACTAAGGACCTTGCAGGGTTTTCAAGAGAACTAAAAGATGAAGTGGATGAAGTTGTAAAGAGCTGGAGATGAAAAGCTTCCGCAAGAATATGAGTATAAGTAAGAGAAAGCAGTACTGTAGAAATATGGTACTGCTTTTTTAAAATCAGTTAAAGTAAAAATTTATTGATAAAGACGCAGCATTAATGTAAAATCACTTATTGAGATCTAGTATTATTGCTGGAATTAATAAGCAGTGTGAGGAGATAAGAAGATGATAGATACTCTTTTTGTTAATGGAAAATACCCTGATTACAGGGAAGGTGCAATGAAATATGGTAACATCGGAGTAGAAAAAGGTAAAATCACATATATTGGAATGGACCAGCCTGAGGCTGCTGAAGTTATAGATATTTCCGGAAAGGTAATATCACCTGGATTTATAGATATTCACATGCATGAGGAGAATTTTGCCGAAGAAGGTGAAAAATATGTTATAGCAGATATGATGCTGGAAATGGGGGTAACCACTGCAGTTGGTGGTAACTGTGGTATTCAGCGCCAGAGATTAAAGGACTTTAAGGAAACAATAAAACGTTTAGGTGGTTCTCCTGTTAACTATATGATGCTTACTGGATACAATCAGTGCAGATACGCTCTTAATATTGGAAGTTACGAAAAGGCTACTCCGGAACAGATGAATAAAATCAGAGAAATGCTAAAGGATGATCTGAATGAAGGAGCAATAGGTATTTCTTTTGGCATTGAATATGATCCTGGAATGGATATGGAAGAAATCCTCTATGGAATAGGAGTAACTGATAATCCGGATTTAATGGTAGCAGTACATTACAGAGCAGACTGCCTTGAAAATATTGATTCTATTTTTGAAATGATTGATATTGCAAATAATATTCCACTTAAGTTCCAGATTTCACATTTATCAAGCTGTTCAGCAATGGGTCTGATGAAAGAGTCTCTTGACGCAATTAATGAGGCAATGGAAAAGAATCCAAGACTTAATTATGATACATATCCATATAATGCTTTTTCCACAAAGATGGGATCCACCGTATTTGAAGATGGATGCTTAGAGGGCTGGAAAAAAGACTATAAGGATATTTTACTTACAGATGATCCATACAAAGATGTAAGATGTACAAAGGAAATCTTTGAAGATGCAAGAGAAAACTATCCCGAAATGCTTGCAGTTGCTTTTGTAATGAATGAAGATGAAATAAGAGAGGCAATCGTTAATAAAAACGGAATGATTGGTAGTGACGGGATTATTAATCATGGTAATGGACACCCAAGGGCAGCTGGAACATTTCCACGAGTACTTGGAAAATATGTCAGGGAAGAAAAGGCTGTTTCTTTAGTGGATGCCTTACGTAAAATGACACTTGAACCTGCAGAGAGACTGCTGCTTCATAAAAAAGGACGAATTGAAGAGGGTTGTGATGCTGATTTAGTAATTTTTAATCCAGAAACAGTACATGATGGAGCCACATTCTCAGATTTACATATTAAGCCTGTAGGTATTGAATGTGTATATATAAATGGCGAAAAAGCTGTTGAACAGAATAAAATAGTTAATGACAGGTCAGGACAGTTTATACCGTATAGAAAAGAGCTCGTATAAAAGAAACTAAACCTTTCTCTTAGACCAGAGTTTTGAAAGGAAAAGAATGATTCAGAGGTGAAATCGCAGTAATGAAATTTAAGCTTGATAATTACAAAGTAGGAGAGCTTGCAGAGTTCTATGGTGTTTCTGTAGAAACAATAAGATTTTACGAAAAAGTAGGCATTGTAAACCCCCTTAGAAATGAAGAAAACAACTACAGATCTTATAGTAAGGAAGAAGTAATAAGTCTTGATTATATAATGAAACTTCGGGAAATGGATTTTTCTATTGACGAGATTAAGGGGATTCTGAAGAAAGATAAACTGGCAGATCTCTACGATGCAATAGGAGAGAAGGAAGAAAAAATCAAAGAAGAAATACAGGTTCTTGAAGAAAAATTAAGTACCCTGAGAACATATAAAGAGAAGATAAATCAATGTCTTCACAGAACTGGGAAAGTTGAAGTTATAGAGGATATGTCTTTTGTAATCAAAAACATTGATTCAAGCCTTAAGAAATCTCTGGACGCACTGAAGAACTGGACTTTTCTTGAGATGCCAGCGTTTACTATTATGGCAGACCCTGAACTTCTTGCTTCTGACGAGAGTCTTCTCGATAGGAAGAACAGAAGCGAGCAGTGTGAATATGTTGTGCTTGCAGAGGATTATGGCAACTGCTACAACGAAGAGAAATGCAAAGAAAGAGGAGCATATTGTTACAGAGCCAGTAAGGTAGTTCATACAGTAATAAGTGTGCATACTAATAAAGAATACAAGGAATTTATTGATTTGTATAATTCGGTAAAGAAGAAATACAATGTACTTTCTACAGTATTTATAAAGTTCCTTGCAATGGAAACCACAAGGGAAGATGGCATTGAATTTGTAGAAGTATGGATGCCTGTAGAAGAAAAAGAGTAAAAAGTAAAATAAGATATGTAATATGGCGCAGATTATTATTGAATAAGCTGCGTCTTTTGTATTTATTCAGTTTTTTTACAAGATTTTATTAAAATATACAAAATACAGAAATTACATTGACCCTCGTCTAAGGTCAAGGTCTATAGTGGGATGTACGGAATAAATATGAAATTTTGTAGGAGGAAAGAAAATGAAAAACAAGAAAAAGAAATTTCAGGTACCCCATGTATATGTAATTTTATTCGGTCTTATAGCATTATTCAGTATTTTAAGTTACATTATTCCGGCTGGTGCATATAACATGGTGGAATTGCCAGGTGGTGGTGAAGTTATTCAGGATGGAACATTCCATTTTGTAGAAAGCACACCTATTGGTCTCATGAATTTTTTAAGCGCAATCCCAAAAGGCATGGGTGAATCTGCGCAGATCATCTTTTTCATCTTTATCTGTGGAGGCAGTATGGCAGTTCTGCAGGAAACGAAAGCTATTGAAGCAGGAATGGGAATTCTTGCAAAGAAACTTAAAGGAGCTTCAATTGTCATAGTACCAATTGTAATGTTCTGCTTCTCACTTTGCGGATCAGTATTTGGAATGGCAGAAGAAACTATTCCTTTTGTAGCTATTTTTGGTTCACTATGTATGGCAATGGGATATGACTCCCTTACTGGTGCTGCTTTAGTACTTTGTGGTGCAGGTGCCGGATTTGCAGGCGCATTTATTAATCCATTTACAGTTCAGGTTGCTCAGGGAATTGCAGGTCTTCCACCACTTTCAGGAATGGGTTTCAGAATTATAATGTACGTAGCATTTGTAGGTATTTCAGTTGGATATGTAATGATTTATGCTAATAAAATCAAGAAAAACCCTGAAAAATCTTTAGTATACGATATTGACAAGGCAAGAACTGATAAAGTAGACCTTGAAGACCTTCCAGAGTTTGGTGCAAGAGAAAAGATTGTACTACTTGTTTTCCTTGCTTCAATGATTCTTCTTATTGTAGGAGTAATTAACTGGGGATGGTATATGAATGAAATCGCAGCTCTTTTCTTAGGAATGTCCATTGTAGTAGCAGTAATTACCAGGATGGGATTCAATCACTATGCTGAAGTTATTGGTGAAGGAATGGCAGCGGTAACAACTGGAGCGCTTATTGTAGGTCTTGCACGTGGTATACTTGTTGTAATGACAGAAGGACAGATTTTACATACTATTCTTTTTGCATCAGCAAATCTATTAGGTAAATTACCTTCATCAGTTGCAGCAGTTGGTACATATATTTTCCAGTGTTTCTTAAACTTTATGGTACCATCAGGTTCAGGACAGGCAGCTGTTTCAATTCCTATTCTGGCACCTTTAGGAGATCTTGTAGGAGTAACAAGACAGGCTACATGTATTGCATTCCAGCTGGGAGATGGTATTTCAAATATTATTCTTCCATACGGATATGCAATTGCAGGTCTTTCTCTTGGTAAAATTCCATGGGAAAAATGGATGAAATGGGTTATTCCTTTAATTGGATTACAGTATTTAGCTGGTGCCATATTTGTTATAATTGCACAGGTTATTCAGTTAGGTCCTATGTAAGACAGATATATAAGTATAAATGAATAGAAAGTGGCACAATTATTTTGTGTCACTTTTAAACATGAGGAGGTATAAGTGGTGTACGATATTCTGAAAGAAAAAATATCAGAAGAAATAGAAAAGAACAAAGAAGAGTTAATAGCACTTAATAATGATCTTGCAGATCATCCTGAACTGTCAGGGGAAGAGTACAGAAGTTCTGCAAAAATTGTAGAGACTCTCAGAAAACATGGATATAGTGTAGAATACCCATTTGCAGGTCTTGAAACTGCGTTTAAAGGGGTATACGGAGAAAACAATCACAAACATAAGGTGGCAATTCTGACAGAATATGATGCGCTGCCAGAAATAGGACATGCCTGTGGACACTGCCTTAGTGGTTCAATAAGTGTACTTGCAGGACTGGCAACAAAAGAACTTCAGGATGAACTTGACACAGATATTCATATTATAGGAACACCTGTAGAAGAAACTGACGGTGCTAAATGCACTATGACAGATAAAGGTGTATTTGATGAATATGATATGGCAATAATGGTACACCTTTTTAATTTTAACCTTGTGGTACCATCATTTCAGGCACTGACTAGTGATATGTATGAATTTACAGGAAAAGCAGCACATGCGTCTGCAGCGCCTCAGGAAGGCATCAATGCATTTAACGCTGCACAGCTTATGTTCCATGCTATTGATATGCTGAGACAGCATACACTGCCAGGATCACAGTTCCATGGAATTATAAGAAACGGTGGAGAAGCGCCAAATATTGTACCGGAAAAGGTTACAGCTGAAGTATATATTCGTGCTGAAGAAAGAGATTATCTTTACAAACTGATGGACAAGGTTGAAAAGTGTGCAGAAGGTGCATGCATTGCAACAGGAGCTACATGGAGAAAATATCCTACAGCAAACCTTTATGCAAATCTTAAACACAATAGAACAGGTGGACAGGCTTTAGAAGAAATTTATTCAGAACTGGGACTTGAAGAAAATGGTGACAGAACAAGAGCCTTTGGATCATCTGATATTGGTAATGTAAGTTACGCATGCCCAGCATTTCACCCATGCCTTCAGGTAGCAGATAAAGACGTTGCTATACATACAAGAGAATTTGCTGAAGTAATGAAAACAGAAAGAGCGTATGATGCACTTGTAAAAGGTGCAAAGATTATAGCTTTTGATATTGCAAAAATCTTTAGCGATGAAGAAAAAATCGCTCAGATGAAGTATGATTTTGAACATAATATTAAATAAAGAAAATAAGAAACAGAGCAGAAATATGACAGGCTCTGGAAACCCCATACAATACAGGCACTTTTTTTAAGTGTCTGTTTTCCTGTCTGCAGCAATAATTAATCTGTGAAATAATTATATTCGTAATAGGCGATCAATATGTAATAACAAAGGAGACAGCGTGTTTTACTGTCTCCTTTGCTGCCTTTATTATGTGTTTTATCTGCTTCTTTTCTAACCCTTAATCTTTTTACCTTCAACTGCCATTTTCTTTACAGTGTTAAGTGCATTCTTAACAGCAGGAATTGAAATAATGATTACAGTGATGATTCCTTCAATCAGCAGGTAGCTGTAGTTGTATACAACAGGGTATACGGCTGCAAGTGATTCAGGAAATGCATCAGGCATATATGCCATCCAGTACAGGTAGCCTCCGATTGTATGAAAAAGGCCACGTGCTAATACTGCTGTAATATAACCTTTTAGAAGTCCGTTTTTCTGGTTTCTGAAAAGTCCGGAAAGTCCAAGCGCTGCAAATGCAAAGATGTAGTCGCATCCAACCTGGAAGAATGAAAGGACGTATGGTCCCTGAAGGAACTGAAGGATACCATATGTAAGTCCTACAAGTACGCCAGTACCAACTCCGTACCAGTTACCAGCAAGTACGATGAAAAGCATGCTGCAGAGTGTAACGCTTCCGCCCCATGGGAGTTCGTAAAGTTTAATATATGATGTTGCAAATGCAAGAGCAATTGCAACGGCGCAGAACACTAACTGCTGTGTTGACATCTTTCTTTTTTCTGAGTTTTTTGCAGCAAATACAAGAGCAGCAATAAACATAATTATTCCTGCAATAATTGTTACGGTATATCCTGCTGTAGTAAGACCACCGTCTCCGTTTACTAAAAGTTTAAACATAAATTTTACCTCTGTATTAAATATATTGACAAACAAAAAAGCTGCCTGACTGGCAGCATAAAAATACATATTTTACGTGTATCCCTACGTTGGCATTATCCAAATCAGGTACGGTCTAAGGGCAAACCTTACTCTCAGCCTGTATGCAGGCTCCCGTTCACTTTTTTAATTGACTTTTTTATTATATAGCCCGGGGAGTGCTGATGTCAAGAAATTTGATATCATTTTCCCTGAACCTGTGTCTTAGTTATACTGAATTATTTTTTTTATCAGTTCGTGGTATTCATCAGGTGCAAAGGCAATACTTTCTCCATGGCCTGCTTCAGGAACAATAAGGAGTTCCTTCTTTTCGGAACCGCAGGCATTGTAAAGGTCTTCAGCCATATATGCAGGTACAAGAGGGTCTTCTTTACCCTGAACAAACAGCATTGGTACTTTTGCATTTTTTACCTGTTCTATGGCAGAATAATCGTGGAAATTAAATCCGGCTTTCTTTTCTGCAAGCTTTTCCATCCTTGATAGCAGATAGTTAACTGGCATTCCAGGTATCTGTTCGAACTGATAATGAATAACATCCCAGGCATTTGAAAAGGCACAGTCAGAAATTATACCTTTAACCTGTGAAGGCAGATTTTCTTCGCCAGAAGCTGCACACACTGTGGCACCACCCATGGAAACTCCATGCAGAATAATTTCTATATCTTCTCCGTATGTATCTACAAGGTACCTGGCCCAGTCCACAACATCAAGTCTGTCAAGAACTCCAAAGCCGATATATTCACCTTCGCTTGGCCTGTGAGCTCTGTCGTCAGGAAGGAGCATGCTGTAACCAAGTGACTGGTAAAATTCTATATACGGTGCGTATTCAGGTCTTGAATATGAACGATATCCGTGAACACCTATTACAAATTTTTTTGGATGTTCTTCTGCAGGAAACATATATGCGTGAAGTCTGAGCCCGTCAAATGATTCTATGGAGGCATCTTCGTACTTCATTTTTTTCATTATTTTAAGTCCTGCCTGTGAAACACGGTAATGAGGCGTATCAATATAGTAATCAGGAATCTTTGTTGACCTTTCTGGTGCAGAGAAAAAGTAATTAAACATTATTCCAGGTGCAATTAAAAGAATGGCAATAATAAGTACCAGAATAACAGCTGCAATAATAAGCGGGATTTTATATATCTTTTTCATATTAATCTCCTTTAAAAGTTAGTTTTTACATTCCCATAATACCAATAAGAAACCATCCTGCAAGTCCGTAGAAGGCCACAACTGCAACAAGGTCGTTAAGTGTTGTAATAAAAGGACCTGATGCAACAGCAGGATCTATGTTAATCTTCTCAAAGAATATAGGCATTACAGTTCCAATAATGCTTGAAGTAAACATTGCAATAAGAAGAGAAATTCCTACACATGCAGATACTGCAAAGGCTGATGCAAGAGCAAGGCCTTTAATTAAGTAAACGTATAGTCCTATAATAAGGAATGCACCAGCACCAAGAATAATACCGTTAAGAGCACCAATCCTTGCTTCTTTAAAGACCAGTTTTACTTTATCTTTTCTTTCTACTCTTTCGTCCATTAGAACTCGTATAGTTACGGCAAGTGACTGTGTTCCTACGTTACCAGCCATATCAAGAACAAGTGACTGGAAGCAGACAATTATGGTAAGTGCAGCTGCAATGTCTTCAAATATACCTACAACACTTGATACAAGAAGTCCCAGAATGAGAAGAACTACAAGCCATGGAAGTCGTTTAAGCATACTTTTGCTTACTGGTTCTTTAAGATCTTCGCTTTCTGTTAATCCGGCAAATTTGGCATAGTCATCGTCGTAGTAATCTTCGATTATTTCTGAAATATCTTTTGAAGTAAGTACACCTGTAAGTTCATTCTGTTCGTTAAGTACTGGAATTGAATCTTCGGCATAGGTTCTTATTCTTCCGGCACAGTCTTCAATATCTTCTTTATCATATACATATGGGTATGATGGCGTGATAATTGTGCTCAACAGAGTATCTTCTCTTGCAATAATAAGGTCGTTAAGGTCAATAGCACCTACAAATACGTTTTGTTCATTTACAACATAAAGAGTAGATACGTTATCGTTTTCTGCAGCCTGATTTATAAGTTCTGTCATGGCTTCGGGAACTGTTATGCCTTCTGGTATTTTTATCATATTAGAAGACATAACACTACCAATTGCATTTTCGTCAAATTCACTTACATGTAAAATTTCTTCTTTGATTTCGTCATCAAGGAGAATCAGAAGGCTGTCTCGCTGTATTTTGTCAATTTCGTTAAGATAGGAAACTGCAGTTGATGTTTCTGATTCTGCAAGGACTTCAGCCTGCTTCCTTATACTCATTTCTGCAAGATATGTGTTAAAGTCTTCGGAGTATTCCATAATTTCTGCAATAAGTTCTGCAGTAAGCTTGTTATACACTCTGTATCGTTCTTCTTTTGTAAGTATTTCAAGTGCTGAGGCTATATCACTTTCGTGATAATCGCTAAGCTTTTCTTCAAGAGCAGAAGGAATCAGATTGCCTTTCAGGATTAATGCAATTTCTTCAGCATGATCTGAATATGTTTTAACTGTTTCTTCGTTGTTATTTGTTTTGTTTCTGAACCATTTCATAAATATCCCTCGCTTTACTAATAGATTAATTAAGGCAGAAGGGAAAAAGGGCATAAAAATACCACTATCCTCTGAACTGCCTTTACATTTTGCTGTAACATGTGTAGTTCACCTGATAATGGCTCATCTGTAATATATATTAATTATGAGAAAATGGATACAGCAGGGGCAGCATCATCTTCTTCTCCAGATAAGCCTGGCATTATCGGTTTGCCACTTGTACTGTCCATGTTCTCACCTCTCTTTTTTTAAAAATCAACGAAATAATTATACATCAGAGTATAGGTTAAGGTCAATGATTTCTGAGATTTTATTAGTCCTGCCAGGCTATGATTCATAAACGATTCAGTAATATGCATAAATATACGCAAATACATATAAATATTATGTAAAATGCGTAGGAAAGGTTGAATCTGAATCGTATATGATTCGGTGGCTTTTAACTGATTTAAAAATGATTCAATATGAGCCTGAAAACGTTGAAATTACATGTGTAATAGTTGGCACGTCATTTGCAATACATATAGACAAAGAAAAGATAACATGAAGGTGAGAAGGAGGTAACACCATGAAGACTAACAAATTAGTAGAGAAAGCATATGGTAAGGCATATAGCATGAGAATGAACGGATATGTAGAAGACCGTGAAACACTTTTAACAATCTATGCTAAAGAAATCAAACACTATTGTGAAAAGAAAGGTATGGTTGTAAGCCTTGAAGAGGCATATGCATACGCAGACAGCCACCTTGCTGTTGAAGATAGTAAAGCTGCATAAAGGAGATAAAAAAGTGAACAGCGAAGATGTAATGAGATAATACCCGGGTCCTTAAGATGTATGGATGCCGGGTATTTTATTTGATTTTCAGCAAATGAGACAGAAAATGGTTTTTGTCATTGCAACATGACAAATTTGAAGGTATAATTAATGCTTTAGGAGCATTTTAAAAATGCTTTTACATATATAGAAAGAAAGAGAGAATTAACATGTTTCTATGTGATGGAACAGTGGGAGAAACCTATAGCGTACAGCAGATAGATCTTCCTGCAACAATAGAAAGACGTCTTGAAGCACTGGGAATGACAAAAAATACAAAGGTCTCAGTACTGAAGAGCAAAGGAAAAGGAATCCTGATTATAAGATTAAGAGGAACGAGAATTGCTCTTGGACGAAACATTACAAAAAATATTCTTGTGAGGGGCATATGAAAGATAGTATAACAATTGGATTTATAGGAAATCCTAACTGTGGTAAAACCACACTTTTTAATGCCTATACAGGAGCAAACCTTAAAGTAGCAAACTGGCCGGGAGTTACTGTTGAGAAGGTAGAAGGAGCTATAAGACATCACGATATGGATATAAGGCTTGTAGACCTTCCCGGAACATACAGCCTTACTTCGTATACTATGGAAGAACAGGTATCACGTCAGTTTATTCTCAGCGATGAAGTAGATGTAATTATTGACGTAGTAGATGCGTCAGCGCTAGAAAGAAACCTTTATCTGACTCTTCAGCTTCTTGAGCTAGGTAAGCCTGTAGTAATGGCACTTAATATGATTGACATAGTTGAAAAAAGAGGAATGGAAATTGATATGCACAGACTTCCGGAAATGCTTGGAATTCCTGTAATACCAGTTTCAGCTAGAAAAAAGAAGGGTCTTGAAATCCTTTTACATGCAGCAATTCATCATAAAGAAAGTGATGTAAAAGATAATATTATTCATGATCACAGCTACGAATCACATCATATTCACGATCATCATAAAGAATTTGCCATGGTGTACAGTGATGAATATGAAAACAGAATTGACAGAATAATAGATGAGATGCAGAGGAAATATCCTGATCTTGAGAATTACCGCTGGCATGCAATCAAACTTTTAGAAAGCGATAAAGAAATCACCGAAAAGTATCCACTTGAACTTCCAGGTGTGCTTGATGGCAGCCACGAATCAGAAATCATAAATGAGAAGTATGATTTTATAGAAGAAATAGTTGAGGAAGTTGTAGTCGATAAGCATAAGAAAAATGAGCTTACAGAAAAAGTAGACAGAGTGCTTACACATACAGTGTGGGGGATTCCTGTTTTCCTTGGAATTATGGCACTTGTATTCCTCTTTACATTTACATTTGGTGACTGGATTAAGGGCTATTTTGAGTCTGCAGTAGATATACTTGCAGGAGGGGTTGCTGATGTCTTTGCATCAATAGGCATAAGTCCTGTGATTACATCACTCTTTACAGATGGAATTATAGCTGGTGTTGGAGGAATCTTATCGTTTCTTCCTAATATTGTAATTCTTTTTCTTGCACTTGCCTTTTTAGAAGACAGTGGATATATGGCGAGAGTTGCCTATGTCATGGAAGGAATTATGAGCAGATTCGGATTATCAGGAAGAGCATTTATTCCTATGATTCTTGGATTTGGATGTACAGTGCCGGCAATTATGGCCTCGAGAGCTCTGGAAAACAAAAGAGACAGATTTAAGGTAATGCTTATTACACCGTTTATGAGTTGTAGTGCAAGACTTCCAATATATATTCTGTTTGCAGAACTGTTTTTTTGTAAACATGCCATGCTTGTAGCATATTCAATGTACATTATTGGTCTTGTAGTTGCTATTTTTGTAGCAGCAGTAATAAGTCTTATTGACCGCAAGCAGAATAATAACTTCCTGATTATGGAGTTACCAGAGTACAAAATACCAAGTGGACATACGGTGTATATTTATGTATGGGAGAAAGTCAAGGACTATATTACAAAGGCGGGAACAACAATTTTCCTTGCATCAATTTTTATGTGGGTAATTCTGAACTTTGGACCTCACGGCTACACAGAAGTCATGTCAGAAAGCTTCGCAGCCATTATGGGTCACTTCTTAGAACCGTTCTTTGCTCCTGTAGGACTTGGATTCTGGCAGATTGCAGTAGCATTAATTGCAGGTATTTCTGCTAAAGAAGTAGTTGTATCAAGCTGTGCTGTATTATTCAGTGTATCAAACATTACTTCAAAAGCAGGAATGGCTATGCTTGCAGGTATATTAGAAGGTGCAGGCTTTGGTCAGCTTAACGCGCTGTGCATGATGATTTTCTGCCTTCTTTACATACCTTGTTTTGCAACTCTTGCAGTTATAAGAAGGGAATCTCATAGTACTGCATGGACAGTATTTTCTGCAGCATTCCAGCTTGCAGTTGCATGGGTGGTAACCTTTGCAGTTTACCATGTAGGTATGCTAATAATATAGATAAATCACCTCTAAACTTTAATTCAATACAAAAAAATTACAGCATCAGAAATGGTGCTGTAATTTTTTTGTTTATATGGCGAAACTGAATTTCTGTTTATTTAGTTCACAGTCTATTCACCCATACCGCAAGCCTGACGGAACTCTGTCCACAGGTCCATATGAAGGTCAAGTGATTCTGGTGATACGTTGTGCATCATATCCATCTGTTCTATTTTTACTCCTTCAGGAAGTGTAAGGAATGGTTTCATTGAATCTTCAATAAGTTCATCAGCTGCTTTGTTTGTTGAGTAATATCCGATTGATTCAAAACATTTCTTTGATACTTCAGGACGAAGGATATAGTCAATAAATGCATATGCTGAATCAGCATTAGGAGCATTTACAGGAATGAACTGAGCCATTACACCAAATCCCAGTTTCTTCTGTGAGTAAACTACTTTTAGTGATGGATCTGCAACACAGGCCTGTGTAACTTCACTTGTGTATGTTACTGCTGCATCGATTTCACCTGATACAAGATCATCCTGAAGACCGTAGTCTTTGATTAATCTGATGTTTGGTGCCATATCCAGAACCTGTTTTGCAGCTTTTCTGATTTTGTCAGGATTTTCTTCATTTACACTTTCCCCGTCTTCAAGAAGTGACGCACCATAGATGAAACGTGCGTTGTTAACTACTCCGACTCTTCCTTTTAGTGCAGGGTTAAGAAGATCATCAAAGTTATTGATTTCAAATCCAGTTCTTTCAGGACTGTAAACAATGGCCTGGATTCCTGCTCCATATGGAATTGCATATTTATCTTCCGGGTCGAAGTACTGTCCCTGGAAAAGAGGGTTAATATTGTTGTAGTTTGAAATTTTATCTTTGTCAAGTTCCTTTACAAGGTTTTCCTGAATAGCAGTTTCTATAATATAGTCGTCTACAACTACAAGGTCGTATTCGCCGCCTTCTGTGCTTTCTAATTTTGAAAGCATTGCTTCGTTAGTGTCAAAGCTTGAGTAGTTGATTTTAATACCTGTTTCTTTAGTAAAATCGTTTAATACTTCCTGTGGGAAGATGCCGTCAAATGTGTAAAGGTTAAGTTCTCCTTTTTCTTTGTCTCCTCCTCCGCATCCTGCGAGAAGTACAGCTGCCATTACAAGCGTAAGGCCAAGTGTTAATATTTTTTTCATTGTTGTTCTCCTTGTTTTTAGTTTTTCTTTGTATTGTGCACTCTGCTTACAAGGTAAGAAAGCAGAAGTACAAGAAGTGTAGCTCCAAGCATAAGAGCGCATAGTGCGTTTATTTCCGGAGATACACCAACTCTCATCTGTGTGTAGATTTTTATTGGCAGGGTATTGAATTTTGCCCCTGTTACAAATATGCTGATGATTACGTCATCAAAGCTCATGGCAAAGCTTAAGAGCATTCCTGAAAAGATGGCTGGAAGAATCATAGGAAGTGTTACATCGAAGAACACTCTTACTTCTCCTGCTCCAAGGTCTCTTGCAGCTTCTGTTAAGCTTTTATCCATACCGACAAGTCTTGATTTAACAAGCATGTATACGTATGGGATACAGAATGCTGTGTGCCCTATAACAAGTGTGGTAAGTCCAAATGGCAGTCCTAACAGCGAAAAGAATGCAAGAAACACCATGCCAAGAATAATTTCCGGTGTCATAATAGGGAGCATTGAAACTGTTTCAACAGCAGATTTTGTTCTTGTTTTTAATTTGGTAAATCCAAAGGCACCAAGTGTCCCTATAACAGCTGCTGCAGTGCTGGCAAGAAGTGCAAGAACTATGCTGTTACGAAGAGCTGTAAACATATCCTGGTTCTGGAAAAGGCTTATGTACCATTTCAGTGAGAACCCGGACCAGACTGAATTTATTCTGCTTTCGTTAAAGGAGTAAATTACCATAACAATTATTGGCAGGTAGAAAAGCAGCATGATTAGTGCCATAAATATTCCCGGAAGGACCTTTTTTTTCTTCATAACAATCCCTCCAGTTCGTTACTTTTAGTTACTTTTTTGTATAGGGAAATAAGCAGCAGTGTGAGCACCATTAGCACAATGCTTAAGGCTGCAGCAAAAGGCCAGTTGTGAGTCTTTAAAAGCTGCTCCTGAATAATGCTTCCAATAAGCACCACCTTATTTCCTCCAAGTATATCAGCTATGTAGAAAAGTCCCATGGATGGAACAAATGTAAGGATTACACCTGTAAGAAGTCCAGGCATTGTCATCTTAAGAGTTACTGTAATAAATGCTCTGAATTTTGATGCTCCAAGGTCTCTTGCTGCTTCTACAAGGTTCCAGTCCATCTTTTCTGCACTTGAGTATACAGATAGTATCATAAATGGAAGAAGTGCATATACCATGCCAAGAACTACAGCAGGGTAGGTATAAAGGAACTTCAGAGGCTGATCAATTAGTCCCAGAATTTCGAGGACTTTGTTAACAGGGCCTCCTGCCCTGAACACAGTTATCCATCCATACAGCCTTATTATGGAACTTGTCCAGAATGGAATAATGAGCAGTATCATCATTTTCTTTTTCCATTTATCAGTGAGTTTAGCCATATAATATCCAAATGGATATCCTATAGCTATTATTATACCCGTACTTATTAATGATAATCGCAGAGACTGAATAAATATCTTAAAATATACAGGGTCCAGAATCTGCATGTAATTTTTTAGTGTAAAGTCAGCGCTTACACCCCAGTTTCCTGATCTTGTTTCAAAGCTGAGTATCACCATATATATGAGAGGCATTGCTACAAATATAATGGTGAATATATATAGTGGTGCAAGAGTAAGACACAGTCCGGAACACTTTAATCTCTTTCTGAAATCTTTCATGGACGGTCCTTTCTGTCTACTGGAACTGCAGAATCTCTATCAAAGGAGAAACACACTCTGTCACCCGGTTCCATAGCAAGATTAATGCCGTGGCGGCTTGCAACTACAGAGCTTCCATCTTCTGTTACTATATCAATACGAAGCATTCCTCCTGCGAAGCTTTTAGACGTTATGGTGGCACGGATTCCTTTACATGTTAAATCATTTGTAAACTGAATAGATTCGCTTCTTACTGCAATGTTTACTTCGTCACCTTCCTTAAACTCATATCCAAGACTCTGGATTTCAAGTTCGGAATTATGAACCCTGACTTTCATGTATGGGGAGCCGGGCTCTGTAACAGTTCCTTCTAATATATTTGCTTCTCCTACAAACTTTGCAACATAGCTTGTAAGAGGCCTGTCATAGATTTCTGCAGGTGTTCCTATCTGTTCGAAGGAACCGTTTTTCATTACTGCAATTCTTGTGGACATGGTCAGAGCTTCTTCCTGATCGTGAGTAATATATATGAAAGTGATGCCAAGCTTTTTCTGAAGGGCCTTGAGTTCTAACTGCATCTGTCTTCTCAGCTGCAGGTCCAGAGCTCCTAATGGCTCGTCAAGGAGGAGAACTCCTGGTTTGTTAACAAGAGCTCTTGCAATGGCAACACGCTGTTTCTGGCCTCCTGAAAGCTCTGATGGCATTCTCTTTTCGTAGCCTTCTAACTGAACTATTTCAAGAGCTTCAGTAACAGCCTCCTTTATTTCATTTTTAGGTATTTTCTTTATCTTAAGACTGTAAGCAATATTATCGTATACATTCATAAACGGGAAAAGGGCATAGTTCTGGAATACTGTGTTAACGTCACGGTGCTCCGGATATACATCTGTAACGTCTTTTCCTGAAAGAATAACTCTTCCACTGTCAGGATATTCTAATCCGGCAATTATTCTTAACGTAGTTGTTTTTCCGCATCCTGAAGGACCGAGAAGTGTAATGAATTCACCTTTGTTAATGGTGATGTTTATTCCTTTTAGAACTTTTGTGTCTTCAAAACTTTTGTGTATGTCTTTTAATTCCAGTATTGCATCCTGCATTTTAGTTTCCCTTCATAGATTAATATATATCGTACCCTTCATAATATCGAATTTCACGCTATATGTCAATTTTTCGGGATGAAAATCTGCCAAGGCGAGGAGAAAAATTTAAAAAGGAATTGAAGAAATTTCTAAAATGAGTTCTGAAGTTTTTAAAAAGATTTGAAATAGTTTTAAAAAATATTAAAAATGCGAGATGTGAAACACAGAATCTTGAACTTAAGTGTGCAGAAAAGGGTTGTCCACAATGTCTTTATGATTCCCTTTCTTCTTTCTCAAACCAGGATGAGGGCGGAATCATAGTTTTTGGTGTAGATGAGGAAAGAGGCTACGCAGAAACAGGTGTGTATGACGCGCAGGACCTGCAGAAGAAAATAGCGGAACAGTGTCTTCAGATGGAGCCAGTAGTAAGACCACTTCTTACTGTTCTTGAAAAATATGATAAAGTGTTTGTTGCGGCGGAAATCCCAGGAATGGATGTAAGCAGCAGGCCATGCTACTACAAAGGTAAAGGAAGACTGAGAGGTTCATACGTACGTGTAGGTGATCATGACGAGCTTATGACTGAATATGAGGTGTATAGCTACGAAGCATTCCGCAGAAATCACGAAGACGATATACGCCCTGTGGAAAGGGCAAAGATATCTTCTTTTAATGAAGAAAAACTTGGAGAATATCTCAGACTTCTCAAAAGTGGAAAACCAAACTTAAGTATGATGGATGACGATACAGTCTTAGAACTTATGAGCATGAAACAGGGCGACACTGCAACACTTGCAGGTGCACTTCTTTTCTCTGTGTATCCTCAGGCATATTTTCCTCAGCTTGCTATTACAGCAGTAAGAGTTCCGGGAAAGAAAATAGGTGACACAGGCTCAGCAGGTGAAAGGTTTATTGATAATATGAGAATTGAAGGAACTATTCCGGAGATGCTTTCTGAAGCTGTAAACTTTGTAAGAAGAAACATGAAGACTAAGACCATAATTAATCCTCTTACAGGCATACGCGAAGACAGAACCGAATATCCGGTAATGGCAGTAAGGGAGGCGGTACTGAATGCCCTTGTTCACCGCGATTACAGCATCCATACTGAAGCAATGCCCATAAGAATTGAAATCTATGATGACAGAATAGAGATTCATAATCCTGGTGGACTTTATGGACGTATGACAGTTGATAAGCTTGGAAAAATCCAGCCTGAAACCAGAAATCCTGTTCTTGCAACTACGCTTGAGACCCTTAGAATTACTGAAAACAGATACAGCGGAATTCCAAGCATCTTAAGGGAAATGGGAAAGTATGATCTTGATGAACCTGTATTCTTAAGTGAAAGAGGGGAGTTCACCGTTGTGCTATATAACGAGAAGAAGGAACATTTCACAGCAAAAGAAGAAAATCTTATCTATAACAGGGGAAGTCTTGAGAAGTTCTGCGAAGTACCAAGAACGAGGGATGAGATTGCAGAGTTTCTTGGACTTTCTTCTAAGACTTATGCAATTCAGACATACGTTAAACCATTAATTGAAAAAGGAATAATCGGACTTTCTATTCCTGATAAACCTCAGAGCTCAAAACAGAAATATTTTTTAATATAGATGAATTAACCAGCAGCATTAACCCTGCTGGTTTTTCTATACTTTTTCTCTTCTAAAGATGATATAATATGGGAAACGGGAGGTGATATTTTGAATTTACCATTACACGACAGACTGGACATCGTTCATCTGTCTCATATCTTTGATAACAAAAGTGAATCATACAAGCTGTTCTGGTTTAAGGCTATAACTGACAAGGTAGCAGAGGGAGAAACAGAGATGTCTTTTGACTGTCTCATTAACAATATGATTGCTGATGCATGGTATATGGTAACGGAATATCATCTTAATCTGGGACCAAGCGATACATTGGAAAAGGCAGTTAAACGCCTATCGGCCATAAGCAATCTGAGACCTAACGAGAAGAAGGAAAAGATTCTTGATTACCTGAAAGAGAATGAGGACAGGGAACTTCGAGGATACAAGAGAACACTTACGCTGAACGTTCCGTACAGGCTGCAGGCACCTTTTATGAAATCCATGAAGGGAGCAGAATGGAATCGTTCTACAGGCCAGCTTGCTACGCGAATAAACAGCGAAGAAAGACTTATCTACTATTTCACAAAGCTGAAGGGACTTGATTCAGAAATAGAGGTGCAGAAGGAATGGGCTGACTATCTCATAGCTAACAGCGCCATAGTAAAAGGGTGGATAGAGCTTAACCTTATCACATACTTACAGAAACGAAATCCTAGTGTGCCTGGAATAGTTGATAAGATATATGCACCACAGGAGCGTAAACTTGACAAGGTGAAGAAGTACTGGAACCTGTTAGTTGAAACAGATAAGTTCTATGACATATATGGGAACAATCTGCTTGATAAAAAGGATCTTTCCATTGATCACTTTGTTCCATGGTCGTATGTTGCTCACGATGAACTGTGGAACCTTCACCCTACAACAAAGAGTATTAACAGCAGTAAGAGTAACAACCTTCCTGACTGGGACAGGTACTTTCCACTGCTTGGTAAAATGGAATATGAGTCTTACAGTCTTATGTGGGAATATCCAAAGGTGCACGATGAGTTTGAAAAGTGCGCAAGGGAGCATATTAACAATCAGGATGTAAAGATGAGGCTGTACAGAGAAGGCTTAAGTGAAAAAGAATTTACATCGTCACTAAACGATATTATGATGCCGGTATACCAGTCAGCACAGAATGCGGGATTTGGAAGCTGGAGTCTGGAGATTTAATATGGACTATTACAGAGTAAATGCAGAAAAATATTTTGAAGCGACAAGAAATGCTGATATGACAGATGCATGCAGCAGATTCTTAAAGTATCTTGAGAAGGGAAGCAGTATTCTCGATATTGGATGCGGAAGCGGAAGAGATGCGGCATATTTTAAAGAGAAGGGATATGTGGCAGAAGGTCTTGAACCTTCAGAGGAGCTTGGGGCCCTTGCAGAGAAATATTCCGGAGTAAACATATATTGTGCTGCCCTGCAGGATTTTGTCCCTGAGAAGAGATATGAGGGCCTGTTTGCGTGTGCATCACTGCTGCACTTAAGGGAAGAAGAAATACTTGATTTCTTTAAGAGAATCCATGACTTTGCAGTCCCTGGCGCATATATTTATGCATCGGGGAAATCCGGAATAACTACGGGAACGGCTCCTGATGGAAGATTCTTTACTGAGTTTACAGAGGAGCTGCTTCGGAAGATATTAGAAGGAAATACACATCTTGAAGTAGCAGAACTCTGGTACTCTGATGACGTAACAGGAAGAACTGATTTTAAATGGATGAACTATATACTGAAGTATGAGTAATAGAGATGATATTTAACAGGAGAAAGAACTATGAGCAGATTCTTAAAATCCATGTTTTCGTGGGTGCTGTCATTTGGAGTTTTAATTGCAATAGCTCTCTGGATTTTAATGCCATACATTGTAACATACTCACCAGAAACAGCAGATTTCTTTTTACACGAGAAGGTGGAAGCATTAGAAGATAATCCCGATACATATACGGAAGCATACTTTTCAGCTGAGGGTGGAGATGAATATTGCAATAATCTTGGTAATGCCATTATGTCAGTAATGGATAATATTGACGCTCCATACAACTATGGATATCTTCAGCACGCTGATGACAGTAACGCAGTATATGGAAGTCTGTATTCCTGCAGCAAGGAAGAACTTGATGCATTTATCCAGGAGACAGAAGACCTGCATGCTGAAAGTGGCAGTTTTATGCGAATGGCAGATAATACAGAAGAACTTGAAGCAAACTTAAGAGTCGCATTAAGAATTTTCGGCAGCTGGAACAATAAGCTGGTTTCTTCTAATGGAGTAAGATATGAAGGAATGATTGAAAACCCTGTGCATAAAGATAATGTTAACTGTCCATTCCCTGAGGCAGACGAAAAACAGATAAAGGCCTCAGGCTTAACACCTGAAGAGTTCGGAGAATACAACGGTGACTTTACTGACTACTATCCATGCCTTAACGCAGGAATGATTACTGAGAAGTCAGGTAAGGCTTTCAGAAATGCAGGCTTCAGGCTGAAGTACAGGAACATTAAGGTAGATAAGGTAATGTTCTTCAGGGAAAATATCATGTACAACCTTTTCGGAGTAGTGCAAGCAGATGTAAGATGCGTGAACTGTCCTGAAGAGCTGAGAGAAAATGAATGGATACCTGCTGAAGGGGAAACCAGCCATGTTACTTTTTTAGTTGGATCAGATAGTCAGTTTGTCCTTACATATATTGATGTAATTGACTTTACGCCTGTGGAAAGTAAGCCGGTAATAGATGTAACAAAAGATGAATAGAATATATAGAAAGATCAGAAGCCTTGTGACTATGCAGGGCTTTTTTTATACTTTTGTGTAGGATGATGGTCTCCCTTTGAGTAGGGAAAGCGCCACTAAGGTAAAAGTGAAAATTTAATAGTAACTATGGGGAATTAACGAATCAGAGGGGTGTGACCTTCTAAGATCCTTAAAAAGTTTTAAAAATTCCACAAAAAAGTTAATTTTAAATTCTACCTGGAATTTTTAACGAAAATATGAAGATTTCTCGTTAAAATTCTGAAGTAGAAAAAAATATTCACTTTTCACCCTGTACAGAAGGCCTAAGGAGTGCGTATGTCTGCTGCTTGACCGTGAAAATCGTTAAAATTTTAAAGTAAAAAATAATATTCACTTTTGATATACCTGCAGCATCTTTTCTGCATTACTGTAATAAAAAACCAGCAGCCAGGGAAAGGCTGCTGGTTTGCTTCAGAGGGGGGCTCTGAAACATGTATGTATGTAAACTAAATAAGTGGAACTGTAACTTTAATTGTTTCCTGTTTAATTGTTACGTTTGTTACACGTTCCTGTCGCATTGTTTCTTCGGCATCAACTCCGTAAATAATTAATGCCAGTTTGTGACCACTTTTAATTGTGTGATCTGTAGGTACCATATCAAAATCATATGAATAGAATTCACCAGGTAAGATTTCTTCTTTAGACCATAATGAAGTTCTGTTCTGAACGTTCAGCCAGCCTCTTGAAATAACCTTGAATGGTGATGGTTCTTTTTCGTATCCGAAAGTAAATGTTCCATCGTCGTGATTAATCTGTTCTTCTGTTAATCTTGTGTCTTCACCAAGGTCAACAATCATAGCACTAAGTGCAGCAGCTGGCTGATCAATAGCAGCTTCGAAGTGAACATGAGATGTACCGGCATAACGAAGATTTTCTTCTCCATTAAATGGATCAAATACATATTTAACGCGGTTTGTATAAGCTGCATCTTCTGACATAACAAGTTCGTTTAACCATTCGCCAAGGTTATCTTTTTCTTTGTCATAGCATGTAGCTTTCAGGCTGTCTGTAAAAGTAATTTCGCCTTCAGCATCTACTGGGAATACCACTTCTTTCATTTCTGCAGGTGGCCATGTTTCGGAAGCATACCATTTGCTCTGATCAGTATTTGATTCAATAAGTACTGCAGGTTCCTTTTCGATACCATTATCAATTCCTTTAAGGTAATGATCAAGCCATCTTTCTACAATTTCAAGATTATGTGAATCTTTCAGGTTGTAGATATAAATGTGAGGTCCCTGATGTAACATCATCTTTCTTTCAATACCTCTTTCTTCAAGAGCTTTGAATAGAGGAACACACTGATTTGTCTTAACATTCCAGTCATTAATTCCGTGAATAATAAAGACTGAAGCTTTAATATTGTCAACAAGTCTTAAGTAGTTTCTTTCATCCCAGAACTTGCTGTAGTTTCCTGATTCTCTGTCTTCACCTGCCACAAGATCATCAAGAACTTCGTTATAAAGGTCTTTGACTTTTGCATAGTCATCTGGATCTTTGGCTCTGCTGAAACAGTATTTTGCAAGGATATCAAGGTCATCACCCTGCCATGCTAATGCAGGAAGAGTAAGACCGTTGTATCTGTAGTAGTTATACCAGTTAGAAATAGCAGCTTCAGGAATGATTGTTTCTAGTCCTTCAACTCCTGTAGCAGCAACCCCGATACACATTGTACCAAGGTATGATTTAGCTGACATTGCGACTTTACCAGTGCACCAGTCTGCTTTTACTTCGATATTATCTGTTTTATTAGTGAACGCTCTGCATCTTCCATTTAACCAGTCAATAACTGATTTAAATGCAAGAACTTCTTCTCTTGAACCTGTAATTGTAAGGCCTTCAGAGTCTCTTGTACCAAGACCGCCACTGAATACTGATGCGTATCCTTTTCCATAGAAGTTATCATATAGATTTGAAATACATTCAAAATCCGGGAATTCTTCTACTTCGGCATTTTCAGCAAAACCCTTTGTTTCACGAATATCGCTTACGTGATAAACAGGCTCTTTGCTGAAATCATGTCTGATGTCTTCTTCCTTAATATTCTGAGCAGGGTATGCTTTAATATCCCCATCAACATTGTGAGGTACATACCAGTCTTCGTTGCAGTGTAACATATATGGGTTAGCAACATAGATTGCTGGAACCTTTTCACCGTTTAAAGTTGTTTTAGGTCTTTTAATGTGTACTGCTATTAAATCGTATTTTCCATCTCTGTCTGTATCTACTGGTGTTTCTACATAAACAGTTTCCAGGATACAGGGTACATTGTTTATTTCGTTCATTTTCTCTCTACTTTCAAATTATGATTTCAAATATTCCCCAAGCTAAGCTTCGGCTTCAGCTAAAGCTTTTTCAGCTTTCTGTTTCTTAAGGAACTTCATCCATACTACAACTAATAGTGCGCCTAGAAGTAACATTGCGATTAAGAAACCAAAGTAGTATCTGTAACCTGTTACTCCAGGGAACTGTTCAAATAATTTACCTGCTAATAGTGAGCAGAAGATTTCTGGAAGATATCCGACTGTTGAAATAATACCAGCAGCTGTTCCGGAGTATTTTTCAGGAATAGCACCTTCGTCCATCATAGCCCATGTCATAGCGTAGTTTACGTTATAGAATACGTAAATGATGATGTATAAAATAATGAATGGGATTACGCTTGATGCGTTAAGTGGTAAGAACAGTATAATTGCAACACCTGCTGCCATTACTAAGAATGATAAAAGAAGCATTCTTCCTGTACCGACTTTGTCAGTAACAATTCCGCCACCAACGTTACCAAATAGTGAGAACCATCTCTTACCAGCTGCAAGAGCTGCTCCGAAAGTAGCTGTCATGCCAAGTAATGATGTACCATATGGTGTGAAGTAGTAGAATGATAATGTAAATACATAGTTACAGAATGTAACAAATGCAATAATCCATACTGCTGGAAGTTTAATAACTTCTCCGATTCCCTTAAATGAAATCTTTTCGCTTTCTTCTTCAATATCACCTTTTACAATAAAGAATACTAATACTCCAAGTAAAATTGTAAGAACTGAGTAGAAGATGATAACAGCTTTCATACCAGTAATTTCGTTTTCAATTTTACCAGCGCCAATTCTGAATGCAACTACAGCGGCCATAGCCATAAGAGCTGCAGCAACACCACGTCCGCCTTCGAAGAACCCGAATGCTTTTCCCTGGTCTCCTGAACCTGAAAGAATACGAACAGCCTTTACACATGCAGGCCAGAATGCAAATAGTGATGATACACCCCAGAATGCATATAGACATACTAACTGTCCGAATGTAAGTGGAAGTAAGTGAACAAATCCACCTAAACCTGTACCGATAAGTGATACTGTAAGGATTGTTCTTGTTGAAAATCTGTCAGCAACAATTCCACCAAACAGGTATGAAATCATACCGAATACTCCAAGTACTGATCCGAATACACCCATCTGCATGTCTGTTAAGCCGTAAGCTGTAAGATATGCATCGTAGTAGTCAAATCTGAAATAAGGTAAGCCGTAAATAATTGAACCGGCTGCGGCGATTATTAAGATAGCCCAGATGTTTTTGGCCATCTTCTGGTTTAATAATTTTCCCATTTTTCTTCTCCTTGTGTTTTTTGATAATTCCGATTAATCTTTGATAAAATCACAAACCCCATTTGAATGATTTTTATATTTGTTTAATTTTGCCTAAACAATAACATAAAAAGTTTATGTATACAAGAACTTTTTGTAAAAAACGGCCAAAAACGGACAATTTTGTTTTTTGTTCAAAGGTATTGTCCTTTATTTGTATATTTTCTGCATATATATATATGTACAAAGAAACTTTAAAGTGCTAAACTTTTATCCGTTGTACAAAAATTTTGAGGAGGTGACTTATTTGAGTTACAATTTTTTATTAACTATTGCATTAATTCTATTATCTACAAAGTTTCTTGGGTCACTTTCTGAGCGTGTAAACATGCCTCAGGTAGTCGGAGCTCTTCTTGCCGGTATTATTCTTGGACCGTCGGTTTTGGGCCTTGCTACAGAAACAGACTTTGTTACAAATACTGCTGAAATCGGAGTTATCCTGCTGATGTTCATGGCAGGTTTAGATACTGATATTAAAGAAATTAAGAAAAACAGCGTGTCATTTATGGTAATTGCATCAATTGGTGTAGTTGTTCCACTTATTATGGGCGCAGCATGTTATTTCTACTATTTCCATATTAATCCTGCTGATACAGACGGAATGCTCCATGCATTGTTCCTTGGTGTAATACTTACAGCTACATCAGTAAGTATTACTGTAGAAGCACTTCGTGAAATGGGCAAGCTGGATTCACCTGTAGGAAGTGCAATTCTTGGAGCTGCTGTAATTGATGATATTATGGGAATTATTATTCTTACTTTTGTATTCAGCCTGAAAGATCCAAGTATAAGCATCAGTTCAATTGTTGTTAAGATTCTTTTCTATGCTGCACTTATTGCTACTATGGCAGTTGGAATCAACAGTAAGAAAGAGTCACTGGACAAAATCAGAGACAGAAGACGTTTCGCAGTGTATATTATGGCATTTCTGCTGATTATTACATTCGTAACAGAAACATACTTTGGAATTGCGGATATTACAGGAGCATACTTATTTGGTCTGTGTCTGTCAACACTGGAAAGTAAGCATGATATTGCCCGTAAAATGACAGTTCCGGGTTACCTGTTTTTCTCACCAATATTCTTTGCAAGTATTGGTATCAAAACAGAATTAAGTGGACTTACAGGATCACTTCTTCTTTTCTCACTGATCCTTCTTATAGTTGCTGTATTATCAAAGATAATAGGATGCGGAATAGGAGCAAAACTTTGTGGATACAATGGACGTGATGCTCTTAACATTGGTATTGGAATGGTATCAAGAGGTGAAGTAGCCCTTATTGTTGCACAGAAGGGATATGCTATGGGTCTTGTTGATAAAGAACTGTTCTCACCAATAGTTCTTGTTGTAATCGTTACAACTGTTGTTGCACCAGTTCTTCTTAAGAAAACAATGCAGAAGTAATCCTTAATAACCTTACACATATATAAAATTTCTAGAAGCAGAGGCCACCTGATTTCAGGTGGTTTTCTGTTTTTTGTGCAGCGGGAGAATATATATGTTAAAATATACAGGATTCTTTTAAGGAGTAGTGAACGTTGAAAAATATTGAAGAATTCAAAGATAAATTTAATATACAACTTAATCATCAGCAGGAAAAAGCAGTTACTTCCCATGATAGTGCATGTCTTCTTCTTGCAGTACCCGGGTCAGGTAAAACCAGCGTAATTGTAGCAAAGCTCGGATATATGATATGTGAAAAAGGAATTAAGGCTGATTCTGTTCTTGCATTAAGTTTTAACAGGCTGGCAGCTGCAGAAATAAGGAAACGCTTTGAAGAAAAGTTTGGGAAGAAAAACGCAGAAGGACTTTCAGTTCAGACTATTAACAGTCTCTCTCTTGCTATTTATTCCAAGTTCTGCAAGGACATGAATCATCCTTTCAGAGGGATAATCAGTCAGAAAGAAAAGAGGGCATTCCTCTTTAACACCTATATAAAGCATTCAGAAGAACAGTTTCCTTCGGAAAGCGATATATCGGAGGTTGAAACAGCATTTTCATATATTAAAAATATGGAACTTACAATAGAAGAGGGTGAAAAAAAGTTCAGGGCTATTGAAGGACTTAAGAATATGTATAACGACTACGAAAAATTTCTTAAGTCTTCTGGAAAAATGGACTTTGATGATCAGATGGTATTTGCAAAGTGGATTCTTGATCACGCACCGGCGCATAGAAAGTACTGGCAGGAAAAGTACTCGTATATCTGTGTGGACGAGGCGCAGGATACATCCAAAGTGCAGCATGGTATAATATCTGTTCTTGCGGAAAAAAGCAGCCTGTTTATGGTTGGAGATGAGGATCAGAGCATTTATGGTTTCAGAGGAGCTTATCCTGATGCACTTCTTTCTTTCAGAAAAACATACATCCATGGAAAAGTAATAAAAATGGAAACAAACTATCGCTCTACAGAAGCTATAGTAAGGACTGCATCTAAATTTGTAAATGGAAACAGGAACAGGTTTAAAAAGCATATGAAGGCTGTTAATGGAAAAGGTGAGGAAGTAAAAGTCATAGATGCCCCTTCAAGGCCAGGTCAATACAGCATTCTTTTTAAGGAAGCACATGAGGCAGAAAGTAATACGGCATTTCTTTACCGTGATAATGAAAGCGGAATACCCCTTGCTGACAGACTTTTACGTCAGGGAATTCCTTTTAATTACAATGGTGGAAAAGCAGGATTCTTTACTTCAAAGATAGTACAGGATTATCTGGCGTATCTGAACCTTATTAATGATAATAACAATATAGAGGCCTTTGGAAGAATAGGAACTAAAAGCGGAATGGGTCTTTCAAGAGAATATGTAAACTATGTTACAGCTCTCTGCAGCAGAAGAAAGCTGTGTATTTTTGATGAACTTGCAAAGAAAGAAGATAAACGTGGAAATATTAAAACATTTATAAGTCTTATACGAAATCTCAGAAACTCTGACAGCGCCACTGCAATCAGAAGAATCAGGGGCTGTATTTATGCAGGGTACAGAGATCGTTATGGACTTGATGACAGTGCTGCAGATATTCTTATAGCCCTTGCAGAAAAAGAACCGGAAATACAGAGATTTCTGGAAAGAATTGAAGTACTGAAAGATTTCTGCGAGAATCCACCAGAAGAAAATATGAATAACAGAATTACACTTTCTACAATACATTCCAGTAAGGGTATGGAATTTGAAACTGTATATATTTATGATGTGTTTGATGGAAAACTGCCCTCTGCAGATGAAGAAAATCTACAGGAAGAAAGAAGACTGTTCTATGTGGCAATGACAAGAGCAAGGAAGAGCCTTAACCTTGTGAGAATAAAAAAGAAGGAATCCACGTTTATAAATGAACTTTTTCCAAAAGGAAAATTGTGTTTCTGAACAAAAAATACTTGATTAATTTGTTACTGTATGATATTGTAGGAGCATAATATGAAGCTGAAAACACAGATTCAAATCCTATTATACAACAAGGAGAAAGAACCATGAACGAAAAGAAGAAAACCAGACAGGTAATCTCAATATCACTGATGCTGTTTGCAATGTTCTTTGGAGCAGGCAACATGATATTTCCACCAATGCTTGGACATCTTGGTGGTACAAACTATTTTCTGGGAACACTTGGATTTATTGTAACTGATGCAGGCTTATCAATTTTAGGTATTGCAGCTATCGTATTAGTAGGAAGCAAAATCAGTGATCTTGGAAAACTCATTGGACCTAAGTTTGCAGTGTTTTTCGGACTGGCCATTTACCTGTTAATAGGACCGCTGTTTGCTTTACCAAGAACAGGGACAGTATCATACTCAATGGCAATTGAACCATTCGTAGGCCATGATGCAAGCATTATTTATTTAGTACTTTTTTCAGCGCTGTTCTTTGGAGTAACATATGCATTATGTGTTAACCCAAACAGAATGGTTGATGTAGTAGGTAAGGTCCTTACACCGGTATTATTAATTTCAATAGCAGTTATATTTGTTGTCAGCGTAATTAATCCAGTTGGCGAAGTTGGAGTTCCTCAGGGAGAATATGTAGATATGCCTTTCTTCAAAGGTGTTGTTGAAGGTTATCTTGCCCTTGATGGTTTTGCTGCTCTTGCATTTGCCATTGTAGTAATAGATTCAATTAAAGCTATGGGTATTGATGATTCACACGAAATTGCAAGGTATACAATGTTTTCAGGCGTTTTTGCAGGTGTTGCACTGGGAGTTGTTTATATGGCTCTTGCTTATGTTGGTGCACAGACATCATCAGGTCCTGCATATGATAACGGCGGAACATTGCTTACAGAAGTTGTTCATACTCTGTTAGGACCAGTTGGAAATATTGTACTTGGAGTTGCAGTATTGTTTGCCTGCCTTACAACATCAATCGGACTTGCATCATCATTCTCTGACTTCTTCCATACAACATTCCCTAAATATTCATATAAGAATGTATTAAGAGTTGTATGCTTATTCAGCTTTGCTGTTGCAAATGTTGGTCTTACAAAGATGATAACAATTACATTACCAGTACTTATCATGGTATATCCACCAGTTATTGTTCTTACACTTGCATCATTTGGTAAGAAGATATTTGGATTACGTCCGGAACCATATGCATTTGGTATGTTGTTTGCTCTCGTTGTAGGCATCTTTGATGGCCTTAAGGCAGCGGGACTTTTAGGAGAAGCAGCAATCCAGACTATAAACAGTATTGTTCCATGGTTTAACTTAGGAATCGGCTGGGTAATCCCTGCAATAATAGGAGTTGTAGTCGGCATGGTTGTAAAAGCAATAAGAACTGGAAAATTTGTCGGTTAAAAAAATAAAAGAAAAACAGAAGATTGAAGAAGCTTTCGAAATGAGAGCTTCTTTTTTCAACTGAAAATTACACATTTACTCATATTACTACCACTAAAGCAAGGGGCTTTAGGCGTGACATCTGCAGGCGCAGAAACAGCAAGAGCCGTTGTTTATAAAATAAAAAGTGTATAAAGTTCAGAATTGTGGTACAATAAATATAAGATTTTGTAAATACATAATGGGGAGTGCACAATGGGTACAGATGTTGTTTTCAGAGAGACAAAGCCATTAATGGTTTTAAAATATGGAGAAGAAATAACTGCAAGAGTGATTAACAATGCAGTTATGAGATATCATGAATTGCTTCTTATACATGCAAGTGAAATAAAGGAAATACGCAAGCATACAGCTGGAGTGATATATCCTGTAATTGCCCTTTATGAGGCAATGCAGAAAGAGGGAATTCCCAAAGAAGAAGCGCTTGAGTTTCTGGACTGGAGCTGCTGTAAACGTGCAAAAAAAGAAGCTGAATATATTCAGTTTGTTCTTCTCATTCCAGGACTTTATAAGCTTATGCCCAGACTTTTCAGAAGGGCAACAAAGAAAAAATATAGTGGAACTGCAGGCTTTGAAGAGATAACCTACGAAGCCGGAAAAACAAGAGTCAGGTTTGATATGACAAAATGTCTCTATTGCGATTTATGCAAAGAACATAATATGCCTGAACTTGCAATATGTTTCTGTCATGCAGCTAATGTGAAGAAAGGTAATATGCATCCAAAATTAAAGTGGAACAGATCGAAAACCTTAGGCGAAGGTGCAGATTGCTGTGACTTTGAACTCTTTGTAAGGAGTGCTGAAGACAAGTGATCATATATTTTCTGGTAATGAGTTTTATTGTGTTTGTATTGTTTGGATCTGACAAGAAAAGGGCGGAGAAAAAGAAATACAGAATAAGTGAGAAAACACTAATGTTGTTTTCCATAGCTGGAGGAGCTTTTGGCGGTCTTGCAGGAATGACAGTTTTCAGGCACAAAACCCATAAGCTGAAATTTCTTGTGGCAGAGCCAGCGTTGGCCTGTCTGCATGCGGGAATACTTTTATATTTTTATGTAGGAGGAAAAAATGGGACTTTTTGGATTTGATTTTAATGGTGATGGGGAAGTAAGCCCTATGGAAAGTGCCATGACAATGGCAATCCTGGATCAGATGATGAGAGAAAATGAATCAGATGATGATGACGATGATGATGATGATGATTTCTAAGTGAATATGGAAAGTGATCAAGCAGGGCTTTGCCCTGCTTTTAGTATGTATCTGACAGAGTTACAGATACTTAGAACCAGTATACTCAATGCATTTTCAGATATCTAAGTAACTTATGCTTACGGCAGAAGTGTTGATATATGGATGCACAAGCATGTTTTTTTCTTTAAGGCTGGTATTAAGGTCCACTTTTACCCTCTTTTCGTCGTAATAAATCGGGGCAGGTGGTGATATGCTTCCTGAATGAGAGCTCAGTGTATCCAGTGAGAGGAGTAAGCATTAAGAAGCTGCTTTTTTTATCTCTTCCGCAGTCCACACGGGGTTCTAATGGCACTTATGGCAGGAGAAGTTGAGTTTATCTGAAATATTCTAAATTCCCATAGCATATTATTTTTTTAGTGGATTTTAATATCAGGAAAATCATAAGGAAATGAAAAATCTTCCCTTGATTTTTTGTTTTGAGGGGGATATAATTTAGCAGAAAATATTCACATAGGATGGTAGTATGATTAAGAAAACAGCATTAATTCTCCCTGTAATTTCGGGAGCACTCTGGGGATCTGCAGGGATTTTTATACGTATATTAAGAGAAGCAGGATTTGACAGTATTACGGTAATTTCATCAAAAACAATTCTGGCAGCCATACTTCTGTTTGCAGGATTACTAATATTTAAAAGGGATTATCTTAAGATAAAGCTGAAAGATTTATGGCTTTTTGTTGGTAGCGGAATCTTTGGTATATTTCTTTTAAACGTGGGATATAACGCGGCGGTAGAGAAACTTACTCTTTCACTTGCAGCGGTACTTTTAAGCTTGTCGCCTGTATTTGTAATGATATTTGCAAGAATTGTTTTTAAAGAAAAAATAACGGTGAAAAAAATAATATGCACAGGATTTGCAGTATTTGGATGCGTACTTGTAAGTGGAATAATGGAAGGTGATTCAGCAGGGAATATGAGCTTTGCAGGAATTATCCTTGGTACATCAGCGGCAGTGTTTTATGCTCTTTACAGTATTTTCTCTAAGATTGCAATGGAAAGAGGGTATAGTGTTTTTACCATAGTTCTTTATAGCACACTTATAATTTCTATTGTGCTCATTCCGTTTACTGATTTTGGAACTATGGCTGGATTTGTAAAAACAGCTCCTTTAACTAACTGGGTATTCCTTGTAATATATGCAATTGCCACAATTATTTTACCGTATATGCTTTATACCATTGCACTTAAGTATGTGGACGCAGGTAAGGTTGCAATTCTAGGTGCAGGTGGAGAACCTTCTGCAGCCATGATTTTTGGTATTCTGATTTATAGTGAAATTCCGTCACTTCTTTCAGTTGCAGGACTTGTAATTACAATTGCAGCACTTGCATTTATATGTCTTCCTGATAAGAACGAACTTTAAAAAAATAAAAGTGCCTGGATGTGTATATCTGCATGTTCAGGCACTTTTTGATGATATATATTAGTCTTCTAAAATTTTTCCGTCAGTAGAAATGGTAACAACCTGCCATGGAATAAACTTACCGCTTTCCTGAAGGGCTTTTTTAGTAGCAATTTCAAGACCTCCACAACATGGAACTTCCATTCTTACTACAAGAACACTTTTAATATTGTTCTCTCTTATTATTTCTGCAAGCTTTTCTGAGTAGTCAGTAGCATCAAGCTTAGGACATCCTACAAGTGTAATTTTTCCCTTAATAAAATCCTGGTGAAATGATGCATAAGCATATGCAGTACAGTCAGCAGCAATTAAAAGTTTTGAGTTTTCAAAATATGGTGCTTTTACCGGTGCAAGTTTAATTTGTACAGGCCATTGTGAAAGGCAGCTTTGTTTTTCCTTATGAATATCCTGTGAAGGTACTTCTGCAGGTGCTGTTTCTTCATGTATAATTTCTGATGCCTGTTCACCAGGGCATCCGGTGCCACCACATACTACATCTTTTTTTAGTTCTTCAAATTTCTTTGCAAGTACAGCAGCTTCATCATAAGGGGCAGCTTCTCGTATTACAAATGAAATAGCATCTGCTGGACATACTGGAAGGCAGTCGCCTAATCCATCACAGTAGTCGTCTCTTACTAAAGTTGCAATACCATCAATCATTTTAATGGCACCTTCGTGACATGCAGCTGCGCATGCTCCACACCCATTACATTTTACTCTGTCTATATTAATTATTTTTCTTTCCATGTTAAATCCTTTCTCTTGATATTTTTTCCCAATTGTAATACACTTTCTATAAAAAGTATGTTGAATATTCAACGTAACCATTTATTATGGAGAACTTTATGAAAAAAGATATGGAAATTTTAGAATCAGCAAGAATATTCAAGGGCATAGAACCTGAAGAACTTTATGGACTTTTAAAGCTTTTCGGAGCAGTAGAAAAATCATACAGAAAAGGAGAATATATTCTCAAGGCAGGTGAATCCAGTCAGCGTGTCGGACTGATCCTTGAAGGAAAGGTTCATATTCTACAGGATGGATTCTGGGGAAACAGAAATATTCTTTCAGTTCTGGAAAGAGGAATGAACTTTGGGGAAGCTTATGCATGTGCACCAGGTGCAAAGCTTAGCATTAATGTTGTTGCAGAAGCTGACTGCAGAATTCTTTTTCTTGATGTATCTTCAGTATTTAAAGTTACAATGGCAGAGTGTCAGGACTCGGTAAAAACACTGATACTTAACCTTTTAGAAGATATGGCCTTTAAGAATGTATATTTTACAGAGAAGATCACTCATGTGGGAGAAAGAACCACAAGAGGAAAGATAATTTCCTATCTCTCATCACAGAAAGATAAATGGGGTAGTACAGATTTTTACATTCCGTTTTCAAGGCAGGAGCTGGCAGATTACCTCTTTGTGGATAGAAGCGGACTGTCAGCAGAGCTTTGCAGAATGAGAGATGAAGGTTTGTTGTGGTTTGAGAAAAATCACTTCAGACTATATTAAACTTATTTAATAAATATTAGAAGAAAAGAGAAGAAGAATGAAAACTTTAGGAAATTTTTTATGGTTAATATTAGGTGGATTACCAGCGGCAGCCTGCTGGTTTATGGCTGGATGCTTATGGTGCATCAGCATAATTGGAATCCCTGTAGGACTTCAGTGCTTTAAATTTGCAGGATTTACGTTATGGCCATTTGGTAAAGAAATAGTCTATGGTGCAGGGGGATTTTCCTTTATTATAAATGTAGTCTGGATAGCCTTATCTGGATTTGAACTCTGCATCATTCACCTTGTAATTGGAGCGATTCTATGTGCGACAATTGTAGGTGCGCCTTTCGGACTTCAGAGTTTTAAACTTGCTAAACTGGCACTTATGCCTTTTGGAGCTCGTGTAGTGTAATAAAAAAGCTGGCATGAAGAAGTTCTTATGCCAGCTTTTTGAGACCTGTTTACTTTATTGAATGAGCATTGCTATTCCTGCAAGTACAGCAGAATAAGGAATTATAAGAAGTGCTGTTGTTATTCTTCTTTTCAGGTAAACTCTGTATCCTGAAGATTTTAACATTTCTGCTGTTCCTGGAATCATAAGTTTTGTAGCGTAATGAAGAATCAGACCTTCAATCAGAACTCCATCAAAGAAATTGAGCCATTCCATAAAGATAAAGGCCTGAATATACAGATAGTGAAATTCTGTGTATCCGTTTAGTACTGCAATAATCAGTATAACTGCAATCGAATAAATGGCCCATGAACCAGCTCTTCCAAATTTTTCTTTAGTAATAATATATCCTCTTGTAACTTCTCCAAGCAGCACTGCATGAGTCTGAATATGAGCAGGGTAGTGCTGTATAAAACCGCGTGGTCCTTTTCGAAGTGAAAAAATGTTAATAGCACAAAACAGGATGGTTACAAGAACCATTTGTAATATGAATATTGAAGATGATAATCCCATTGTATATGTCCTTTCTCTTACTATTTATCTAATTTTCTGAGCATATCCATAGCTTCTTTAAACAGTTCTGCATGAGCAGAAGGATTAGCGTGAAGAATTCTGTATGCATGCTTATATGTGTCCACTTTACGGCCTTTCAGGCTATATCTGTAAGACTGAATCATTTCCATTGCCTTGTCATAATCGTCATGCTGATTCTGTTTCTTCTCGAATTCTGCAGCAATGTTTTCTAATATATCAAGTTTAATATTAATAGCATTTTCGATTCTCTGCTGAATTTTTTCTTTTCTATTAATTTTAAGTGCGTTATACTTTTCTATCTGTGTGTCAATTTCTTCTTTAACATATGTTTCTATTAGAATTCTGTTAAGCTCAGTTTTGTTTCTGAACTTTTTAAGATCATCTTCTGCAAATGTAGAAATTACTTCTGCACGTTTTGCAAGTTTTCTTAAATCTTCGTTTTCTTCTGTAAGCTTTGTAAGTACATTGCGTAAATCAAGTGCTTCACGAACTGAGTGAACTGTATCAATAGTGAAAAGTACCACAAGAACCATTGAAACAGGATTAATAAGCATGGAAGGGATATCACTAAGAAATTTTGCAAATGGAGGATGTATAAATTTAATAAGAAGAATTGCAAAGAATCCCCATGCCACAGAACTTGTAAGGCATATATATCCTTTAACCTGAAATCTGTGGGAAGAGTAATCCCAGTATCTGACTTTAAAAATCTTCTCAATAACAGCACCTGTAACATATTCAAGTATGGTTGCTGAAATCATACCCAGAAGCCATACAAGAAAAAGATTATTCTGTACGGGAAGAGTTGCAAACAAAACAATAATGGCACCTGACCCATAAATTGGAAGCCATGGACCATTAAGAAAGCCTCTGTTTACCCATTTATGCTGCTTTGCAGAAACAAAACATGATTCAAAGATCCATCCTGCAATGCAGTATGAGAAAAAAAGTATAAGCCATTGTCCAAGGGTATAAACGTGCATAATCTGAAAGCCTCTCGATTTCATTAATAGTATAATCACAGTATGAAGATTTTCACATAAGATGTCAAGATTGGCAGGAGAATTATAAAAACTTTTTTTGAACTTTTTGATGTATACATGATAATGGGGTTGTTTTGGAAATTCTGCTGTGATAAAATAAGTATTTTGATATTAGAGGTTAAGAAAGGAGTCACATGGATAAAGAAAAAAGAATTAATAAATATGAGATAGATATGTGCAATGGCGCAATTATGAGAAAGCTGATTGCTTTCTCAATACCACTTGTACTGTCAGGAAATCTGCAGTTCCTTTTTAATGCAGTAGATATTATTGTAGTTGGTAAGTTTGCAGGAAGTAATGCCCTTGCAGCTGTTGGTGCAACCACAGCGCTTATTAATATGCTGATTACATTTTTTATGGGGATTTCAATTGGTGCAAATGTTATGGCAGGAAGGTTCTTTGCAGCAAGAAAAGACAAACAGATGTCAGATCTTGTTCATACAGCAATTACTTTTGCCATAATAAGTGGTGTTGTAATTGCAGTTACAGGATGGATTTCATCAAGATTTCTGCTTCAGTTAATGGATACTCCTGACGATATTATAGATGATGCTGCTTTATATATGAGGATTTATCTTAGCGGTATGCCATTCTTTATGATGTATAATTACGGAGCAGCCATTCTGAGAGCTGTTGGAGATACAAAGAGACCGCTGGTATTTTTAATTATTGCAGGAATTCTTAATGCAGGCCTTAATGTGGTTCTTGTTGTAGGATTTAATCTTGGAGTTATAGGGGTTGCTGTTGCAACCATGTTCTCTGAATTTATATCATGTATTCTGGTACTTCGCTGCCTGTGCAGAACAGAAGGCAGTTACAGACTTGACTTTAAGTCACTTACCCTGAAAAAGGTATATGTAAAAGAACTTCTTCAGATAGGCATGCCGGCTGGAATTCAGAGTGTTGTTATTAACTTCTCAAATGTACTTCTCCAGTCATCAGTTAACTCATTTGGATCACTTGCCATGGCTGGGTATACAGCGGCAAATAATATATTCGGGTTCCTTTATGCTACTGTAAATGCATTTACTCAGACATGTATGAGCTTCATAAGCCAGAACTATGGTCAGCAGAAATGGAAACGAATGGACAAAATTCTTATAGAATGTATTTTGCTTTCTGTTGGCGTAACACTTACAATAGGTACAGCAGTGTATGTATTTGGACCACAGATTCTAAGTGTTTATACAACAAGTCCGGAAGTTGTTAACTGGGGAATGGAAGTCCTTCTTTATACAACTGTTACATATTTCATTTGTGGAATTATGGACCTTCTTCCAGGCGCAATGAGAGGAATAGGATATTCAGCAGTGCCTATGATAATTTCTATTATTGGTACTGTAGGAATAAGAATTATATGGATTTATATGATTTTCCCATATCATCATGCCATAGATTTCCTGTTTATTTCATATCCTCTTTCATGGCTGATTACCGTTGTAATGCAGGCAGTTTGTTTCTACTTTGTAAGGAAGAAAGTGTATAAATATTAAAGAATAACAAATGTCTTCAGGGCGAAAGGCATCAAAAAAGAGTCACGTTATGTGGCTCTTTTTCGTTATTTTATGAAAAGACTGTTTTCTCCAAGCAGTGAAAAGACTGATGCAGTAAACATTGCAATGCCTGTTTTTAATGTGGTTTCATCGGGGTTCATCTTTTCGCTGTGAAGAGGGTAGATAGGTTCTCCTTTTATGGCTGTTCCCATATTAAAATATGAAGCTTTTGCTGCTTCAGTGAAAAATGAGAAATCATCAGCTCCAAGGCTTGGCTCTTCCATTAATTCTACTTTGCTTTCTCCAAAAAGTTCTTTTGCTGTATTTTCTAAAACTTTTGTTACCTCGTTGTTGTTAATGAGAGGGGGATAGAAGTCATCTGCCCACTTTACCTCTGCTTCTGCACCGTATGACTTAGCAGTAAATGATGCAATTTCATTTACATGATTAATAGTATTTCTGAAAGTTTCATTATCAAGAGCACGGACAGTTCCAGAAAGTGTTACTGTTTCCGGGATAACATTACCAGCACTTCCACCATGAATTGAACCAACTGTAACTATTACAGGTGTTGTCGGAGCATTAAATCTGCTTGATATACTCTGAAGGGCAAGAATGATACTTGCTGATACTACAACAGGGTCAACGCCCATATCAGGGTGAGCACCGTGGCAGCCTTTTCCGCGCACTACAATGCTGAAACCTGTTGCTGCAGCATTCATGGGACCATACTTCAGAATTATATTTCCAGAAGGACTTGATGGATCAACATGAAGAGCTATTACAACATCAGTTTCGGGATTTTTAAGGCAGCCTGATTTTATCATTGGTTCTGCTCCACCGATGGTTTCTTCAGCAGGCTGGAAAAAGAATTTTACAGTACCTGGAATTTTATCTTCGTGTTTTTTCAGTATTGCAGCTGTGCACATAAGTATGGCTGTGTGCATATCATGACCACATGCATGCATAACGCCTTTTGTGCAGGATGCATATGGAAGACCAGTATCTTCTGTAATGGGAAGGGCATCAAAATCAGCTCTTATACCTACAGCTCTTGACGGGTCTTTACCTGTTTCAGCTACAATGCTGTTGTCATTTTCGCCTGTATAATATTTTATGTTATTTCTGTCAAGAAAGTCCGTTATGTATTTTTTTGTTTCATATTCTTCTTCGGAAAGTTCCGGGTGCATATGAAGATATCTTCTTATTTCCTTTGCTTCTTCAAAAATTTCTTCAGCTTCTTTTATATAATCCATGTTGTACCTCGTTTTTTAAAAAATTAAAATATCTCAGTTAATGACAGTATATGACTTAGAAATAATAAAGGCAATAGAAAAATCATATGATTAAAGTCAGGGATAGATGAACAGGATTATTTGTGCTATGATTATGAAAAGTTTTAGCTTTTTATTATCAAATTATGAGGTGAAAAAATGAGATATCCGGAAAAACTTAAGAAAGGCGACGTAATAGGACTTGTAAGTCCATGCTCACAGATTTCCACAGAGAGAAAGGCACAGTGCATAAAGACTATTGAAAATCTGGGATTCAGAGTAAAGGCAGCAGATAATATTGACGCTGTAAAAGGTGGATTTATGGCAGGAGATGAGAAAATACGAGGAGAATGGATTAACAGAATGTTTGCTGACCCTGAGGTTAAAGGGATCTTCTGTATAAGAGGGGGAGATGGAGGTAACAGAATTACAGACTTTCTTGACCTTAATATTATAAAGGAGAATCCTAAAGTGTTTGTGGGTTACAGTGATGTAACTACTTTGCACCATATTTTCAATCAGCAGTGTGATTTTGTAACTTTCCATGGGCCAATGGTATCATCAAACATGGTAGATGATTTTGACAAAGAAAGCCGTGATGGCTTTTTTGCTTCACTTGAACTTGATGGCAGAGGTGAGTATACCTATGTTGAACCGGAAGGAATGGAGATTGGAGTGGCAAGAGAAGGAAAAGCCGAGGCCGTTATAACAGGAGGCAATCTGTCAGTAATGTGTGCATCCATTGGAACTCCATACGAAATAGATACAGAAGGGAAAATCCTGTTTATAGAGGAAGTGGGAGCTCATATTGGAAATGCAGACAGACATATTTATCAGCTTAGAAATGCAGGATTACTTCACAAAGCAGCAGGCATAATTCTGGGCCAGTTTACAGAAAATATACTTGATATGGAAGACTATACGGAGACAGAATGTATTCTTGATGCCATAGGAGATCTGAATATACCTGTAATGTTTAATATACAGTCAGGTCACGGTAAACCAATGATATGTATACCTCTTGGAGCAGTATGCAAAATGGACACAGAAGAAAAAAGTATAGTATTCAGATAGAACATAGCAAAATAGAAATTTAAATAGGTTTTAATAAGATAAAATACATAATAAAACCCATTAATACAGCATTAGAATACTCAGAACATTCAAATAACACACCCTTTCTTTGGCACAGAGTTTGCGTGAATGTAAGTTAACCTAAAACAACATTTTCTGAGCAAGGAGAATCGGTAAATGGAAAGAAATAAAAAGAGTTTTGAAGAATATCTGGGAAAATGTATAACGGAACTTGGTTATCCGGGCGTTTCTGTTTCCATAAGAGGCCCTGAAGGAGTTTTATTCGAAAAGGGATTTGGTTATATTGATGAGGAAAAGAAAAAGCCAGCAGACGAGAATACCATATATGGAATTGCATCCATGAGTAAATCCATGACGGCACTTGCATGTGCAATTCTTCACACAGAAGGAAAGCTGAGTCTTGATGATTCCATAACAAAGTATTTCCCTGATTTTCATATTCCGGGAAATCCTGATGAATGCGTAACTCTTAAAGTTATAGCAGAACACAGGGCCGGAATACCACCTATACCACCACTAGAATGGTCAATTGCAATGAACAGTATAGAAAGGGATTCTGTATGGTACCGCCATATGATTAAGACGGCACCAAACAAGATGGACAATATTAATCAGATTGCTGACTATATAACTGAGGGCAGTTACAAGACCATTGGAGCACCAGGAGAGTATATGAGTTACTCAAATGAGGGTTATGCACTTTTATCATATGTAGTCGACAAGGCTGCAGGAATTACACTTGAGGAATTTCTGGATAAGAGGGTGTTTAACCCACTTGGAATGAGCAGAACTGTGCTTGATCTTGATGGATCTGAAGCTGCAGAAATTGCATCTGATGGTAATATGACAAGTCTTTTCGAAGCTGACGAAGAAACAGGAGAACTGATATGTGATGATAACTGGTCAGTACTTCCACCATTCAGAGGCTGTGCCTGCGTAAAATCCACAGCAGCAGATATGGCAAAGTACTATAGAATGCTTGCTGATCATGGAAGATTTGAAGGAAAGCAGATTGTGCCAGAAGAGGCTGTAGAACTTATGACAGGAAAATCTTATCCGGCATCAGAAAAACCATATTACTGTCTGGGACTCAGCAAGAGAATTGTAGATGGCAGAACAGTATGTGAGCACTCAGGAGGACTTCACGGAGTTTCTTCCCACGGAGGATTTGTGGAAGGTGGATATTCAGCAGTTGTGCTCTGTAACCAGGGAGATGTGGATGTAGAACCCCTTCAGTGGATATGTTACAACTACATCATGGGCCTTCCTTACGAAAAGAAACATTACTGGTCACGTCCGTCAGGAAATGATTTCTCCATGAAAGAGGCATTAGAAGGAGATTTCCTTGCTGAAGAGGGACTTCCTTCTCACACTGTGGTAAGAGTTGAAGATGGCAGAATTTTTGCCAGATATGGGGATACTGATGTGGAACTCTTATACGACAAAGGGACTGTCTTTGTTGCAGTAGAAAAAGACAATCCAGAAAGACGTGTAACAACCATGGAATTCTTTATAAGAGATGGAAAAGCATGGGCTGTAAGATGTTACACAAGAGTGTATATGAAAGTTAATAGCTGAAGGGAGATGTAATTATCAGAGACTATGTTTTAAAGAGAATCGTTCAGGGACTGTTACTTGTCTTCTGCGTTTCATTTCTGGTTTTCAGTCTTATGTATATGATGCCTGGTGAACCAATAGATATGGTAGTAGACAGAAAAGTCTCTGAAGAGAAAAAGATGGAAATCGCGCACGAACTTGGATATGATCAGCCTTTCCTTACTCAGTATAAGAACTGGGCAACAGACGTTATCCATGGCGATTTTGGAACATCAACAAGATACAAAAGCTCAGTGTGGAGCATAATGAAAGAGAGAATCCCATACAGCTTGAAACTGTGTACATGGGCTCTAATTCTTGAACTGGCAGTGGCACTACCCCTTGGCCTGCTTTGCGCCATGAAGAAGGATGGATTCTTCGACCGGTTTACGGTGAACTTCTCGCTGCTTATGACTGCAGTGCCATCATTCTGGCTGGGGGCGCTTTTCATACTGCTGTTTGCTGTAAAGCTTGAAATACTCCCCATAAGCGGGTATTCGACACCGGCAAACTTTGTACTTCCTGTTGCAACAACTGTTCTTGCAGGTATGGGAGGAACACTTCGTATTACAAAAACAGAAGTACTTGAAGTACTAAATGAAAAATACGTAACAACAGCATATGCAAAAGGTCTTCCTAAAAAGACTGTTATGATAAAACATGTGCTCAGAAATGCGCTGATACTGGTTACAACACTTGTATTTATGTCAATTCCATGGCTTATCTCAGGTGCAGTTGTAATCGAAAAGATTTTCGGACTACCTGGAATGGGTAATCTGCTTCTGAACTCCATAATAGTTCAGGATATGCCGGTTGTTCAGGCAGTACTTCTTCTGATAGCAATACTTACAGTTATATGCAATCTGATAAGTGATATTGTTATGGGAATGCTTGATCCGAGAATCAGACTTTCACTAAGTGGAGGTGACAATTAAATTGAACGAAAAATTTAAAGAAACACTCCATGATTGTTGGAAAAATACAAACTTTATGATTGGTTTTATTATACTGTTAAGTGTATTTATCTGTGCAATATTTGCAGATGTAATAGCACCATACGAATACACTGCCCAGAATGTAGGAGGAAGATTTGAACCACCTTCAGCTGATTTCCTTTTTGGAACAGATGACCTTGGAAGAGATATGTTCTCAAGAGTAATTTACGGATCAAGAATTGCTTTATGGGTTGCATGTCTTGGAGCCGTACTGCAGCTGACTATTGGTGTTGTTGTTGGTCTTGCCTGTGGCTTCTTTGGAAAATGGGTGGACAGGGTACTTTCTTTTATGACAGACCTTACATGGTGTATTCCGGGAACCATTCTGGCTCTTGCAGTAGTCACAATGATAGGTAAAGGGCTTACAAATACAATTATTGCAATATCTTTTGTTGCATGGGCAAGTTATGCACGTACAGTAAGAGCAAAGACTCTTTCTTTAAGGAATATGGCCTTTGTTGAAACAGGTAAGGCTTTTGGAGAATCCTCTGTATCACTTATGTTCAGATATATTCTTCCAAACGTAATACCATCACTGATTGTAATGGTTTCACTGAACCTGCCAGGAACAATTATGTCAACTACAACACTTTCTTTCCTGGGACTTGGTTCACAGCCACCTTCACCTGACTGGGGACTTGCAATATCTGTAGGAATCAAATACATAACAAGAGCACCATGGCTCAGCATTTTCCCCGGACTTGCACTTGTTTATACTACATTTGGTTTCAACCTTCTTGGTGAAGGACTCAGAGATCTTCTTGATCCACACATGAAATCACAGTAAGTTACATCAGAAAGGAGCAGAAAATGAGCGAAGAACTATTAAAGCTTGAACATCTGTCCATAGACTACAGAGTTAAGGATGGATATCTTTCCGCTGTAAATGATGTAAACTGTACAATTAACAGAGGAGAAGTTTTCGCTATTGTAGGAGAATCTGGTTGCGGTAAGTCAACAGTTGCTCATAGCATAATGAACCTTCTTCCTGGCGGAAACGAAGAAATAAACGGAAAAATAATTTTTAAGGACAGAGACCTGAGAACTGTAAGTGAAAAAGAAATGGAAAATATAAGGGGAAAGGAAATCGGAATGATATTCCAGAACCCTCTTGATTCATTAAATCCTGTATATACTGTAGGAAATCAGGTTTCTGAAGCGATTCTTCTTGATAAAGTTGACAAAGCTGAAGCATGGAACAGAGTAATAAAGCTGTTTAAAGATGTAAAAATGCCTGATGCAGACGAAAGAGTAAAAAGCTTTCCACATGAACTTTCAGGTGGAATGAGACAGCGTGTTATGATTGCCATGATGCTTTCGAGAAATCCGGAGCTTCTTATTGCAGATGAGCCCACTACAGCTCTTGATGTAACTATTGAAGCACAGATTCTGGAAATCATGAAGGAACTGAAAAAAGAATATAATACAGCTATTCTGTTAATAACTCATAACTTTGGTCTTGTTGCAGAAATAGCAGATAAAATCGGAATAATGTATGCAGGAGAAATGGTGGAAACGGGAGATGTATTCGAAATATTTGAGAATCCTTCTCATCCATATACAACACTTCTGATGCAGGCACTTCCAAGAAAAACAAAAAAAGAGGGAAGACTTAAAACCATTGACGGCTCAGTTCCAAGAATAACAGATAAAAAGCCATGTTGCAGATTTGCTAACAGATGCCCATTTGCAACAGATATCTGTTTTAACGAAAATCCTCCCCTTGAGCAGGTAGGTGAGAACCACTTCTGCAGATGTCATAACATCAGAAAGGGGGAAAATCATAATGAAAGATAATATTATGATAAGGCTTAATGGATTGAAAAAATACTTTGCAGTTGAAAAGGGTTTTGTAAAGAAAAAGGTAACCTATGTAAAGGCAGTTGATAATATTACACTTGATATTCATGAAGGTGAGATTGTAGGACTTGTAGGAGAGTCCGGCAGTGGAAAAACAACCCTTGCAAGAGTAATACTTAATCTTACAAAGAGTACTGGCGGAACCATAGAAATTAATGGAGTTGATCTTGCTGATGCCTCGAAAGAAGATATTAAGAAAATCAGAAGTGAGGTTGCTGTAGTATTCCAGGATCCTGCATCTAATCTTAATCCAAGGCAGACAGTAGAAAGTTCAATTATGAGGCCTATGGTAATTCACGGAATTCCAAAGGCAGAAGCAAAGAAAAAAGCTGCAGAAGTGCTGGAAATGGTAAAAATGGATAAGAGATATCTAGACAGTTACCCACATCAGCTTTCTGGTGGACAGCTTCAGAGAATTGCCATAGCAAGAGCACTGGCACTTAATCCAAGAGTTATGATTCTTGACGAACCAACAAGTGCTCTTGACGTATCTGTACAGGCACAGATACTTAATCTTCTTCTTGATTTACAGGAAGAACTAAACCTGACTTATCTTGTAATTACACACGATCTTAATGTAATTAAGTATATAAGTGATTGCATTGCGGTAATGTATCTTGGGAAGCTGGTTGAATGCGGACCTACAGCCGAGATAAGTGAAAATGCAAAACATCCTTATACTAAGGGACTACTTGATGCATCGCCTATTCTTGACCCACGTTTAAGAGACAGGGAAAAGGAAGTTATGAAAGGTGATCCTGGCAGCCTTATAAATATGGGGAAGGGATGCAGATTCTGTGACCGATGTAAATATGCAACAGATGAATGCAGAGAAAGGGAACCTGAAACAAGGTTTATTTCGGAAGGACATCAGGTAGCATGTTTCCACCCATTAAACAGTTAGTAAGCATAGCTGTAGCAGATTCATAGGAGGAACAACATGAAAAAGAAATTATTGGCGCTTGGCCTTATTGCTGCTCTGGTATTTACAATGACAGCATGCGGAGGAAAAGCTGACGTAGACAATGCAGAAAAAAAAGAACTGTCAATTATTGATAGTGAGTGGTATGGACTTGACGTATTCCAGCTTGACAGCACAGCAGGAGCTCAGGGACTTAACTCCAGTTCCTTATTCCAGTGGAATCCGGAAACAAACACAGTAGAAGATAATATTTGTACAGACTGGGTAGTAAGTGAAGATGGAAAATCTGTAACTTTTAATGTTCCTGAGGGACTAAAATATTCCACAGGAGAGACAGTTGAACCAGAAGACGTTGTAGCTTCAATTGAACATGGTCTTGAAGTAAGTCCATATGCAGAAGGCTACGAAAACATTGAATCAATGGAAATTGATGGAAGACAGGTAAAACTTAATCTTGTAGAATTCAGATCAGATATGCAGTACTATTTCTGCGCAGGATTTATTATTCTTATTGACAAAGACGAACTTGATACAATGTCAAAAGAAGAACTTGTATGGGGATGTCACCCTTACGGAATGTATGCACTTGCAGAAAACGGATATGTATCAGGATCAGAAGTTAAACTTGTAAGAAACGATGATTTTAAATGTGCAAATCCATTAGTTGAAAATCAGGGACCTGGACATTTTGAAACTGTATCAGTTCGTTTCAATGTAGAAGCATTTACACAGACAGAAGAGCTTAAGAGCGGCAGTGTAGATATTCTTATGGGAGTATCAAATGATCAGAAACTTGAACTTGAGAAGGAAGAAAATGTTGTACTGACAGATACAACCTATCCAAATATTGCATACTTCGAAATGAATACAGACAAGGGTATATTCAAAGATATTAATGTACGTAAGGCAGTTGCTCTTGCAATTAACAGAGATGGTCTTGCAGAAGTAGTAGATGGAATGATTGCACCAGCATATTCAATGATTTATGATTCTGTTCAGAATTTCTCACCAGATGCAAAATCATGGTTTGAAGAAAATCTTGCAAATGATACAGAAGAAGCAGAAAAACTTCTTGATGAAGCAGGCTGGAAAGATACAGATGGAGACGGAATCCGTGACAAAAATGGTAAGAAACTTGCATTTACATGGTATGCATGGACTAACTCAACAACAATTCCAGAAGCAATGGCAGAACAGCTTAAAGCTGTAGGTATAGAAATGACCATTGAAGCAATTGACTGGAACTATGTATACGAAAATATCAGCAATGATAAGTATGATGCAGGTATTGAATGGTTATCATGGGCAGAACCAATGCTTGTACTAAATGCATGCTACTATGATAAGAATGCTCCTGGTAATACAGATGAATACAGAGCATTAGTAAATGATGCAAAGACAACAGTTGATACTGACGTAAGAACAAAGAAAGTGGGAGATGCACAGATGCATATTTTCGAAAATGTTAATATGATTCCACTGTACTCAGAATTAAGTTTCACAGCATACAACAGTGAACTTAAGGGATTTAATGTTCTTGGAGATGGAACAGCACCACTTAACGACCTTGCTTATTAATTCATAAACGACCTCAGATGGCACGGTCTCGTGATCGTGCCATTTTAAAAATCAGTACAGATGCTTCATCAAAAAGGTTTATCCTCAAAAAGTATAGAAACAAGGGAGGAACAACATGAAAAAGAAATTATTGGCAATGGGACTTATTGCAACGCTTGTATTCACCATGACAGCATGTGGAGGCAGCAAGGCAAAGAGTAACGATGAGAAGACAGAACTATCTGTTATTGACAGTGAATGGTACGGACTTGACGTATTCCAGCTTGACAGTACATCAGGTTCACAGGGACTTAACTCCAGCTCCTTATTCCAGTGGAATCCGGAAACAAATACAATGGACGATAATGTATGTACAGACTGGGTAGTTAGCGAAGACGGACATACAGTTACTTTCAATGTTCCTGAAGGACTAAAATATTCTACAGGAGAAACAGTTGAACCAGAAGATGTTGTAGCATCAATTGAACATGGACTTGATGTAAGTCCGTATTCAGATGGATATAACAATATTGAGGCAATGGACGTTAAGGACAGACAGGTTACTTTACATTTATCTGAATTCAGATCGGATATGCAGTACTATTTCTGTGCAGGATTTATTTCAATTATTGATAAGGATGAGTTAGATTCCATGTCAGATGAAGAACTTATGTGGGGATGCCATCCTTATGGAATGTATGCACTTGCAGAAAACGGATATGTATCTGGCTCAGAAGTAAAACTTGTAAGAAACGATGAATACAAGTGCTCAAATCCTCTTGTAGAAAACAAAGGCCCAGGACACTTCGAAACAGTTAATGTAAGGTTTAATGTAGAGAAATTTACACAGACAGAAGAGCTGAAGAGTGGTCATGTAGATCTTCTGACAAGTATTTCAAGTGAACAGAAGAAAGAACTTGAGAACGAGGAAAATGTTACTATTAAAGAAACAACATATCCAAATACAGCATATTTTGAAGTAAATACTAATACAGGAGTATTAAGCGACTATAATGTTCGTAAAGCTCTTGCACTTTCTATTGACAGAGATAAACTTGCAGAAGTTGTAGATGGAACAATTAAACCAGCTTATGGTATGATATCTGATTCTATGCAGAACTATTCTCAGGATGCTCTTGACTATTTCGAAAAGAATTTCTCCAACAACCCTGAAGAGGCAAAGAAGATTCTTAAAGAAGCGGGATGGAAAGATACTAATGGCGATGGCATCTTAGAGAAAAAAGGAAAGAAACTTTCATTCACTATGTATGCATGGACAAATTCCACAACAATTCCAGAAGCTCTTGCAGAACAGCTGAGACAGGTTGGCTTTGAGATGCAGATTGAAGCTATTGACTGGAACTATATTCACGAGAGAATCGGATCTAATGAATACGATACTGGTATTGAGCATCTTGCATGGGCAGAACCAATGCTGATTCTGAACATATGCTACTATGATAAAGATGCTCCTGGTAATACAGAAGAGTACAAGAATCTTGTAAGAAAGGCAGCTTCAACAGTAGATCCAGAAGAAAGAACAGAGTTAATAAGACAGGCACAGATGAATATATTTGAAAACCTGGATATTATTCCATTTTATTCTTCACTGGACTACAGTGCTCATAACAAAGAACTAAAAGGTTTTAATGTTCTTGGAGATGGCACAACACCACTTAATGATTTAGCGTATTAATGATATTTAGATAGGATAAAGAGGCGGCAGGAACTAAACCTGCCGTCTCAGTTTTTTTGTAAAGGTGAATTAGAAAAAGAATTTTATGCAATATAAAAACATTTACTTGACAAATTGTTTTTATGAGAATACAATAACCTTGTTAAAATTCATATTTAATTTATATGTCTTCCATAACAGGAAGCTAAGAGGGAACCGGGTGCAAATCCCGGGCGGTCCCGCCACTGTAAGATGAGGAGTCTGCAGTCAGTATGCCACTGAATATATATTTGGGAAGGTTGCTGCAGATGATGATACACGAAGCCAGGAGACCTGCATATAATTTCTGATTGCTGGCGGAGAATCGGTATAATCTGAGGTGAGGACAAGACTTGTATCCTGGGATTCTGCGCGTGCAGAGTCCTTTTTTTATGTCAGAAACAGATAAATATGGTTTTAAGAGGGGGAATGTCTTCTTAAATGAGGAATAGGAAGACAAAATATTAAGTATTGTTTATGTATGTACGAAAGGAGAAGAAATGTATAATACTGCAAAAGAAAAGCAAAAAAACAGACTGGTAGCACTTACAGTTGTATTTGCCATGATTTTTACGCAGTTTGCATCAACAGTAAATGTTTTTGCGTCAACAGAAGAACTTCCATTTAAAACTACAGTAAGTAGTGCAGATGGAAAGAACTGCCCTATAAAAAATACTGGAAAGACAATAAGTCACGATATATGGGGAGATGGAGAACCAAATTCATATAGAGATATCCCTTTATATAAATGTGAAGTTCCAAAAGGTGCAGAATATGTCAATATTAGCAGAAATGGGGATAATGATGTAAAACATAATGATATGAACAGTTTCGAAGACATGGAATACAAACACTATCTGTCTTCAATTACAACTGGTCCATTACTTGGAGAAGAAAACTACATTATTATTCAGCCAGGTACTTCAAGAAATTCTTCTGTAGCTATGTATTTTGAAGAAGCTGAAGAAGAAGGGGAAGAAGGAGAATCTATTGAATTACCATTTAAGTCAAAAGTAACAGATGGAAGCAAAGCATATCCAGTTGAGCTTACAGATAAAAAACTTGGTGACAACTATGGAACATATGATACATACAAATGCATTGTTCCTGCAGGCACAAAGAAAGTTACTCTTGAACCAGCGAAAAACGAAGATTTCTTTAAGAACGATAATCCTGTAAAAGGTGAATTTGACATTGATGGCAAAACAGGAGAAGAAAACCTGCTTATAATCAGTGTAAAAGGAGGAAGTGGCTGGACTTATTACACACTATACTTTGAAGAGGAAACTGCAAAGGAGAAAGAACCACTTCCATTTAAAACAACAATTACAGATATTGATGATGACGAAGATATATACGAGATTGAGTCAGCAGATGAAATTGTAACTACAGAATTTAAAATGGATCTGCCTCTTTATGTATGTAAGGTTCCGGAAAACACTGATACAGTAAAGCTTCATAAGAATGGTGATTTTAAGTATCTCGAAAATAATATAAATACAATTGACATTCCAGAAGGCCACTACAGCATTAAAGACAAAATGGGAAAAGAAAATTTCTTTATTGTGGAAACAAAGCTTACAGGCACAGGAATTGACTTTGCAATTTACTTCGAGGAAGACCCGGAACTTGAGAAAGATGTAGCTGACAAGGCAGAACTTAGAAAGACTGTTGCTGCTGCAGAAGAACTTATCAGAAATGAAAAACTGTATGATGAGAAGAGCATTGCAGAATTAAAGGCTTCCGTTAAAGAAGCAGGTGAAATTCTTAAGGATAAGAAATCAGAACAGAAAGCGGTTAATGAAAAAGATGCAGAACTAAAAGACCAGATTAAGAACATGAAATCTGGATATGTTGTATACTTTGAAACTAAAGAAGGTGACCCTGTTTATTCTGAAGATGGTGTATTTACTTTATCAGCACTAAATGAAGGTAAATTCAAGGTATCAGGTAAAGGCGTAACCAATGTAAACTGGAACTGTGTTGAAAAGGTTACAGAAGAGACAGCAGAAGGAAAAACAGAATCATATTACAAGTTCTGGATTAACGAAGACGGAACATATCAGCCAAAAGAACCAAAGATGATGGATGCAACAGTAACTTTTGATGTAGATGGAGAAACTGTTAAGAGAACATTCAGAATCAATACTATTGCAACAGATATTAAGGATATTAAAGTGTATTCAGACGGTAAAGAAGTTACTGATTCAAAACCACTTATCCTCAAAGGAAGAGAATGGGCAACTATTACTGCAAAAGGTCTTATTGGAAATGAATGGGTAGACATTCCTGCTCAGTCATTCTATATTGTTCCACAGGAAAATACACATGTTCAGGGCAACAGAATTGCTTTATGGGAAGATAATAAAGACTTTAAGGTAACAGTAAGTCTTTATGGAGATGCTGTTAAAACCTCATTTACAGCAAAAGCATCATATGTTCCTGTATCATCATTTGAAATTAAGGTTCCAAAAACAACATGGATTCTTGATGCATGGAACCCATCATCACAAAATTATCTTGGATTAAGATATTATGCTGATCCAGCGCAGGACAGAGGTTACTATATCGATATGAAACCTGCAAATGCAAGCAACTGGGATATGGAATGGAAATCATCAGATGAAAGTGTTGCATATTTTGATCCACTAAATGATAACGGAATCGTTCCTAAAAAAGCTGGTAAAGTTGAATTTACAGTAACAAGCAAAGATAACAAAAAGGCTACAGATAAGATTTCACTGGAATTTAAGTATAAGAATCCTCTTAAGGAAGCAAAGGCTCCATTTGATACAGAAGATGAAAAGCTTGTGTTAAATGCAAATGAAATCAGAGAGTTCGAAATGGCTACAAAGCCAGAAAATGCTACAGAACGTCGTTTTAACTGGTCATACAGCAAGGAAGGCGTAGTTAAGGTAGATGATAAGCTTGAATACATTTCATTTGGCGAACAGGAAGAAAATGACGGCGAAAAAATCGGAGAACTTAAAGTAACACACAGAGTAACAGCTGAATCAGTAGCAAAAGATACAACTGTAATTGTTACAGGTACACCGGTGGATGATACAGAAAACTGCAAACCAGTTAAATTTGCTGTAACAGTAAAAGCAGATGAAAATCATAAAGAACCTGTTGATAATATAAAACAGTACAGAAAAGCATATAGCGAAACTGCAGCAAAATATGCAGGAAAGCTTATGAGCTATGGAGATGAATGGGCACTTATTGGATTAACAAGAGGTGGACAGGCATTAGACCAGAACGTTTTAGACAGATACTATCAGAGCGTACTGCAGAAGGTAAAGAGTGCGGATGGTAATTTAAGCAGCACAAAGTATACTGAGTATTCAAGAGTTATACTAGGTCTTACAGCTGCAGGCTTTGATCCACAGAACGTTGGCGGATACAACCTGGTTGAAAAACTTGGAGACTTTGATAAAGTAAAAGCTCAGGGTATTAATGGCCCGATCTGGGCATTAATTGCACTTGACAGCGGTAATTACAAATTACCTGCTGATGCTACAACAACAAGAGACAGACTTGTAGATGAAATTCTTTCAGCACAGGTAGCAGGAGGCGGTTTTGCATTTAGCGGTGACAAAGCAGATTCAGATATGACAGCAATGGCAGTTCAGGCACTTGCTCCATATTACAACACTAACGAAGCTGTAAAAGCAGCAGTTGACAGTGCACTAGATGTACTATCAGAAATGCAGACTTTAACGGGAGCATTTGTTGCTAACGGCGGAAGTGAAACAGCAGAATCAACAGCACAGGTAATTGTAGCTCTTACAGCACTTGGAATTAATCCGGAAACAGATGCACGCTTCATTAAAAATGGCAAAACAGTAATGGATGGATTAATGGGATTCTATGCAGGAGATGGCCAGTTTAAGCATGTAAAATCAGGGGATAATAATGCTATGGCTACAGAACAGTCACTTTATGCTCTTGCTGCATATTTAAGATTCAGAGATGGAAAAACATCACTGTATAACATGTCAGATGTTGTAAAGAAAGATACACCAGAAGAACCTGAAACAGTTTTACCAGTTGTAGGACCAGAAGGGGATGCAACAATTTCATCTGATAAAAAGACTGCTGAAGTCAATCCTTCAGAAATCAAGAATATTACAGGTGAATTAACGGTTAAGCTTGAAGGTAACAAAACAGTTAAATATGACAAAAAAGCAATGGATTCAATTAAGAAACAGATTCCTGCAGATGCAGAAAAAGTTCAGTTTGTAGTAGAAGCTACAAGAGCAGGTATAAATGCAGCTCAGAAAAAGACAATTGAAGAAAGCAAAGCTTTAGAAGTATTCAGCGTTGAATTAATGATTACAAAAGCTGATGGCACAACGCTCAGAATTCATGATTTTGGCGATGGTAAAGTTCAGGTTACAGTACCATTTGCAAATCCTGAAAACCTGAAATTAGAGGTTTACAGAGTAGAAGAAGATGGAACAATAAAACTTATGAACAGTACATACAAAGATGGATATCTTTCATGGATTACAGATGGACATTCATATTATATGGTTGCTGAAGCAGGAAAAGCAGTAGCAGCAGGAGCTGAAGATACTGCAGCAAAAGCACCAAAAACAGGTGATAGCAATACCATGATTCCATGGATGTTAATTATTCTTATTGCAGCATCAGGGGTTGTTATAGCAAGAAAGAAAAATAACTAAAACTAAATCATTCTTTTAGACAGGAACCGCCAGAAATGGCGGTTCCATTGTTGTTTAAGCATTCATCAAATTAGCGATAGGATAACCCGACTTCTATAAGTGGTGGGGTTTTAAATAAAACTAACAACAATAGACAGATGTATATTCATTAATTGATTAAATTTAAATCAACTTTTTCATTATTGATGCTAACACTCATATTTTCCAGATTAACATCTCGGCTGTAATTAAGCTGCGCAAGGAAGTAAGACTTGCTGAAGATATTCCTGAACGTGGTGAAAGGATGGAAGAGAAGATTAATGAATGAAATTGAAAAAGCAGAGAGAAGAAAGGAAAGCGCAAGGTAATTAGCATATTATAAACAATTTTGAAATAGAGTAGGAATAATCATTAATTCCTACTCTATTGTTGTTTTTCTATTCAATTGTACTTTCAGCCATATTAACAAGGGTTTCGAGGTCACAAGTGCCCTGTAATGTATGGAAATACCAGCTGTCACACCAGTAAATAATACTAATCCCGTCAGATTTAGATGTATAGCCTTTATACCCATTAATTGATACTAAATTTAAATCTACGTTTTCGTTATCAATGCTGACACTCATATTGTCCAGATCATCAATTCGGCTGTAACTAATTTTATTTTTTTCATCATCCATATAGGTTATTATAACGGAAGAGTCTGACGTTTCTTTATTGTAAGTAGCGTAACCTTCAGGAAGCGCAGGTAAAACAACATCACTTTTTTCTTTATCATGTAAAACCACTTGTTCAAAAGTAATATCTACTGTTCCCTGACTTGGGTTATTATTTTCGTGCCATGTCACATAGCATGCAGCAATAGTGAATCCAGTAATAGCAAAAGCAAGCAAGGCAACTAATGCGGCAATTAATGTTTTGCGCATTCGCTTGTGTCTGATACTTACGTAGTCATATTTTGCTTTCGGTATGATTTTTTTCATTTCATTTTCAAAGCCTGAAGAGAAAGCATGAAAGGCGCAGGGGTTTTTAAAGTCATTTAACCATAAAAATTCTTCATCAAGTGCGTTTTCAAGAGCTGAATTAAATGTGTTATTCAAAACTATATCCCTCTTTCTTAAGCATATTCTTTAACATTAAACGTGATCGCTGAGCACGTTTTTTCGCTGTTTCAACATTAACAGATAATAAACTTGAAATTTCATTGAAGCTATACCCATATATATGATAGAGATAAAGAATATCTCTGTATGCAACAGGTAAATCCATAATGCAGCGTGTTAATATTTTCTCTGAGATAAAATCAAAAATATGATCTGATTCTTCATTTTCAATATATTCATTCAAATCAATATGATGATTTTCATTTTTTAACATAGTAATTGCTACATTTCTAGTAATAATAACTACAAAATTCCTTGTCTGGGGACAAAAAATATCAGTAATTTTATAAAAGTTTTTTGCAATGCGTAAAAATGCTTCCTGCACAGCATCTTCAGATAAATGTTCATCTTTAAGAATTTCATCTGCAATATAAAACATAAGGTGTCGGTATTGTTCATATAGCAAGGTAAATCTGTCTTTTTCTTCATCGGTGTCTAATAATGTTAAAAATATATTAAGCATTTAAATCCCTCATTATTATTGATACATAGTAATTGTATCGCGAAAACAATAGTTCTTATACTGGAATAATTACATTTTAACATAAATGAACACAAATTGTAGTTTTAAAAAGTAAATTTAAATAATATTCTTAAAATTTTTAAAAAGTTGTCCCCAAAATATATTTCTCAAAGTTATTATATATAAATAGATTATATGAGGAGGGGGAAAATGAAAAAAATAATTGTATTATTGATTTGTTTGTGTATGGTTTTGGTGGGTTCATTTATAACTGTATCTGGTGCGGTAGAGGGTGTTAATAATATTTCACCTATGGCAGAAAATTATATAAATGCATCAGCATCAATTTCTAGAACAGGGAATAATGTAAGAGCAACTGGAACGATTAATGGTAAAATTGGAAAAACCACAAAAACTGAGATTAATTTATACCTTCAAAAATATCTTCGCGGGAAATGGTTAAATGTTGGTGAATGGAGTTCATCGGGTTCTACAGAAAACAGAACATTATCCAAAACTGTAAGTGTAAAAAAAGGATATAAATATAGATCGATGGCTGTGTGTTCTGCGTATGCAGGTAGTAATAAGGAAACCATTAATAAATACAGCCAAACAATAAATTATTAAAGTATAATCTATTGCTATTTAGTTAAATAAGGCTTGAATCATAATATAGCTTGATTACGTGAGGAGGAAGTATGCAATGTTAAATAGAAAAATAAACAAGAGAATCGTTATAGTGAGTTTAACAGTTATTCTTGCGATGACAATGGTAATACCGGCTTTTGCATCTTCAGATAGATTTGCATATTCTTTTTTATTAAGAAATGAATATCACAATTCCTATACAGAAGGGAGATATCGTCAAACTACAAATGTCAATAATAAATGGATGGTAGATATGACATATCATTCAGAGGGCTCTAATGCACAGGCAACTTACTGGTTAGCTAGAACAGGTGATAAAACACGAGTTTCTGATACGCATAAGTTTAGAAACGGAACAGGCTCTCATTTTTATGCGGCGTATGCCAGTGGTAGTCAGTGTAACGTTTGCCTGGGATGTGAAAATGCGAAAAGAACATCAGCAAATGTAGCTGGTTACTGGGACGAAGAAACATTATAAACAGGAGCAGTAGCTTTGAACTTGTTTTAGTATGATATATGATTCAAGCCTTATAGTGATGAAAGGAGGGGCCCTATGAATTTTAATATATATTTAAGAAGAATTCTTCATGACAAGGTAAAGATAGCAATGATAATCTTTCTTATCATATTACCGTTAGCTGATATTGGAGTTATTGCATATGGAGAATTACAAAGTGCTGAAGTTGTTTTTCCAGACGGCAGATTTGCTTCTTTTAATGCCCTTTGTTCTATTGGAACTGATCACTTCTTAAACCGAATTTACATATGGTTTTTACCGTTATATCTCCTGATAATAAGTGGCGAAGACAGTCTTGAAGATTATGATACCGGATATAAAAATATATTAGTGACATGCAGTGGAAAGAAAAATTACGTAAAGAAGAAGGCTGCATATTCTTTTATGGTATCTGCTATTATTGTTTTTATTTCATTAATTATTAACTATATAGCAGTAATAATAATTTTCAGACCAGGTGGATATGTATCATGGACTATGGAAGATGTGGAGCCGGGATATGTAATTTATTACGCAACACTTTATCCAGTGATCTCAAATATCATAAATATATTGTTGATTTCACTCTTTGCAGGAATGATAGGAATGATTGGTAACCTTATGGCAGTTGCAATACACAATCGTAAAATAGTGTATGGTATAACCTTTTTAATCTGGTTCATATTTGATGGAATGCCATACGGATTTTCAGAAGTTCTTCATCCTTTTAGCGGAGCACCAGTTATGAAATGGTTTGTAGCACTTGTTATATTGTTTGCAGGATACCTTTTTATTGCATCAGCACTCATATATAGTGAGGTGAACTCAGATGAAGTATAGAATATCTCTTTTAATTATATTGTTATGGAATATTACAGAATGGCTGATTTTTAACGCACAGCTTTTCAGAGCAAAAACATGGATGATTTTTAGCGAAGAGTATATTTACAACAATTTATATATGGTAGGTACATATTTTCATTCTGAAAACTACATTTTCTTTGCTGGCGTTATTGCGATTATATGTATAGAGTACTGCCTGAAATTTGAAAATGAAGGAATAATTATAAGATATAAGAGTCGTAACAGCTTTTTTAAAACAAGAATTACCACGGCAGTCTTAGTAGGTATTATATTCAGTATAAGCCACTGCATTGTAGGATTTGCCGGATCAAATATACTTTTTCAGAAGGAGTATTTATATAACAGCAATAACATAATGTTTTACCTTTGTGTAATGATAATGCTTACTCTTTATCTTCTGCAGACAGGAATGCTTTACTTTATATTGAGAGACAGACTGAGAAAGAAGAATATGGCAATAATGGCTACAGTAGTCATTACAAGCTGTGTATATTTTATCTGTAATTATGTATTACCTACAAACTGGACGCCTGTGTATGATCTTGTATATCTGTCTCATAATACTTACGCAAATGGAATTAATGCTATAGATTTTGGTCTTACAATCATAAGACAGATTGTAATTACACTTTTATTTATAATAGCAGCACTTGAGAACTTTAAGAAAGAGGATGTGATGAACATTGAAAAGTAATAATGTATCAAAGATGATTCTTCTTTTTTCAATACTGATACAGTTTGTATTTATACAGTTTAATAATCTTTTCACCCTGGAACTACCGTATATAACGGGTCTTGCAGGTGAAGCATCACTAGGAGAATCCTTAGAAATGATATTTCTTATGACTATTCCAATACCATTCTTTTTATGGGTATGCTCAGGGGAAATAAGCAATATCCTTTATGGTAATGGAAAAGTATATATTATAAGGAAAGCAAGACGAAGCAGGATGTTCATGAAAATAACAGCTAATGTTATAAAAGAAGCAGCACTAATGGCACTAATTACATACATACTTTTTACAGTATTCTGCAAAGGGGAGCATGAATCTGTTGGAATAGTAACCAGATTTGAGATTATATTAATTTATTATATGGTTCTTTGTAATATGGCGCTTTTTATGTATCTTCTTGAACTCTTCCAGAAGGAGCAGATTGCGCACATGATTACAACAGTATATTTTGTATTATCACTGTTTATATATCCTTACAGCATTAAACATATACCAGAACCTTTATGTCAGGTGGTATTATTTCCAAATCTGATGTTTACAGGACGAAATGGAATTATTGAACATGATATGTTTCCTGTAAGTTTTATGATGGCTGCAGGGATTGGAGTGATTCTTGAAATTATAATCGTTAAAGTACTCAATAAAAAAGATATTTTATAAGGAGGCAGGTTATGATACAGCTTAATAATGTTACAAAAGTTTTTAAGAAGAATACTGTTCTTGATAATATTTCATATACTTTTGAAGAAGGAAAAATATATGGACTATATGGTGAAAATGGTTCAGGAAAGACAATGCTTCTAAGAGCAGTTGCAGGACTTATTATACCTACTTCCGGTGAAGTCGTAATTGATGGAAAAGTTCTTCATAAAGATATTTCTTTTCCTGAGAATACAGGCATTGTTATTGAACATATGACATTACTTCCTAAATTTACTGCACTTGAGAATCTTAAAATGCTGGGAAAAATAAATGATCGTGCTACAGAAGAAGACATGAAGGATGCACTAGTGCGTGTAGGGCTTGATCCTGAGTCTCATAAGAAAATTGAAAAGTTTTCTCTTGGAATGAACCAGAGACTTAACATAGCGCAGGCTATATTTGAAAAGCAGGACATAATTCTTTTAGATGAACCTACAAATGCACTTGATGAAGATGGAAGTAAAAGAATTCACACCATACTAAAAGAAGAAAGAGAAAGAGGAGCACTTATAATTATGGCAACTCATCATAAAGAAGACTTAACTGCAATCTGTGATGTAAAGCTGAGAGTAAGTAATGGCAGAATTATAGAAGGAGAATAGTCATGAAGAAGAATGTAATTATACTGGTAACCATAGGCGTTGTAATTGCAATGGTAGCAGGAATAACTCTTTTATCTGTAGAAGAAGACAAGAATCCTGAAAATACAGAAGTGAATTTCGGTGAAGAACTATATAAAATTGAAGAAGAGACAATCTCAGTATCTAAAGAGATTACAGAAGGACTTAAAAGTGGCGTATCTATAGATACTATGGGACAGAAAGTAAGCGATGCTATTGATGCAATGACAGAAAATATTGATAAGATTAATAATGAAGATGTTACAGATAAAGTGTTATTAAGAACAATGTATGGAGCAGCTTTAATAAGAAGATTAGCACAGATTACAGTAGATAAAGAACCTGGTCAGCACACAGAAGCAGAACTTGCATTAAAAAAGCATGAACTTACAAAATTTGCAAATGAGTTGTTCTCATATTGTATGGATCTGAACCAGGGAACTGTTGAAAAAGATGCATGGAAAGGTATAAAAAGTAAATCAGAAGATATTGAGAAAAACAAAGAAAAACTATATCTGGATTTTATGGAGAGTGTAAAAGACTGGTCAGAAGAAAAAACATAGATATGAGGAGATTTGAAAAGATGATAAAAGTACTGTTTGTCTGCTATGGCAATATTTTCCCAGCAACAAATCAGTTTTAAAAAACGGCTAAATATCAACGTTTTACCATTTTTTTTAAAGAGGGAAAGTCAGACTATAAATTAAATAAGAAATAATTAAAGCATAGATCAAATTGGTCTATGTTTTTTTAACTGATTATGATTTGCTGGAAAAATCAGGGTTGAGTTTAGTTTAAATTGTTTAATATACACTTGTTCTGTGATAGAAATAGAAATGGAATGAAAAAAATCAAAAAAACTAATATATTTCATTGTATTTTATTAAAAACAAGGATATAATGTATGAAGAACTAATACGTGAGGAGACGAAGAATATGCTTATAGAATTTAACTTTAATAATTATAGATCATTCAGAGATGAAGCAGTTCTTTCTATGGAAGCAACAGGGCTTGGTGCATTTAAAAACACCCTTATTAATTACAAGAATGCAAAACTTCTTCCGGGAGTTGCTATCTATGGTAAAAACGGAGGAGGAAAGAGTAATGTAATAAGAGCATTCTGGTTAGCGGTTCAGTTTATCAAAAATGCTCAGAGAACACAGCATGAGAAAGCTGATATACCTGTGGTTCCTTTTGCACTAAATGACTATTCATCTAATGAGCCAACAGAGTTTAATTTTGTATATACGTTAAACGGAATTAAGTACTGGTATGGATTCGCAGCTACGAAGGAGGAGATTATCAAAGAGTATTTATACCATGCACCTAAAGGACAGAAAGCTCTGGTATTTAACAGAGAAAAGCAGGTATTTTCATTTACTGAGGATAAGGCCAGAAGAAAACTGATTAGTGAAACCATTGCTCCAAATCAGTTATATTTTTCTGTTGCCTGCACAATGAATGATACTGCATGTGTTACAGCTATGAGCTGGTTCAGAGAAAAAATATTCTTTTCTCGTGATTACTCTGATATTCCACGTCAGCTACTGGAATATTCAGATGACCCCAATATGCTTAAGGCAATTTCAGATTATGCAAAAGCAGCAGACTTTGGAATTGAAGATATGTCTTTTGAAATTGAAAGTGAAGTGATGAAAGATGAACTTACTTTCCCTGATGGAATACCAGAAAGAATTAAAAGTGCATTAACTCAGTTTATTAATGTTCTTTCTGAGACATCAAACAATTCAGAGGTTCGTTTAAAGATGGGAGAAGTAAAGGCAACTTCAATGCATCCAGGTATTGATAAAGAAGGAAACAGAAAAGTATATCCTTTAGAGTTATTAGATGAATCTGACGGAACAAGAAAACTGATGTCTATGGCTCCGGCAATTGAATCTGTTCTGTATAATGGCGGATTATTATTAATAGATGAAATTGAAAGAGAACTACATCCAATGTTAGTAGACTATATCATTGCCAGATTCCAGAGCAAGAGAACAAATCCAAATGGAGCACAAATCATTTTTACTACACACAACACAGAACTTATGAATCTGGAATTGTTAAGAAAAGATCAGTTCTATTTTGTTGATAAAAATGAATCGGACGGTGCATCAGATTTATATGGAATCAGTGATTTTTCAACAAGGACAACGGAGAATATTCGTAAAGCTTATCTTTTAGGTAAATATGGTGCTACCCCTGATATTGAAATTGAGGAGGTAATCTGATGGCTCGAAAACTGCGCAAAGAGAAGCCTTTGATTTATGTTTTTTGTGAAGGTGAAAGTGAACAGGCATATACAGATTTTCTGAAGAAGCAGTTTGCTGATATTGCTGTAATTAAGAGACCGAAAAAACCAGGGTTATTTGAAGAAGCAAAGGACCGCTTTTCCAAGGATCCCAAATTTCGAAACAGTGCGGAAGAAACAGATGAAATCTGGTTTTTCTTTGATGTCGAGACAAAGGATATTGGTAAATGGGATCAACGTATGAAAATTATAAAGGCGTTGAGAAAGCTGCGAAAAAAACCAGGTGTAAGGATTCGTTTGTTAATGACAACTGGCTGCATTGAATACTGGTTCATGCTTCATTACAAAATGTATGCTCCGCCATTACAGTCCGTTGCTGAGAAGGAACGTGTTATAGCTGAGATTAAAACAAAAGAAACAGATTATTTCAAAGGTGACTATTCAACTATAGCTCGTATTGCAGAGAACTACCCTGTAGCAGTAGCAAATGGAGAGAAAACACTTCATAATTTGTTGCCTGATGGTCTTCCAGGAATGGAAGATACAGATGAACGTAATAAGTGGCTTTGCGTAAACTGTAAAACTTTTTCTAATGTATACGAAGCTATTAACTATCTGGAGTCACTAAAATGAGATATTAGTGACTTGCTAATTTATGGCAAGGTCATATTATAAATTGAATAAGAAATAACTAAGGCATAGATTTAAGTGGTCTGTGTCTTTTTTATTAAAGTGAAAAAATAGAGGAAATATTTATGGAATAAAAACATGCGGAAATTACTAGCAAGCACTGCCTATATACTCCCAAAATGGGAGACGGCGCTTGTCAGGGAATCCCTGAGACCCATAGGAGAAAGGAGAAAGTATGGAAAAAAGAATTAAGAAACAGTTCTGGGTTAATGAAAAACAGGCAGAACTTTTAAAACAGAAATCAAAGAGAACAGGACTAACAGAAGCAGGTTTACTAAGACTTCTCATTGAAGGATACAGTCCAAAAGAGAAACCTGGTAAAGAATTTTATGATGCAATGTATCAGGTAAGAAAGATAGGTAACACTCTTAATCAGATAGCAGCAAAAGCAAATACTACAGGAACAATTGATGTTAAAGAATTAGAAAAGGCACTTGAAGATCTTCATAATTTTGAAGCTGATATTGAAGATGCATATATAGTTCCAGGGAGGGGATTGTTATGGCAGTAACAAAAATATGGGATGTAAGAGGAAGAATTGAAACTCCTATGGAGTATATTAAGAATCCTCATAAGACAGAAAATCCTTTAATGAAAAAGGGTGATGAAGATACCATTAACGATGTAATTGCCTATGCTGCTAATGAAGATAAAACTGAAATGCGCATGTATGTTTCTGCAATAAACTGCAACACAACATGTGCAGCAAGACAGTTCACCAGTGTGAAAAAACAGTTTGGAAAAGAAGGAGGGATTATTGCTTTCCATGGCTATCAGAGTTTTGCTCCTGGAGAAACAACTCCGGAGCAGGCTCATGAAATCGGAGTTAAACTTGCAGAAGAATTATGGGGAGACAGGTTCCAGGTTGTAGTAGCAACTCACCTTAATACTAACTGTCTTCACAATCATTTCCTGATCAATTCAGTATCTTTTATGGATGGAAAAAGATATCATGACTGCAAAGATACTTACAGAAAGATGCAGGATGTATCAGACAGACTTTGCAGGGAATACAGTTTGTCTGTAGTAGAAAATAAAGGGCGTGGAAGTGAACCAATATATATGGCTCACAAAAGTGCAGAAGGTAAAGCAACAAGATATAACATGACAAGAGATGCAGTTGATGAAGCAATTAAATCCTCAAGATCAGTTTATGAATTTGAAAAGAGACTTCATTCTCTTGGTTACAAGACTCAGTGTTATGAAAACAGAAAGTACTGGACAGTAACACCTAAAGGAAGTGAAAGACCAATAAGACTTGCAAGACTTGGAAAGGAATATACTAATGAAAGAATCTATGAACGCATTCATGATAACAACTATGTTCCTTTTGAAACAATTCAGAAGAGAAGGTACAGGCAGTACAACTTGCCTACACGCTGAGATAAGATAAAAAAGGTAAAAGGTGTTAAAGGAACTTATCTGAGATATTGTTATCTGTTAGGATATCTTCCAAAATACAAACAGAATCCTAACAGGGTGCATTACCTGCTAAAAGATGAGCTACTGAAATGTGAAAAGTACTCGGAGCAGATAAGACTAATGAGCAGGTACAATCTGACTACGACAGAAGATGTAATAAACTTTGTAGAGGGCAGGAAAGATGAAATGAATGTACTTTCAGAAGAAAGAGATAAACTTCGTAAAGAAGTTAAAAGAAGAAATATTCCTGAAGATGAACTTGAGAAAAAGAAAGCAAGGATTAAAGATATTACTTCGGAACTAAGTAAGCTGCGTAAGGAAGTAAGACTTGCTGAAGATATTCCTGGACGTGGTGAAAAGATGGAAGAAAAGATGAATGAAATTGAAAAAGCAGAGAGAAGGAAGGAAAGAATGAGATAATACAGTAAACTTAACATAGTCTTATAAAGAGTATGCCAGAGACGGTATTCTAAAATAAGAAATTGTTATTGCAGAGAATGGTTTGCAATTATGATTTACAACAATTAAACCATAATAAATAGCCTTCTATGACAATTTAATTTTATCATAGAAGGCTATAGAATTTTCATACTTTCCCATTACTGAATTATCATAGTGGGTAATTTATTAATTGATTAAACTTATATGTGTAAATGCATTTAATATACCCTGATTATGATACTGTCCAAGAGTGCTTTACTTTGATTTTTTTGTTTGCAGGATCTATGTCTACATATCCGACAGTTGTGGATAATTTAGTATTACCTTGTTGTGACATACCTGCTACACCGTAGTTCCAATTAAATCGTACATACATATTTACGTCTGAGCTTCCAGGTGTTCTTGCTGAAGCATCTGTTATAATTGGATCATTATGTGTAACTGTACCTGTTACTCCAACATTAAAACCATAATTTTCATATGCATCCCCGTATCTGATGTCGATTCCGTTTTTGCTCAAAGTGTAATGATTTTCTAGACTACATAAACAGCCTCCAATTCCAGAGAGGATTGTTGTTTTTGCAGTAAAGTATCTATTACCATAGGATTTCCATAATGTCT
>SAMEA104404106__coassemble_90_pt1 | contig 160939 bp, 148 predicted proteins | sample SAMEA104404106__metabat2_high_PE_077 | metagenome-assembled genome bin SAMEA104404106 (sample SAMEA104404106) | Balaenoptera acutorostrata | reverse complement strand
TTAGAAAGCATACTTGCTCTGTCTGCGGTCACGAAGCAACAGAAGTGATTCCTGCTAAGGGACATACTCACGTCGGTACTTTGGTAGCCGGTCAGGCTCCTACCCACAATGCTGATGGCTGGAAAGATTACTACAAGTGCAGCTGTGGCAAATTCTTTGAAGATGCCGCTTGCACAAAGGAGATTCCTAACTTAACAGCTTGGCAGAATGGTGCAGGTAAACTGGATAAGCTTGTTTACATCGTTATAGAGGGTAATAACAGCAGCTGGCAGAAAAATACCGATGGAACTATTACATTCAGAGTAAACGGAGATTTTGCTGATTTTACTGGTATTAAAGTTGATGGAACCGTTGTTGCGTCTAAACACTATACGGCAAAATCTGGTTCCACTATCGTTACACTGAATAAGGCTTATTTACAGAGTCTTAGTGAAGGTTCTCACACCATTACATTCCTTTATACAGATGGACAGTGTGAAGCAAAATTCAATGTGACGGCAGCAGCAACTCCTAGTGAGCCTACTGCTCCCGAAACTACAGATCCTACTAATCCTACTAATCCTACAAAACCGAATCCTCCTACAGGAGTAGAAACTCCTCAGACAGGAGACGCAAGCAATATTATGCTTTGGCTCATTATGAGCATTGCATCTGCTTTAGGATTAGTTGCAGCCGTTCTCTACAGAAGAAAGAAAAACGCTGTTAGATAATTAGGATTCCAAATTAAATTGGATTAAGCCAAAAAGGAGGCTGTGATGGAATTTTCCGTCACAGCCTTTCTTTATCTTCGTATTTATATGTGTTGTGCTTTCCAAGGCGGATGATTACCTCATTCACCGGATCGGTGTATTTCCATTGCGTTGCAGCTTGTTCTTTCTCTGAATCAAAGCATCCAGTATCAAGTGATATTCATCCCCAGTCAGATATAAGTAGTATTTGGGGTGCCTCATACCAGTATCAGCTCCCTGTTTACAATTTCCATAGCCCGATTTCGGATATTGTTCTTACGCTGAACCCAAAGCATTGGATTTTCTGCCTTGAGTTGCTCTGTGATACCTTCCTTTTCGGAAAGCTGGTCCACAAGCCTGTCAAACATATTTTGTGCCTGCTGTTCAATGTCAGCAAGATGTGGATAGAGCTTGCACTGAGTCAGCATATTGTAGTAGAGAACACGATGATGCTCCTTGAGATACTGCCTGCGGCGATTGCCCCATACACCAATCTCATATTCCGGCTGCTCCGGAAGTTTAATGTCCGGCAGAAAGTAATCGCCTTGCTTGGTGTAAGTACCGCCGTTCTGTTCAAATAATGTCTTTGCCATAATCTTGACCTCCTGTAATTTGATTGTGCTTTCATTTTACAGAAGTCGTATATGAAATACGAATGTGCGAATGAAAAAAGCCGAGAAGAACCTTTTTATCAGTCCTTCTCGGCAATTCATTTGTCCTGCTGCAATGCTCTTTGTCTTAATTTCAGTAAACTGTCCTTAGGAGACTCTGGCATTACGCCTCTGTTTTTTAAAGATGAATTATTATCTGTTAACTGGTAAATCATCTGGAGTATCTACCATTGTTACTGGTACTCCGTTTTTCTCGCATTTCTTATAAAATACTGCAATTCCCATATATGCCATTATGATTGAAACAAAAGGGTTAATCAGATTTAAAAATGCAAATGGAAAATATGAAAATGTTGGCACGCCCAGGGTTGCCTGCTGATAAGCTCCACATCCATTCCACGGGAACATAGGTGACCACAATGACCCTCCATCTTCAAGAGTTCTTGATAAATAGTATCTTTCAAGTCCCATTTCATCATATGCTTTACAGTACATTCTTCCTGGTATTATATTTGCCAGGTACTGGTCTGTTAACACAAAGTCACATAAGATACCAGTAATAATTGTTGTGGCAACAAGGCTTCCAACTGAATGTACAAACTTAATTACTTTTTCCAGAATTACATCAGTAAACTTGGCTTTTTCTAGAATACCGCCAAAGCACATAGCAAATATAATCAGGGATAAAGTCCATAGCATATTACTTACACCACCACGTGTAAGTAACTTATCAACTACAGCTACACCTGTCTCGGATACATAACCATTCTGAAATGCATCAAGAATAGTAACCATATCTGCACCCTGAAAAATTGCTGCAAAAACAGCTCCTACTACTGCTGCACCAAATACTGATGGAATAGCTGGAACTTTTAATACAGCTGTAATTAATACAAATAATGGTGGAATAAACAGCCATGGTGTAATATTAAACGATCCTGCAAGTGCAGTTCTTATTGCCTCAATACTTTCTGCACTGAAGTTTGATGTATCATGACCTAAACCAATAACTGTATAAAGAATTAATGCAATTATAAAGCTTGGTGTTGTTGTGTACAACATTGAGTGAACGTGTTTGTAAAGATTTGTTTCTGCAGCAGCTGCAGCTACGTTAGTACTGTCTGATAAAGGTGAGATTTTATCTCCAAAATATGCTCCGGAAATAACCATACCTGCTGTCAGTGCCGGGTTAAATCCTAAACCTGTACCAATACCCATAAGAGCAATACCAATTGTTCCAGATGATGTCCATGCACTGCCTGTTGCAACAGATACAATTGCACAGAGAATACATCCTGTAGGTAAGAAGAATTTTGGTGAAATAAGTTCAAGTCCATAATAGATCATTGATGGAACTGAACCTGATAATACCCATGTTCCAATAAGCATTCCTACGCACATTACTATTATTAATGCTTCTACTGCGCGAAATACACTTTCTACCATTCCATCTCTTATTTCTGTCCATGAGCATCCTACCCATAATGCCATTAAAGCAGCTAAAACAGTTGAGATTACAATTGGGATATGCGGATCAATGCCTAAAATAAGCATTGAATACACAATAATTACAGCCATTCCTATAATAGGTACCAGAGCTTCCCAGAGCTTAGGCTTTCTCTTAACTCGTTCTTTCATTTCTTTCTCCTTAAATTATAAATCGTAACCCCTTTTCACAAATATAATTTGATAAAAACAGCCACAACCCGAAGATTGTGGCAGTTATTAAAAGTGAAAAGTTATTTATTTTTTCTTTTATTCTTCTGTTTACGAGCCCTCTGACGCATTCGAATTGCTTCTTCACGCTCTCTCTGCTCTTCTTCAGTAAGGTTTTCAATGTAAATTCCGGAATTCATTCTGCGTGCCAGCTTTATAGCTTCCTGACAGTCGTCCTTCTCCATAACGAAGGAACGTGTAGTAATATCCTTACCAATATGTAACATTACCTTTGGTGCTGCCTTTGAATAGTCAGTATGAAGTGTAGTTATTTCATCCCATCTCCAATAATTATGTTTAATATATTTATTGAATAAATGGTATTCAATATCTACCCCTTCTTCAGATATTATCTGTTCTTTATCAAAGAAACATGCAACCATCACCAGAATTGTAAGAGGAATATATCCCCACTGATGTGTCCTGATTTCCAGTATTACCATATATGCTGCTGCAATAAATATTACAGTAGTAAGCCATTTTGCACGTTTTTTTAAAATACCGTAAATTTTCATTTCTACCCCTTTATTTGTTTTCACCTCTTGCTTCAGCTAAAGCTGCTAAAGCAATTTCTCTTCTGTCTTCTGGGCATCCAGGAACAGAACCCTGTTTTAATTTTCCTGTAATAGTTGTATATGTACCATCTGCATAGAAAATATTTCTTCCCATGCTTGCTGTAATTATAGCATAGATAGGGTTAATAATATTCATAAATGTAAATGGGATGTATTCTAATGTTGAAACACCTAAAATCTTTGAGTGGTAAGCACCACATGATGACCAAGGTACAAGTGGTGACCATAATGTACCGCCATCTTCAAGTGTTCTTGAAAGCATATTTCTTGCAAGTCCAAGTTCGTCATATTTTTCTTTGTACATGCTTGATGGAATAATAGCTCCAATATACTGGTCACACATTGTTGTAATACAGAAAATTGATGTCAGCATTGTAACAAGAATTAACTGGAATGGTGTATGTACTTTCTTGATCATATTACCAAGGATTGAATCTACAGCACCGATTGTCTGTAAAAGTCCACCAAAGCCTACAGCAATAATTACAAGGTTATTAGTCCATAACATACTGTCCATACCACCACGGTTTACAAGTGTGTTGCATAGTTCGTTTTCAATTTCTGCTGAGTATCCATAGTGAGCCATCTGGATGCAGTCAGCAAATGAAGCTCCCTGGAAAATAACTGCAAATACGCATCCTACCGCTGAAATCAGAAGCACAGCCGGAATAGCAGGAATCTTTAATAAAGCAACTACGATAATTAAAAGTACTGGTAAAAGAAGTACTGGTGACATGTAATCATAATGATCGATGATTGCCTGTGATAAATCGTTAGCAACCTGTGGATCATATGATGCTGATCCCTTTAATGAAATAACTGCATAAATAATAATAGCCACAACTAAACTTGGGAATGTTGTAGTTGTCATAGCTCTTACATGGTCAAATAATCCTGTCTGAGCAACACCTGCTGAAAGGTTTGTTGAGTCTGATAAAGGTGAGAATTTGTCTCCGCAGCAGGCTCCTGATAAAATCATACCTGCAACAAGTCCCGGGTTTAAGCCCATTGTTGCACCAATTGCCATGAAAGCAATACCCAGTGTAGCAACTACTGTCCATGCTGAACCAAGTGCAATACCTACAATAGCACAAAGAATACAAGCAAGTGGTAAGAACATTGCAGGGTGAATAATCTTAAGTCCGTAATATACTACTGCTGGAATTGTTCCTGCCCATTCAAATGATCCGATTAAGCATCCTACACATAAAATAATAATAATAGCTTCTAATGACTGGCTGACAGCATTAAGAAATCCTGCTAACATATCTGCATAACTATGTCCACAGATTCTTCCGATAATTCCAGCTACAACGCACGCAATAAGTACTGGAATATGAGGGTCAAATCCCCAGTCCAGAACATAGCTTCCAATCATGATTACAAGTAAAACAGCAATAGGAAGCGCTGCTTCAAACTTGTTAGGGAGGCGAATGCCTTTTTTCTTAATTTCTCCCATTTTAAAATTTCCTCCTGTTAAATGAATAAATCGCTTTTTCCACCGCTGCTAATATTCTTCAATATCATCAATTCTGTCCTTAACCGGCTTTGTTTTGTCTAGTGGTTCCAGTTTAAATCCTGTTACCGCATAGATTGCTGATATAAGTGGATTAATAAAAGACATAAAGCAGAACGGGAAGTATACGAATGCACTTACGTCCAGCACTGAATAGTATAGTGCTCCACAGGTCGACCAGGGAACGATTCCCGATGTCATTGTACCTGCGTCTTCCAGAATCCTGGAAAGGTTTCTGGAATCAAGGTTCAGCTTCTGATATGTACCCTTGTACATCTGACCTGGTATTACTATTGACATATACTGATCCGCTGATATAAAGTTGAGAATAATGCAAAGGAAAATATTTGAGATCATTATTGAGCCTCTTGTTCTGCACTTTTCGAGAATTGCTTCAATAATTACATCAAGGCATCCTATAGCTTTAACAGCTCCACCAAATGCAAGTGCACACATAACAAGTGAGATTGTGTACATCATCTGCTGCATTCCTCCACGATTAAGGAGCTGATCTACAGTATCATTTCCTGTAACTATTTCAAACCCGTATACAAGAAATGTCATAATGCTATTCATATTGTATCCCTGAAATATTGAAAATCCTACGCCTACTGCAGTTCCTATTACCATACCTGGTATTGCTGGAACTTTTAATATCATCATAATAACAATTATGGCTGGCGCTATCAGAATTGCAGGTGTAATTATAAAGTTCTTCTGTAATATTTCGCATATCATTTCGATCTGTGAATTATCAACGTTCTCTATTGTATACTGATTACCTATTATGGCAAATAGGAGATTCGCAATCAGAAAACTTGGAACTGTTGTCCACAGCATATGCTTGATATGATTGAACAGCTTGGTTTCTGTTACACCTGCTGCCAGATTCGTACTATCTGAAAGAGGCGACATCTTATCTCCAAACTGTGCTCCTGTAATTATGGCTCCTGCTGCTATAGGCAGGGGTATTCCAAGTCCTGCAGCTACTCCCATGGCTGAAACTCCAATGGTTCCTGCTGTAGTCCATGCCGAACCTGTGGAAACAGAAATTATTGCACACAGAAGTGGCAGTGCTGCCAGAAATATATCTGGTGTAAATAATCTCAGACCATAATATATAAGCCCTGGAACTATTCCTCCTGCTATCCATGATCCCATAAGACAACCCACTATCATAATAATGAAATTAGCCTGCATTGCTGTTGCATTGGTTCTTACCATGGATTTTTCAATATCTTCCCAGGAATATCCCAGAATGCAGATACCTATTATTGTTGTAATTGCACTGCAGACTATAAGTGGTATCTGTGGTCCTGCTCCAAAAAGAATAACTCCTGGTAACATTATCAGAATCAGACTGACAAATGGTACCAACGACAGCCACAAGCTTGGTCTTGTCTTTTCTTTTGACATTAAACTCTCCTTTCATAATTTTCATGTATATATTTAGCAATATTCGTGCCAATCTAAAAAACGGCCTGTTTCAGCCATTTTATAGATTATTACAGTGAAATATATTTCACTATGTGAATTTTTATTCATCTTTATGAGTGAAATTTTTTTCACTGACTATTTTTTTATATCATATTCCGAAATTTTATTCCATAGCTGTCTCTTTGTAATTTCAAGAATCTTTGCTGCTGCTGCAACATTTCCATCTGTCTTTTTTAATGCCCGTTCTATATGCTCTTTCTCGAACATACCGCGTGCTGCTCTTAAAGGCATTACAGGACTTTCATCATCTGTTTCCTCATTACTGTTTCTCTTTCCTGCAAATCCCTTCATTCTCAGAATTCCATCATCACTCAGAGCTACCATTCTTTCGAGCAGGTTGCGCAGTTCCCTTACATTTCCAGGATAATCATAAGTTGTGAGAAATTCTTCCGTCCATGGGTCAACAGACCTTATTTCTTTCTTCTGTTCTCTGCATATTTTACGTACAAAAAATTCTATTAAAGCAGGCAGATCCTCTTTACGTTCTCTTAATGGCGGAATTGTAACTGTCAGTGTATTAATTCTGTAAAGAAGGTCTTCTCTGAATATGCCTTCTTCTATTTCCTTTGGAATATCCTTATTTGTAGCAGATACCAGTCTGAAATCTGTTGCAACCTGTTTGTTACTTCCAACACGTTCTATTTCCTTATTTTCAAGTACTCTGAGAATCTTGCCCTGAAGTGACATTGGAATATCCCCAATCTCATCTAAAAACAGAGTGCCGCCATTAGCAGATTCAAATCTGCCTATTCTCTTTTCTGCTGCTCCTGTAAACGCACCTTTTTCATGACCGAACAATTCTGATTCCAGAGTCCCGTCTCCAAACACCTGGCAGTTTACAGGTACAAAGGTTTTGTCTTTTCGTTCACTCATTTCGTGAATATACCTGGCTATTACTTCTTTACCTACTCCTGATTCGCCAAGAATAAGCACATTAATATCTGACTTTGCTGCCTTTCTGCAGATTTCAAGTACTTCTCTGAAGGCTTCATTCTTTGTGCAGAGACATCTTTCGCTCTGCAGTTCTGCCTCTTTACTCATAAATGAATTTTCTTTTTCAAGCATTCTGAGTTTTGCCATTCTGTCAATTTCAGCAAGCAGCGCTTCTGGATCGCTGCTTTTTACTGAATATCCATTTGCACCATACTTCATTGCAGTAACAGCTGTTTCTATACTTCCAAAGGCTGTCATTACATGAATATCTATGTCGCTGTACTTTTCCTTTACTCTTTTTACCAGTTCAATGCCATCCATATCTGGCATTTTAAGGTCAGTCATTACAAGGTCTGTTTCATTTTCTTCTAGAAATTCCAATGCTTCTTTTCCACCTGAACATGTTTCTACAGTATATCCTTTTTTCCTCAGAATAATAGAAAACACTGTCTGATATTCAATTTCATCATCTACAACAAGAATTCTGTAATTTCTGTTCTCCATAAACGCTCTCCTAATTTTTTACCGGTATTTCAACTGTAAATGCTGTACCCTGCCCAAGGTTACTCTTTACACTAATCTGTCCTGTAATTTTCTTCAGTTCTGTAATTACAATATATAAGCCCAGGCCTGTTCCTGTGTCCTTTGTTGTGAAGAATGGATTAAAAATATTTTCTACTGTTTCTTCACTCATTCCAGGGCCATTGTCTCTTATTATTATTTTAAGCTTTCCATTATCCATGGCCTCGGATATTTCTATTATGCCATTATTCTGACCTGCTTCTCTGAAAGCTTCTACAGCATTATTCACAAGATTATAAATTACAATTTTTACTGGTTCTTCTAAAGTTGTTACAATTATATCCTTTGCCGGTAAAAATTCAATAGTTACTTTCTCTTTTTCAAAGGTTTTTCTTCCAAGCTCTATAATATTTTCTGTCATCTGCGTAACGTTAAATTCCACAGGTTTGTCATTGCTGAGTCTTGAGAAATTAAGCAGATTATCTATCAGTCCGTCGATTCTTCCTACTGAATCATTTATTACCTTAATGGCATGACTGCTTATATCATCTGTTGCATACTCATCAAGAAGATAAGTATATGTCTTTATCAGTCCAAGAGGGTTTCGTATTTCGTGTGTAAGGCCTGCAGAAAGCTGTCCTACTGCTATCATTTTGCTTTCCTGACGCATCTTCTGTTCTGCTACAGTCTGCTCCGTACAGTCTGTTATCATTAAAAGACGATTTTCTTCTTTCTTTCCAATGTTACTAAGTCGTATCTGATAATATCTGTCATTATAGTAGTGGAATGGTTTTTCCGGGTTTTTTCTGTATAGCTTTCCAAGCTCATTAAGCATAGGTACTGTGCTTATATTACAGCCAGCAAGAGCATGCTCGATGTGTTCCAGCATTTTTATGCCGTATTCATTACATGTCTGAATATCTCCATTTTTGTTAATCACTGCTACAAGCGAGCTTATATTATCAACTACTGTCTGCAGATTTTTTCTTTCTATTTCTATCTGATGAGTTTTCTCATCAATCTTGTTATTTAATACACTTTCCCATATCATAAGGAGGATTACAAGAGCTACGCATATGCTTATAATTCTTTCTGCCCAGACTACACTGGTTGATCCAGCTCCCATAAGAGATGCAGATCCAAGCCATTCTTCCTGAAGCTGTCCGAAAATACGCTGTTTTTTTAATTTTATCAGTTCTTTATTTAAAATATTATGCAGTTTTGCATCGTATACGTTGGTTGCAAAAACAACATCACCTTTGTAGATTTCATCTGAAATAGTTTTAAATTCATTTTTAAGATTAAGATCCCTGCTGCACTGATCCACTACAAGCCTGTTTCCTGCAAGAGCATCTACACTGCCATCCTTAAGTTGCTTAAGTCCCTCTTCTATATTATTTACAAAAACAAATTTCACATTACTGCCTTCTGGCATAACCTCTTTTATAGCATTCTCAGTATAGGAATCTTTTTCTATGGCAAGTTTTTTACCAGACAGATCCCTTAACCTTTTAATATCACTGCTATACTGTGTTATCAGCACTCCGCGGGTATTATAAACTGACTGTGTAAGTGCAAATCTTGAGCGCAATTCACTGCTTGCAAAAACATCTGTTATGTCAATATTCTTTTTACAGAGTTCCTGTCCGGCATTACACTCAGCTTTGTCAGTATATTCTATTTCAACTCTCATGTCTGCTGCCATATAGTCCAGATAATCTTTCAGCAGACCTTTGTATTCTCCTGTTTCTTCACTTACAAAAAAATATGGTGCTTTATTAAAATCTACACTGACAACAAGAGTTTCTTTTTCTTTAAGATACTCTTTCTCGCCCTGAGTAAGGGGCTCCGAAAACGCCAGATACTGATTTAACGTAACATCATACTTCATGTGAATAATAAGGCTGACACTGATAAGAATCAGCCCTACTGCAAATATTAACTTGGTATATCCTTTTAGCAGCTTTTTCTGTTTCATCTACAGCTCCATAAGTGATGACATCCTGCATACGCATGCTGCCCCTGCATCGAAGCACTGCTGCTCATTGTCATCATTAATTCCACCAATTGCAAACACCGGTATACCAGAATTTCTGCATATTTTCCTGAGGGAATCAACTCCTCTTGGTTCTAAACCTTTCTTGCAGTCTGTTTCAAAGATGTGTCCATATACAAGGAAGTCTGCTCCTCTTTTTTCTGCAGTTTCTGCTTCTTCCATAGAATGAACTGATACACCTACCCTTCCAAGTCTCTGAAGATCATCTGGAATCATAAGGCAGAACTCTTCAAAAGGTACCTGAACTCCATCTGGTTTCAGCTTAAGTGCCACATTTACAAAGGAGTTGAAATAGCATGGAACATTCTTTTCTTTGCAGAGCTTCAGAACTCTCTTTGCAAGCTTTTCAAATTCTTCCTCGTTCATATCTTTTTCTCTTAAAACTATTGCTTCCGGCTCTAATTCCAGAATCTTTTTTATCTGTTCAATAAAATCACCCTTTACAAGGTGACGATTAGTTACGCAAACTGTGTTATACATAAATATAATCATTAACTACAGGTTGTAGTCCTTCCTCCTCAATATCGCTATACATTTTTTCGAAGCTTCTGCCGTCTACGATTTCAAACTGTTCGTCCCCTGCATCATCTGCTTCTTTTCCCTCATACTTACTTTCGTGGTCTCCTATACCTGTTGAAACTCCTGCAGATACCTTTGTGGCTGCAATCTTTACAATTCCATCTCTGAAAGATGCACTTTCTCTTGATGAAACTGTAATTCCAACGTATGGCAGGAATATTCTGTAAGCACAAAGCACCTGACAAAGCTGTGTTTCTCCTACATCAAGTGGATTAATCTTATCGTTATTAATAATTGGTCTCAGTCTCGGACATGATAAAGAAAATTCTCCATGTGGATATTTTCTCTGCAGATAATATGCATGCAGAGCTGTTGCAAGAGCATCTTTTCTGAAATCAGAAAGTCCAAGAAGTGCAGAAAATGCAACTCCTCTTATACCACCTTTAAGTGCTCTTTCCTGTGCATCAAATCTGTATGGGAATACTCTCTTATGTCCCATAAGATGAAGTGTCTCATATTTATCCGAGTTATATGTTTCCTGAAATACTGTAACATAGTCAACTCCGCATTCATGAAGATATCTGTATTCATCAGTATTTACAGGATAAATTTCAATCCCTATATTTCTAAAGTATTTTCTTGCAATCTTACATGCTTCCCCAATATATTCAACGCTGCTTACTGCTCTGCTTTCTCCTGTAAGAATAAGGATTTCTTCCATTCCGGAATCAGCAATGATTTTCATTTCCTTTTCTATTTCCTCAAAAGAAAGAGCCTTTCTCTGAATATCATTGTAGCAGTTAAAACCACAGTAAATGCAGTAATTCTCACAGTAGTTTGCAATATATATAGGTGTAAAGAAATATACTGTGTTTCCAAAATGTTTACTTGTTTCTGTCTTTGCTCTTTCTGCCATCTGTTCTAAGAACGGCTGAGCAGCTGGTGAAAGAAGTGCCTTAAAGTCTTCCACGGTGCATGTTTCCTTTGCAAGAGCCCTTCTTACATCAAGACCTGTATATTTACTGTAATCATAGTTTTCCATTTCTGTAAGAACTTTTTCCATAATATCAGAATCAAGTTCTTCCATACCTTCCATATATTCCATATGATCTGTTCTTACAGATGGATCTGTTTCCAGTCTGTGTTTCTTATCTAGTGCTGCCTGACTCAGCTTATCTGAGTCTACAAAAAAATCATTTTCTTTGTTCAAAATTTCATCCCCTAAAATTAGTCTCTTAAAAATCCAGTAAGTGGATCTGAAGCTGAAGCACCTCTTTCAAGAACCCTTCCAAGTCCTGCAAGATATGCATTTCTTCCTGCTTCAATAGCCTGTTTAAAGGCTGATGCCATCTGTGCAACATTTCCTGCTGTAGCTATTGCAGTATTAGCCATTACAGCTGCTGCTCCCATTTCCATAACTTCGCAGGCCTGTGATGGTTTACCAATTCCTGCGTCAGCAATTACCGGAAGATCTATTTCGTCAATTAAAATCTGAATAAATTCTTTTGTAGCAAGTCCTTTGTTTGAGCCTATTGGCGCAGCAAGCGGCATTACGGCTGCTGCTCCTGCATTTGCAAGGTCACGTGCTGTATAAAGATCAGGATACATATATGGAAGAACAATAAATCCTTCCTTTGCAAGCTGTTCAGTTGCCTTTACTGTTTCTGCATTGTCAGGAAGAAGATATTTACTGTCTCTCATGATTTCGATTTTAACAAAATCACCACATCCCAGTTCTCTTGACATTCTTGCAATTCTTACTGCTTCTTCTGCATTTCTTGCTCCCGAAGTATTAGGTAAGAGTGTAACATTTTCAGGAATATAGTCTAATATATTTTCACTCTGCTTAGTATTAGTTCTTCTTACTGCAAGAGTAATAATTTCTGCACCTGCATTTTCTACTGCTGCTTTAATAAGCTCCATTGAATACTTGCCTGAGCCAAGAATAAATCTTGAAGAAAACTCTCTTCCTCCAAGAATCAGTTTATCATCTCTATTCATTACGCTTCTTCCTTTCCTGATATTATTCTTATTACCATATTAGCCTGATGTGCTGCACATATCATAACGCGGGGAGCCATAAGTCCGTTTCCCTCTGAGATTTCTGATATACCATCACCGCATATATAGTAGTTCTTCATCACTTTTCTTGTAACTATTTCGTTACTGCTTCCGCATCCAGCCATACCTGATGCCCCCACCAGAACACTTCCTGGTAGTTTCTCTAACACTGCATTTGTAAGCATGGCTTTTTCTTCTGCTCTGTCAAAAGCTTCACATATTATTTTATCACTTTTAAGTACTTCCTGCACATTTTCTTCTGTTAATTTTACAAAAGTTTTTCTGACATTGCAATATGGCGAATACCTTCTGATTTCTTTTTCCATGGCATCAGTTTTTGCCATTCCTATTTCGTTAAGGCTGTACTGCTGCCTGTTAATATTGGAAAGATCCACCCTGTCAAAGTCAATAAGATGAAGCTTCCCAACACCTGCCCTGGAAAGTGCTATGGCTATGGCTGAACCAAGTCCTCCAAGACCACATATTGCAACTTCTGCAGCCTCAAGCTTCTCTTGCATTTCTTTTCCATGCCTTTCTTCAAGGCTTGCTCTGATTTCTTCTCTTGAAGGTATCATCATCCACCTCCTACAAAGCTTACAATTTCTATTTTATCTCTGTCAGAAAGAATAGTTTCACTGTACTTTGCCTTTGGCAGAATTTCTCCATTAATTTCTACAGCAAGTCTTGCAGTATTATATCCTTCTTCATCAAGATACTGCTGCATTGTCTTTCCTTCCGCCTCTTTTTCTTCTCCGTTTATTATTACCATTTCTGCTCCTCTGCTTCGTAAAAAAGCCACATAAAGCTTCGCACCCTTGGTGGTACGCCCCTTCATGTGGCTGTTTAGTCAACATCTTACTTGATATTCTATATTGTAAATATTACAAAGTCAAGTCCATGTATTTATAGATGATATATTATATTGTTACTCTCTTTTCTCTTATATATAAATCAGTATTTATACTAATTCACCATTATCTGCCTTAGCCTGTTCTTCTGGTGTCATCTTAGTACATGTTACTCCGGCAAATGCAAGAAGTAATGTTACGATTGGCATTAACCAGTTGAAGATTGCCCATGGAATCCACTGCATTGCGCTGATTCCTAATGTAGCTGCGATGTACATACCACATGTATTCCAAGGAATTAAGCATGATGTTACAGTACCAGCTGATTCAAGTGCATTTGATAATGATTTAGGGTGAATACCTGCTTTTCTGAATGATTCAGCATACATTCTGCCTGGTACCAGGATTGAGATGTACTGTTCAGGCATTACTGCGTTAGAAACGATACATGTAGCTTCTGTTGCTGCAATAAGTCCAGGACCGCTCTTAACAAATTTAGTTACTCTGTTAATTACTACTTCTAACTGTTTAGTACCTTCCATAATACCACCGAACATCATGGCGATAATTGTCATTAAGATTGATGAAGACATTCCATCAAGTCCGCCTTTTGTTAACAGTGTGTCTAATGCTTCGATTCCTGATTCCATTACGAATCCGGATTTAGCTGCTACAAGAATAGCTCCGAAATCTGTTCCTGACTGGAAGATTGGTGCTAAAACAGCGCCTGCAATTACGCCTAATGTAATACCAGGAACTGCTGGTACCTTAAATGCAATTGCCAAGATTACTATAACTGGAGGAAGTAACAGAATTGGATTTACATTAAAGTTATCTTCAATTCCACTAATAAGCAGTTCAACCTGTGATGTATCTGCTGCTCCTTCTGATGCGTGCATAAAGCCATATACTCCGAAGAATACAAGTGCAACTATGTATGCAATCATTGTAGCCTTAATCATGTATTTTACGTGTGTAAATACGTCTGTACCTGCCATAGCTGGTGCTAAGTTTGTTGTGTCTGATAAAGGTGATAATTTGTCACCAAAGTAAGCTCCTGCTAAGATTGCTCCTGCTGTAGGTCCGATTGGCATTCCTAAGCCCTGTGCAATACCCATAAGTGCAAGTCCCATTGTACCCATTGTACCCCAGGATGTACCTGTTGCAAGAGATGTAATAGAACAAATCAGTACACTTGCAATTAAGAAGATTGAAGGTTTCAAAATCTTAAGTCCGAAATAAATCATTGTAGGAATTGTTCCTGAAAGGATCCATACACCTACCATCATACCTACGATGGCAAGAATCAGAATAGCCTGCATTGCACGGGAAATTCCTGTAATCATCATACCTTCAATTGCTTCCCATTTGTATCCAATCTTAAGTGCAATAAGTGCTGAAATAACTACACCAATAAACATTGGAATATGTGGATCTACCTCAAATACGATAATACCTATTGACATTACAACTATAAGTCCTGCAAACGATATAAATGCTTCCCAAAGATATGGATTACGAACTTCGTTCGTTTTAACTTCATTACCCATTTTCTTCTCCTTTCCTAAATATATATATACGTTCATCTATAAATATACTTATAGCACTATTCAGAATATTTTGCAAGCCTTTTTTATAAATATTTTATTCATTCATTTTTGTATTTGCGTATATATTTCCCTATGTTTTTTTGAAAAATTAACAAATTCACCCCTAAAGTATTGAAAATGCAACATGTTAGTTATTGTTAACTTTAGTAATTATGCATAATATTATTGTAATTATGCATAATAATATATTATATATTTACTGCCTGCAGTACTTTAAAATATCACTTTAACACAACTGACCTTTATATTACTTTACATCAGGTTTCTTCTGAATCCTGTGTTTTTTTCTTTCATAGATGTCTCTGTCTTCATATGTGTTCTTTTCTACATCAAGACATGGATTCATATTCCTTGCAAGAACTATGGCTCCCCAGCCTGCACCAGGACTCATGACAACTCTCCTGGTTTCTTTTTCCTTTGCAAAATCCAGCGCAATATTAGGAGCATAACTCTGATAATCCGTTTTCATCGTAGATATTTCTGCCCATAGCCAGTACTTTATGCTTATTACATGTCTGAACACTCTGTAACGTATTGCAATACCCTTTTCGTCAATAATTCTGTCTTTTTCAAAGAAACATATCATAAGAACCAGAATGTTCAGTGGTGTATACAGCCACAGACTATACTTATATTCCACATAAAACATTATTACTGCCACAATTAGAGCCATTGCTCTGATTGCGATTTCCCCTTTTCCTTTAATCCCTTTATACTTCATTTCTTCCACCCCTTGCGTATAAATTGTTTTTAATATGATAATTGTTTTTTGTTAAATACATATTATCACACTTAAAATCACTATACAAGGGGATAAGGAGGGTGATTTCTTACTTTGTAAACGCTTTCATTCTGTTTATTCTGTCAAAAGCTTCTTTTAGTTTCTCTTTGTTTACCGTGCAGGCTATTCTTATATATCCTTCACCACAGGTTCCAAATGCAATACCCGGAATTGTAAGAACGTGAGCTTCCTTAAGAATCAGATCACTTGCTTCTGTTGAACTAAGTCCTGTATCCTTAATATTTACAAAAAGATAAAATGTTCCCTTTGGCGGATAAATAACATGCATGTTAGGAATATTGTTAATTCTTTCAGCAGCATAATATACTCTTTCTCTGTATTCCTTTATCATCTGAGGCTGAATTCTGTCTCTGTTTCTCATGCCGTGAATAGCTGCTCTCTGGGAAACGGAAGGCGCTGTAAACACCACGTTCTCGTTTATTTTCTGTATTGTCTCTATTATATAATCAGGAGCTATAATATTACCGATTCTCCAGCCTGTCATGGTGTAATCCTTTGAGAAACTGTTAATTGTAATAGTTCTTTCTTTCATGTTTCCAATGGATGAGAAAGGCACAAAATCATGCTGGTAGCTGAATGCCGTATATATGTCGTCAGCAATAACCAGAATATTGTGTTTTTCGGCCATTTCAGCGATTTTTTCCATGGTTTCTACTGTAAGACAGCTGCCTGTAGGATTCGCCGGTGTATTGATGATTAAGACCTTTGTTTTCTCATTAATCAGAGATTCTAGCGTATCCATATTAATCTGGAAGTCATCTTCCTCATATGTTGGAAGCTCCACAGGAACACCTCCTGCAAGCTGCACCTGATTTGGATATGGAGTAAAATATGGTGCCTGCAGTATTACCTCATCTCCAGGATCAAGAACTGCTTCTAAAGCAAGAAACATGGCAATACAGCCACTTGCTGTAACAAAGATTTCTTCATCCTTAATATCCATATCAAACTTATCTTTATAGTACATGGAAATCTCATTTCTGAGCTCAGGATCACCTCTGAATTCTGTGTAGTGAGTGTGACCATTCACTGCATCCTCAAATGCCTTATCTATAATTATTCTGTCTGTAGTAAGATCAGGATCTCCAAGGGAGAGATTTATAACATCGTTAAACTGCTTTGCATATGCATCCACATTCCCCATTGGTGTTCCTTTATCTTCCCAGTATCTCTTCGCTATAAATCTGTGTTCCATTTTCTTTCCTTCCTTCTAAAAAAAACCTTCGACTTGTTATCCATTTATTCTAACAGATAAAGAGCCGAAGGTCTATTTTCTTTTTTATTTCTTACTTAATGTATTCTCTTTCAACATATGGGCTTGTTGAAGTCTTAAGCATTCCGCCGTATCCAAGTTCAAATTCTACAATGTCTCCTACTTTGTATTCTTTGTCGCAGTGAGTCACATCAAGAATAATATGGTCGGAGCTTCCTCCCATAATTTCAATCTGAGAATCTACAGGAGTCATGCTTCCAAGATCAGTATCCTGCTTTCCAATTGCAATAATTGCTCTCTTCATGATTCCTCTGTCTTCGTAGTATGGTTTTTCACCAAATGCATCTACACCTACTTCTCCAATAGGAAGTGATGGTTTTTCCTTTAATTCTACAATCTGAGCCTGTAAAACAAGAGCATCTCCTACTGTTCCAGGAAGCTTTGTTTCGTAAGCTGTGTCGTTACCAAGTAAGAAAGATTCTCCAAGTCTTAAGTTATTAATGCCTTCTGGAAGTTCACCTTTATCAACAAGATAAATAGAGCTTGAGTTTCCACCTGAAATCATTTCTAATTTAATGTTGTATTTCTCTTCTAACTTTCTTCCAATAGCAACAAGCTGTGAAAGATTTTCGTTCTTAGGAATAATTGCACCATAACATGTAAGGTTAACACCAATTCCGTAAAGGTTAATGTTATCCATCTTCAGAACTTCTTCTACTGCTTCGTAAATAAGGTCTTCATTCTGGAAGAATATACCTTCTCTAAGGTCTCCAAGGTCAATCATTAAAAGAATATTATGCACAACACCTGCTTTTGCAGCTTCTTCATTTAACAGTCTGATTGTTGAAATTTCTGAGTTAAATGAAAGGTCAACATATTTTACAACATCAGCAGCTTCTGCATGCATTGGAATTCTTAAAAGAACAGTTTTCTTTCCTGCTTCTCTTACAATGTCAGCATATGTTGCAATGTTTTTTACTCTTGAGTCAGCCAAAAAATCTACTTTAGGATTTGAAGCGACCATCTTTACCATTTCCGGATCAGCACAGAGTCCCTTTGTAACAATCATAAGGGAGCAGTTACCATGATCTTTAGTAATATCTGCTACTGCGTTAAGGTTATCTTCTAATTTCTTAAGATTAACAACAAGTTTTGGATACATTTTCTTTTCCTCCTAATAATCTGTGTTTCTGTTTGGACAGTGGATTCTTGAGCAGTGCTTGCAGTCGTGAGTGCAGTCTCCCATATACTGACCGCCTGTTTCTGTTTTTGCAGCCCATTTACCTTTGACTCCCTGACCCTGCTTCATTGCTTCTTTTTCTGATGATTTTCCGAGAGCTTCTTCTCTTGCAGCTGCCATCTCTTCTTCAGTTGCTCCACCGATTTTTTCTGCCATGGCTTCTTTGTATTCTGTCATATCATAGCCGGCTTCTTCGCATTCAATAATGTGCTGCTCAAGTTCTTTCTGCTTTTCTTCTGCTTCCTTTGCTTCTCTTTCCACATCAGCCATAAAGTTAACATTAAAATTAGGTTCCTTTTTTTCTGGGAACTTAAAGTCCAGACTCTTTTGTAACAGTCTGATTGCTGCATCTCTGTATTTTGTAGAAAGTACTCCAAGAGACGCCATAATATAGTCGTTATCAACTAAGATTTTTGCATGCTCTGTTGGGAAAAGCATCATTCCGCTTTCGTTGTAGCCTGCAATTTTTTTCATAATATCAACGCGGTGTGGCAGTCTTGTAAGCGCTCCTCCAGTACCAATAATATACTTAACCTGTGTAAGGTCCTTACCTTCAGCTACTGTAGTTCTTCCTGATGGTCCGTATACATATCTCAGCTTGCCTGCATGACGCTCTACAGCTCTTAATACTGCTTCTTCAGTAAGTCTTTCAACAAGCTTTATTTCATCTTCTGTCTTTGGAATAGCTACATAGCTTTCCAGAGTTTTTTCTAAATCAATTCCAAGTTTTTCACAGTCCTTCTGCATTTTTTCTTCGCCAATTGATTCAATTACTTTCATTCTGTTAACATATACACCAAGGTCACCTTCTACAGTTCTCTTTGCTTTTGGCTCTGGTGATGTCATAATCCTTGCAATCTTATCTGATTCTGTTGCTACAGAATGAAGGTCAGTTGTAGCTCCACCTACATCAAGAACAATAAGGTCTCCAAGGCAGTCATAAAGAAGCTTTGTGCATTCCATTACAGCTCCCGGAGTAGGTATAATTGGTCCGCTTACCATATCTCTTACATGTTCCATGCCTGGTGCCTTTGTAATATTGTTTTCGAATGCATCCTGAATAACTCTTCTGCATGGCTCTACGTTCAGATTGTCAATCTGAGGATATACGTTTTCTACGTTATATAGTTCCTGTCCGCTTTCTTCATCGAAGATAAGCTTCATTTCTTCCTGATTTTCTACATTTCCTGCATATATAATCGGAGTTTTAAGTCCCATATTTCTAATAGCCTCAGCGTTGTCAAGAGCTGTATCTCTTTCTCCATAGTCTACGCCGCCAGCAATAAGAATCAGGTTTGGATTTATTTCTTCAATTTTCTTTAAATCTGTTCTTCTGAGTCTTCCTGATGTTACAAAGTGAATAATTCCTCCTGCTCCAAGAGCAGCTTCCTTTGCTGCCTTTGCGGTCATGTCATAAACAAGACCGTGTACAGTCATTTTAAGGCCGCCTGCAGCTGATGAAGTTGCAAGCATGTCATCATATTCAAGACTGTCTATATTCATTTTCTTACAGAGGTCATCAATTGCACCCTGAAGACCGATACGTACATCTCCTTCCATTACTGATGTAGGAGCCTGTCCCTGAGCCCAGAATACAGGATTATCAGTGTGCATATCCTTAAATGCATTTACTACTGTAGTGGTTGAGCCTATTTCTGCTACTAATACATCTACTTTCATCTTTGCCTCCTTGCAATATTACTGTTATATATCTGATAGGGAAATTCCCTTTTTATTCAAAATCATGTTTTGTGAAGCCGTGCTCCATCCTTCTATTATACCGTATCTTTTTAATATTTTAAATGTTTATCATTAAAGAAACAAATGCTTCGAGCATGGTTTCCCGTGCTCATATGTTAAAAAAACAGGGCCGGGCATAAGCCCAGCCCCTTAAAAAAGACTTAAATTACATTTCGCCTCTTCTTCTCTTTGCTTCTTCACAAAGGAATGTAGCTACATCAATACCATGTGAGTCTCTTCCGAAACCAGCATCGATACCAGTCTTAACTGCGTCATCAGGAATAACCTGAGTACCGCCAGCTGCGATAATAACTTTATCTCTGATACCTTTTTCAATTGCAAGGTCGTTGATTCTCTTCATGTTCTTGTAGTGAATGTTATCGTGAGAAATAATTGTTGAAGCCATAATTGCATCTGCATTTAATTCGATAGCCGCATCAACAAGTTTTTCTACTGGAACTGAAGTTCCTAAGTAGTTAACTTTAATTCCCCATTTTTCAATTCCGCCATGTTTGATGTTGATGATTTCACGAAGACCTACTGAGTGTTCGTCTTCGCCAACTGTACCACAAACAACTACCATTGGGTGTTCACGGAATTCTTCATATAAAGTTTCATCATCTAAGTGATGTGGTTCTGGTGGAATTTCAAGATTTGTAGGGTCAACATCAAATGTTACTCTGCCCTTCATTTCAATTCTTGTTCCTTCAGCTTCCTGCATAACTTCTTTACTTGTTACTTCAGGATTTTCTAATCCAAGTTTTCTACCGATTTCAAGAGCTGCTGCTTCAGCTGTTCTTGTATTAGCTGGAATCATCATTGTCATAAGAACAACACCGTCTCCGCACCATTCCATTTCAGGTTTGATAGCTTCGCCGTCAAGGTATTTTGCAACCTTTTCTAATCTTCTGTCAACGCAGTCTTCTTCATCTAATTCATCGATAAATACGATCTTGCTTCTGTCTTCGAATGTACATCCTCCGATTAAAGCAGCTGGATCTTCTGGATCTCCACCGTACTGTTCAACGTTGTTGTAACCAAAGTGAGCTGTTACTGGAGCCATGTAGTCATCTTCTCTTTCGAAGATATATCCATATCCAACACCGCCTTCTGGATTTCTTGCAATTCCGTCGCCGTTTCTTTCTGGATATTTAGCTGAGTCTACGAAGAAACCTTCTTTTACAGCCTGGAAGTATCCACCAACTTCGATGATTTCTTCCATGAATAAGCAAGCTCTTTCTTTGATTTCTCTTGCCATTTCTCTTAATGGTCCATCCTTCTTAAGTTCAACCATTTCCATAAGACCATCCATACCGATTAATGCCTGTTTAGCATTGTCGCATGCTTCCATGTTGTAGATGTGCCAAGGAACGTTTCTTCCTTCGTCAGGAGTAATTGTTGACTGGATATCAGCACTTGTAAGTTTTGAAATGAACATGTTCATTACGTGTGTTACAGTAGCTTCTCTTACTGATGAGCAGATATACTTTGTATTCTGCTGAGCTCTCATTTTGTATCTTCCGCAGATATCTCTTAAAGCTACAGCATAAGGTAAGTCTAAGTACATACAAGGTGCTGGTGTAGCTGATGGAGGTACTGTTGATAATGCAATATTTTCTGGTTTAATACCAACTTTTTCTGAGAATAATGAGTTAATAGCATGCTGAACGATAAGTTCTGGCATTACTTTCCATGCTTCTCTTGCTGTTGCGTTAGCGTTATGAGCTCCGTCAATCTGAAGGATTCCAGCCCATGCCATGATTTTCTTTGATTCGCATGCATCAACGAAAGATCTTACGCAGTTAATATCTCTGTAAAGTACATTGTACTGAGGGTCCTGGTGAGCACCATTGATACCTTCTTCAGCGAACATTACAGCAACGTCTGGTCCTGCAACGCCTGAAACGTATGAATGGTAGTTAATTGGACGACCAACTTCGTCTTCAATAATATCTAAAGCTTTTCTCTGAGCTCTTACCTGTTTTCTTGTTACAGGAATACCACCGATACCCTGAGGAGTACCTTCCATAAGTCCGTCAATGTGTGACTGACCCATATGTCTGATAACCATGATATGGTCTGCACCATGCCATGCTGCCATTCTCATTCTTCTGATGTCATCTTCGAATCTTCCTGAAGCGATTTCAGTTGTGATTACTGGAAGTGGCTGTGGGTCAATATCTCCAAAGTATTTTGCTGGAGGAAGTCCGACACTCTGCTTTAGAGGTTCTGAACAATCATGATATTCGAAAGGTCCCATCTTAAGATTTGGAGCAGGTTTTCTCCAAACCCAGCCTCTTCTTCTTGGTTCATATTTATCAATGTCTTTTAAGATGTTTCTAACATCTAACTTTTCATTGTGTTTTAAAATCATATCTGCCATGGTTATTTACCCTCCTTGAATAGTGCTACTGCATCATCCCAGTATTCGCCCTGTGCTAATTTTTCGCTGGCTTCTTTAATTGAGATGTCTTTAGCCTTTGAAATTTTGTAAACAACATGACCAGTTCCGTGTCCCATAAGACCTCTGTCCATGCATCCTTCTACAATTTTCTGTGTATCTAATGATGATACTCCCATTCTAAGTAATACAGCTCTTTCTACTGATGGAGTTGTATTTTTTCTACCTAATTCAAGAAGTGGGTCAACAACCTGAGCTGTTAATTCCCAGAATCTGTCGTAAAGTTCCTGATCTGAAAGATCTGCAATATGCTTTCTTCTTTCTGCGAAATCGTCTTCTCTTCTCATTCTTTTTGTCTCCTTTATATATGAAGTCTATAGTCCTAAAGTTTCTTTTACGAAGTCAATGTCTGTCTTGGTTTCTTCAGCTAAGAATGTCAGGTCTTCTGCTGTAAGCTTTGTCATGTCAGTAACGCCAGCCTTCTTGCATGCCTTTTTGATTCTTGACTGTCTGAAGTGGTTAAGATCTGCGTCCTGTGCTCTGATATATCCAGGGTCTTTAGGGAATACAATGTTAACACCAGGTTTGTCTTCTACGTCTGGATCACCGAATACTAATTCGATTCCGTTTTCTCTTGCGAAGTCAAGCTGAGGCTGGATGTGTTTTCCTGCTCCTGTATATTCAGTTTCACTAATTACGATTACTGCATCTTCAGGTAATTCCTGAGCAAGTGAGAATGCTGCTGCTAAAGCTGTGTTTCCAGCAGGTCCTTTTTCCATACCTTCTAAGTTAGCTAAAGCTTCTGTAATGTACATTACGTCGCCCTGTTTAACGGTTACATAACGGTCCATGTAACGAAGTGGTCTTGCTGCTGAACGAGGAACGTCTGAGTGGTCTGGGTCTGTAGCATAAGGAACACCAAATCCAGTATGTCCTGTTGTGCATGACTTCTTGTTGAACTGTTCGTCTGAAGCCATTGAAAGTCCTGTTAAGTCAATTGAAGCTGCAACCATCTTTGTGTTAACTGCTCCGGCTCTTAATAAACCACGAGCTGTACCTGTAAGCATTCCGCCACCAGCGTTTGTGCAGACTACCATTTCAGGATCTTTTCCTACTAATTCACGGCACTGCATTGCAATTTCGTATCCTAATGTTTCGATACCAGCAATACCAAATGGTGAATATAATGAAGCGTTGAAGAATCCTGTATCTTCAATTACTGAAAGTACTGTGTAGAATAATTCAGGTCCTACTGTTAACTGAATAACTTCTGCTCCTAATGCTTCGCATTTTCTTGCTTTTTCAACGATTTCAGGCTGTCCAACTGCATTTGAGTCGTAGCATTCCTGAACGATAATGCATTCTAATCCCTGCATAGCTGCCTGTGATGCAACTGCAGCACCATAGTTTCCTGATGTAGCTGCTACAACACCTTTGTATCCTAATTTCTTAGCGTGAGCTACAGCGCATGCTGCTCTTCTTGCTTTGAAACTTCCGGATGCGTTAGCTGCTTCGTCTTTTGCAAAGATTCTTGCACCATAACCAGGTTTAGCATATTTTCTGCTTAATTCTGTTAAGTTTCTTAATTCGATAAGTGGTGTGTTACCAACAGCTGTTCTTCCCTGAATTTTTGCAATTTCATCAAGTGTGTATCCTGTTGATCTCATTAAAGCTTCGTAGTCAAATGCTACTGAACCTGATTCGAATTCATCGTAGTCAAGTCCTAATGCTTTACCCATAATTTCATTTGATCTTCCCATTACGGAATCGTAATCTTTTGCTAATGCCATTATTTGTCACCTCCAAACATAATATCTCTAAGCTGTTTGTCAATCTGAACGATTTCAGGAACAAACTTGCCATAGCTGTGTGTATAGTATGGAGCTGTTTCAACTAATGTTCCATGTTCTTCACGGTGTGATGCTGTGATTACAGTAACTTCGTCTCCGATTTCTGCGTCTTCCTGTAGGAATCCTTTTGTCCACATTTCTAAATCACATTTCTGTGTATCTTCTGGGATTTTACCAGTTCTTTCTTCTGCTTTAAGTACTACTCTGTGAATACGTACCCATTCTCCTTTTTTAACCATTGGGATCATCTCCTGACATTTATAATTAAAAAGTTTTACGTGATTTCCCTTTATATAAAGGGTATTTACTTCGCAAATCTCCTGTCCTATTACGGGGCAGGAGATTTGGAAGAAAATTTCTGTTTAATTAACTATTTTACAAGTTTGCATTCTTCGTCGATTAAGTTTCTCATGTCGCCCATGATAGCTCTTGGAACTGGAATGTCGATCATTGTCTTTAGACCAGGTCTTGCATTGATTACGTGTGGAATTGTGTTCATGATCATAGCCATTGTTCCGATTCCGCCTTCGATTTCTGGTGTGTTAGCCATGTTTACTGGTGGGATACCCTTGATTTCTACATAGTCACCTGTGTGTACTCCAACCTGTTCTGGTTCGATCTGCTGTGGGTGATCCATTTCGATTTTAACTTCGCCATCAACTGTTCCCCAGCCCTTCATTGCAACGCCTGCAACCTGTCCAGCTGCTGCAAATCCGTAAGGTGATTTTCTGTCTACATCTGTAACGATAGGTTCCATATCCTGTTCGAATTTTTCTAAATCCCAGCCTAAAGCTTCGCAGATCATTCCAACTGATTCAGCAAATCCTACGTGACCAGCCATTGTTCCAGCTGCTTTCTTTGCTTCGAAATCAGCAACTTCCATACCGATTCCCTGTTCTTCCATTACAGCAGGTCCAAATGGTGATAAGCTGTTAACTCTTCTTGAAACGATGTGGTCAACAGTTTCGCATGCACCTGTCCATAAGATTACAAGAAGGTCCATGATAAGACCAGGGTTAATACCTGTTCCTAATACTGTTACGCCGTTTTTCTTAGCGATTTCATCTAACTGTTTAGCTAATTCAGGTTCCTGAGCCTGTGGATAAGCCATTTCTTCAGCTGATGTGATTACGTTGATGCCTCTTTCCATTACGAAAACTAATTTGTCATAAACGTCTTTTGTAAATGAGTTTGTGCAAACTACTACGATATCAGCTGCACCTGGTTTGATTACGTCTTCAGGTGTTCCAACGATAACGTCTTCTCTGTCTCCTCTTTCTACGTTAGGAACTACATCGTAAAAGCTCTTGCCGATTTTGTCGCCGATATCAATTGCGCCAACAATATCAACGCCCTGTTTTTTTGTTAACATTCTACCGATTCCGCCGCCCATAGCGCCTAATCCCCATAGGATTACTTTTACATTTTTCATTTGCTTTTCTCTCCTTTTTTAAATTTATATAATAATAATTGCAAATTAAATCGTGTTTCACGCACAACTATATTTAAAGCAAGTTGCGTGCCAATTATATGATTATACATAATTGCAGGAGTTTATGCGTATATACTGCATATTTTATCAATTTATGCAGTATATACTAATATTCTGATTTGTTCTTATATTAAAACTATATTTATCAATTTAATGTATTAAATTAAAAAGCAGTATATATGCAAAAGTTTTTGCATATATACTGCAAAAACTTTTGCATTACACGTCTTTTATACCATATTTTTTTAGTTTGTGCTGCAGAGTCTGTCTTTTTATCATAAGACTTTCTGCTGCCTTTGATATATTTCCGCTTTTTTCTATCATGGTCTCTCTGATTATTTCTTTCTCTAAATTTGCGAGATACTCATCAAGCGGCCCTGTGCGCTCCCATTTCTGTGCATCATTACCAATAGCTCTTGATGGCATTGGCATCTGAAGCAGCTTTTCTGTAAGAACATGTTCGCCATCTGCCATAACTACAGCCTGCATTATAATATTTTCCAGTTCTCTTACATTACCTGGATATTCATAAGCTTTAAGTCTTTCCATTACTGTCTCTGCCACCATCCAGATTTCCTTTTCGAAACGTTTGTTGTGTTTTTCAATAAGTTTTTCTGTTAACAGCGGAATATCATCCTTACGGGCTCTTAAAGGTGGAATGGAGATATTTACTACATTTAATCGGTAATACAGGTCCTTACGGAGTTTACCTTCTTCCATAAGCTTTTCTGGTGGTTCATTAACTGTAGCCATAATCCTTACATCTATTGGTATATCCTTTGTTCCTCCAACCCTTCTTATATAATCTTCCTGCAGAACCCTAAGGAGTTTACTCTGTAGTTCGTAAGGCATTGAGTTTATTTCATCTAAAAGCAGTGTTCCTCCCATGGCCTGTTCAAAAAGTCCAGCTCTGTCAACTGCACCTGTAAAACCACCTTTACTTGTTCCAAATAGAATTCCTTCTAAAAGTGTCTCTGGAAGTGCTGCACAGTTCTGCGCTATAAACGGCTTGTCTGCTCGTTTACTTGCATAGTGTATGCTCTGAGCAAACAGTTCCTTACCTGTTCCTGTCTCCCCATAAATAAATATTGATGCACTGTTTTGTGCAGCTCTTTTTGCACGTTCTACTACATTTACAAAATCAGAATTCTTACCTATAATGTTATCAAATTCGTACTTTCTGATCTTAGGTTTTGATTTATCCCTGCTTTTCCTGCTTTCCCTCAGTTCCAGAATAGTGTCACTCATTGTCTGTATATTAGTTATATCCCTTGCAACCTCAATAGCTGCAATAGTTTCTCCATTATCTATTACAGGAACAGTGCTGTTTATTGTAGAAACATCCTTGCCATGAAGATTTACATATGACTGACGTTTATTTTTATTTGCAATGTTCTTCTTAAGAGCCTGATACATTGTGCTGTCATTTAACTTTACACCAGGAAATGCAGCATGAAACGGCTTTCCAAGCACATCGTCTGTATTTACCTTCTCTATATCCGCCATTATGTCGTTATAGAAAAGACCTGTACCGTCAGCATCTACAATATATACTCCATCATCTATTAATTTTATTAATTCTTCAATTATTCTCTGATATCCTTTTGCGTCCATACATTACCTCCATTTCCATTTTACACTATGACTCAAATAGATGCAAATATTTTTGCACCTGTTTAGTCTTGAAATTCTTGCCATTTTATTGTATATTGGTATTTGACGTTTTTAATTATGGAGGTAACTATGAGAATAAGAAAAGATGTAGATAATATGGAAGAAAGTGAAATCGAGTTTATTGCTAAAGTATCAGATTCCCTTGCTCATCCTGTAAGACTTGCTATTTTCCGTTACATTATGCAGTGTAATAAGCAGATGCAGAATGTTTGCAACAAGGATCTCTGTCAGAACTTTGATTATGCTCAGGCTACTATTTCACAGCACGTAAAGAAACTTGTTCAGTCAGGGCTTCTTGAAGTCAAAAAGCAGGACAGATTCTCTTACTACTATGCTAACCTTGGTATTTTAATGAAATATATTAATGAAACAAAAAAGTTTTCTATTGTATAAGCTTTTAGTATTTTGTGTGACTCATATTATTTATGGGTCACTTTTTCTTTTTCCAACTAAAAAAGGTCATTGCACTTCTTCTGTGAATGACCCTTTATACCTATTATTCTTTTATTAAATCTGTAATTTTACCAAGCGCTTCAAAGTCAGTAAAATCTACTTTATCACCATAAGTCTTTACAATCAGTCTGTCTTCGTCAGTCTTCTTTCTTTCTGACTTTATTTTAATCTTTGTGTATAGAGCAAGCATCATAACTTTGTGTTTAAAAGAAAGCTTCTTGTAATCAATAGCGCCGCGAAGATGAACAAATTCTGCCTTTTCGTGAAAAACAGGCGGAAGCTGCTTTTCTATATTTTTTACTATATGCTCAGTAACTGTTTTGTCCTCTGGATCAGATAAACCTACAGTAACTACAATTACCTCCGCATCTGTAGGAAATCTGTTTGTAGTTTCCCTAAGGCCTTTTACATATCCACCATAAATACCACCGAAATATATGATTCTCTGATATCCTGCAAGGTCATTTACCTCGCTGTAATCCTTTACTTCCATATTAGTAAGCTCGCCAAATCGTTTTGCATACTTTTCTGTAGTTCCATACTCTGAACCATAAATAATAACTGTTTCCATATAATGACTCCATTCTTAAAAAATACCCATAGTCCCTAGTTTACTACTACATTTTAAAAAATCAATAGCAAAATTGTATGTATTATAGAAACATTTTCGGCACAAAATGCACATTTGAAAATACAAAAAATATAAATGCATTTGACACTCCTATCATATTTTTACACCAGCAGACTCAGAAGTGAAAAATATTTTTTTCTTCGGAATTTTCACCAGCATCAAGATAAAAGGTAAGGAAATACGAAGAATATACAGCACAAACTCAGAGGATAAGTGAATATTTTTTTTAACTTAAGAATTATAACGAGAAATCAGAGTTTTTTCGTTAAAAAAATGAAGTAGAAAAAAATATTAACGAAAATGTAATAATATGGAAGGATTTTGAGTATAACCGTAGGGAAATGCGATGAAAAAAGTGAATTCCCCATAGTCTCTCTGGAAAATTCACTTTCATCCTTTTCTGGAGCTTTCCATGTATTTCTGCAATTCCATATATTTTACGTTCACATTCGCCACCTTATATGTTAAAATTTCTATATCTAAGCTAGGAGGTACAAAAATGTCTACTGTAACTTACACTGTTAATGGCAAAACATACACTGAAAAGGAATACGCAGAAGTTTTAAGGGAAAAATATATGGCTCACCCACCTGTTGGATATACTAAAAAAGAGATTGCCCGTATGAGACCAAATGACATATTAGATATGCATTATTTCTTAAACGAATAATATTTAATTCCACCCTTTGAGATGGCCGTTTTGTGATGCCATCTTTTTTTGTGCTCTTTTTTCTGTAAAAATCCATATTCCCTGTCACATTAAAAAAGAGACAGTCACAAAAACTGTCTCAATTTCTCAGTCAATATCTTCGTAATATCGTCTCTGCTGCTCATCTTTCCATTCTGCTTTGTCAGCATATATGATAGTATGCTCAGCAACATCTATATATCCGCCTTTTAGAAGTATATCAAAGCCTTCTGTATCACCTACAGGTCTTAGTTTTGCTTCTCCATTTTCTGCAAGAAGCTTGCAGCACCAGCTGTGACCTGCAAGAAAGCCTTCAAAACCATCTGAAGTCTTAACAATAAGACTCTCAAGATTACCTGCATAAAGCCTTTTTTCGGGTGTAATGATTTCGGTATAAAAACTTTTTTCACTCATTATTCTTCACCAGCTTTATTCTGCTCTCTGGCTTTTTCCTCAGCAAGATATTCTTCATACTTTTCAACTACGTCTTCTATACCACCGGCAAACATAAACATTGATTCTGGAATATCATCATGTTTACCATCAAGAATTTCCTTAAATCCGCGAATAGTTTCTTTTAGTGGTACATACTTACCTTCCATTCCTGTAAACTGTTCTGCTACTGAGAATGGCTGGGAAAGGAATCTCTGAACCTTTCTTGCTCTTGATACTGTAAGTTTATCTTCTTCAGAAAGTTCATCCATACCAAGAATTGCAATAATGTCCTGCAGGTCTTTATATTTCTGTAACACTTCCTGCACTCTTCTTGCTACCTCATAGTGTTCTTCCCCTATAATAAGCGGGTCAAGAATTCTTGAGTTAGAAGCAAGAGGGTCTACTGCAGGGTAAATACCCAGTTCTGTAATTGCTCTTGATAGTACTGTTGTAGCATCAAGATGAGCAAATGTAGTTGCGGGAGCAGGGTCAGTCAGGTCATCTGCAGGCACATAAACAGCCTGGATTGATGTAATTGATCCGTCCTTTGTTGATGTAATTCTTTCCTGTAAAGCACCCATTTCTGTAGCAAGTGTAGGCTGATATCCTACTGCAGAAGGTACACGTCCAAGAAGTGCTGATACTTCTGAACCTGCCTGAGTAAAACGGAAAATATTATCAATAAACAGAAGAACGTCCTGCTTTTCTTTATCTCTGAAGTATTCAGCCATAGTAAGACCTGTAAGAGCAACTCTCATTCTTGCTCCAGGTGGTTCGTTCATCTGACCAAATACCATGGCAGTGTTTGCAAGTACACCTGACTCTGTCATTTCGTTATAAAGGTCATTACCTTCTCTTGTTCTTTCACCAACACCTGCGAATACTGAAATTCCGCCATGCTCTGTTGCAATATTGTTAATAAGTTCCTGAATAAGTACTGTTTTACCTACTCCGGCACCTCCTAAAAGACCAACTTTACCACCCTTTGTATATGGAGCAATAAGGTCAATTACTTTAATACCTGTTTCGTATATCTGTGATGAAGTATCCTGATCTTCAAAATCAGGAGCAGGTCTGTGAATGATTCTTCTTTCACTTGCTTCTACAGGGCCTTTTTCATCAATTGGTTCACCAAGAACATTAAACAGTCTTCCAAGAACTTCTTTACCTACTGGAACTTTAATTGGTGCTCCAGTATCAATAGCTATCATTCCTCTTGAAATTCCATCTGTTGATGAAAGTGCAATGCATCTTACCACGTCAGCACCTATGTGCTGATGTACCTCTGCTACTACTCTGTGATCATCTAAATCTATATATACTTCATTAAGAAGCTCTGGCATATGAGCCGGATGGAACTTAATGTCTATTACAGGCCCGATTACCTGAGATATTTTACCTTTATTCAAGTGGCTCCACCTCCGTTATTTCTGTGCCTGCGATCCGGCAACTATTTCTATAATTTCATTTGTAATTTCTGTCTGTCTTGCACGGTTGTACTGAATGTTCAGGTCTTCCAGCATTTCGCTTGCATTATTATGAGCATTTTCCATAGCCATTCGTCTTGCAGCATTTTCACAGGCTGCAGACTCAATACAGGCTGAATAGAAAACCAGCTCAATATATTTTGGGATCATATAGTTAAATACTTCTTCCACAGAAGGTCCGTATTCAATACTGTGATTTACTTCTTCATCCGCTTTCCTTAAACTTTTATCCAGTGGAATAAGTTTCTTTATTACAGGTTCCTGTTTCAGAGGATTAATATATGAAGTATAAATAATATCAACTTCATCTATCTTTCCTTCTCTGTACATTTCTACAATAGGCACACTCATTTCCACTGTTTCTTCAAAAGTAACAGTGTCTGCAGGTGCATTATGTTCTGTTAAAATATCATATCCTCGACGTGAAAAATAGTCGCGTCCCTTAGTTCCTACCGTAATCAGTTTTACATCGTGATCTGTATCTCTGAATGACTTAAGATACTGCTCCGCCTTCTTTATTACCTGAGTATTAAAGTTTCCACAGAATCCATTACTGCTTGTAATTACAACACAGCATTTTGTCTTTACTTCTCTGTTTCCCTCAAGAAATTCCTGTGGTACATCATCAGTAAGGGCAAAAAGATCACCTATGGTCCTAATGAGACTATGCAGATATGTCTTTGCATTTTCATAGTTTTTCCTGCTTTTTCTCAGCTTTGCAGCAGAAACAAGCTGCATGGCATTAGTAATTCTTTCAGTACTGCCAATGCTTTTGATTCTTCTCTTAATCTCCTGCATCTGCTCAGCCATTGATAAAACCTGCCTTCTTGAATTCATTTATTCCGGCAACAAGCACTTTTTCTATTTCATCAGAGAAATTACCTGTTTCTTTAATTTCATAATATACATCAGGATAATGGTCTTCCATATACTGTATATACTGCTTTGTAAATGACTTTACAACTCTTGGTTCAATGTCATCCATATATCCGTTAACTGCAGCATAAAGAATCATAACCTGTTCTGCCATTTCAAGTGGCTCATACTGTGGCTGTTTAAGAACTTCCATAAGAATACGTCCATGATCAAGCTGTCTCTTTGTTGCAGGGTCAACATCTGATCCGAACTGTGAGAAATTCTGCAGTTCTCTGTACTGCGCAAGCATAAGTCTGATTTTACCTGCTACTTTTTTCATGGCCTTGGTCTGAGCATCTCCACCTACTCGGGATACAGAAATACCCGCATTAATAGCAGGTCTCTGTCCTGAGAAGAAAAGCTGGTTTTCCAAGAAAATCTGGCCGTCTGTAATTGAAATAACATTTGTAGGAATGTATGCAGATACATCTCCTGCCTGTGTTTCAATAATAGGGAGAGCTGTAATTGAGCCTCCACCCAGTTTATCAGAAAGCTTTGCAGCTCTTTCGAGAAGTCTGCTATGAAGATAGAATACATCTCCCGGATAAGCTTCTCTTCCTGGTGGTCTGCGAAGTAATAGTGACATGGCACGATAAGCTACCGCATGTTTTGAAAGGTCGTCATATACAATCAGAACATCCTTTCCCTGGAACATAAAGTATTCTGCCATGGCGCATCCTGAATAAGGTGCAATATACTGAAGTGGTGCAACTTCACTTGCTGTTGCAGAAACAACAATTGTATAGTCCATTGCTCCACGCTTTTCTAATGTCTGAACAAGCTGGGCAACTGTTGATTTTTTCTGTCCGATTGCAACATAAATACAGATAACATCCTGATTCTTCTGATTCAGTATGGTATCAATTGCAATGGCTGTTTTACCAGTCTGTCTGTCTCCGATAATAAGTTCACGCTGTCCTCTTCCGATTGGAACCATGGCGTCAATAGCCTTAATACCAGTCTGAAGTGGTTCGCATACAGACTTTCTCTGAAGAACTCCTGTAGCTGGATGTTCAATTGGTCTGTACTTATCAGTTAAAATCTCACCTTTTCCGTCAATTGGCTTACCAAGAGCATTTACAACACGACCTATAAGTTCTTCTCCAACAGGAACTTCTACTACTTTTCCTGTAGGTTTTACAATATCGCCTTCACCAATTTTTCTGTCAGATCCAAGAATAACTGCACCTATATTATCTTCTTCAAGGTTCATTGCCATTCCATAAGCACCACATGAAAATTCAAGAAGCTCTCCTGACATGCAGTGTTCAAGACCCTGAACTCTTGCTATACCGTCACCAATCTGAAGTACTGTACCAAAGTCGGTAACTCTTGCTCTGCTTCTTTCATCAAGAATATCTTCTTTTGTAAGACATCCTGCAACTACTTTTTCTATAGTTGTTCTCATATTATCAAGATCTTCAGAAAGTGAGGCGTCATACATTTTGCCTTTTACAAAAAGTTTTACGCCACCTAGAATTTCTGGGTCCACGTCATTTGTAAGCTGAATTTCTTCATGAAAAATTTCAGTTACTTTCTTTTCGAACTGTCTGATCTGTTCTTCTGATAAAGGAGTGGCTGAGTAAATTACATTTGTTTTTGCTTCCTGAATAATATCTGTAAGATCAAGATATTTTACAGCTATATCTTCGAAATATGACATTCTTCCTGCGTCAATAAGAACATCAATGAGAGTCATGACTTCTTCGCTTACTGTTCCTCCGATTACATGCTCAACCATGGCACGTTTTCTTACAACAGAAACTTCTGAATCACACAGGTCTTCAAAGAAGTCTTTCTCTTTGTTTAAAAGTTTAATAAGATATTTTACTTCGTATCTGAACTTTTTAACCTTGTTTTTTTCTTTAGCAGCACCATATAAGGCCTGTGCATATGTCATTGCAATCATTGATTCCATGGTTCTGCCTCTGCTTCCTCAATAATTTTGTTTATAATTTCGTTATGATCGTCAGGGTTAAGTTCCCTTTCGATAATTTTTGACGCAGCTAATACAGCAAGTGAACTAACCTCACTCTGCATTTCTTTTTTCGCTCTTATTCTTTCTCTTTCCATATTCTGATAGGACTGTTCTACAATATCGCCTGCTTCATCATGTGCACTTGCAATAATCTTTTCTGCCTGAACTCTCGCTTCGTCTCTGGCATTTTTCATGATTACCAGTCCTTCATCTTCTGCCTCGGCAAGTTTTGCCTTATACTTATCCAGTTCTTTCTGTGCCTCAGCATTTACATCTTCTGCATTCTTTAATGCATCTTCAATTGATTTCTGACGTTCTTCCATGAAATTATGAACCTTATCAAAGAAGAAGTGCTTTAAAATTAAGAATAAAACAAGAACTGTAACGGCAGAGAACAGAAGATTCCAGTCCAGCGATAATAATGGCTGATGTAATTTCATATCTTTTCCGCATCCTTTCCTGTTCTTACAGCTTACTTGACATCATAATTGCTATTACGAATGAAAGTACTCCGATTGTTTCCATAATAGCCATACAAACAATTAATGTAGTTCTGATTTTTCCATCAGCTTCTGGCTGTTTACCAATTGCTTCTACACCTTTACCAAGGGCAATACCCTGTCCTAAACCAATTCCTAATGCTGCAAGTCCCATTGCAAGACCAATTCCAATTCCTACGATTCCCATTTCGTTTACCTCCAAAAATTAATTTTCGTCCTTTACTTTATCCGATACTCTTCCTATGGCTGAAGTTAAGAAAACCATTGTCAGCATAGTAAATATCAATGTCTGAATTGCTGGTTCGAAAATATCGAAAAATGCATTTAATGGCAGTACTGTTACCGCTCTTAAGAACGGTACACTTGTCATCAGACTGCTTAACCAGGTCATAAAATGCAGCCACAAATCTACAATTATAAGTCCACCTAAGATATTACCAAAAAGTCTTAGTGCAAGTGATACAGGAAGTGTAATATCTTCCATAATCTTTAGTGGAAACATAAATGGATATGGGTCACACATTTCTTTTAGCTTGCCTTTCAGTCCATGGGCCTTGATACTATTAATCTGAATCAGTAAAAAGGTCAGAATTGAAAGTGCAAAAGCTACGTTAAGGTCTGCTGTAATAGGTCTTAAACCGAACAGACCAAGACTGCTTCCAAGGAAAATAAATCCAAAGATAGTTCCAATGTACGGTGCAAATCTGAGATTTTCTTTTCCCATTGCTCCCTCAGTAAAACTATACAGTTTTTCTACAATTGCTTCTGCAATTATCTGTTTTCCTCTCGGGACAGTCTTAAGACCACTACCAAGCCAGATTCCAAGAACTGCAAGAATTACAGCGATGATAATGCCAAGCAGTGTACTTTCTGTGATTAAAAGTTTTCCGTCAGCAAAACTAAGTATTATTCTTGCTCCCAGTTCATCAACGTTGATCATTTCACATCACCTCTCAAATTAGTTATAACGATTATAAGTGAAAACCCTATTACGCTTATACTGTATCCCAGGGCACAGCAAAAACTTATTTTCACGCTGACATAAATTGTCACGAGGAAAATAAGCATTCTAAAAATATACAGGCTCATGGCAGATATTGTTCTAATAATTGACCGCATCCTGGTTAAATTGTCTATAACCCATCTGAGCAGTCTGTAATTAAGAATAAGAGTCAGTGTTCCAATAACCAACCCTGCAATGAAGTCCATCTCCGGACTTTTTACAACAGAAAAAATAATGCCTGCTGCCAGATCCCACACTATCAAGTATTTTAGTATTTCCACATTCCACACCATTGTATTCCTTTTTGTACTAAAAGTAAATAACTTTCACCTATTTATGATAGGTTTCGTTATGATTGATTTTAAAGCTTCTGTATATCTGCTCAAGCAGTATTACCCTCATCATCTGATGAGGAAATGTCATATCAGAAAATGACAGACTGAAATCTGCTCTCCTGCTTACTGCCTGACTTAATCCAAGACTTCCACCTATTACAAAAGCAATATTGCTATGCCCCTGCAGTGTAAGCTTTTCCATTTTTTCTGCAAGCTTTTCCGAAGAAAGTTTTTTCCCCTGAACTTCAAGAGCAATAACATACATATTGTCTTTTATCTTTTTAAGAATTTCTTCCCCTTCACTTTCTTTTACCTGCTGCTCTTCTGCCGGACCTGCTTTGTCAGGAAGTCTGCTCTCTTTAAGCTCAATTATATCAAAAGAACAGAATCTCTTAAGTCTTTTGCTGTATTCAGCTATGGCGTCAGTCCAGTATTTTTCTTTAAGTTTACCAACGCATATTACCGATATATTCATTTTATACCTCCATTACACTGCTTATTTCGTCTTTCTTTATTACATCCATTTCAAGATCTCTTCCTATCATATAGTCTTCTTCAAAAAGCATATTCCTTATTGTGAGATATGCCTGTGAAGGTGTGTTGTTTTCACTGCTCAGGTGAGCAAGCACAATTTTGGGTGCCGGAGCCGTTGCTTTTCTCTCTCCAAGCATTCTGCATATATACTTTCCTGCCGCTTCATTAGAAAGATGTCCGTAATCTCCAAGAATTCTCTGCTTGAGGCTGTATGGATAAGATCCCATTTTAAGTATATTAATTTCGTGATTTGCTTCTAAAACCAGCAGATCTGAGTCATATGTCTCATAAAACATATCTTCACTTACAAAACCTGTATCAGTTATAACGCTTATTTTCTTATGGTTATGAATTATTGAAAAACCAAGTGGTTCAGCTGCGTCATGAGATAGTCTGAAAGGATTCACCATTATATCGCCTATGGTTAATGGACAGTCAGGCTCAACGCACTGTATTCTTTTTTCTTCTACTTTATCAAGTATCTGAGATGCAGTTCCTCTTGACGTATATACCTTTGCATTACATGCTTTTCTGCTTATCATTCTTATACTTTTTACATGGTCTGTGTGCTCATGAGTAATCAGTATTCCGTTTACATCTTCTGGTGTACATCCCATTTTTTCAAGACCTGCAATAACATGCTTACCTGCTATTCCCATATCTATTAATAATTTTGTATTCCTGCTTTCTACATAATAACAGTTTCCTGAACTGCTGCTTGCAAAGGAACAGAATTTTAGTGCCATATATTTTCTCTACTTTCTCTCTTTTGTTCTGACTTTCAAGTATAGCATAACACAGCCATTTTTTCCACAATACTATTAACATGTGTGGATAAATTAACCGCTGAATCTGTCCACATGCTTATTCTCAGGTGTGAATAAAAGAAAAACTCTTTGTCACTTCAAAAAAATGTTTAAAAACCGCATATATATTGCAAATTTTTCTTGTTATTTCAGCTGAAATAGTGCATAATAGATGTGTGATTTTTTTAGTAAGATAAAATGCCATAACAATGTGAACTTATGGATTTTAGGTCTTACTTTTTTTAAGGGGAAGTTTATGACAATACTTAAAATGTATACTGACGGTGCCTGTTCAGGTAACCAGAACGATACAAATGCCGGAGGCTGGGGTGCAATCCTGGAATTCGGTCAGCACAAAAAAGAAATCTTTGGAGGTGCCGCTGATACCACTAACAATCAGATGGAACTTACAGCTGTAATTGCTGCATTCAGGGCACTTACACTTGACAATCAGACTGTAGAAGTTTACACCGACAGTTCTTATGTTGCTAACTGCTTCATTCAGAAGTGGTATGTTGGCTGGGAGAAAAACAACTGGCACAATTCTCAGAAGAAACCTGTAGAAAACAAAGAACTCTGGATGGAACTTCTCGCTCTTACAAGAAAGCACCATGTCACTTTTTACAGAGTAAAAGGTCATGTTAACTTAAATAGTAAGCAGACTGACTTAAACAAGCTTTATGAAAAATTCAAAAGCAATAACGGATCCCGTTTTACTTTTGAAGATTTTAAATATATAACTGCAATGAATAATCGTGCAGATGAATTGGCAAACATGGGAGTTTCCCGTGTGAAAGGAGAAATGTAAAAATGAAAAGAAGAGTGGGTACTATTTCAAGAGGACTAAGAGCACCTATTATAAAGGAAGGCGATGATCTTCAGCAGATTCTTATCGATACAGTTATCGATGCAGCTAATGCTGGTGAATTTGAAATTCATGACAGAGACATTTTAGCAGTAACAGAATCAATCCTTGCAAGATCACAGGCTAACTATGCATCAACAGATAATATTGCTGCTGATGTAAAAGCAAAATTAGGCGGCGGTACAATCGGGGTTATTTTCCCTATCTTAAGCAGAAACAGATTTGCTATCTGTCTTCGCGGTATTGCAAGAGCTGTAGACAAAGTTGTTCTTATGCTTAGCTATCCTTCAGACGAAGTTGGTAACCATCTTGTAGATATTGATCTTCTTGATGAAAAAGGAATCAACCCTTACGTTGATGTTCTTAACCAGGAACAGTTTGAAGAATTATTTGGAAAATCAAAACACACATTTACTGGTGTTGACTATGTAAATTACTACAAGAGCATTATTGAAGAAGAAGGTGCAGAAGCAGAAGTAATCTTCTCAAACAATGCTAAATCAATTCTTGATTACACAAAGAATGTTCTTACATGTGATATTCACACAAGAGAAAGATCAAAGAGATTACTAAAGAAATATGGTGCAGAAGTTGTATGTGGATTAGATGATATTATGACATCAAGCATTGATGGAAGCGGATTTAATCCTGCATTCGGTCTTCTTGGTTCAAACAAATCAACAGAAGACATGATCAAACTTTTCCCTATTAACTGTCAGGAATTCGTTGACGGAGTTCAGAAGAAGTTAAAGGTTCTTACAGGAAAGAACGTTGAAGTTATGATTTACGGAGACGGTGCTTTCAAAGATCCAGTAGGAAAGATCTGGGAACTTGCTGACCCAATCGTATCACCAGGATATACAAAAGGCCTTGAAGGAACACCTAACGAAGTTAAGCTGAAATACTTAGCTGATAACGAATTCGCAGATCTTAAGGGTGAAGAGCTTCAGGAAGCTGTTAGCGAATACATCAGAAACAAAGATGAAGATCTTGGAGATTCCATGGCTGCACAGGGAACAACACCAAGAAGACTTACAGACCTTATTGGTTCACTTTGTGACTTAACATCTGGTTCAGGAGATAAAGGAACACCATTTATCTACATCCAGGGTTACTTCGATAACTATACAAAATAGGATTAACAACCAGGAGGATTTACATTTAAACATGTAAGTCCTCTTTTTGTATGATTTCGAAAGATTTCCACTTAAAAAAGCTGACCTTCCGGCCAGCTCTCTTCTATAAAATATTAATATGTTTCTTTACATTTGGCAGTATTTCAGTTGCAGATGCATCACTAATATGCTGTTCCATTTTCTTCGGTGAATCCACGTACTTTACAAGATTTCCAGATCCTCCCACGCAGCCACCTGTACATGCCATACCCTCAATAAAGTTATATGGTCTGTTTTCTTTCTGACACATAAGCAGTGCTTTTCTGCAGCTTTCTATGCCGTCACAGGAAACAGGTTTGAATTCAAACTCTGTATTTTTCATTTCCTTTAATGCCTGTTCCACTGCCTTTGTAAGACCACCAGCTCTTGCAAAAATTCTTCCATAGTATGACGCCTGATTCCATTCTGTTTCTGTAAGGTCTTTTAGCACAATATCCCTGCTGTCAAAAAGTGCCTGAAGCTCTTCAAATGTTATGGCATAGTCTATATATTTATTGACCTCAGGAATTCTTGCCTCAGCCTTCTTTGCAATACATGGTCCTATAAAGACTGTCTTTGCCTCAGGATATTCTTCTTTTACAAGTCTTCCAAGTTCAGCCATTGGAGAAAGATTATGAGAAATATGCTCTGTCATCTTAGGAAAACCTGTTTCTATATATTTTACAAATGCCGGGCAGCATGAAGAAGTAAGGAAGCCCTTTTCTATAAGTTCTTCTGTTTCTTTTGATGCTACAATATCAGCTCCCACTGCAACTTCAAGCACATGAAGGAATCCAAGTCTGTGAATACCGGTAATAACCTGTCCCAGGTTTGCATAAAGAAACTGACTTCCAATTGATGGTGCAACAAGCGCAAATACAGGATGTTCATTTGTTTCTTTGTATTCTTTAAGCAGCCTTATTACGTCAACTATATTTGATACATCAACTGTAGCTCCGAAAGGACACTGATATACACAGGCACCACAGCTTATGCACTTGTCATAGTCTATCATGGCCTCACCTGTTGGTGACATGGAAATAGCATTTACCTTACATGCATTTTCGCAGGGTCTCTGGAAATTATGAATTGCATTATATCTGCATGCTGTTGCACAGCGTCCACATTCCACACACTTATTCTTGTCAATATGAGCTCTCTGTTTTACATCAATCTGTATAGCATTCAGCTTACATGCATCAAGACAACTGTGAGCAAGACATCCTCTGCAGAGATCAGTTACCACATAACCTGCCTCCGGGCATTCGTCACAGGCAATATCAATAACATGTACAATATGATTGTTCTTCCTGCTTCCACCTATTGCATGTCTCATTCTTTCTGCAACAATAGCTCTGTCCTTATATATACAGCAGCTCTGTGGTGGCTGGTCCTTTGGAATTATTTTGTTTGCCACTTCATTAAACTCAGCAAAAACATCATTTCCTTCCCATACCTGTACTGCAACTTCTCTAAGTACATTATATTTGACTTCCTGAACCTTATTTTCAAAAATCTTTAAAGCCATTATTCTTTCCTCATCTTTCTTTTTTCATATATGTCGCATATTCCGTCTATATATCCCATGATCATCTGATAAAACAGAAGGATTAAAAAAATCATATGAATCCATGGATTTATGTATCGTATAATTGCAATTAGCATATGATTCCAGTGAAAAACTGCTACAACCGCTAATATTCCCCATAAAACTGAGTGATATGCCCTGTAAAAATATCTGTTTTCTCCAGAAACAAGGCAGAAAAATTCTCCAGAGAAAATTTCCAGAAATGTTCCTATGAGAACTCCCTCTATAAATATTACAGGAAAATTTTCACCAAAAAATGACTCCATAACAAGGAGGATTACCATTCCTGTTCCATATGAAACAGCATATGGTCCGTATCCTCTTCTAAGTATGACCCGGCCTTTTTTTGCAAATGCATTATATATGCATCCTGCAAAATGACCTGCTATGGAATAAATCGCAAAAATCATAAAAATCTCATAAAGTCTGTAATCCATTTTACTCCCCGTGTGAAATTACTCCGCTTCCGCTTATAGGAATTATTTCGCCTCCAAGAAGAGATTCTGACCCCTTCATGCACTTGAAATAGTCCTTTATTCTGGCCGCCACTTCTCTAAGTTCTCTCAAAGCCTGACCACTATATTCAGCCTGACAGGCTGCAGCTCCTGCAGCTTCAATTCCAAGCTTATCAGCAATATATACAGCCCTGTACAGATGATAATTCTGAGTAACTATTACTGCCCTTTCTACCTCAAAAATATTACTTGCTCTGTACATTGAATCATATGTGGAAAATCCTGCATGATCGCAGAATACATCATCCCTGTTTACATCCTGGTCTAACACGTAATTAAGCATTACATGAAGCTCGTTGTGTTCTTCAGTCCCATTATCACCAGTAAGAAGAATCTTAGGTGCTATGCCCTTCTTATACAGCTTTACTGCCGTATCAAGTCTGTCCTTAAGCATTGGAGTTGGCGTTTCATGGTCCATTATTCCTGCACCAAGCACAAGTATGCAGTCAGCCTTTAAATCCTTTAAAGACTTCTCTTCCTCATCAGTTAACTCTCCGTCTCCCTTATCTATATGTAAAATACTTTCCTTAGTACTATTAACAACATGATTGTTTATTGTCATTAATATTACCCCGGAAACTGCCCCTGCTAACAGACATATTAATACTATCCGTCCTAATAATTTTTTCATGTTTTCTTTAACCCCTATATTTTTTGCAAAAAAAATAAAAATATGTTACAATTCTACTGTTATAGACAGTATATCATAAAGGAAATATTTTTTGTTATGGAATTATTATGTTCACGTAAAAATCAACCGGAAAATACGGTTATAAAGATAAAAGACAAAGCAATAGGAGATGGATCAGTTACTGTTATTGCCGGTCCATGTACCATAGAATCAAGAGAACAGCTTATAACTACTGCAAAAGCATGCAGAGAATCTGGCGCGCATATTCTGAGAGGCGGCGCATATAAGCCAAGAACATCGCCATATACTTTTTGTGGTTTAAGAGAAAAAGGTCTTGAATACCTTCTTGAAGCAAAAGAAATCACAGGGCTTCCTGTAATTTCTGAGATTATGGATAAAGCAGATTTAAATTTATTTAAAGATGTAGATATTCTTCAGGTGGGAGCAAAAAACATGCAGAACTTCTCACTTTTAACTGCTCTTGGAGAACAGGAAAAGCCTGTACTCCTTAAACGCGGTGCAGGAAGCACCATAGAAGAGCTGCTTTATAGTGCCGAATACATTATGAAAGGCGGCAATAGCAGAGTAATCCTGTGTGAAAGAGGTATACGTACATTTGAACCTGCTACCAGATTTACTTTTGATCTTAATGCTGTTGCACTGTTAAAAGAGCTTACACATCTTCCTGTAATTGCTGATCCGAGCCATAGTACAGGAATTGCTTCTCTTGTTACACCTGTGTCACTTGGCGCAGTTGCAGCAGGTGCAGATGGAATTATGGTTGAAGTCCACAACTGTCCTTCTGAAGCTCTCTGCGATGGAAAACAGTCACTTGATTTAAATGGTTTCTCACATCTTATGACAGGAGTCGGTCATTATGAAAAAATTCGTAGTATCTACAGCCAGTCCCTATGAAATATTAATTGGCGAAGACATTCTTAAGGACGCAGGAATGTATATAAGCAAAGTATTTAAACCATGTAAACTCTGCATTATTTCTGACAGCACTGTAAACAGAATCTACTCAAAAATTCTCAGCGAATCACTTGAAAAGTTCGGGTATACAGTTTCAAAAATAGTTTTTCCAAATGGGGAACATTCAAAGAATATAGAAACCTACGCCAATATTATGGAGGCTCTTGCTGAAGAAGGTTTTACAAGAACTGACGGCATTATAGCTCTCGGCGGCGGAGTTGTTGGAGATATTTCCGGTTTTGCAGCATCAACATATATGCGTGGTATACGATTTGTACAGATCCCAACTACCTATCTTTCTGCAATTGATGCATCATTTGGAGGAAAAACAGCCATAAATCTTTTATCAGGTAAAAACCTTGCAGGCACATTCTGGCAGCCTTCACTTGTTATCTGCGACTACAAAACATTTGATACACTTCCAGAAGCAAGGCTTCAGGAAGGTGTTGCAGAAGCAGTAAAAAACGCTGTAGTTTCTGATGCATCCCTGTTAAAACAGATTTCAGAAAATAACTACGAATATGTAATTGATCGCTGCATTTCAATAAAAAAATCCATTGTTGAAGCAGACGAAAGAGATACTGGATTAAGACAGCTTCTTAACTTTGGTCACACCATAGGTCATGGCATCGAAAAACTCAGTGCTTTTTCTGTATCTCACGGTCTTGCAGTTGCAAAGGGAATGGTATTTGAAGCAAGAGCAGCCTATAGAACAGGCCTGACGCCTGTTGATATCAGTGGTGAGCTATCTGATTTTCTTAATAGTCTCGGCCTTGATACATCTGTACAGTACAGCGCACATGAACTTTATGCTTATGCTCTTACTGATAAGAAAATTATGGACGATAAAATCACCATGGTAATTCCAGAATCCATTGGAAAATGCACACTTCATAAACTTTCTTTATCTGAACTGAAAGACTTTATTAATGCAGGACTTGCATAATAATCATATATTATCGCAATTTAACGATTAAAAAATCCGGATAAGCATCAGCTCACCCGGATTTTTTTATTTATATAATTCTTCGTATTCTTCTTTCAGCATTGAAAAAACAAGAGAATCGCGGCATGTACCGTCAAACACCTTATAGGTCCTTCTTATTGTTCCTTCATACTTAAAGCCACACTTTTCAATAACTCTCTGAGACCTTTTGTTGATTTCTCCTGTACATATTCCTATCTGATCAAGTCCCAGCTCATCAAATGCAAACCTTATTACTGCTTTTGCAGCTTCAGTCATGTATCCATGTTTCCACTGATCTCTGGCTAAAGAGTACCCTATTTCTCTGCTATTTGATTCAGGTCTGTATTTATCATATTCAAGTGCAATAGTTCCAATTACTTTATCCTGACCTTTAAGACGTATTGCCCATGCTTCAACTGGCATAAACATTTCACGAATAATCATTTCTGACTCTTCTACACTTTTGTGTGGTGCCCATCCTGCAATAGGACCTACTTCAGGATTACTTGCATATTCAAATAAATCTGGTGCATCTTCTACACTGTATGCAGTTAATGTTAGTCTTTCTGTTTCTAAAGTTCTCATGACAGTCTCCCTTTATTCTGTAGTACTGATAATTTCTTTATTTGATTTATCTATCTGACTAACCTTCATTCTCTCTGCATCTTCCAGCTCTACTTTTTCAAGTAAGCCCAGCAGATTTGGTCCCAGATAAATGGTTTTCAGCGTTTCACCATCAAGTGTTACCTTGGAATACTCTGTAAAGTTTTCTCCCTTTATGTAGTACTTCTTACCTATTTTGACTACTTCGTCAATTTTTATCTTATGAATACCCATCTTCATTCCATTCTTTTCAAATGGGTTTGTTCCTCCGAAAATGTAGTTCTGTCCGTAAAGCATATCATAACCTAATAATTTCAGGTCAGAAAGGTAGTTCTTTGACTTATGATCTGTGTTCTGGTGATACTTGATTGTAGTTCCATTATGAATACCGATTCTGTCAAATACTTCTGCTGAAAGCTGATATGTTGTAAGGTTCATATCCTTTTTTTCCATAGGGAAATTGCTCCATATTACATACTGAGTCTGATACAGATTCTTTGCATCATAAGATTCTTCTTTTACATCCAGAGCCGGAATATGGTCTCCGTACATTACAAGTACCACATCTTCATCAAACTCATTTAGTGTATCTGTAAGTTCTTTTACGAACTTATCCATTTCGTACACCTGATTAACATAATATTCGTATTTCCATTTCAGCTCTTCTGATGGAGCTTCTGTTACCTCTATTGCAGGGTTGCTGATTAGCTGTTCAACTGGATATTTACCATGTCCCTGAACAGAAATTGTATAAATGTAGTCTCTTTCTTCTGTTGATTCCAGAGCTTCCATTATCTGTCCTGTAAGAATACTGTCTTTTGCCCAGTTCTTAGGTGTCTTTGGTACATCACTCATATATTCTACTGATGTGAATGTATCATAACCTATGTTATCAAATACCTGATTTCTGTTATAGAAAAGGGCTCTGTGATTGTGAATAGCATGAGTTCCATATCCCATATGTTTAAGGTCATATGCAACACTTTCTGCAGGTCTGTCCTTGAGTACTGCCTTAAATGGATATTCACCTGGTCCGAAGAACTTAACAGATAATCCTGTCATTACTTCGAACTCTGTATTAGCTGTACCTGCTCCACATGCAGGAACTGTAAGGCTTCCTGAAGAAAATTCATTCATAAATCTTCTGAAGTTTGGTATTGGATCTTCTGAAGTTTTAATGTTATTAAATAAAGCAGGATCAACAAATGATTCAAGCTGCAGGAAAAGAATATTTGGATATTCTTCATCCACATCTACTGTCTCAGGTTTCATTGTTCCATCTTCCCCATATAGTTCTTCTGGGAAAATAGCTTTTACAGCTTCTTCTGAATAGTCAAATGGTTTCTGAATACCTGTATTTAACCATGTGTTTACAAAGCAGTATGGTACGCCATAGTCGTCATAAGCATATGCAAGGTTTCCAAAGAATGTATTAAGTACATTCATTTTAATAAGTCCGAATGTAGCTCCAAATGTACATACAATTACAAGAAGAACAGCAACAAGATTTCTCTTGAATTTAACATGTTCTTTCTTTGGTCCTTTGATCCATACAAATACCAGTGCTGCTATAACAGCTGCAATACCAACACCTATAAGTACAATCTGTCCTATGGAAAAATAGTTTGTTATAATGGTTGCACCATCTGTAATTGAATCCAGGTCCTTTACAGTAAACGGAGTCATTCTCTGCATAAGAATAATTCCGTTTGTAATACCTATTGCAAGCCATACAATAGATACTATTGTTACAACAAACATTCTCCTTTTAAACAATGTGGCAATTACTAATGTCATAAATATCAAGAGGACATTATAGAAAAAGACAACAGGTTTTTCTAACATAAATGTAAAACCGCCAATTCCCTTTCTCGCAAGTTCCTCAATTATGAAGTTAAGTGCAAATGCCCATAAGAAACAGTATACAAAGCTGTTCTTCAGATACTTTTCTTTAAAGTCATTTAGTTTTTCCATTAATACTCTACTCTCCTATTTCCGTAAATCTGTTTGCAAGACGCGCAAACTCTTCTAAGGATAAGGTCTCTGCTCTTCTCTTTTCATCAATTTCGCAATCTGAAAGACACTGTTTTACTTCTTCTTTGTCAAACTTACCAATACCCATAAGTGAATTTGACAGTGTCTTTCTTCTCTGGCCAAATCCTGCTTTTATGCAGTTAAAAAACATTTTTTCGTCTTTAAGTACTACCGGCTTCTCTTCTCTGATATCAAGACGTAACACTGCTGAATCCACCTTTGGTGCCGGGAAAAATACTTCTTTAGGTACTGTTACAACACTGTTTATATTACAGTAATACTGCACTGCCACAGAAAGCGCACCGTAAGTCTTGTGACCAGGGTCAGATTTTATTCTGTCGGCAACTTCTTTCTGCATCATAATGGTAATGCTTTCTGCTTTTATGCCTCTTTCAAGAATAGACATAATAATTGGTGTTGTAATATAGTATGGCAGGTTACCTATGATTTTTGCCCTTTTGCAACCTGATTTTTCTATTAGTTCATTTATATCAGTCTTAAGTACATCCTGATTTATGACTTCAACATTGTCAAATTCCGAAAGTGTGTCATGAAGTATGGGAATAAGATTTCTGTCGATTTCTATGGCAATAACTTTCTTTGCAAGCTGTGCTGCTTCTGCAGTAAGAACACCTATTCCAGGTCCGATTTCAATTACAAGATCATCTTCTCCTATGTCTGCTGCATCAATAATTTTATCAATAATATTCTTGTCTGTGAGGAAGTTCTGACCCAGACTTTTTGAAAGCTGAAAGCCATACTTCGCTTTGATTTCTCTGATTGTTGATGGTGTATATAGTTTCATCAGATTTTTTCTACTCCCTTATTAAATTCTTCTCGCGTTATACCAAACATATTTAGTTTCTTTAAAAATGTCTTTGTGTTTCCATATCCAATAGATAACAATGCTCCAAGCTTTTCTCTTCTTTCTTTTGAATCAGATGCGCCTGTCAGCCTGTAACTTATCATATCGTCCATTGTAAATTCCTGATATTCCCTGCATGATGTGCAGTGACAGTTCATAAGAGCTTCCAGTATATCCTCTGGCTTTGCATTTTCAACACCTATATCGCCCTTCTTAAGTGCTTTGTCCTTAGGCAGAAAAGCCTGCTTTGCATCAGGATACCTTTCTGTTACTTTTCTTCTTATTTTGTCTCCTGCAAAATCAGGATCAGTAAAAACAATAATACCGCATTCCCTGTAAGCCTTGTCAATAACAGGCCATATGGAATCTGGCATACCAAATCCGTGTGTTTCAATTGTCTTTGCTGTAACAGCATTGTTAATAGCCGCTGTATCGTCTTTCCCTTCAACTACAATTGCTTCCTTAATTATCTTTTTCATTCTCTTTCTCTTTTTCTGTTTTCTCTTCCTGTAAAATGTATATTATTTCTCCTGGCTTTATCATTCTAAGCTGAATTCTTGCCTGTTCCTCTATATAGTCCTTGTCATTTACATTTTTCAGTTCTTCTGTAAGCTGGTCTTTTTCTGACAGAAGTTCCTGATTCTCAGTTTCAAGTTTGCTGTTCTCATACCTTAAAACAAAAATATTCTTTATGGCAATAATAAACACAACAACAATAAAGCCAGCTATAATAAGTTTAAACAGTCTGCCTTTTCCTTTTCTGTGCCTCTTATTTCCTTTTTGTTTCTTTGATGTTCTCTTTCTCTCTGCCACTTGATTTCTCTTTCTTTTTTTGTAAAATTACATCTAAATATTATATCATAAGTACTTTAGTATAACAATAAAATAGGCATATGTTCACATATTCCTCAGAAACTTCACATAGAAAAAGAAGCCCTGCCGCCATATTATGACAGCTGAGCTTCATTAATGTTTAAATATAATCCATAGGGTCTATGGCCGTACCATTTACTCTTATTTCAAAATGCAGATGTGGTCCTGTACTGTTACCTGTATTACCAAGAGCACCGATTACTTCACCCTGATATACCTGATCACCTACTGATACATAAGTATCACTCAGATGTCCGTATCTTGTAGTTGTTCCACCACCGTGCTGAATATCAATACACAGTCCGTATCCTCCGAACCATCCTGATCTTACTACTGTTCCACCATCAGAAGCATAGATTGCAGATCCCTCTGAACCTCCAAGGTCAACACCTGAGTGAAGACGTCCCCATCTCCATCCAAACGGAGATGTAATTATTGTGGAAGGAGCCGGATGAATAAATGATCCTGTAGGTGCTGTTGATGGTACTGGTTTTGTTCCCTTAAGAATAATCTGATCAACTGGTTCCTGTATTATTTCCTGCTCCAGATCTTTTCTGTCAGTAACTACGCCGTTTTCTTTTGTAAGTATGGCTGTTACAAGAGCCTTACCATCTGAACCTTCCTGAATTACTCTTGACTCGCCTTCGTAAAGTGAATCTGATTCTTCCTCTACTACTTTGCGTTTTACAGTATCCTTAAACTTTGTTTTTTCTACTGTAAGAACTGTAAGAGCTGCCACTTTGCGGTTCATCTTAAGTTCATCACCTGGATACAGTTCATCTTCTTTTAGTCCAGGGTTCAGACTCTTAAGTTCATCCATTGAAATTCCAAGTTTTTCTGTGATTTCCGAATATGTATCTCCTGCTTCTACAACATAGATTTTCTCTGCTGTTCCGCCATCCATTATCTTCTTAACAGCCTTCTCTCTGCTTGAAATCTGAGCAAGTTTAACATCTACTTCGTTTATTTTCACATCTTCTTTAAATGTAATTTCGCTGTATTCGTTTTTTCTATTCCTGTCCACATACTGATTCTGTATGCTTTCAAGAACTTCTTTTGCATCTTTTAGTGATTCGCATACAGCAAATCTCTTTCCATCAATTGCAATTTCAAATCCCTTTGTCTGCATATCAGACATGTATGTAAATCTCTTTAGTACATCATTAACATCATCTACATCCTTATCAAGGATATATGTTCTCTTAAATTTAATATCTTTTTCTTTATCAATTTCAATACTTGTTCCATATTCACGGCTAAGTTCATCACTAACAAGTGACAGAACTTTAAGAACCTCTTCCTGATCTCTTATGTAACCAAGATGTCTGCCGTTATATGTATAGGAATAACCTGTTGCATAGCTGAATAAGGCCACAACTCCTAATGCAATTAAAAGAATTCCTGCAAAATGCGATAAAACCTTCTTTTTCAGTACATGGAAATTGTTCTTTGATACATATGTTTTCTTTGTAATCTTGTATTTCAGCTTAAGAACTGCTCTGTCTGTTTTCAGAGAAAAAATATCATATTTCTGAACAATCTTTGCTGCATGGTCTTCTGTCTTTAAAAAGAATAGCGACATTGCTGCAAGAAATGCTGCATACCTTACTTTGAGATATGCGTCCACTTTTATGGCAAGAGCATCATATTTATATATAACAGCTGCACCCAGATTCTCAAGTTTTGAAAGTCCCTTATTTAGTTTTTCTTTTCCTGTTGCTTTATCCATACTTCCGCCTCTTCTGTACGCTGTGCTATGCAGGAGCATCTCTCTCCTAAATCTGTAATACCTGTATCATTACATTTTTCACAGCCGTACCTGATATCGGTGTAATCCATTTCGTAGTTGTTTTCAGTAAGTAAAAACGCTCTTTCACCTGACAGTCTGTCCATTTCCTTTTTAATCTTCTTGCTCTCTTCTTCTGAGGCACCCATTAATAGAGATTTGGATAACTGCGCACCGATCTGTCTTATTTCCTCATCAATTTCTTTGATTCTTGGTAACTTGCTATACACTTCTTCTGTATGTTCTTCTGCCTCTCTTTCTGCCTTATCACGAAGATAATCATAATACTGATTCAGAATACCTGTAGTTACCACAATCTGTTTATTTACATCTACGCCCTTTTCATCTGCTTCATCTTTCCAGTTTTCAAGGACTTTATTTACATAGTTAAAGTTAGGATTTGGAGTTCCTGCAGTTTTTGCACAGGCTTCAAGAACTCTGTCCATTGTATACCCCATTGTGTCGAACCATTCATTCATCATGGCCTTTTCTGCTTCTGTAGGATTACGCATAAATCCTAATGCCTTTAGTACTCTCTTGTATTTATAGTACTTCTGGTCCAGTTCCTGAAGAGCTTCCTGAACCTGATCAACAGTTTCATAACCCTCTTCTGACCATCCTTTAATTACTTTTTCTATATATTTTATGCTGTTCTTGCCTTTTTCCGTACAGTACTTTACACCGAAACTGATTATTTCCGGCGCAATACAGAAATCACTCATCCATGTAATAATCTCTGTAATCTCGCCTGAACTCATTGCTCTTCCAAGTGTCTTTTCGATTTCGGCCATTGTACTCTTTATTGCTTCATTGCCAAAAACAACATCATAATCTTTTTTCTCTTTTTCTCCCTTTGCTACGGTCTGGCTCTTTCCGTAAAACATTTCCTTAAGATTAATAAATTCTACAGTAAAGTCTATCTGTCCTTCACTGTCAAGGTAATGCTTGCGTATAGTTCCCATTTTTTCCCAGTATTCCCATGCTTCAAGTATTCTCTTCTCGCTTAAACCAAGCTGTTTTGCCATAGCTTCGTTTGTCATATTAAGACCATGCTCAGCATACATCTCAGCATAAAGGAAGACTTTTACAAAATCCCCTGGTGCCGCAGGCATATATTCATTTAAAAAAATATTTTCTATTCTGGAATCCAGAAGATAAAAGTCTTTAATTTTTTCTTTTATAAAATTCATATTGCACCCTTTATATAAATCTGTTTATGCAATCCAGCAGTTCGTCCAGATCTATATCATGAGCATTTGCTGCTTCTTCCACAGTACCCTGAACCATTCCCGGACATCCCATACACAGAAGGCCATATCTTTCGAAAATCTTTTCTATGTCCTCATTTTTATTTATAATTTCTGTAAGTCTTGTTTCTTTAAAAACCATATCTTAAATGCCTCCAGATAAACCATCCTACGCCATATCGCTGAACTTGGTATATCTTTCTACCCATGTCAGTTCTACTTTTTCTGTAGGACCACTTCTGTGCTTCGCTATATTTACTTCACAAATTCCCTGTTTATCGGAATTTTCTTTGTCATAATAACTGTCTCTGTACAGGAACATTACAATATCGGCATCCTGCTCAATAGATCCTGATTCTCTTAAGTCAGAAAGAATAGGTCTGTGATCCTGACGCTGTTCAGGTGCTCGTGATAACTGTGATAAAACGATTACCGGACAGTCTATTTCTCTTGCCAGTAACTTAAGATATCTAGAAAGTACACTGATTTCCTGCTGTCTGCTATCTGACTTTCCTTCGGAATTCATAAGCTGCAGATAGTCTATTACAATAAGGTCAAGACCTTTTTCTGCTTTAAGTCTTCTGCATTTATTTTTCATTTCAAGAATGCTTATACCTGGCGTATCATCAATATGAAGATTTGACTTTGACATACTGTCTAATGCCATATTGATTCTGTCCCAGTCATTTCTATTAATGTTTCCTGTTTTAAGCTTCTGCATTTCAACTCTTGATTCCATAGACAGAAGTCTCTGTCCAAGCTGTTCCTTTGACATTTCAAGTGAAAAGATTAAAACTGTTGCCCCTGACTTAATTGCAGCATTCTGAGCTATATTAAGCGCAAAGGCTGTTTTTCCCATGGCAGGTCTTGCAGCTATAATAATCAGGTCTGACTTATGAAGACCTGACATTACTTCATCAAGTCTTTTAAATCCTGTAGAAAGACCTACAACCTGACCCTGAGTTGCAATTGCCCTGTCAATCATGGCAACATTCTCAAGAAGTACTTCTTTGATTGGTGAATAATCACTTTTCTGTCTCTTCTGTGCAATTTCGAAGATTTCTTTTTCTGCAAAGTCCAGAATTTCTGAAGGTTCAAGTTCTTCCTGAAATCCCTTTTCTCTGATTTCTTCTGCAGTACTTATAAGTTTTCTCATAGAAGCTTTTTCTGCAACAATCTTTGCATACTCTGCTGCATTAGCTGTTGATGGCACTTCAGTTGAAAGAGATGCAAGATATGCCCTTCCACCTACTTTTTCAAGAACCTTTCTTTTGTGAAGTTCATCCCCTACTGTTACAAGGTCTACAGATTTGCTGTCTCTGAAAAGATCTACCATTACACTGAAAATTTCTTTGTGACCTGCCTCATAAAAATCATCAGCTCTGACAATATCTATGGAGTCCGCAAGAGCATATTTACTTAATAGTGATGCACCTAGTACGGATTTTTCTGCTTCCGTATTATGTGGTGGAATCTTTTCTACCATTACAACACCTCTTACTAATCTGTTACTTCTACTGTTAATACTCCTGTTACTTCAGGGTAAAGTTTAATTTCAATATCAAAATGTCCCATGCTCTTAATTGGATTTGCAAGCTGGATTTTCTTTTTATCAAGTTTAATGCTTAACTGTTCTGATGCAGCTTCAGCAATATCTTTTGATGTGATTGAACCAAAAAGCTTACCGCCTTCACCTGCTTTTGTCTTGATTACAACTTTCTTTTCTTTTAACTCCTCAGCAAGTTTTTCTGCTGCTGCTTTTTCGTCAGCTTTTTTCTGTGCCTGAATTGCCTTCTGCTTTTCCAGGTTTCTGATGTTACCATCTGTAGCTTCTGTAGCCCATCCTTTTGGTAAAAGCATATTTCTTGCATATCCATCACTTACTTTAACTACGTCTCCTGCTTTTCCGGAGCCTTTTACATCTCTATTTAAAATTACAATCATGTCTTCCTCCTTAAATATTAACTAATTCCAGTACTTTTTCTATTACTTCTTCTGGTGAAATATCTACCTGAGCTCCTGCTGTAGTCAGATGACCTCCACCTCCGATTTTTTCCATTATTACCTGAACATTAAGTTCACCAAGGGATCTTGCACTGATTACAGTTTTACCCTTTATAGTTCTTCCTGCTACAAATGATGCCTTTATGCCCTTAATATTCAATAATTCGTCAGCAACCTGAGAATTTATAATCTGGGCATCTTCGTTCATTCCTTCGCAGATTGATGTTGCAATGCCGTTATCATAGAAATCAGCTGCTGCAATACATTTTGCTCTCACCTTGAAGCTTTCCATATCTGTCTGGAAATATTTTTTTACTTCTGTAGTATCTGCACCTGCTCTTCTTAGCCATGCTGCTGCTTCAAAAGTTCTTACTCCTGTCTTTACAGCAAAACGGTTAGTATCAATTGTCATACCTCCAAGTAATGCTTCAGCTTCTAACTTTATTAAAGTCTTCTTTGGAGCTGCATACTGAAGAATTTCACTTACAAGTTCTGCTGCCGAAGATGCATATGATTCTATATATGACAGTGTTGCATTTTCTATGGCATCTTCTGCCCTTCTGTGATGGTCTATTACAACTATTTTATCAGTCATACTGAGAAGTTCTCCGTCTTCCACATAACTTGGACGATGAGTATCTACTACAACCACAAGAGTATCCCTGTCAATTATGCTTTCTGCTTTCTTGTCTGATATAAAACTGTAGGTTCCTGATTCTTTTGCCTTCTTGTATATTTCTTCAAGAGAAGTGCTTATTTCACTTATTACAATATGCGCATCTCTGTTACACATAATACACATTCTGTATATTCCAAGTGCTGCACCAAAACAGTCCATGTCAGGATGCTTATGTCCCATAATAAGGACTTTCTTGGAATGTTCTATAAGCTGTTTCAGGGCATGAGCAACAACTCTTGACTTACCTTTATTGCTTTTTTCTACAGTCTGCATTTTGCCGCCATAGTATTCTGTCTTTGTATCTTTCTTTACTACAGCCTGGTCTCCCCCTCTTCCAAGTGCAAGGTCAAGGGCTGATGTTGCAAACTCTTCTGTTTCCACAATATTTTTTCCGCCGATTCCGACTCCTATACTGATACTCATTGGGAAATCTGTTTCGGTTTCTATATCATGAACTTCATCTAAAATAGCGAACTTGCTTTCCAGCATACTCTCTGCATATGAGTTCTGAAAATACATAATGTACTGTTCCTGATTAAGCCTGCTTATGGATCCTACATATTTGTTGGCCCACTTTCTTATGGCCTTATCAGCTTCTGTTGCAACAGACATTCTTGATTCTTCTGGTGTACTTGCTACAAGCTCATCGTAATTATCAATATTAATTCTTGCAACGCATATTTTTTCGTCATCATATTTCTCTTTTAGACTTTCGAATCCTGTTACATCATAAAAGAATACCAGTACGCTGTCCTCTTTCTGCTCAGCAATAATTCTGAACTTCCTCTGATTTCTTTCCAGAATATGTTCTTCATCGCTATGATCAAGCAGGTCTGCTGTTTTTACTCCTGTAAGAGCAAACAGATCAGCATTTTCTATTCCCTCGTAAAGAAATACTTCTCCTATGTGCTGATTGGCTTTTATTACTTTACCATTTTCGTTCACAAGACATGCAGGGAAAGGAATAAATGGTAAATAGGTATTATCATTTGTATTACTATTCATTTTCTGAATCCTCATTTTCCTCAATACAACCGCATATATAATATCACAACTCAGCCTTTTCCTTGTGATGATTTCGTGATATTATTCTGCAATACTATCCTAATATTATACCACATTTTGATTGTTGTTCCAATGTTTTTTGCTTTTGAAGCCTTTCTTAAGCCTTTAGAAAACCATTTAAAAAGCACCCTAAATCAGGGTGCCTGTATACATATAATATTTGCTGTAATGTTTAAGTGTCTTGCATTTCTCATACTATGTTTCACATGAAACATTCTCTATAGCTCTACTGTTTTCAATAGTTCTATAAGTCTGTTAAGCTCATCTCTGCTGTAATATTCCAGTTCAATTGTACCCTTCTTACCTTTCTGGTTTATCTGTACTTTTGTACCAAAAATATCCTTGAGTTCGCCTTCAACATGAAGTGTTTCCACACTCTTTGTTTTCTTTACAGGTTTCTTCTTTGGCTTACCAAGCCTGGCTACAATTTCTTCTGTAGTTCTTACAGAAAGATCTTCCTTAATAATTCTATTTGCAATTTCTTTCTGTACTGCAGCATCACCTATAGATATAAGTGCTCTGGCGTGACCTGCACTTATTTTTCCATCTGTTACATACTGCTTTATTTCTTCAGGCAGTTTCAGAAGCCTTAGTGCATTTGTAATATATGGTCTTGATTTACTTACGCTCTTTGAAACTTCTTCCTGTGTAAGACCATATATTTTTATCATCTGATTAAGCCCTTCTGCCTCTTCTATAGGAGAAAGATCTTCTCTCTGCATATTTTCGATAATTGCAATAAGCATGTTTTCTTCGTCAGAAAAAGATCTTACAATACATGGAACTTCTTTAAGGCCTGCTTTTCTTGCTGCTCTCCATCTTCTTTCACCTGCTACAATTTCAAATCCACTTTCGTGTTTTCTTACAACAAGTGGCTGAATAATTCCATGTTCAAGTATAGATGAAGAAAGTTCCTGTATCTTCTCTTCATTAAAGTTTTTTCTTGGCTGATTTTCGTTTGGCTTAATATCGTGAATATTAATATATACCACACTGTTTTCTGATACTGTCTGTTCAGCTTCTTCTACTTTCTCAGGTTCTTTAACAATTGGTGCCTGATCAGCGAATAAGGCATCAAGTCCCCTTCCCAGTCCCCTGTTCTTTGGTTTTGCTGCCATTATCTATTTGCCTCCCATTCTAAGAATTCATCTGCAAAGTCTCTGTACGCTTCTGCTCCCTTTGATTTAGGATCATACTCTGTAATTGCCATACCAAAACTTGGTGCTTCTGCCAGTCTGATATTTCTTGGAATTACTGTAGAATAAACTTTGCTTCCAAAATATTTTTTAACTTCCTGTACAACCTGTACTGAAAGGTTTGTTCTGCCATCAAACATGCTCAGAATTACACCTTCAATTTCCAGGTCTTTATTAAGATTTCTTTTTACCAGATCTATTGTACTTACAAGCTGACTAACTCCTTCAAGAGCATAGAATTCGCACTGAATAGGAATAAGCACACTTTCTACTGCTGTAAGTGAGTTTATTGTAAGAAGACCAAGTGATGGCGGACAGTCAATAAAAATATAGTCGTACTGATCTTTTACTTTCTGAATAGCCTTTCTAAGTCTTGCTTCTCTTCCTTCAATTTCAACAAGTTCTATTTCTGCTCCGGCAAGGTCTACGCTTGCAGGTATAATATCAAGATTTTCTATTGCTGTATTTATGATTGCTTTTTTTGTATCGAAGTTATCTTCTATTAATAAGTCATAAACTGTGTAGTCAAGGTCTTTTTTTGAAATACCTATACCACTGGTTGTGTTCCCCTGTGGGTCAATATCAAGCATAAGAACCTTCTTGTTTTTCATAGCAAGGCTTGCTCCCAGGTTAATATTTGTAGTTGTTTTACCAACTCCACCCTTCTGATTGAAAATTGCTATAGCTTTACCCAATTTATTTCCTCCTTTTCACTTTACGCTCTTGACTATTATAACTTACTTTAATATTTTTTTCTATATATTTACTTAAAAAAAATAGAAATGTTTCACGTGAAACATTTCTATTTTTCTCATTTTATATTGTAATATTTTACATTATTTACCATAAATTATAGCGGTGATTTAGCTGGTGTGCCAGGTTTTCTGGGATATTTATCTGGTGTTTTCTTTACTTTCTCAATTACACATATATTATGTTCATATCCATCAAGACTGACACTTTCTATTCTGACAAGCTTTCCACCAAGCGTCTTTATAGCTTTTTCTGCTTTCTTTGCTTCTGCTTCCGCTTCCGGACCCTTAAATGCAAGAAGGTATCCACCTGGTCTTACAAATGGAAGACAATATTCACAAAGAACAGAAAGATTTGCAACTGCACGTGAAACGCATGCATCAAAAGTTTCGCGATACTGTTCTTTTCTTCCAAGCTCCTCTGCCCTTCCATGCACTGTTTCCACATTATATATTTCTGATTCTTCACAAAGAGAATCAATGACTTTTAATCTTTTATTCAGAGAATCTGCAAGGACAAAGTCCTTCTCTGGTGAAAGAATTGCAAGAGGAATTCCAGGAAAACCTCCACCTGTTCCAACATCAATTACTTCATCAGCATCCTGATATTCATCAAATGAGTAACACAGAATTGAATCAACAAAGTGCTTTATAATAAATTCATCATGCTCTGTAATTGCTGTAAGATTAATTTTATCATTCCATTCCAGGATTCCGTCCATATATGCTCTGAACTGATCAACAACATAGTCATGATATGGAATTTCTAATTTATCTAATGCTTCTTCTAATATTTTCATATCTGTTTCTTTCTTTTTATTTTTTCTAAATGAACAAGAAGTACGTTTATGTCAGCTGGAGAAACTCCTGATATTCTTGATGCCTGCCCTACGGACAATGGCTTTATCTGATTAAGTTTCTGCATGGCTTCAATTCTCAGCCCTTCTATTTCGCTATAATCCATATTCTCAGAAAGAGTTCTGTTTTCCAGTTTTTTAAACTTTGCAATCTGAGCCATCTGCTTTGAAATATATCCTTCATACTTAATCTGAACTTCCAGCTGTGAAATTACATGCTGTGAAAGCGCTGGTCTTTCAGTATCAATTTCTGCCATGTTCTCATAAGTAACTTCTGGTCTCTTCATAAGAGAAGCAAGATTAATTCTGTTCTGAAGTGGCGTGCTGCCAACTTTCTCAAGAAAATCATTGGCCTGTTTTGGACCCACTGTGGTATTCTCTAATCTTTCAGTTTCTTCCTTAACCTGTCTCTGTTTTTCTAAAAATCTCTCATATCTTTCTTCTGTAACAAGTCCAGCCTGGTATCCCTTCTCTGTTAAACGAAGATCTGCGTTGTCCTGTCTCAGAACCAGCCTGTATTCCGCTCTGCTGGTCATAATTCTGTAAGGTTCATTTGTACCTTTAGTCACTAAATCGTCGATTAGAACGCCAATATAAGCCTCACTTCTGTCAAGAATAAGCGGTTCTTTTCCATTTATTGCCAGCGATGCATTGATTCCTGCCATAAGGCCCTGAGCTGCAGCTTCTTCGTAACCAGAGCTCCCATTAAACTGTCCTGCACAGAAAAGATTTTTGAAATTTCTGTTTTCAAGACTAGGTTTTAAATCAAGAGGATCAATACAGTCATATTCAATAGCATATGCCGGTCTTGTAATAACTATATTCTCTAATCCTGGAATTGTATGATAGAATGCAAGCTGTACATCTTCTGGTAAGCTTGACGACATGCCCTGAATGTACATTTCTTCTGTATCAAGACCTTCTGGTTCAATAAATGTCTGATGTCTTTCTTTATCAGCAAAACGATTTACCTTATCTTCAATTGAAGGACAGTATCTTGGACCGATACCTTCAATCTGACCTCCGAACAAAGCAGAACGATGGAAGTTCTCTCTTATTATTCTGTGTGTTTCTGCATTTGTATATGTCAGCCAGCATGGCACCTGGTCAGTTTCAAGATGATCATTCATAAATGAGAAAGGTACAATCTTTTCATCTCCTGGCTGCTCAGTCATCTTTGAATAGTCAAATGATGAAGCAAGTGCTCGAGCAGGAGTACCTGTCTTAAATCTTCTTAATTTCATGCCGTGCTTTTTCAGGTTTTCTGAAAGCTCATTTGCAGGAGCAAGTCCGTTTGGACCACTTGCAAATGCACTATCCCCAATAAATATTTTACCTCTAAGGAATGTACCTGTTGATAAAATAACGGCTTTTGCCTTGTAATATGTATGTGTATTTGTAATAACACCACATACCTTTCCATCTTCTACAATAAGGTCAGTAACCTCACCCTGCTTAAGAGTAAGATTTTCCTGCTTTTCAATTGTCTTCTTCATTTCGGTATGATATCTGTGTTTATCTGCCTGAGCACGAAGAGAATGAACTGCAGGACCTTTTGCAGTGTTGAGCATTCTGCTCTGTATAAAAGTTTTGTCTATATTCTTACCCATTTCTCCGCCAAGAGCATCAATTTCTCTTACAAGGTGTCCTTTACCAGTTCCACCTATGGATGGATTACATGGGAGCATTGCAACTGCTTCAAGATTAATAGAAAAAAGAAGTGTCTTATTTCCCATTCTTGCAGCAGCAAGTGCAGCTTCACATCCTGCATGACCTGCACCTACAACAATAATATCATATTCACCCATTAAAATATGTTCCATATTTTCCTACTTTCCTAAACAGAATCTTGCAAAGACTTCATTGATAATATCTTCCTGAACTGTTTCACCAATAATTTCTCCTAAAGATTCGTATGCGCTGTTAACATCAATTTCAATAAACTCCAGTGCTTCCTTAAGCTGAGTCATATTAATAGCATCACTTAAAGATTTCTCTGACTGTATCAGAATATTTTTATGTCTTGCATTAGTAACCATAAGACTATCGTTCTGTCTGACCTGTCCTCCATAAACCATGGATTCTATTTCATCTTCCACAAGATCAATTCCCTGCTGAGACTGCATTGAAGTTTCTATGATTTTAACTTCAGGAAGCATATTCTTAATATCCTTCCTTGTAATTACACTATCCAGATCCATTTTGTTAAGAACTACAATAGTCTTACTTTCATCAATGTAATCAATAATTTCTGTATCTTCATCACTCAGCTCTCTGCTTCCATCTAATATAAATATTACAAGATCTGCTTCATTAAATGACTGCTTTGATTTTTCAATACCGATTTTTTCGATTACATCGCTTGTTTCTCTTATTCCTGCAGTATCAGTAAGAATAACAGGAATTCCTTTTATACTTAAATGTTCCTCAATAGTATCACGCGTAGTTCCCGGAATTTCAGTAACAATGGCTCTTGCCTCATTTAATAGGCTGTTCATAAGCGAACTTTTACCTACGTTTGGTTTACCTATAATCGCTACCTTTAAGCCTTCCTGTATTATTCTTCCCGTCTGTGAGCTTGCAATAAGTTTTGAAATGCTTTCTTTAATTTCTTTTAAGCTGTTTTCAAGATTCTCATATGTAAGCTGCTCAATATCCTCATCCGGATAATCTATATTAACTGTTATGTTTACAAGAACATCAACAAGTTTTTTACGTATTTCTCTTATACCTTTTGAAAATCTGCCTTCTAACTGATTCATGGCAACATCAAAAGTTTTGTCTGTCTTTGCTCTTATCAGATCAATAACTGCTTCAGCCTGTGAAAGGTCAAGTCTTCCATTTAAGAATGCACGCTTTGTAAATTCTCCTGGTTCAGCAGTTCTTGCACCATTTGCAAGCACAAGTTCCAGCGTTTTTCTAAGAGGAACCATACCACCGTGACAGTTAATTTCAACCACATCTTCTACAGTATATGTCTTTGGCCCCTTCATATAAACACAAAGAACCTCATCTACAATCTTACCTGATGAGGGATCAACAATATTACCATATACCATTTTTCTGCTTTCCGGATTATCAAGATAGTTCTTATTTACCGGAACAAATATTTTTTTCAGAATATCAAGAGACTCTTCTCCGCTGATTCTGATTATTCCTATACCACCTTCACCCGGAGGCGTTGCAATTGCAGCTATTGTTTCTTCCATTTTTTCTCCCCGAATTATCTAAATAAAACAATAAAGCCCGCTGAAAATGCGGGCTAATTATTATTTAAGTTCAATTATAACCCTTCTATATGGTTCTTGTCCTTCACTTCTCGTTTTTACACGAGGGTGATTCTGAAGAGTTGCATGAATCACTTTACGTTCGTAAGGATTCATTGGTTCAAGTTTTACACTTCTTTTTGTTTTGACTACTTTACCAGCAAGTCTGTTTGCAAGGTTTTCTAAAGTAACCTCTCTTTTGGATCTGTAGTTTTCTGCATCTACAACTACTCTTACATAGTCGTTATGATCTTTATTAACTACTAAACTTGTAAGATACTGAATAGCATCAAGTGTCTGACCTCTTTTACCGATAATTGTACCGGAATCTTTTCCGTGAATATCAACAAATACATTTGTATCGTTTGCTTTTGCGGAAATATCAATGTCAAGACCCATCTGTTCTGTAACTTCTTTAAGGAAAGATAACGCAATGTGATCTTCTGTTGTTTCCATATCATCAGAGATAACTTCAGAGTCTGTTTCTGCAACTGTTTCAGCTTTTGTTTCTTTTTCTGGTTCTGCTTTAACAGGTTCAGTCTTTTTTGTAACCTCTTCCTTTACAGGTTCAGCTACAGGCTTTTCTTCCACAACTGGAGCCGCCTTCTTTTCAACTCTTACCTTAGCTAATTTGGAACCGATACCAAAGAAACCTCTTGAAGATTCTTCAAGAACTGTAACATCAACTTCATCTATAGTCAATTTGAGGTCAGCAAGTGCAAGATCAACTGCGGTCTTGACATCCTTACCCCATTTCTCAGAAACTTCTTTATTCATCTTTTCCTCCAACATTCCTACTTTTTCTTTTTAGCAGGTTTGTTTTTCTCTTTCATAGCTTTTCTAATTTGATTGAAACGCAAATTGAAGAAAATCTGAATGAACTGGCTCATTGCCCAGTATACAGCTAATCCTGCCGGATATGATCTTGCAAGCCATACAATCATAATTGGGAAAAAGTATGACATCATTTTTGACATGATGTTACTCTGTCCGCCTGGACCAGCCATCTGCTGCTGGTTTAACCAGAATGAAAAGAATGTTGCAACACCTGATACTAAAGGCAGAATCCATAAGTCAGGCTGACTCAGGTCTTTAATCCATAAGAAACTTTCGTGTACAGCAAAGTACATATACTCGTCATTGATATACTGCATAGGATTTCTAAGTAATGTAAAAAGTCCCATGATTATGATCATCTGAACTACCATTGGAAGACAACCACCAGCAGGGTTGAAGCCTTCTTCCTGATAAAGTTCAGCCAGTTTCTGGTTCAGTGTTTCTTTATCATTTGCATATTTTCTTTGAAGTGCCTGCGTCTTTGTCTGTATATCCACCATACCCGATGTAGATAAAATCTGTTTTTTATATACAGGATATAAGGCAAGTTTAACAATAAGTGTTACTATAATTAAAGTAATACCGTAGTTGCCTATAATGTTATACAGGAAAGTAAGCAGTAAAGCCAAAGGTTTTGTTATTAAAGCCATTTTTTACCTCCGTCATTTTAAAGGGTCATACCCTCCGGGATTTCCCGGATGACACTTCAAAATTCGCTTAATTCCTAAATAGCTACCCTTAAATACACCATACTTTTCCAGAGCCTGGATAAAATAGGTGGAACAGGTAGGATAGAACCTGCAGCATCCTGGAAATAATGGTGAAATAAATTTCTGATATACTTTTATAAGAAAAATCATAATAGATTTTACAAATTTACTAATATATCTCATTATTTTTTCAGGACCCCGGTTCTCTTCATGCAGGAGTTAAATGATTTCATTACTTCTGCACATTTTGCGTCAACAATAGTGTTTCTGGCAATAACAATATAATCATAGCCATCAGGAATCTGAAGATCTGTTAATCTGTAACTTTCCTTCATCAGTCTGATTGCTCTGTTTCGCTTAACACTATTTCCGACTTTTTTGCTGGCCACAAAAGCCATTCTCTTGTAGGGACGGTTATTTTTCCTATAAAATATAACCACATATCTGTCCCCAACTGATTTTCCTTTGTTATAAACAATAGAAAAATCTCTTTTGCCTCTTAATATATTTTGTTTCAACATATTAAATCAACAAATTAAGCAGATAATCTTTTTCTGCCTTTAGTTCTTCTTCTCTTAAGAACGTTTCTACCATTCTTAGTGCTCATTCTTTTTCTGAAACCGTGTTCTTTAAGTCTCTGTCTTTTCTTTGGCTGATAAGTCTGTTTCATGTTTTTACCTCCTTCAATTGTAAAATTTTAGCGTAATCTGAATTTCAATATACGCAAACATATGAAGTTATTATACTGTCTGATATTTGAAATGTCAACATTTTTGTTAATTTTATTATTTTTTTGAGATGTTGAAATTATGCACAATTTTATTCATAGTATATGGATAACTTCTGTACCCTTTTATTTTACTATCCATAAAAATAACACTTGAATGTGGATAACTTATTAAGTACAATAGATTTAATAACATGTATGAAGGTGTAATTAATGAAAAATGTACAGGAAATCTGGACTGAAGTCCTTAAAATTATTAAAGAAAACACAACAGAAATAAGCTATAATACATGGTTCAAACCTATCAAAATGAAATCCATTGAAGAAAATCTGCATATAGCTTATCTGGCTAATGAGGAAGAATTTGCAATTGGAATTTTAAAATCCCGTTACCTTCCACTAATAGAATCATCTTTTAAGACTGTTACAGGTGAAGATTACCGCGTTGTAATAAAACACGTTGACGAATACAACCAGGAACCGGAACAGTCCCCTATTATAGTTCCATCAAAGACTATAGATACTCGATTCAAAAAACAGAAAATTTTTAACCCAAGATATAATTTTGATAATTTTGTAGTTGGTAACAGCAACAAATATGCACAGGCTGCTGCTCTTGCAGTAGCTGAAAGTCCTTCAGAAGCATACAATCCACTATTTATTTACGGAGGCTCCGGACTAGGAAAAACACATCTGATGCATGCAATCGGAATTTACCTTTTAACACATAACGAAAATCTTAATGTTCTTTATGTATCATCAGAAATGTTTACAAATGAATTTATCAAAGCTCTTGGAGAAAATAAAACAAGAGAATTTAAAAACAAATACAGAAAAGTTGACGTTCTTTTAATTGACGATATTCAGTTCTTAGAGGGAAAAGATACAATGCAGGAAGAATTCTTCCATACATTTAATACTCTTTATGACCTTAATAAGCAGATTGTAATTTCAAGTGACCGTGCTCCTAACAAGCTGGTTAAACTTGAAGAAAGACTGAGATCACGTTTTATGTGGAACATTATTGCTGATCTGCAGCCTGCTGATTACGAAACAAGAGTTGCAATTTTAATGAAAAAAGCAGAAAACGCCGACATTGAAATAACAGATGATATTTATGAAGTTATATGCCTTATTGCAGAAAAAATCAAGGATAATATAAGAGAACTTGAAGGTGCATTTAACAGAATCGTTACATTTTCAAAGCTTATGAATGAAAAAATCGAAAAAAGCTTTGCAAAACGTATTTTAAAAGACATTATTCAGAACGGAGGTACGTCTGCTACACCAGAAAAAATAAAAACAGTTGTAAGCAGATACTTTAATATTAAGGTTTCTGATATGGAAAGTTCCAAAAGAACAGCTAATATTGCATTCCCAAGACAGATTGCAATGTACCTCTGTCGTACTATGACAGATTATTCTCTTCCTAAGATAGGAAATCTTTTTGGAGGAAGACATTATACTACTGTCATACATGCATGCGATAAAATTGAAGCTGATTTAAAGAACGACGATTCCCTTAAAGATGTTATTGAAACACTGAAGAAGGATATTTCTGAGTAATTCTGCAGAGTTATCCACAGTTTTGGAACAACAAATAAGGATAATTTTTCAATAGTTACAGGGGTTATCCACAGTATAAACACCCCCTACTACTACTAATACTACCAAAAATAAGAAAAACATGGGTTTTGAGGAGGAAAAAATGAAATTTATATGCAACCAGCAGTCACTTGCAAAAGCACTTAATATAGTATCTAAAGCTGTAACTAACAGAACTACAATTCCAATATTAAAAGGAATTTTATTAGAAGTTACACCTGATAATAAATTAAAAATGGCAGCTTCAGATCTGGACATTACCATTGAAGAAACAATTGAAATTTTAGACGGAACTTCAGGACAGATAGTTGTATGGTCAAAGCTTTTTGGAGATATAATCAGAAAGTTACCTAATGCACCTGTTACTGTAACAGTAGATGATAATAATATTCGTATTAAATGCATGAATTCTGATTTTACTATTGTAGGAGTTTCTCCAGAAGAATTCCCAGAAATCATAAATAATGATGAAGGCAAGAAGCCTATTATTATTCAAAAAGATCTTTTAAAGGAAATGATCAGAAAAACTTCTTTTGCTGCAAGTGCAGATGAATCAAAAGGCATTCTTACAGGTCTTCTTATAGAATTAGAAAATAATCAGATTAACCTTGTTTCTATTGACGGATACAGAATGGCAGTAACAAGAGAAGCAATGGTAACAGAAGATGAAAAAAATGTAGTTATTTCCGCAAAATTAATGAATGAAATTAATAAAATTCTTAGTGAAGTTGATGATGACGAAGATGTTAAGCTAATCTTAAATGAAAAAACAGCCACATTTATTATTGGAAGCATCAGAGTAGTTTTACGTCTTCTTGAAGGTAATTTCATTCCATACAGAGACGTATTACCTAAAGACAGCAGAATAAGTGTAAAAGTAAACAGACATGATTTTATGGAAAGTATTGAAAGAGCTTCCCTTTTCTCTAAAGAAGGAAAGAATAACCTTATTAAACTTTCAATTCAGGACACAATTATTACTCTTACATCAAAATCTGAAGAAGGTAACGTAAAGGAAGAAATTATTGTAAATAAAGATGGCGATGATCTTGATATAGGATTTAATGCAAAATATGTTCTTGATGTTCTTAAATCAATTGATGATGAAGAAATAGTTCTTCTTTTTAAATCAGGAACTGATCCATGTATTGTAAAACCAATTGAGGGAGATAAATACGTTTACCTTGTATTACCTGTAAGACTGGCAACAAACTAATATGTATATTAAAGAAATTGAATTAAAAAATTACAGAAATTATGAGTATTTAAAAATTGAATTTAATGAGAAGACAAACCTTATTCTTGGAAATAATGCTGAGGGTAAGACAAATCTTCTGGAAAGCATCTACCTGTCATCCATAGGTAGATCTTTTCGTACAAATAAAGATTCTGACCTGGTTCAGTTTAACAGGGATGCAGCAAAGGTAAGTGTAAAAGCTGAAAAAAATTATGGAGAAACCACAGTAGAAATAACCATAAAAAAGGACTCGAAAAAATCCGTAAAAAAAGACGGAGTTAATATAAAAAAAGCATCGGAACTTCTCGAAAATATTCTTATAGTTATATTTTCACCAGAAGACCTGAAAATTGTAAAGGATGAACCTGAGAAAAGACGTAAGTTTATTGACCGTGAACTTTCTCAGATTCTTCCTTCGTACTATGATGCTCTTTCAAATTACAAAAAAATTCTTATACAGAGAAACACATATCTTAAAGAAGAAAATGTAGAAATATCTCTTCTGGATTTGTGGGATGTTCAGCTTGCAAAATACGGATCAAGAATTATGAGAGCACGAGAGAAATTCATAAGAAAGCTTAATGTATACAGCAGCAGAATTCACGAAAGCATAACAAACGGAAGAGAAAAGCTGGAGCTTGTTTACGAACCAGATATAGAAATGAATGAAAATCTTGAAGATAACTATTATCTGATGCTGAAAGATAATCTTGCAAATGATCTGAAAAAAAGAAATACAGGTATAGGACCTCACAGAGATGATCTTGCATTTTTTGTAAATGGAATTAATATGAGAAATTTTGGATCGCAGGGTCAGCAGAGAACCTGTGCCCTTTCTATTAAACTTGCAGAACTGAATCTCATAAAAGAAGAAACAGATGAAGATGCAATTCTTCTTTTAGATGACGTAATGAGTGAGCTTGATGTGGAAAGGCAGGAATATTTAATAAAGACACTTAAGAATAACCAGCTGTTCATTACGACAACTGATGTTGAGAAGAGAATTACAGATTCTCTTCCTGAAGGAAAGGTAATGTATGTAAAGCAGGGAACTGTAAGCGAAGAAAAATAAAATCAGCTATTTTAAAGTCATAAAGTAGCTGATTTTTTTATAATATAGGAAATATCGATTAAAAGAGATATTTCCGTATATTTCAAAGAAAGTACCTTGGCGTTGTCACCTTAAAAGGTGACATGAGGATACAGAAAAACAAAGTTTTTCGTAGTATCCTCTTTTTTTATGGATGTCAGAAATATTAAGGGAAGGAATTAAATCTTTTTAATCAGATGCGAGCATGCTCGCGTTTAAGAGAAATGAATATTTTCTATAAGTATGCTCTTCCCTTTTCTGAGTCAGGCTGCTTTTTCCGATAATATTAATTTACCTTCAAAATATAACATGATTATTAATATAAAACCGTGAATTTAACCTTTTTTCTCATTATACAGGCTATTTACACCTAATAGTATGGGGAACCTCAATACAACGAAAAAACACGCTAAAATCTTGCAAATTTCGTTCAAATAAAGTATAATATCACGGTAAGTTATTGTATATTTAAAAAGAGGATGAAATATGAGCACAGAAAAAGTAAATAATCAGTATGGTGCTGAACAGATTCAGGTCCTTGAAGGTCTTGAAGCTGTAAGAAAAAGACCTGGTATGTATATTGGTAGTACAGGTCCAAGAGGATTACATCATCTGGTTTATGAAGTAGTAGATAACAGTGTGGACGAAGCGCTTGCAGGCTTCTGTAAAACAATTAACATAGTTATTCAGAAAGACAACTCAATTATGGTAGAAGACGATGGTCGAGGAATGCCGGTTGATAAACATCCAAAACTTGGAATTCCAGCTGTTGAAGTAATTCATACTGTACTTCACGCAGGTGGTAAATTCGGTGGAGGAGGATACAAAGTATCCGGTGGTCTTCACGGTGTAGGTGCATCAGTAGTTAATGCCCTTTCTACAAAGATGATTGTTGAAGTTAAGAGAAATGGAAACATTTATCAGCAGGAATACAGAAGAGGTAAAACAGTTACACCATTAGAAATTGTTGGAGAATCAAAGAAAACAGGATCAAAAACAATCTTCTGGCCAGATCCTGAAATTTTCCAGGAAACAACAGAATTCGATTACTCAACTCTTCAGCACAGACTGAGAGAAATGGCATTCCTTAACAAAGGAATCAAAATTACTCTTGCTGACGAAAGAGAAGGAAAGAAAAAGAAAGAAGTTTTTCATTACGAAGGCGGATTAAAAGAATTTGTTACACATCTTAATAACAACAAAGATGTACTTCACAAAGATGTAATCTACTTTGAAGTTTCAAAAGAAAACATGGAAGTAGAAGTTGCAATGCAGTACACAGACAGATATAGCGAAATGGTACTTTCTTATGCAAATAACATTGCTACAACTGAAGGTGGTACACATATGGCCGGATTCAAATCAGCTCTTACAAGAGTTTTCAATGATTATGCAAAGAGAAACAAGTTCCTTAAAGACAGTGATGATTCTCTTTCAGGAGAAGACGTAAGAGAAGGTATTACTGCAATTGTATCTGTTAAACTTTCTGTTCCACAGTTCGAAGGTCAGACAAAGACAAAGCTTGGTAATACTGAAATGAGAGGTTTTGTAGAAACTTCAACAAGCGAAAATCTTATGGCATTCTTAGAAGAGCACCCTGCTGAGGCAAAAATTATCTTAGAAAAATGCTTAAGAGCATCAAGAGCAAGAGAAGCAGCAAGAAAGGCAAGAGAACTTACAAGAAGAAAAAGCGTATTAGATACAATTTCTCTTCCAGGTAAACTGGCAGACTGCTCAGAAAAAGACCCAGCGAAGTCAGAAATCTTCTTAGTCGAAGGTGACTCTGCCGGCGGAAGTGCAAAACAGGGACGTGACAGATTAAGACAGGCTATTCTTCCTTTAAGAGGTAAAATCTTAAACGTAGAAAAAGCAAGATTAGATAAAATCTTAAATTCAGAAGAAATCAAGAATATGATTACTGCTTTCGGATGCGGAATCGGTGATGAATTTGATATTTCAAAACTGAGATATCACAAAATCATTATTATGACCGATGCCGACGTTGACGGAGCACATATCAGAACACTTCTTCTTACATTCTTCTACAGATACATGACACCACTTATTGAAGGCGGATATGTATATGCAGCAAGACCACCTCTATTCATGACTAAGAAAAACAAAGATGTTTATTATACTTATGATGATAAAGAACAGGAACGCGTTGTTGCAATGCTTAATAACGACGGTAAAGCCGGAAAAATTAACGTTCAGCGTTACAAAGGTCTTGGAGAAATGGACTACCACCAGTTATGGGAAACAACAATGGATTATAACAACAGAACATTAATCCAGATTACATTAGAAGATGCTACAGCAGCAGATGAAATCTTCACAACTCTTATGGGTGACAAAGTACCACCTAGAAAGAAATTCATTGAAGAAAATGCTAAATATGCTGAATTAGATATTTAGGGAAGGGAGAACAGAATTTGAGTACATTATTAGAAGATACAAAAATGATACAGCACGAAATATATGACGAAATGAAAAAATCATATATTGACTACTCTATGAGTGTTATTGTCGGACGTGCCCTTCCAGACGTAAGAGACGGACTTAAACCAGTACATAGAAGAATACTTTATGGAATGAGCCAGCTTGGCGTTACACCTGATAAACCACACAAGAAATCAGCGCGTATCGTCGGTGAAGTAATGGGTAAATATCACCCTCACGGTGACAGCTCAATTTACGAAGCCATGGTAAGAATGGCACAGGATTTCTCAATCAGATATATGCTTGTTGACGGCCACGGTAACTTTGGTTCCGTAGACGGAGACGGCGCAGCTGCAATGCGTTATACAGAAGCGAGAATGACTCCTTTTGCATTACAGATGCTTAGAGATATAGAAAAAGATACTGTAGATTTTAAGCCTAACTTTGACGAAGAAGAACAAGAACCAGTAGTATTACCATCAAGATTCCCTAACCTACTTGTTAACGGATCAAATGGTATTGCAGTTGGTATGGCAACATCAATTCCACCACATAACCTTGGTGAAGTAATTGACGCTACAGTAAAACTTATTGATGATAAAGATGCCACAGTTGAAGACCTTATTAAAATAGTAAAAGGTCCTGACTTCCCTACTGGCGCTACAATTATGGGAAAAAGCGGAGTTAAAGAAGCTTACAGAACTGGTATAGGTAAAGTAAAAGTAAGATCATGCTGCGAAATTGAAGAAACTGACAGAGGAAAATCACAGATTATAGTTACTGAAATTCCTTATCAGGTTAATAAGGCAAGATTAATTGAAAAAATTGCTGAATTAGTAAAAGAAAAACGTGTTGAAGGAATTTCTGCAATCAGAGATGAATCCAACAGACACGGTATGAGAATTGTAATTGAACTTAAGAGAGATGCAAATCCTCAGATTACATTAAACAGATTATATAAACATACTCAGCTTCAGGACAGCTACAGCATGATTATGATTGCTTTAGTTAACGGTGAACCTAAAGTTCTTAACCTTTATGACATCTTAAGCGAATACCTGAAATTCCAGAAAGAAGTTGTTACAAGAAGAACTGAATTTGACCTTAAAAAAGCAGAAGCAAGAGCACATATCTTAGAAGGTTTAAGAATTGCTCTTGATAATATTGATGAAATCATTAAAATCATCAGAAGTTCATATAATAACGCTAAAGAAAAGTTAATGGAAACTTTCTCACTTTCAGAAATCCAGGCTCAGGCTATTCTCGACATGAAATTAGCTAGATTACAGGGTTTAGAAAGAGAAAAATTAGAAAAAGAATATGCAGAATTAATGGAAAAAATAGCATATTATAAATCTATTTTAGCTGATGAAAATCTTTTAATGAGTGTTATTAAAGATGAATTATTAGAAATCAGAGATAAATATGCTGATGAAAGAAGAACAAGATTTGTTGCTGACGAATCAGATTTTGATGATGAAGATCTTGTAGAAGAAGAAAAAGTTGCAGTTACCTTAACTCACCTTGGATATATCAAGAGAGTTCCTGCTGATACATATAAGACTCAGAAACGTGGAGGTAAAGGAATTACAGGTATTACAACAAGAGATAATGACTTTGTTAAAGACCTTATTATGACTTCAACTCATGATTATCTGATGTTCTTTACAAATACAGGTAAGGCGCACAAAATAAAGGCATACGAAATTCCAGAAGCTACAAGAACAGCAAGAGGAACACCTGCTGTCAACTTCCTGAACTTAATGCAGAGAGAAAGAATTACAGCTGTAATTCCAGTACAGGAATTCAGTGAAGATAAATACTTAATTGCTGTAACAAAGAACGGAACAATTAAGAAAACTCCTCTTTCACAGTTTGATACAAACAGAAAGACTGGCTTAATTGCAATTAACCTTAAGGACGATGACCAGCTTATTGACATCAAGCAGACAACTGGAAACAACAATGTAATTATTGTTACAAAGAATGGTAAGTGCATCTGCTTCAATGAAGAAGATGTAAGAAGCATGGGAAGAATTGCCGGTGGTGTAAGAGCTATTAAACTTGAAAAGGATGACGAAGTTGTTTCTATGGCTCTTGTTGAACCAGGTCAGGAATTACTTGTTGCAACAGAAAATGGTTTTGGTAAGAGAACACCAGTTGAAGATTACAAAATTCAGGTAAGAGGCGGAAAAGGACTTCTTACTTACGATAAAACAAAATTCAAGAAAACAGGTCCTCTTATAGGAGCTATGACAATTGATGAAGATGATGAAATTCTTCTGATTAACTCAGATGGAATTATTATCAGAATCAAGGCAGAAGAAATTTCAAGACTTGGCAGAGCTACACAGGGCGTAAAAATCATGAGAGTCGATGATGATACAAAGATTGTAGCAATGGCAAAAGCAATTAAAGAGGATGATGAAGAAGACAGCACAGAAACTAAAAAAACAAAAGCAAAGAAAAATGCTGATGAAGATGGTAATGTGCAGTTAACTCTTTAAAAATATTTTAATATGATATATAATTACCTGTATGGCAGTCTGCTATGCAGGTAATTTTTATTTAGGAGATTAAGATATGGATAAATTAACATTTACAGTGCCAGGAAAACCTGAATATTTAACAATGGTACGCCTTGCAATAGGATCAGTTGCAACTAACGCAGGATTTGATATTGAAGCCACAGAAGACATAAAAACTGCAGTGTCAGAAGCATGTAAACACGTGTCATGCCACGGTTTTGATGGATTTTCAGACAAATACGAAGTAGATTGTAATGTGGAAAAAAACAGAATCGAAGTAATAATCAAGGATGAATGTACCTGCCACAGCATAGAAAAACTTTGTAAACCATGCCAGAACTGCCCTCAGGAAGGAGACCTCGGACTATATATAATAAAGTCACTTATGAACGAAGTTGAATTCAGTAAAACAGAGGAAGGTCGAAAAAGAGTCAGAATGGTGAAAGTAAATGAGTGAGAAAGATCTATTTATTCAGTACAAAGAGAATAAAGATATAGAGCTCAGAAACCAGCTTGTAGAAAAATACCTTTATATGGTGGATATTTTAATAAGAAAATATATAGGTAAAGGTGTGGAATATGATGATCTTTATCAGGTAGGAGCTCTTGCTCTTGTGCTTGCAGTTGAAAGATTTGAGCCTGATAAAGGCTACGAATTCAGTTCTTTTGCAACACCTACTATTCTTGGAGAAATAAAAAAATATTTCAGAGATAAACAGTGGAGTCTGAAAGTTCCAAGAAGACTTAAAGAAATATCCCTCAAGGTTAATACAGCAAAAGAAAAGCTGTATAACGAATATAATCGTAAACCTACTGTGGACGAAATAGCAAAAGAAACAGGACTTTCAAGTGAAGTTATTTTAGAAGCAATGGAAAGTGCACAGGCTTATGGAACTTATTCTCTTGATAAGACATTTGACGAAGCAGGTGCAGATGGAGATAATTCATTCTTGGAAAAATATACAGGTTTTGAAGAAATAGGATTTGAAAGAATTGAAACTTCAGAAATCATAGACAAAGTTCTAAAAGAATTTAATGATCAGTATAGATATATTTTTAAAGAAAGATTTATACATAATCGCTCACAGTCAGAAATTGCAAAGGTTCTTGGTGTATCACAGATGACTGTTTCAAGGGCAGAAAAAAATATAATTGCAGTATTTAAAAAAGAATTCAATAAATAAAAAGAAGGTTTAATATTGCTGTCAGCAATTGTTAAAAACCTTCTTTTTTGTTATCTTATTTAATTCCAAGACGCTCTTCCATCATCTCTTTGCTAACATTGTAAAGAGGTTTCAGTTTGTCAAAAATCTTACAGAAAATATCTTCGTAGATTTTTTTGTATGTTTTGTGAACGTCCATATCAGGCATAAATGTATCTTTAATCTGAACCATATTTGCTACAGCTTCATCAATATCTTTGAATCTTCCAATAGCAGTAAATGCAATTGCAGAACTTCCGATTACTGTTGTTTCGTGTGTCTGGCTTCTGTAAACAGGAATGCCGAACATATCTGCAGTAATCTGACATATTTCGGAACTTCTTGATCCTCCCCCTGCAACATAAAGACCTTCTGTTTTTACGCCCAGTCTTTTTTCGAGATTCTGCATTCCTTCATAAAGTGCAAAGTTAATTCCTTCAATAATTGCACGATAAATGTGAATTCGTGTATGTATATCAGTAAAACCAATTACAGAACCCCTTGCATTAGGAGTTGTTGCTCCAGGTGTAAAGTATGGCTGGAATACAAGCCCTTCACATCCAGGTGGAATTTCTTTAAGTCTTTCGTTAAGAAGTTCCTCAGCAATTAAGCCTTTTTCCTCGGCTTCTTTTACTTCCTTTGCAGCGAATTCTTTTTTGAACCATGAAATAAGCCAGTAACCACGGAATACTTCAAATTCCGGATTAAAGCTGCCTTTGTATGCAGATACAAAAGGTGGAACAAACTTCTGCGCTTCAACATATTTTGCAGTAGTATACTGAATTGTTGCAGTTGTTCCAAAGCTCAGCGCTGCTTTTTCTGGTGTAGTACATCCTAGACCCAGTGTTTCGCATCCTTTGTCTGATCCTGTTGCAATAAGAGGAAGTCCTGCCGGAATACCGGTTTCTTCGCTTGCCTTCTCTGTAATATATCCAAGAGTGTCTCCTGGATAAACAAGATCACATAGTTTTTCCATTGGTACAGGGAATAACTGATAAAGAATAGATTTTTCATCAAGCCACTTTGAGTTTTTTGCATCGTAAGGCAGATGACCGATTATATTTGCTGTACAGTCAATCATTTTTCCAGTAAAGCAGAAATTCATATAACCTGAAAGCTGTAGGAACTTATAAGTTTTTTCCCAGTTTTCTGGTTCATGTTCTTTTATCCAGTTACAGTGCGCAACATTAAACATGTGATTTGCAAGTTTTTCCATACCTATTACTTTAAAAAGCATATGGAATTTTGAACTGAATGGTTTTTCTACGTTAGCTTCTCGTTTGTCGAGCCATACCATGAGAGGTCTTACAGGTTTACCTTCTTTATCGACGCAGATTTCTGTGTCTCGAATAGTAGAAATACTTACAGCCTTAATGTCGTTCCATAAGTCTCCTGCATCTTCTTTAAGACGTTTAGAAACTTTACAGATATTGTCCCAGTAAAATTCTCCGTGCTGTTCAGCCCAGCCCGGGTTTAAACTGAAATAAGGCTGATCGTATTTGATCTGTTCCTTGAAAAGAATGTTACCACTGTCATCAACCAGCACGGCTCTCAGACTCTGTGTGCCGATATCAAAAGTAAGTACTATTGGTTTCATTATAGAAATATTCTCCTTATTAAATTTTATGTGTCAGCCGTTCTACCGACTAACTTATTTTCATTTTAGCATTGAAATTATAATAGGTCAATGGTATCCTTAATATTGAAAGGAAAAGGGATTTTAATGGCAGCACCACTTAATGATAATAGAAAAGAAAAGATTTTAAAGTCAGCAAGAGAACTAATGAAGGAAAAAACATTTTCGGAAATATCACTTGCTGAAATAGCAGCGAAAACAGGCATTTCAAAAGGTAGCGTGTACTATTACTACAAAACAAAAGACGATATACTTTTTGATGTGGCAGACGAATATCTGCAGGGTGTATATAACGAATTTGTAGAATGGGTAGAAAACAAAGATAAAGATACATCGCTTCCAAGACTGCTGAAGTTTACATTCCAGAAAGGTGTTACTGATTCAGCAGAAAGTCTGAGACTTCATCTTACCACAGATGCAGTTGCAGGTAACGAAAAGCTGAGAGAAAAACTTCTGGAAAGATATAGGAAATTCAGAACTGTTATAGGTGAAAAAGTGGCAGAAAGAAAAGGTGATGGAGAGGCAGAATATTACGGCTGGCTTGTTCTTACACTAATTGACGGACTTATGATACAGAGTCTTTTAAAAAACGAAGACATGGATCTTGATGGATTTATAGACAAATTTATAGAAAGAATTATATAAAAAAGAGAGCTTACAAGAGCTCTCTTCTTTGTTAATGATATGTTTTTTTTACTTTACGTCAAATCCAAGCTGTGAAAGAAGATCAGCTTTTGAATATGCACCTAAAGTCTTCCATTTCTTGTCACCGTTTTCGTAACGGATGCATGCTGGAATGCTCATTACACCACAGTTAGCTGTAAGAGCTGGTTCTTCATCGATGTTAACCATGCATACTTTAATCTGACCATCGTAATCGTGAGCGATTTCCTTTATTGTTGGAGCAAGGCTTGTGCAGTGTCCACACCATGGGGCCCAGAATTCCACCAGTACAGGAATATCTGATTCTACAACTTCTTTGTTCCAGTCAGCCTGTGTTAAATTAATAATCATCTTATTTTCCTCCTTTATTTCTTAGTTCTTCTTTTTTTACTAATTCGTCAAATTTTGAACGAATAATATTTTCAACAGTTACAGGCAGTGTTGCTGTTTCATGACGGTCAAGAGACTTAGTGTCAATTGGCGGATGAATATAGATATCTATTACTGCCCCTTTTCTTATGGTACTTGTTTCTTCATAAAGATGATATGTACCATTTAAAGAGATAGGTACAACAGGAACTTTTGCTTTTGTAGCAAGTTTAAAGCTTCCTGCTTTAAATTCATTCATTACAGGTCCCCTGCTTCGTGTTCCTTCTGGGAATATTGCAAGTGAAAATCCCTGTTTTATAAGGTTTACTCCGGAAGAAATAGATTTTAGTGCTGCTCTTGGATCACCTCTCTGGATAAATACCCCTCGAACCATTTCAATCCACTTACCAAAATAAGGAACCTTCTTAAGAGCATCCTTTGCAACATAACCAACCTGTTTACCTGCAAGAGCTCTGAATAAAACAAATATATCTCCATAGCCTTCGTGATTGCAGATAAACACACATGGTTCATCCATAGGAATGTTTTCTCTGCCTTCTACATTTACTTCAAGATCAAAAATATCAATTACTTCGTCTACCCATTTACCAGTAGCATCTGCAATAAGTTCTCTTTCTTTTACTACATCACCAGAATCTTTCAAAGCCTGAACTTTAGCAAGATAAGGGTTATATTTTCTGATGCATCTGAATAATTTTAATCCCATAGGGATGCTTTTTATAATACCCAAAACGTTCCTCCAAATTATGTATATAATTACATATAATATAACACAAAAAAACTAAAGTTCCAACATTTAGTTGAATTATTCTGCCAAATTAGAAAAAAACATTACTCTAAATTCTTAAGAATTCTTAAGAATTTAAGTGGAAAAAAGTCTAAAAAAATAGTATAATATTTATACTAAATACAAAAGAAAAAACGGAAAAATTTGTATTAAGGTATAATCATAGCTTTTGGAAACGATTATATCTGTAATCCTTATACACAGTAGCGCAGGATGTAAAACAATATATTTTATATTGTGCGTGTTATTTTGCTGTAATCTGGGTATAACAGTACACTGAAAAAGTATTGTTTAAAAGATCAGAAAGGATAAAAAAATGATATATAACAGAATAACAGAAACAATTGGCAAAACGCCACTAATGAGAATGTCTAATATGGAAAGAGAAGAAGGACTGCAGGCTTCTCTATATGGCAAGCTGGAGGGCTTTAATCCTGCAGGAAGCATTAAGGACAGAGCAGCATTCTATATGATTAAGGATGCTGAAGAAAAAGGAATCCTTAAACCTGGTGGTACAATTATTGAGCCTACAAGCGGAAATACAGGAATAGGTCTTGCGTCTATTGCAGCATCAAAAGGATACAGAGCAATATTTGTGCTGCCAGAGACAATGAGCATAGAAAGAAGAAAACTTCTTGCAGCGTATGGTGCGGAACTGGTTCTTACAGAAGGTAAAAAAGGAATGCAGGGCGCAGTTGATGAAGCAGAAAGACTTCATAAGGAAATCGAAGGAAGTTTTCTTGCAGGACAGTTTGAAAATCCTGCAAATGCAAGAGCTCACTACGAAACAACAGGACCAGAAATATGGAATGATCTTGATGGAAAAGTAGATATTCTTGTGGCAGGAATTGGAACAGGTGGAACTATTACCGGAACAGGAAAATACATAAAAGAAAAGAATCCTGATGCAGTTATAGTTGCTATTGAACCAGAAAAATCACCTTTACTTTCACAGGGAACAGCAGGACCTCATAATCTGCAGGGAATAGGTGCAAACTTTATTCCTGAACTACTTAACAGAGATATTATAGACAGAATTATTACTGTTAAAGAAGAAGATGCATACGAAATGAGTAGAAAAATCGCCCGCAAAGAAGGATATCTATGCGGTATTTCATCAGGAGCAATCAGCTATGCTGCAGTTCAGCTTGCAAGATTGCCGGAAAACAGAGAAAAAAATATTGTTGCAATATTACCAGATACAGGAGAAAGATATTTATCAACAGTACTTTTTAACAATTAAGGAGAGAAAAAAATGGCAGTTACAGTAAGGGATCTTTTTTCATTAGATATAATGAAAAATTTCAAACTTGTTACGGGGGACAAGGGATTAGATAACACCGTTGGGGGCACAGAAATTCTGGATTTTGAATTTCTTCAGATTGATGATCTGCACAGAAAGAAAACTTTTGATGGAAACAGTATTATCCTTACAAGTTTTTTATTTGCAAAAGATCAGCCTGAACTTATTCTCGATTCAATAAAAAAACTTATAAAACTTAATGTGCATGCAATGGCATATAAACCTGTGTTTTACAAAGACCTTCCCTATGAAGCAATTGAATATGCAAAGCTTCACAACTTCCCTATTATGAAGTTTGGAGGAGATGAATTTTATGAGGACATAATTTTCAGCATCAGGAACCTTATTGAAAAAGACCAGGCTGTTGATCTTATGGAAGAACAGCTCAGGGATATGGTATTCAAAGATTTTACAGAAGAAGAAACATCACTTCTTTACGAAAATCTTAACCCTTCATTCAGACATGAAGTTCTTGGAATATGTATTAAAGATAATTCCATAGAAGAATCAGAAATTGCAGGTGTAATAAGACATGGAACACCTGATCCGACTCTTAAAAACCGTATATTTACAGGAAAGCTTGAAGATAAATACATCCTTATTTTATCTAAGGACGATGGCAAAGCCTCAGGTTTTGAAGAAATGTTCGAAATGGTAAAGAAAGCATATGGATTTAATCAGGAAAACCTTACAATAGGTGTAAGCAATATTCACAATCTGGATGATGGTATAGACAGAATTGTAAAAGAAGCCTTCTGGGCAGCAAAGGTTGCAGAAATAGAAAAAGTACCAGTAAAAAAATACAGAAACATTGGTATTTACCGTTTAATAGGTGCACACTTCTACTCTAAGAAGATGATGAACTTTATGCAGGATTATCTTGCCCCTATTATTGAAGACGAAAGCAAAGACGGAGATCTGTTTGGAACGGCAGTTGAATATGTTCTTGCAGGAGGAGATGTTGCAAAGGCTGGAGACAGACTGTACTGTCACAAGAATACCATAAGATACAGAATAGCAAAACTGCAGGAAAAACTAGACCCTAATGTAGCAGAAAAAGAATTTTATCTGAATCTTTCAACTGCTATAAAAATATATTTATTACATAATTAAGAGGTGACAAAATGAGTGCAATGTTTAAATTCAGTTACGGACTATTTGTTCTGACTGCAAAAGAAGACGGAAAAGATAATGGTTGTATTATCAATACAGCTATTCAGGTTACACAGGATCCTGTACAGGTTTCAATCTGTGTAAACAAAGCAAATTATACATGTGAAATGATCGAAAGAACAAAGGAATTTAACCTTTCATTCTTAAATCAGGACGTTAAGTTTGATGCATTTAAACACTTTGGTTTCCAGAGTGGAAGAGATGTAGATAAGTTTGCTGACTATGCTGAAGCAGAAAGAAGTGAAAACGGACTATATTACCTGACAGAAGGAACAAATGCAATGATTTCTGTTAAGGTAAATAATGTGGTTGACCTTGGAACACACCTTATGTTCATTGGTGATGTAACAGAAGAAAAAGTTCTTAATGACGTTCCATCAGTAACATATCAGTACTATTTTGACCACATCAAACCAGCACCGGAAACAGCAAAGAAAAAAGGCTGGGTATGTAAAATCTGTGGATATGTTTATGAAGGAGATCCACTTCCAGAAGATTTCATCTGCCCTATCTGTAAACACGGCGTAGCTGATTTCGAACCACTGTAATATACAAAAAAGAAAAGCAAAAGAGCTGGCATAATGTCAGCTCTTTAACATTGATTCGGATTAATTCAGAGAAGAACAGAACCTGGTCCTCTGTCAAAGAATATGCTCTTTGAACCAGTGTAAAGGGGTATGCCATAACATATTCTTACGTCTTCAGGAAAAAGGCCCATGCGTACTGCTCCCCTTCCTGCTGAGTACATTATTCTGTTATCTATTCTGTTATCAGCAGCAACCGAAACGGCAGAACCAAGGGCAATTCCAAGGTCTGTAATATTAAATACACAGTTAGCCCCTGCTTTCTGCATTTCGCCGCAGTTTTTAAATCCGCACATGCTGCAGTTATTAAGTCCGAAAGGTTTTGAAGTTGCAGCAATAAGGACTATACAGGGACATGCATCAACATTTCCTGCGTCACGCCGTATAAATTCCTCGTCATATTCATCAGCAGCTTTTCTCATTTCATCGGCAAGTCTGCCCTTTTCTTCTCCTGTAAGAATAAGTGACAGAATAGTATCCTTACCACTACCTTTAGGAGCAGTTTTTGCAGCTGCAACCATTAAATCGGCAGTACGGAGAATTGCGTCAAGTTCAGCATTTTCCATTGTTTTGAGCATGGGATATAACCTCCTCGTGTTAGATTAACTTTAGTATACACCAGGAGACTGAAATCTGCTATAATTATCATTAGAATTCAGCACAGGAGAAAATATATGAACAAAAAGAAAATAATAGTTTTAATATTTATTGCTTTAGCTGTTATTGCCGCAGGAGCCTTTGGTGTTCACAGGCATAATGTAAAAGCAGAAGAACAGAAAAGAATAGAAAAAGAAGAAGCACAGAAGGCAGAAGAAGAGAAAGTTGCAAGAGAAGAAGGAAAACATATGATAGCCGGGCTTAAGGGTTCAGCAGTTACAAAGGTCATGCAGGGAGAAGAATATGTAGAATCAGGAGCATTCTGCACTCACGACATATCAGGTCCTGTAAGCAATGTGGAAATTAAAGGACAGGTAGATACAGATAAGCCTGGAACATATGAAGTTCAATATACTTTCAGGGAAGGGAAAGGCATAAAGACCATTAAAAGAACGGTACAGGTAATACCTGAAAAAGATTTTAAAAAGAATACTGAAGGTATTCCGGTTCTTATGTATCACTATGTATATACAGAATCAGATACACCAGAAAATCTAAACGGAAACTACATTAAGGATACTGACCTTGATGAGCAGATGAAATATTTTGTGGAAAACGACTACTATTTCCCAAGTTTTGCAGAACTCAGAGCATATAACGATGGAAAGCTCAGCTTACCAGAAAAAAGTGCCATAGTAACCTTTGATGATGGTCAGTACGGATTCCTTGCATATGGAATTCCTGTAATTGAAAAGTACAAGATACCGGCTGTTTCTTTTGTAATAGGAACAAGAGAAGGCGAATCAAGAATGATGGATAATTTAAGTCCATATGTTAACTATCAGTCACATTCTTACGATATGCACAGACCAGGCGGAAACATTGGTCACGGTGGTGTGATTTCTGCCCTTTCTAAAGAAGAAATAAAGGAAGACCTTAAGATGATGGCTGAAATTACAGGTTCTGATGATGCATTTGCATATCCCTTCGGAGATGTAACAGATACAGCAGAAGAAGCTGTAAGGGAAAATAAAATTCTCTGTGCATTTACAACTGAAAATGACAAAGTATATCCCGGAATGGATGCAGCAGCTCTTCCAAGAGTAAGAGTTCAGGGCTACAGCAGCCTTTTGGAATGGGCATCAACACTATAAGATGTAAATATATGACAAATTGAATTTGGAGGAAAATAAAATGAACAAACCAGTTTTAGTAATAATGGCAGCCGGAATGGGCAGCAGATACGGTGGTCTTAAACAGATTGACCCAGTAAGTGATAAAGGAGAAATTATTTTAGATTTTTCACTTTATGATGCAATGATGGCAGGATTTGAAAAAGTAATTTTCATCATTAAAGAAGAAAATGAAAAAGATTTCCGCGATCTTATTGATAACCGTGCAGGAAAACATTTAAACGTAGAGTATGCATTCCAGAAGCTTGATGATATTCCGGAAGGCTTTGAGGTTCCAGAAGACAGAGTAAAACCATGGGGAACATGCCACGCTGTAATGAGCGCAAGACACCTTATTGATGGTCCTTTTGCAGTTATTAATGCTGACGACTATTATGGACCAGGAGCATTCCAGTCAATGTACGAATATCTTGAAAAAGCTCAGGACGACGAAAAGTACAGATACTGTATGGTTGGTTATCAGTTAGAAAATACACTTACAGAAAACGGTCACGTTGCAAGAGGTGTATGCAGCGTTTCAGAAGAAGGAATGCTTACTGATATTGTTGAAAGAACAAAGATTATGCGCAGAGAAGGCAGAATCATGTTCACAGAAGACGAAGAAAAAACATGGGAACCTCTTGAAGAAGGAACTCCTGTATCAATGAACTTCTGGGGATTTACAAAATCATTTATGGATGAAATGGTAAACCGCTTCCCTGCTTTCCTGGAAAATGCATTGAAGGAAAATCCTTTAAAGGGAGAATACTTCCTTCCAGGTGTTGTTGATCAGCTTATTCAGGAAGATAAGGCAACTGTAAAAGTACTGAGATCAGCAGATAAATGGTATGGTGTTACATATAAAGAAGACAAAAAAGGTGTTGTAGATGCCCTTCAGTCAATGAAAGATAAAGGAATGTATCCTGATACATTATGGAAATAGGAAAATTTCTTTAAAAAAGGCAAAAAAAGTGTTGCAATATGCGCTTTTTATGATAAAATATCATGGTATGCAACAAAGCATACATTCTCTGCGTAAACAAAGAGTTTACGCCAAAAGTCCACAGGGAGGTGAAACACAATGATTAAATACGAAGTTATGTTCATTATCGATCCTACTTTAGAAGAAGCTCAGAAAGAAGCAGTAGTTGAAAGATTCAAAGCTGTTATCGAAGAAGCTGGCGAAGTTGAAAAAGTAGATGTATGGGGAATGAGAAAGCTTGCTTACCCAATCGAAAAGAAGAACGAAGGATACTACGTTGTAGTTGAATTCAAAGCAAGCCCAGAATTACCTAAGGAACTTGACAGAAGACTTAGAATTTCTGACGCAGTTATGAGACACATCATTATTAACAAAGAAGCGAAATAAGAGGTGTAAGTCATGAATAATGTTGTACTAATCGGAAGATTAACAAGAGACCCAGAAGTCAGATATGCAGCTAGTACACAGATGGCTGTTGCAAGATTTTCTCTTGCAGTAGACAGAGGTGGCAGAGATAAGGGCGCAGATTTTATTAACTGCGTTGCTTTCGGAAAAACTGCAGAGCTTATGGAAAAGTATACTGCTAAAGGATTACGTTTAGCTGTACAGGGTCACATTCAGACAGGCTCATACGACAAGCAGGACGGAACTAAAGTCTATACAACAGAGGTTGTAGCAGACAGAGTTGAGTTTATTGAATGGGGAGGAGACAGACCAGCAGGTGGTACTTCTCACCAGAGTACATCTTACAGCAGACCTGTTGCTGATAACAACAACATGGTTGAAGAAATGCCGGATTCATTCCAGGCAATTGATGAAGATGTTCCATTCTAAAGAAAGGAGATACGAATAATGGCTATGATGGATAGAAGACGCGGTGGCATGAGAAGAAAGAAAGTATGCCAGTTCTGCGCAGACAAAACAGAAGCTATCGATTACAAGGACGTAGAAAAACTTAGAAAGTATATTACTGAAAGAGGTAAGATTCTTCCTAAGAGAATTACAGGTACTTGTGCTGTACACCAGAGAGAAGTTACAACAGCTATTAAAAGAGCTAGACAGGTTGCATTACTTCCTTACGTTGCAGACTAATTAATAGTATATATTTAAGAGCTATCAGTTTGATGGCTCTTTTTTTTTATTTAGGAGTAGGCTGAAAATCAAGGCTGTAAGGATGTTTATTCTTCTTATGACTAATGCTTGGAATTTAAAGGTAACGTCTGCGTATGGGCTTCTTATGCCCTGCTGCAGGCATGTATAACAGGTACTTTATTTCTCCCCTTTTGCTGCATCAAAAAAAGACACCGGAAAGTCCGATGTCTTAATTATTTGTATTAATCCTATTTAGCTAATTCATAGATTGCTTCAGCAAAGATTTTAACACTTGAATATAAATCGTCAAGTTTAATGTATTCGTTTGGCTGATGGCAGAGATCTGGATCTCCAGGTAATACAGGTCCGAAAGCAACTGTGTTAGGAACAGCTCTTGCATAAGTAGCTCCTCCGATAACAAGTGGCTTTGATTCTGTATCGCCAGTGTGTTTAGCGTAAATTTCCATTAATGTTTTAATAAGCGGATCATCAACAGATTTGTAAAGAGGTGGCTGGAAGTCAATTCTTTCCACTGTGTATCCGTTTTCAGCAGCAATTTTGTCTGTTCCTGCATAAACATCTTCAAGTTCAAATGTTACAGGGTAACGTGCATTAACTGTTACAACAAATTCATCTTCTGTAAGAGAAACAACACCTACGTTAAATGCAAGGTTGCCTGATGGTTCGTCAACAAGGCACATGCCGATTCTTTCTCCATGAATATCAAAACCGATATAGTTGTTATAGAAGCTGATTGCATCATTTACATCAGCGTTATTAAATGAAATACCGCCTAAGATATCAAACATGATTGTAATAGCGTTAACACCTAATTCAGGCTGTGAACCGTGAGCAGAAATACCCTTAACTGTAATTACAGCTTTGTTTTCTTCTTCTACTTCGTATCTTACCTGGAATTTGTGGTCAAGAATGTATTTTTCAACAACCTTTGTTACTTCTTCAATATTATCGCTTGTAATAACTGCAGTTGCTCCATCAGCTACAGCGTTTGGAACAGTACCACCTGTAAATGAAACTAATTTAGTTCCGGCATTATCTTTGTTATCAATAGCTTTCTTAATATCGAAAATAATAAGGCCTTTTTCTGCGTGGATTGCAGGGAATTCTGCGTCTGGTGAGAAACCGCATACTGGTGCTTTTTCTCTTTCCATGTAGTATTCCATACCCTTCCATTCAGTTTCTTCGTCACATCCAAGAATGATTCTTACTGTTTTTTCAGGTTCGAATCCAGCTTCTTTTAAAGCTTTCATTGCGTAGTATGCTGACATAAGAGGTCCTTTATCGTCAACACATCCACGACCGAATAATTTTCCATCAATAAGCTGCATATCGTATGGGTCTGTGTTCCAGTTTGAAAGATCTCCTTCAGGAACTACGTCAAGATGTCCTACAATAGCACAGATATCATCTGTTTTACCAGGAAAATCGATGTGTGCACCGTAGTTATCAACGTTCTTTGTAACAAATCCATCTGCTTCAGCTTTAGCTAAGATGTAATCAAGAGCCTGCTGAACCCCTTTACCAAATGGGCTGTCTCCTTCTGCTTCAGAAACAACGCTTCTGATAGCAACAAGATCTTTTAAGTCTTTTAAAAGGTCTTCTTTTGAAGCTTCAATTATTTCAAAATAATCCTTCATATTAATCTCCTTTTATAAAATTAAATTACTATTAACCTAAGTATACCTGAGCAACAAGCATAATGCCTGCAAATACTGTTAAGATACCTACTAGTGGCATACAGAATTTAATCCATTTGTTATAAGTTACATTTACCATTTCAAGAGATGCAAGAATAAGTCCTGTTGGAGTGATAAATGTGATGATTCCAAGTCCGTAAATGTATGCGGAAATAACTGCTTCTCTTGGAAGTCCTACAGCGTCAGCAAGTGGAGCCATAATAGGAATTGAAAGTACAGCTAATCCTGATGATGAGTTTACGAAGAAACCAAGTACAACGAATAAAAGCATAATAACGATGATGAAGATAATAGGGCTCATTCCGGCAACGATTCCTGACATAGCGTTAAGAATTGAGTCTGAAATCTGTCCGTTTTCTAAGATCATGTTTACAGCTCTTGCCACACCAACGATAAGTGCAACACCTGTAAGTTCAGCAGCACCGCTTACGAATTCGTTAACAAGTTCTTTTTCCTTAAGTCCGCCAATAAGTCCCATGATAATACCGGAGCAAAGGAATAAAGCACTCATTTCGTCGAACCACCATCCTAATTTTGAAACACCGTAAATCATTACTACGAATGTTAAGAAGAAGATAGTTAAAACGATTTTGAATCTTGTTGTAAGAGCTGGAGCAGCATCTGGATCTGCTGTTGAGAATCTCTTTTCGATGTTTTCTTTGTCTGCATAGATGATTGAGTTAGCAGGATCAGCTTTAACTCTCTTAGCATATCTTAAGATGTAGATTAAAGTGATTACTAAAGCACCAGCAAGACCAACGATTCTGAATACAAGTCCGCTCTTGAAGTTTACACCTGCAGCGTTTGATGCAAGTACAACAGCAAATGGGTTAACTGTTGAGAACATCTGACCAATTGTAGCACCAGAGTAAACTGCTGCAATACCAATCATAGCGTCATAACCAGCTGCTAAGAAAATTGGAATAAGAATTGGGTAGAAAGCAATTGTTTCTTCAGCCATACCAAATGTTGTACCACCAAGAGAAATAAGGAATGTTACAACAGTAATAATAACCTGTTCTTTTCCTTTGAATGTTCTTGATAATGCGGAAATACCTGCGTTAAATGCACCCATGTAGTTAAGGATACCAATTGTACCACCGATCATGAATACGAACAGGATAATATCCATTGAGTCATAAATACCCTGAATTGGTGACAGGATTACTTCAACAACTCCCTGTCCATTCTGTGGAAGTTCAACGTATGTTCCTGAAATAGCCATTGGTTTGTAAAGTGTTCCATCAAGGAACTTGTCAAGATCAGCTTTAACTCCAAGCTGGTCTAATGTTTCCTGAGTAGCTTCCATTTCCACTGATGTGCCATCAGGATTTGAAACAACGAAGTTCTGAGAATCTTCATTGAAAGATACTGTAGCATATTCTCCTGCAGGAATTACATATGTAAGAATTGCAGCAAGAATAAGTACGATAAAGATTACAGTAAACGCGGTAGGGAAACTGCGTTTCTTTTTGTTTTTCTTTGTCATAATATTTCTCCTTTAATTTATATAAAAATAACAACCGGTTAAAATTTTATCATATCATGTATACACTGTCAATTATTGAAATTGCAATACTTCTAAAGCAGCACTTTTTGTATTTTTTACAATAAAAGCAACATAATTCGGTTTAATAATTAAGAAATAATTGAAATTATACGGAACCCTTGCAAATAAAGGCATTAGAGGCTAAAATAAAGAATAGTGCAATCAAACTATAAAATGCGAGGAGTTAAGATGAGAATGAGTAATAAGTTTGAAGGATCTAATTCACTAAGTGATACAATTACGGATTTAGTAAGAGAGAGGATTTTAAAGGGCAGTTACAAAATTGGCCAGAAAATAAAAGAGAATGATCTTGCAAAAGAAACAGGTGTAAGCAGAACACCTATAAGAGAAGCTTTTAAGAATCTTGAAGAAGAAGGCCTTATAGATTACATTCCTAACAGAGGATGTTTTGCAAAAGGATTTACAAAGAGAGATATTGATGATATTTACAGCATCAGAACGGCACTTGAGGTTATGGCCGTAGAATGGGCAACAGAACGAATTTCAGAGGATCAGATTGAGGAATTAGAAAAACAGTGTGATATTATGGAATTCTATACAATGAAGGACGAAGACAAGAAGGCACTTGCAACTAATGCAAACTTCCACGAAATTATATATAATGCAACTGGAAGCAGATTTATGGCTCAGGCACTTCGTTCATATAAGACATATATTTCACAGACAAGAAAAGAAATTATGTATAACAAAGAATATCTTGAAGAAGTTCTTAAGGAACACAGATGCATTCTTGAAGCAATAAAAGAAAAAAATGTAGAAAAGGCAAAGGCTTCAATGGAAAGTCATTTAAATGGCTCAAGAAGAAGAGCAGAAAAAATATACATGCTTCAGGAAACAGAATAAAGAAAATAAAAGACTCCGGGTCCCAGTGTGGTTCCGGAGTCTTTGTACATTTTACGGAGTTACATCTGCATATTCATTAGCAGACTTACCATTTCATCGAAGTTTTCTCTGTCAACATCATATACTATTTCACCACCGACTACTGTCATATCAGCATGAAGTCTTGAAAATGTTTTCAGGTCTGTATGCAGAATATCTTCTTCAAATACTGTGAAGTCTGCGTCCTTACCCTTTTCAATTGAACCCATTCTGTTATTTTCTCCAATAATTTTAGCAGCGTTTATTGTAAGATTATCAACTGCATCATGAGCACTTGTGCTGTGACTGAATACTGAATTGTTAAGCTTGTCAGAAGCATATGTCAGGCAGAATGTATGAGCATAATCAAAGGCCTCTAATTCTTCTTTTTCTGGTTTAATATCAGAAGCAATTACAAGACTTATTTTTGAATATCCTTTTGAACGTACAAGATTAAAAGCAGCATAAGTTTTCAGAAGAGTTTCTTTGTCAAGAGCATCCACATGAATATTGTAGCCTTTGTCTGCAACAGCAAGGCACAGTTCATTCAGGTATTCTGATGAAAATTCTGCAGGGTTGTCTTCCCCACCAGCAGAAATTTTGAGGCAGTTAAAGTGCATAAGTCCTTCAAGTTCACTGCAGAATGTGCGTCCTGCATTAAGAACTGCAACTGCATATTTTGGATTTACAGGTCTGCTCATATAGAAACTTCCGTAGAATTTCTGATTTATGCTGTTACTGTCACCAATATTTTCAAGAAGTATGCTGCGGTATACATTATCAAAATATGATGGTGAAAAGCTGTTAAATACTGCAGTATAACCCTTATCAGTAAGCCTTTCTTCTTCGTCGGCGAAGTTTTCCATAAGCTGCTCAGGGTCAAAAATCATAAGAGAGTCAAGAATAAATGAAATACCCGGCTGCTCAACACCCTCGTCCTGGCATATGGTATTAAGCATTTCTTTTGCAACTGAATTAAGTAAAAGAGCATGCCCGTTTTCGCCAAGCATAACTACAGCCTTGTCTGTTTCAACTTCGTCAGGGATTCTGCTATATTCGTCAGGTGAAGAATAACTTTCCAGCAGGGATTCGTTAAATCCGTATGCAAAAGCAGTTGCTCCCTCAGGGAGATCATCACAGTAATTTGTAATTTCACCTAAGCATGTGTCAAGATCCCATGCTGAATCAAGCTCCAGAAATGTGTCTTTAAATGTTGCAAGAACTGTTGATGAATGAGCATCAATAAAACCTGGAAACATATATTTTCCATTTAAATCATAAACTTCTGTATCATTTCCTTCTAGTTCTCCCATAGCCTGATAGTTACCAGTTACCATAACTTTTCCATCTTTACATGCTACAGCATCTGTCCATGGCATATCAGGATCCTGAGTATATATTCTGCCGTTCATAAAGATAATGTCGGCATGTGTATTCTTTTTTAAAAAGCCAAAGCCCATAAGAAACCTCCTTAGTGTTAATACTGATATTATACAGCCATATTATGGGCAAAACAAGTTGGATAAAGAGAGACATAGTGATATAATCGTAAAAGAAAAACAATTGGAGGAAGTTATGAGAATAGAAACTTTTGAGAACACCATAGGTGTTGATGAATATATTGAGAAATATGTAAATGTTGAGGAATTTCTCGAATACTGCAAGGTCTGCAAAAACTATAACAAAATATGGGCATGTCCGTCTTTTGATTTTGACCCATTAGATTACTGGAAAAAGTATAATAATTTCTATGTTATAGGGAAGAAAATCTATTCAGAAGAAGTTACTTCAGAAAGTGAATGGAAAGAAATATATTATGGAGAAAAGAAAAAACTTTCGGAGTTTCTCTACGAAAAAGAAAAAGAAAAACCGGGCAGCATTTCACTCTGTGCTGGCAGCTGCGATATATGTTTAAATATTGGCTGCACAAGAATCACAGGAGGTCCATGCCGTAACCCGGATAAAATGCGTTATTCTATTGAATCTTTAGGTGGTAATGTTGGACTTACAGCAGATAAGTTACTTGGAATTGAACTTAAGTGGTTACAGGAAAGCACAATTCCAGAGTACTTTGTCCTTGTTGGAGGACTTCTGTATTAGTTCCTAGAATTCACCAGGAATATCACCAACGCCGTTAAGAATAAGTCTTGGTCTGTATGGGAAGTTGTCTACTTCTTCTCTTGCTGTTACTCCTGAAAGTACAAGAATCGGATCAAGACCACTTTCTACGCCTCCCACAATGTCGGTATCCATTCTGTCACCAATCATTGCAGCTTCACCAGAATGTACTCCAAGAAGCTTCAGTCCTGTTCTCATCATAAGTGGATTTGGTTTTCCTACAAAGTAAGCCTGCTTACCTGTTGCCATTTCAATTGGCGAAATAAGGGCGCGGCATGCAGGAATAATTCCATTATTTGATGGTCCTGTCATATCAAAGTTTGTTCCAATAAGTTTTGCGCCATTTCTTACAAGTGTTACAGCCTTACATATTGCTTCGTAGTTATATGCCTGGCTTTCACCCACTATTACATAGTCAGGATCTCTGTCTGTAATAACAACGCCGCACTGATAAAGTGCACCAACAAGTCCTGGTTCACCAATTACATATGCACTGCAGTGTGTTGTCTGCTCGCTTACAAATTTTGCTGTTGCAAGGGCACTTGTATAGAAGTGTCTCTCATCTACATCAAGACCCATTGTCTGAAGTTTTAACTTTAGTTCTAAAGGTGTTTTACCACTGTTATTTGTCAGGAAAAGAAATTCCTTATCATTATCCTGAAGCCAGTTAACAAATTCTTTTACACCAGGAAGAAGTCTTCCACCCCAGTAGATAACTCCGTCCATATCGCATATAAAGCCTTTTTTTGCTCTTAATTTTTCCATAAATGCCCTTCCTTTCTTTTGTGTTAAAAAAACATACCATTAACCTTTTCCCATATAATACACATGTTAAACAGAAAATGGAAGAAAAATCCGAAAAGTTTTTGTGAAATTTAAAAGACTGCTCTTCATTTCCTTTTGAAAGTGAAGAACAGCCTGTAAGTTTTTTAGTTAACGAAGATATACTTTTGGAAGTCTCTGGCCAAAGGCACAACAGATTTCGTAGTTAATAGTTCCAGTAGCTTCTGCAATATCATCAGCAAGGATTGTATGAGCACCGTCAGTACCCATAATAGTTACTTCGTCCCCTACCTTTACGTTAGGAACGTTTGAAACATCAATCATGCACTGGTCCATGCAGATATTTCCGGCAACAGGACAAATAACCCCATTTACAATAACCTTTGCTTTTGCAGAGTATGGACGAGGATATCCGTCAGCGTAACCAAGAGCAATAGTAGCGATTCTTGCTGGTTTTTCTGAAATATATTTTCTGCCATATCCTACTGAGAAGTTGGCAGGAACGTCTTTAATATGAACAATATTGGCTTTAACTGACATAACAGGTTTTAGTGCAAGCTGATTCTTGTCTACTTCGTTTGATGGATAGCATCCGTAAAGAATGATTCCTGGTCTTACTGCATCAAAGTGAACTTCTGGAAGTTCCATAATTGAGGCACTGTTAGCAAGAGTCTTCATTGGAATATGAAGTCCTGCCTGAAGTAATGCGTTATAGAAAGCATTGAACTTGTTTTCCTGCTGGTGTGAATATGTTTTGTCTTCTGCATCTGCTGTTGACATATGAGAGAACAGGCCTTTGATGTTGAAGTTTGGAAGAGCATCGATTTTTTTAATATCTTCAACTGCCTTATCTGCTTCGTCTGCAAGATATCCTATTCTGCCCATTCCTGTATCTACGGCAATTAAGCCATTAACTGTTTTACCTGCTTTTGCTGCTGCATCAGAAAATGCCTTTGCATTTTTTGAATCACATACTACTGGTGTAATGTCATATTCCACAATAATATCAGCATACATGTCAGGTGTAAGTCCCAGCATGATAATTTCTTCTTTTGCTCCGGAATTACGAAGTGTAATTGCTTCCTGAAGAGTTGCAATAGCAAATGTTTTTACTCCGTTTTCTCTTAAAATATTGGCGCACATAACTGAGCCATGTCCGTAAGCGTCTGCCTTAATAACCCCGATGACCTGCTTATTAGGTCCTACCTTTTCTATAATATTTTTAATGTTGTAGTCAAGGTTAGTTAAATTAATTTCAACCCATGCCGGTCTGATAGCTTGTTTATACATGATGAATTGTACCCTCTTTTCTTACAAAATTAAATAAGCAATATTTGAATATACTGATATTTTAACAAAAATAAAGTCTTTAGTCTATAGGTTGCAGCCTTATGGATAAGGAAAGATACAATATTTTTTAAAGGCTGCCCTATTGACCCGTTTCTGTACTTTTTCTGTGCAGAATCTTACGCATACCATAAACATAGATTATGCATGAAATAACGGGACTTATTATATCGGAAATAGGTTCAGCATAAAATGCTGCTCTTGCACCGAAGAAATGTGGCAGAATAAACAGGGCTACAAAGTATACTCCCTTTCTGAAAGTTGAAAGTGGGAAAGAATACTGAACCTGGGCAAGTCCTGTAAATCCGTCAACAATTTCGTACTGGATGGCAAGTGGAATAATTGCAAGAGTAAAAATCTTAATTGCACGGAATGCTTCAACTGAAATGACAGGATCAGTTGTAAAAAGTCTTACAAACAGTGGTCCTGCAGCTCTTGCAAGAATAAACAGCAGCGTAGTATAAAGAATTGTCATAATGAAAATATATTTCTGAGCCTTCTTAACTCGCTCTGTCTGCCCTGCTCCATAGTTATATGCAAGTATGGTCTGTGTTCCGCCGGTAATTCCGCCCATAGGCATTGTAACTACAAGCATAAAGCTCTGAGCAATAGTTGCACATGTTACAAGCATATCTCCTTCTGCAGCTCCGCCATAATTCTGCAATATGGCATTTAGTGCAATAATCATTACATTATCAAGTGCAATAATAAAGAAAGGTGAAAAACCTACCATCATTATTCTTCTCATAATATGGAAATGATAGTGACCAAAAGTTATTTTTACAGGTACTTTTTTTCCAAAAAGGAAGCGCAGAACGTAGATGCAGCTTGCAAACTGAGAAAGTACTGTGGCAAGGGCAGCTCCTGCAACTCCCATGTCAAATACAAAGATAAAAACAGGGTCAAGTATAATATTAAGCACTGCGCCAAGCATTACAGATATCATACCTATTTTACTAAATCCCTGACTTATTATGAACTGGTTCATACCTACAGATAGAAGTGCAAAGATTGTTCCGGTAAGATAAATTGTAAAGTATGTCATGGCATATGGCAGTGTTGTTTCACTTGCACCAAAGAGTCTCAGCATTGGTTCTCTGAATGGGAATACTATTGTAACAAGAAGTACTGCAAGAATAACAAGGAGCAGAAAGGCATTGCCTAGAATTTCTTTTGCTCTTTCTTTGTTTCCTTCACCCATTCTCATGCTCATAAGAGGTGCACCACCAACGCCTACAAGAAAGGCGACGGAACCTATAAGGGTTACAACAGGACCAGTTACCCCTACTCCTGCAAGTGCTGTTGCACCAACATCAGCAATATTACCTATATACATTCTGTCTACAATACTGTATAGCACGCTTACAAACTGGGCAAGCATGCTTGGAACAGCTATGCGCAGAACAAGTTTCTTTATATCGTCGCGACCTAAATCGTTTTCTAATTGCATTTTTTTCCTCCAAAATCAAAATCTACCATTACCATATTACACGACTTATGTACTTTGTCAAACGAAAATCTTAATTCTTTCTTAAGTATTGTCACATTTGTAGAAACCAGAAAAAAGATATGGTATGCTGAATTTATAAAAGGGGTTTTAATATCGAGAAAGGAAATATTTATTATGCTTAAATTAGACCAGGTATCAAAAATATATTCCGCTCATGGAGTTATCTCCACAGGTTTTAATAAAGTAAACCTGGAGTTCCACAAGGGTGAGTTTATAGCTATTACAGGAGAAAGTGGAAGCGGAAAGTCCACCCTCTTAAATGTAATTTCAGGTCTTGATTCTTACGAAGAAGGCGAAATGTACATTATGGGTAAACCTACAAGCGGTTACTCAAAAGAGGATATGGAAACATACAGAAAAGAGTATATAGGTAATATATTTCAGTCATTTAATCTGATTAACAGCTACACAGTTTATCAGAACGTTGAACTTGTACTTTTAATGAGTGGCTGGAAAAAAGCAGACGTTAAAGAAAGAGTAAAAGAAATTATTGCAAAGGTAGGTCTTTCTGATTACGAAAAGACAAAGGCCTCAAAATTATCAGGAGGTCAGAAGCAGAGAGTTGCAATTGCAAGAGCTCTTGCAAAGGAAACACCTATTATTGTTGCTGACGAACCAACAGGAAACCTTGATGTTGAATCAGCAGAAGGAATTATAAAGCTGCTTCACGATATATCAGAAGAGAAGCTTGTAATTATTGTTACTCATAACTACGAACAGGTTGAGCCATATGTTACAAGAAAAATTCAGATGCACGATGGAAGAGTTGTAGAAGATAAGCAGATTGCAGCAAACCGTATTAAGAACGGAGAATCAGAAGATGCAGTAAAGGCAAAAGCCGATGTACTTTCTACAGGTAATATGCTTGGTCTTGGATTAAGAAATACATTTAATATTCCAGCAAAGTTTATACTGCTTTTAATTGTATTCCTTTTCCTATGCAGCGGTGCCATAGCATCACTTACAACTACAAAGGATCTTCAGAAGAATATAGCTAATGATGGATGGAGCATGTATTTTAACGATTTAAGTCCTGAGCGATATATTGTAACAAAAAAGGACAAATCGCCTATTACAGATGAAGACTATAATAAGCTTGAAAATACAGGATTTGCAGATAAAATCGAAAGACAGGATATGTTTACAGACTCATATATCAATATGCTGGACGGACTTGCACCTGAAGAAGAAGCATACAATCTGTATTTCCAGATTCAGATTAAAAATATTAAGAATTTAGACCTTGAACTTATTGAGGGAAGCATGCCGGAAAATCCTGATGAAGCAGTTCTTGTTATTGAAGATGAAGATTCCTATATCAAAGACTGTGTTAACAGTATTATGGCAACAGAAATGAAGCTTGAGAATGGTCGTACAGGTCAGAACTTATCAGAGAAAAATGTTAAAGTTACAGGTATTGCCGTAACAAAGGAAAAAATTGCGAAGCCGGGAATGTGGATTGAAGGCAGACTTTATGTATCTGACAGTACTTTTGAAATGGCAAAGAACAAAATGCTGGAAGGTTACTGCAGCCAGGAACTTGCTTTTGCAGGAAAACTGCTCCCTACTTCACAGTCAGCTGGACCATATTATATAAGGACTTCTGAATATGTAGAAAAAGGACATGTTTATATTCCTGAAGACATTGCAAATCTTACAGAAGGATATGTAATTGGAAAAGATTTTTCAATTAATAACAAGAGTATTTATTTTGAGGACACACTAAATCTTAAAGTAAGTGCAGTATACACAGATAAGAATTACCCTTACTACTTTGATGAAAAGAATTTTGATAATATTTCTGGCGGAGTTTACATTAACGCTGAAGATTACAAAGCTCTTTTCAGTAAAGGAAACTACCAGTCCAGTGTATACATCAGGGATGTAAGAGATAAGGAACTTGCAGAAAAAGCCTTTGAGGATGCTGGATTTACAGCACTTAATGTTAATGATGCAAAGATGACAAGCCAGGGACTTACTGTGGTAAGTAAGATACTTTATACACTTTCAATGGCAGGAACACTGCTTGTACTGTTCTTTGTATGCTACTTCATTATTAAGCTGATTTTAAAATCAAGAAATACATATTTCAGCATTATAAGAATGCTTGGTGCTACAAGACGAAACTGTGCAAATCTTTTACGTACAGAGCTGTTTGTAGTATATAATGTGGCATATGTTTTATGCTTTGGATTTGCAGCAGCTATTAAACAAGGCTATATTACAAATGAATATCTTCTTAAACTTATTGAAATTTTACAGCCGGCAGACTTTGCTATTCTATACGTGGTGCTTGGAATAATGGCAATTCTGCTTGCTGGAAGATATTCACGCAAAATGTTTAAAGTTACAGCCATGGATGTTTACAGAGAGGAGGTGTAATTCATGATACGTTTGGAGAATGTAAATAAATATTTTAATAAAAGAAAAAGTAACGAGATTCATGTAATTAATAATACCTCAATTGAGCTTGAAGATAAGGGTCTTGTAGCCTTTCTTGGAAACTCAGGTTGCGGTAAAACCACACTTCTTAATGCTATTGGTGGTCTTGATAAGGTAAATAGTGGTGATATCTACATTGGAGAAGAAAGACTTACAAGAAGACCTGGCTGGAAAAAAGATGAAATAAGAAATGCAAATATCGGATATATTTTCCAGAACTACAACCTTATGGAAGATCAGACAGTATTCTTTAACGTAGAAGTTGTCTTAAGAATGATGGGAATAAAGGACAAAGAAGAAATCAGAAAGCGTGTTCTCTTTATCCTTGAAAAAACAGGAATTGAAAGATACAAAAATCGTCCTGTAAAGGCTTTATCTGGTGGTGAAAGACAGAGAGTAGGTATTGCAAGAGCACTTGTAAAGAATCCGAAAATTATTATAGCTGACGAACCGACAGGAAACCTTGACAGCAGAAACACCATTGAAATTATGAATATTATCAAGGCTGTTTCAAAAGAGAAACTTGTTATTCTTGTTACTCACGAAAGAGATCTTGCTGAATTTTACGCTACAAGAATTGTTGAAATCGTAGATGGAAAAATATCTTCTGACAAAGAAAATAATAATAAAAGTGCTTTGGAATATCATATGGAAAACAAAATTTTCCTTAAAGATATGGAAGTACAGAAGACTTTCAGCGAAGACAATGTAAATATTAACTATTACAGTGACAGCCCGGATAAGGATATAAACGTAAAAGTAATTGTTAAGAACAATAATATCTATGTTGAGCTTCCTGAAGGTTACAGAGAAGGTTCAGAGACCACAGAACTTGTAGATGGACACTACGAAAAAATCACGCAGGATGTTTACGAAGATTACAGATTTGAGTATAGTGAAATCAAAGGAAAGAATGGCAAGATTAAATATCATTCTGTTTTCAGTTTCTGGAAAATCATATTAAATGGATATAAGAAGGTATTTAATTACTCTGTTCTTAAGAAAATCCTTCTATTAGGGTTTGTATTTGCATCAGTACTGACTATTTATTCAGTAAGTACTATTTATGCATCAAAAGACATTAAGGATGAAAAATTCCTTACAACAAACAGAGACTACATCACTGTTGATGCAGGAAGAGTAACTGCCAAGATGATTGAAGAATACAGTAAAAGAGATGGAATAGAATATGTTATTCCAGGGAATGGATTACGCAGCCTTGGTGTATATATGGATGACTATTACCAGTCCGCTCAGGATACGGCATATATGTCAGCTGCAATTGCAGACCTTGCTGCAATAGAAAAAACAGATCTTATTGCAGGAAGAATGCCAGAAAATGAAAGCGAAATAGTTATTGATAAGATGGTTGCAGATAACTGTATTAAGGATGGTGCAATTAATCAGATTGGTGTTAAAAAAGCTGCTGATTTTATTGGAAGAAGAGTTAAAGGCGGAAATGCCGGAGACCTTGTTATTACAGGTATAACAGAAATGCACAACCCTGTTGTATACGTTGACAGCAATATTTTCCTGAAGTTTATTACAGCAGACAATAGTAGTAACGGTGATGGTAATGAAGAAGGATTAATTATTACAGGTGTTACTGATTATCATTCAGAACTTGAAAAAGGAAATATAGAACTTAAGGCAGGAAGCTTACCAGACGGTGACTATGAGATTATGGTTCCATATGATACATACGGAACATATTATGTAGGCAGTACAAGCGATGTAAAGGTAAATGGTGAAAAACTGATTATCACAGGTTTCTACGAAGACAAATATATTGGAAGAGATCTTAAATTTGTTGGAGAGAATACATGGAAGATGGCAGTTCTTGAAAAATGCAAGAGCCTTGTACTTGTCCCTGCTGACAAGTCAGCAACATTTGCAGAACTTAAAGATGAAGGTATAAAGGTAATTGACAATTATAAGGTTCAGAGAGATTCATATGTTGAAGTAGTAAAAGAAAAAATGCTTTCAACGCTTATGGTATCAGCTATTATCCTTTTAATCTCAATAATTGAAATATATCTGATTTTAAGAGCTTCATTCCTTTCAAGAATCAAGGAAGTTGGAGTACTAAGAGCTATAGGCCTTAAAAAGAAGGACGTTTACAAAATGTTCCTTGGTGAGATTATAGCTATGACTACAATTACAGCACTGCCATCCATGGCTGTTATGGCATATATTCTTAACAGTCTTGAGGGTCTGCCATTTGTAGGTGAGTTCATATTTATGAATACAGAAGTATTTGTTCTGAGCTTCCTGATTATTGCAGTAAGCAACCTGGTATTCGGTTTACTTCCTGTATTTAATACAATGAGAAAAACACCGGCTGCAATACTTGCAAGAAACGATATAAACTAATAGAGATACTCTGATATACAACATAAAAAAGAAGGCTGTAGCGTAATTGCTGCAGCCTTCTTTTTAGAATGTGCACTTACTTGTGTTCTTCCATATGCCCATGCGTTCAGCCTGCTTAATAAGATCCTCTCTGAAATCAGGATGAGCGATGTTAATAAGTCTCTCCGCACGTTCCCATGTGGATTTGCCCTTCAGGTTAGCAGCACCATATTCTGTAACAATAAAGTTAGTTGCTGTTCTTGGTGTTGTAACAATTGCACCAGGTCTTAAAATAGGCGCAATTAGTGATTCAACTTTACCATCAGGTCTTATTCTTGTTGATGGAGTGCATAAGAAACTCTGACCGTTGTCAGAAAGATATGCTCCAAGAACGAAGTCAAGCTGCCCTCCTGTACCACTTATCTGTTTGTGGCCGGCAGATTCGGAACAGACCTGACCATAAAGGTCTACTTCAATACAGCTGTTAACTGATACAAAGTTTTTAATACTGCCTATAATATTAACGTTATTTACATAATCAACAGGAGCTGTGCAGCATATAGGGTTATTATCAATAAAATCATAAAGTTTTTTTGTACCGCCTGCAAAGGTGTATAGTGCCTTGCCTTTGTCCACAGGTTTGTTGCCTGTAAGCTTCCCTGCGTTATATAAATCCACGTAAGCGTCAACAAACATTTCTGTGTGTGCATTAATGTTTCTTACATCAGAATCAGCAAGCATGGATCCGATACAGTTAGGAAGGCTTCCTATTCCAAGCTGGAGCGTACTGTGGCTGTTAATTCTTTCTACTACATAAGAAGCAATCTTCTTATCGATTTCTGTTGCAGGTTTTGTTTTAAGTTCTGCAAGAGGTTTGTTTGAACCTTCAACAACATAGTCAATACCATAAAGGTTAAGCTGTGTCTGATGGCCATGAGCAATTGGCATATTTTCGTTTACTTCTACGATAATTTTCTTTGCAGCTTTGATTACTCCCCACATGTCAGCCACCTGAGGTCCAAGGTTAAAGTTACCAAGATTATCCATAGGTGCTACCTGGAAAAAGGCAATATCAATGCCACATTCGTTATTTTTCCAGTAGAAAGGAAGCTCATTAAACATCATTGGAATGTACCAGCATCTTCCGTTCTTGCTCATAAGTCTGTCGTGTGAACTGAAATGAGCAGAAGCAAATTTGACCTGTTCGTTAGATGTAGTTGCCTGATAAACCTGGAAAGGTTCATCTCGAATAGCTACAGTACTTATAATCTGTACGCCATGAAGTTCGTCTGCACGTTTTGCAAGTGCAGCATCAATGTCAACAACGGAACCACAGCCAAGGCCGAAGTGAATACGACTGTCGTTTTCGACCATGGCAGCAGCCTGGTCAGCTGTAATGAGTTTTTTCTTGTACTCGTCAGCCAGATTTGAAACTTTATACATAGCACGTCCTCCAGTAAAACTTCTTTGATACCATTCTTTTTCATATTTGTTATGCTTTTAACAATTAAGTCTATTTTACAACATTGATAAAAAATTATCAAGTTAATTTTCTGATTTTTATGACGTGTATACAAAAATAAAAGGTTAAAATTTTTTAAGTGAATTTTGTGTGAAGATAGGCTGATTTATTGAATTCGCTGCGTAAAAATGTTAGAATATACCCAATAATGACCAAAAAAAGAGGAAACAATATGAACAATGCAAAATATGATAAAGTATTTTATCCAGTAAGAGAAATCAGTGATCTTAAAGAAATGATCACAAAGAGTGCTGAACTTTATGGAGATAAAGCAGCATATTTACAGAAAGACAAACCAGGCGGAACATTCTGCCCTGTTACTTACAACAGATTCAAAGATGAAATGGATTCTTTTGGAACAAGACTTCTTGATATGGGTCTTAAGGGAAAGAAGATTGCAGTTATTGGAGAAAGCTGCTATCAGTGGATTCTTACATACTTTGCCACAGTAAGTGGTGTTGGTGTAATTGTACCATTAGACAAGAATCTTCCAGAAGAAGAAATGAGAAGCCTTATCGAAAGATCAGGAGCAAGTGCAATTGTATTTACAAAGCGTTACGAAAAGAGCGTAATGAAACTTTATGATGAACCTGGCTCAATCGAATACTTCATTTCTATTGCAGCTGAAGAGCACAGTGACAGAATCCTTTCAATGCCAAGACTTATTGAAGAAGGACAGGAACTTCTGAGAGAAGGAATCAGAGAGTATGTGGATGCTGACATTGATCCAGATCAGCTTGCTACACTTATGTTTACATCAGGCACAACAGGCCTTGCAAAAGGTGTAATGCTTTCTCACAGAAACATTGCAAACAATGTATTCCAGATGTCAAAGGTAGTTAAAATTCCAGAGGACGGAGTTGTACTTTCAATTCTTCCTATTCACCATGCTTACGAATTTACATGTTCAATCTGTACAACATTCTACCAGGGCAAAACTATTGCAATCTGTGAAGGTATCAAGTACATTCAGAAGAACATGAATGAAGTTCATACTAATATTATGCTTGGAGTTCCACTTGTATTCGAAAAGATGTACAAAGGTATGTGGAAACAGGCAGAAAAGAGAGGCGAAGCCGAAAAACTCAGAAAGGCAATTGACCTTTCAAGAAAGTTCAAGCTTTATAACAACAAACGTCTTATGAAGAAGCTTTTCAAAGCTATTCACCAGAGCTTTGGTAACAATATTGACCTTCTTATTGCAGGAGGAGCAGCAATTGACCCTAAGGTAATAGAAGACTTCGAGGCTATGGGTCTTCCAATGATTCAGGGATATGGAATGAGTGAACATGCCCCACTTATTGCTGTAAACAAAGACAGATACAGTAAAGCAGCTTCTGTTGGTAAACCAATGCCTGGAACAGAAGTAAAAATCCTTAACCCGGACGAATATGGTGTTGGAGAAATTATCTGTAAGGGTGATTCTGTAATGCTTGGTTACTACGAAAATGAAGAAGCTACTAATGAAGTGTTAGTAGACGGATGGCTTCATACAGGTGACCTTGGATATTTTGACAAAGATGGATTCCTTTATCTTAACGGAAGAAAGAAAACTGTAATTGTAACTAAGGGTGGAAAGAACATTTATCCAGAAGAAGTAGAAGCAAAACTTATGGACGAATGCGACCTTATTAAAGAAGTTCTTGTATACGGTAAAGTAGACGAAAGAGTTGGAAATGTAATTATTACTGCTGATATATTCCCTGATTTTGATAAAATCAGAAATGACAGAGGTGATATGACAGGTAGTGAAATTTATCATATGTTTAAAGACATCATTGATGAAATTAATGCCCTTATGCCACCGTACAAAGCAGTTAAACGTATTAATATAAGGGAGAAAGAATTCGTAAAGACTACAACAGGAAAAATCAAACGTTATGGAAACGGAATTGACAGCAACAGCGGAAGCAGTGAAGGACGTGGAAACAGCGATCTTGAAAGAACAAAAATGTTTGTAAAATCCATGAAAGAAAGCGAAGATCCATGCATAAGATACACTGAAGGACGTCCTGTTACTGATGTTAAGCATATGTTCGAAACAAGTGTAGAACTTTACGGAGACAGACCAGCTTTCAGACTGAGAAAGTCAGAAAGCGAACCATATACAGAAATCTCATACAGAGAAGCAGCTGCAGATGTAAACGGACTTGGAACAAGTCTTGTTAACAGAATCAAGAAAGAAGAAAAAGCAGGTCTTTTAGGGGAAGCATCATACGAATGGGAAATTACATATCTTGCTGTACTTAATGGCGCAGGTGTTGCAGTTCCACTTGACAAAGAGCTTAAGAAAGAAGAACTTGTAAAAGTTCTTAATGATGCAGATGTAAAGTGTCTGTTCTACGATAAGAAACACGAAAAGACTGCAAAGGAAATTCTGTCCGAAGGAAATACAGGCGTAAGATTTATTGCAGGCTTTGAAGAAGAAGAAACAGCAGAAAATATTCTGTCATGGAGCATGATGGTAGAAGAAGGAAAGCAGCAGATCGGACAGGGAGACAGACAGTACGTTGATAACACAATGGATCCTGATAAACTGAGTGTACTTCTTTATACAGCTGGAACTACAGGAAAAGCAAAAGGCGTAATGCTTTCACATAAGAATCTTGTTATGGATATTATGGCAGCAACAGCTATTGTAGATGTAAAGCCAGAAGATGTTTTCTTCTCAATTCTGCCAATTCATCACACATACGAAACAACATGCGGACTGCTTATTCCTCTATATAAAGGAGCGTCTGTTGCATTTGGCCGCAATCCGGAAAAGGCGCTTGATGATATGGCTGAGGTTAAGCCTACAGTTCTTCTTGCTGTACCTTCACTTGCAGAAGCTTTCTACAAGAAGATATGGGAAAAAGCAAAGGCAACAGGTAAAGAAAAGAAACTGCAGCAGCTTGCAGATATTAATCACCAGACAAAGCGTATCGGCATTGAAATTAACAGATCAGTTCTTAAAGAACTTCTTATGGAATTTGGAACAGTAATGAAGATGATTGTTACAGGAGGAGCTCCTCTTGACCATGAAATTCTTCAGTTCTTTAATGATATGGGAGTAATTACTGTTCAGGGATATGGAATTACAGAGTGCGGCCCTGTGGCAGCAATAAACCCGGATATTCCAAAGGAAATGAGAATGGATTCTGTAGGACATATTCTTCCTGGAATGGATGTAAAAATTGAAGATAAAGACGAAAACGGCATTGGAGAAATCTGCTTAAAGGGCGAAAATGTTATGCTTGGTTACTATAACGATGAGGAAGCTGCTAAAGAAGTTCTTGAAGGTGGATGGTTCCACACAGGAGACCTTGGTTTTACTGATAAGGATGGCTTTATCTACATTACAGGAAGAAAGAAAACTGTAATCAGAACAAAGTCAGGCAAAAATGTTTTCCCGGAAGAACTGGAATACATGGTGAACAGAATTCCTTATGTAGCAGATTCCATGGTATGGGCAGAAGAAAGCGGTGAAGATGTTACAATTATTGCAACAATATTCCTGAATGCAGAAGAAGTAAAGGCTTCACTTGGAGAAGATGTTCAGAGCGAAAAAATAGAGGAAGTAATCTGGAATGCCGTTGATGGAATTAACGAAGAACTTCCACAGTACAAAAAAATCAGAAGAATCCGTATCAGAGAAGATGAATTCTACAAGAACAGCTCACAGAAGATTAAACGTTTTGTAGAAGAAAACAAGTAAATGAAGCAGGCACATTGCCCTAGTGGCCGAAACCGTTGACAATTACACGGTTTTGGAATATAATAGGTGGATATATGGGCGCGGGCCTGAAAGGAGAAAAGATTAATGTCAGAAGAAATACTTCTTACCCAGGAAGGGTATGATAAATTAGAAGAAGAAAGAGACCTTTTAGTATCTGTAAGAAGAAAAGAGGTTTCAGAAAGATTAAAGGAAGCTATCTCTTATGGAGACCTTTCCGAAAATGCTGAGTACGATGCAGCTAAGAACGAACAGGCTGAATTAGAAGAGAGAATTCATAAACTGGAAACAATGATGAGAAATGCAAAGATCATCAAAGAAGAAGAAGTTTCTGGAGAATATGTTAACGTTGGACTTACAGCAAGAGTAACAGACCTTGATACAAAAGAAGTTCTTGAATTTACACTTGTAGGTTCAACAGAAGCAGATCCTTTTGCAGAGCCAGCAAAGATTTCAAACGAATCCTTAGTTGGAAAGAACCTTGTAGGTAAAAAAGTAGGCGAAGTTATAGAAATCGTAGTACCAGACCGTACACTTAACTATCGTATTGACGAAATTTACAAGTAGAAAGAAAAGGTGATTAGTATGAGCACAAATAATCAGAACGGAGTAAATCCGGAAGTTGAAGAACTTACTGAAGAAAATCTTACTGAACAGAGACTTATCAGAAGAGAAAAACTAAAGAAACTTCAGGAAGCAGGAAGAAACCCTTTCGTACATGAAACATGGAACGTTACAGCTCACAGCATGGACATCAAAGATAACTTTGATGCAATGGAAGATCAGGAAGTTTCATGTGCTGGAAGAATCATGGCATTCAGACAGATGGGAAAAGCTTCTTTCATTGATATTCAGGATAAACAGGGAAGAATTCAGTGCTATGTAAGAAAGGACGCTATTGGCGACGAAGAATACAAATGGTTCAAAACATATGACATTGGTGATATTGTAGGTGTTGTTGGAAACGTATTTAAAACTCAGCACGGTGAAGTATCAATCAAGGTTCACGAACTTACATTACTTTCAAAGTCATTACAGGTTCTTCCAAACAAATGGCATGGACTTAAAGACCAGGATTTAAGATACAGAGAAAGATATACAGACCTTATTATGAATCCTGAAGTAAGAGAAATGTTCTATAAGAGATCAAGAATCATTCACGAAATCAAGGGTGTATTAGAAGATGATTATGGATACTTAGAAGTTGACACACCTATTCTTACAACAATTGCAGGTGGTGCTAATGCAAGACCATTTAATACTCACCACAACACACTTGACTTAGACATGAAACTTCGTATTTCCAACGAACTATACTTAAAGAGACTTATTGTTGGTGGTCTTGACAGAGTATACGAAATGGGAAAAATGTTCAGAAACGAAGGAATGGACAGAAATCATAATCCTGAATTCACATCAATGGAATGTTACATGGCATATGCTGACATGGATACAATGATGGAAGTTACTGAACAGATTGTATATAAATCAGCTATGGCTGTAAATGGTACACCAGTCATTACATATCAGGGAAAACAGTTTGATGTTACTCCACCATGGAGAAGACTTGATATGACTGATGCTGTAAAAGAAATTACTGGTATTGACTTCCACAGCATCGAAACAGATGAAGAAGCAAGAGAAGCAGCTATTAAACAGGGCATGGAACCTGAAGAAGTTAAAGAATGGACTCGTGGTAAGATTATCGCTGAAATCTTTGAAGATTACTGCGAAGATGTTCCAGGATACCTTGACGGACCAGTATTCGTTATGGGTCACCCGGTAGATATCTCCCCTCTTGCTAAGAGAAATTCAGAAGATCCAAGAATTACAAGAAGATTTGAAGGATATATTAATGGATGGGAAATCTGTAATGCGTTCTCAGAACTTAATGACCCTATTGATCAGTTCGAAAGATTTACTGCTCAGCAGGCTCAGTTAGATACAGGAGCAGATGATGAAGCTCATCCAATGGATATGGACTTTGTAAATGCTCTTGAAGTAGGTCTTCCTCCAACAGGCGGACTTGGAATCGGTATTGACAGAGTTATTATGCTTATTACTGATGCTCCATCAATCAGAGATGTTATTCTGTTCCCAACAATGAAACCTCTTGATAAGGATATGCCTAAAAAAGTAACTCCTGTTGAAGACGTTCAGGATCAGGGTGTTATTGATTTCTCAAAGGTAGAAATTGAACCTTTATTTAAGGATGAAGTAGATTTTGACACATTTAGCAAATCAGACTTCAGAGCTGTAAAAGTAAAGGAATGCAGTGCAGTTCCAAAGAGCAAGAAACTTCTTAAGTTTGTTCTTGACGATGGTACTGGTGAAGACAGAGTTATTCTTTCAGGAATCCATGATTACTATGAACCAGAAGAATTAGAAGGAAGAACACTACTTGCAATTACCAACCTTCCACCTCGTAAAATGATGGGAATTCCATCATGTGGTATGCTTCTTTCAGCTATCCACCAGGAAGAAGGAGAAGAAAGACTTAACCTTGTTATGCTTTCAAATCGTATTCCTGCAGGTGCTAAGCTTTACTAAAATATATATAGAAAAATATGCATGATATTTATGAGCAGTCAGAAATGACTGCTCTTTTTGTTGGTTTAAAATGTGTAGTCTCCCCTGCCCCTTAAAAAAATATATTAAGAAATCTTAAGAATTTTCAGAACCTATATACAGGGGGGGTAACCTCTGCTATAATATAACGTGGTGGGTTATCTAAATTTAATTTATCATAGTTTTTTAGCCAGGAGGAAATGTATATGGCAAAATTCACAAATGAGTCAGGTGGTTTTGTTGCACGCAACAGAGGTGAAATATGTGACTGCTATAGCAATGTGTCTGTAACTGCAGGAGCAAAGCGTGCCGGATTCTGTGGACGTAACAGCGGAAGCATAAAAAGATGCTATAGTGCAGGCAGGCTTAGAAAATACAAGGATGAGCCACGTTACGGATTCTGTGCGGAGCAGAACGGTATAATAGAAGATTCATTCTGGATATGTAAAGAAAATGAATGCAAAGACTTTAAAGATAGAGAATCAGGTATAGATCAGGAAACCTTTAATAAAGAGTATGAGGAATTCATAAAAAGCTGGGATACAGAGAATATATGGAAAGCTTCTGATTCAGAGGCTGGTATAAGGATGAAACTCTGCTTTTTAAGAGAGGACCTTAAGGAAAGAACTAATGTTGTTGAAATATCTGATAAACAGGGTCTGTATGACGCAGTAAATGAAATAAATACCGGGGCCATTTCGGAAGAAACCCTGTATGTACTTACAGATGATATAGATATGGCAGGTTCATCATGGATACCTGCAGGAATAGATGGAAATACTCCCTTTGAAGGATGTTTTGACGGCAATGGTCATACCATAAGAAACTTCAATATACCAATGAAGAATGTTAACTATGGAGGCTTTTTCGGGTATATTGGAAAGAAAGGTGAAGTACATAATCTCATAATTGACTGCGTAATAACAGGAAAAGGTAATTATGCAGCACCAATGTGTGGCTGGAACGAAGGTCTTGTAACAAACTGCGTTACAAGAACAGTAAGCCATGGAGCAAGATATAACGGTGGGTTCATTGCTCATAATGGTGGAACCATCAGAAGATGCAGTGCTTATGGAAAAGTGAGACTTCCCCTTTTCTTCCCATGGTGGATGCCCGCATTATGTCTTTCCCTCCTTATTGCAGCAGTACCTGTTATTATGGCAATACAGCATTTTATGGGTAATGACAGCGAGCTGTTTGCTCCTGTAATAGTGGATCCTAATGCAAAACCAATTGAAAAAGATGAGGAAACCATACCTGAACCAGATGACAAAACAGATACAAGTACAGCCTTCATAATGAATGCATCTATGGAAGTAAGCACAGAAAACTATGCTGGTGCAATTGGCCTTAAGTGTCCTCCATGGAGTACAAAAGGATATGTGGCAACTGCAGTTCTTAGTGGTTCTGATCTTGCAAAGAACGGAGCATCATATACAGAAGATGTAGAAATATATAAGTCGGGGCTTATTGGTCCTGGCATGGGAGTAGAAGTAATAGTACTTCCAAAACTTCCAGATGGAAGTGCAGTTCCAAAAGGAAATTATTCTGTGGTAGTACAGTTTGATTTCTATGACATGAAAACAAATGAGTGTTCAGCTGTAAATACAACAGCTCCTATAGAGGTAACTGTATATTAGGTTTATCAGATTGAGTGGCTGATAAACTGCAGTTAGCTGAGAGTGTATTAAGAAAGGAGGAGACTGTATGAGCAGCAGGGGTTCAAAGTTTAAAAGAATAGTCGCAATCTGCCTTATTCTGCTTATGATAGTGCAGTTTCTTCCTATGATAAATGAGGAAAACACTTTTGCAGCTATTATAAATGAACAGCAGTATAAGATAATGATGAGTTTTACATATGATGGCGAAGGCCTTCCTATTGCATCAGAATCTGTAGCAAAAACTGTAGTCTATGGAAATAAAGTGGTCTTTACCATGCCAGACACTGTTTCAGGAAATGCAACTGAAGAACTAAAGGGCCTGACTCCAGAGGTTTACTGCAGAGATGCAGTGAGCCCTGAACAAAAGCAGGCAGTAGAAAACCTGAACAGACATCTGAAAGACAGCAGAGTTTTTTCTGTAGAAACAGCAGAATGGACAGAGTTCCTCTCGGACTGCGAAAAGCTGGGATGGGTAAATAACAGAAGTACAGAACAGATTCCTGTAATAAATGTGGAAATCAAATTTACCATGCATGGAGCAGTTCCTTTTAATGTAATCTATGCATTTCAGGACCCGTTAGATGAAACGAAGTATGTTCAGGATCCATCACTTAATAAGTCAGGCATAGTGTATAATACCCGCATGGTATCTCTTCGTGATATTGATGAAGAATTACCTGTATCAGAGCAGTATGTAAAGAAGTTTAATGGTTTTACTTTAAGTAAGGAATCCGAAAAAAAGGCAGCACATACCATTGTAAATGCTGATGGTACAAAACCAATAATATTAAAGTACGACAGAGAGTCATACCAGATAAACTTTGCAACAGGTAATGGTAAGGCTGTTAATCCTGTTACAGTAAAATATGGTGTTGGCATTATGGAAGCCTTAAATAAAAAGAACATCATAGCTGAAAGACCAGGATATATTTTTAATCAGTGGAAAGGCATGGCACCAAGAGTAAATGCTGATGGATCACCTATGCTGGATTCCAAGGGAAACCGTATGTATGAGTACAGAGAGCTCAGAGCAACAGACCTGATGCCAGATAATGATATACTGCTGCAGGCTACCTGGATACCTGATAAAGCAAGAGTATATTATCAATGCTGGATAGAAGATACAAATCTTAAAGGACAGTACAAACCGTATTCATCAGAAGCAGGCTTTGTAACAGAAGAATTAGGTACAGATAGTACTATTGGTTCTCTTTATGCTGTTCTTGAAAGTGGCAGAGCAAATGCAATATTCAGCGAAGTCAACAAATATGATTCTTCATATTTTGAATACAATAAGGTTAAAACTGAGTCTTCTAATAATCCTGATGAAAAGATAAAAGGTAATTCAAGTACCGTTATAAATCTGTACTTTGATAGAAAAGAGTTTACTGTAAAATTCCATCTTGGTTACTCTGGTTCATCAGGGCATGAAGCGGCATATGAGGAAAACGGATCATACAGTACAGATAGTAGAAATGACAAATGGTTTATTGGATACAATAGTGGATGGTACCACTATAATATTGTTGAACCGTTACCAGAATTAACTTCACCAGATGGAATGTTATACAAAATGCATAATGATAATTGCTATACTATAACAGCTAAATATGGTGAAAACATACTTGAGAGATGGCCTGTAGTTGTTTCTGAAGCGCATAGATCGTTAAGCGGACAAAAGCTGTCCTTTACAACCTGGGGTTCACAAAGAGGAAGTGGACTTAATCCTGAGGGAACAAATTCCCCTACTAATATATCTGGCATATACGGAATCATGGATAAAGGTCTGATTATGCAGGATGCAGAGGGTAATCCTACGGGAGCGACTAATCATCTTGTTGCAAGATGGAGAGCCTGGGAACAGAGAAAAGAAACTCAGGTTTATCACTATATGGATGAATGCACAGATACAACACAGGGAGCTTTAACTTATGGAGAACTTGGAAGTTTAAAGCAGATTACAGGTAGTGGTTTTCCTGGAGCAGAAGCACAGCCACCATCTAACAGCAGCAACTGGGTTCAGGCTAAAGAACTTACAGTTATATCAAAGGCTGAAATATTTGGAAAAGGTGAAGTTACACCACCTTCTGCCATAGCAAATCATAATGTGGTCTGGGTAGCTGAAAAAACAGTAAATAACGAAAGACATATTTACTACTTCTATAAAAAAGACAGATACAGAATTAATTTTGACTATGGAATACCAGAAAAAGAAATAAGAATTAAAACCTTTGAGTATTCGCATCTGACAACTGACCCATTAGGTGAACTTGCAGCGGACGAAAACGGTAATGGCCTGGGATACAGGATTAAGGACTTCGATCCTGCAGATGGTCAGCATGTACAGGGATTTGACTTCCAGGGCTTTAATATAGAGAGATGGCCATCTGGAAAGGTTAAGTGGTATAAGGATGCTGAGTTTAAAGAGCCGGTATCAGAACAGTTTAATAAGCTGCCATATAGCGATGTAACAGTATATGCAAAGTGGAAATCCGATCCAGTAAAGGCAACCCTTCATATTCAGAATGGAAAGTATAGCGAAGAAAGACTTTTAGCCCTGAAAAATGAGCTTATGACGCAGCCTGGATTTGAAGAAGCTGAAATAAATATAGAGCAGACGCAGGATGCATCCCATCCGGAAAATCATGTTGTAACAATTACAGGTCTTCCAAAGAATGCAGCCATGGGTCCTGCATTTGAGAACTTCTTTAATGAGGGACCAGAAAACAGTGGTAATTCAATATTTCAGAACTGGAGAAAGACTTCTGATAACACAGTATTTCTTTATGATGCAAATACCGAGATGTTCAGAGATATTGATATTGTGTGCACATGGGCACAGGATATGAGTGGTGAATATACTGTTGAGTATGTTTCTGCTGACATGCCAGATGGTTGGAATCAGGGCCTTGGTAAGGTAACGGTAATTAATCCTGAGACAAATACAGAACAGGAGATGTACAGACTCAGAGAGCCAGCAAAAACCACAGGTGTTGCTGTAGGGTCAACTGTATCAGAACGTGCCCTTTCGCTAAAGAAGTATCCTGAATATATTACTCAGGCTCGTGTTAAGACACTTAAGATTAGTAAAGACAGTACGGCAAACACCATAGTCTTCTACTACAGGAAAATACAGAGTGATTTAACATATACAGTTCACTATGTTCTGAACCAGGATAATACTAATTACAAGGATATGCCACTTCCTGCAGACCGTGATAAGCCAGTTGATCAGGGCGGCGTAAAAATCATTAAGGACAAACAGGTAACAAGACGTTTTGGTGAATCAAAAACGCATATTGCAGAAGAAAGAGCTGTGGCAATACCAGGATATACCATAGTTAAAAATACTTTAAAACAGCTTGTACTTACAGAAAATCCGGATCACAATCACATCTATTTCTATTATCAGAAGAATAACAGAAAACCAGAAGATACGTCTAATTATCCGGAATACAGGGTGAATGTATATCTTTCTGAGGATGGAATAAATTACGGTACTTCCCCATCATATACAGGGTCATACAGAAATGTAAAACCTGGCCACGTTGTAAATGGAAGATATCTGGCAGAGCATCCTGAGGTATTTGTACCTCAGAACGAAGTAGAACTGTTCAGGAGCTACGTATATGATGAAGCAAAGAACACTCAGCATGACCTGCATATTTTTGAAAATCCTGATTTTAACAAAGGCGAAAATATAATTAATGTATTTCTGAAGAGGGCTGTATGCACAATTACATATAGAACTGATGTATCAGGCAATATGGAAGAACCAGGATGGATGCACTGGAATCACAATATAGAGGATATTCAGCAGGATCCTTTTAAACCATCTGAATGGAACATGAATATATCATATGGAAAAAGCGGAACAGCGCCAGATAAAGACCCTGAGCACCCTGCATATATTTTTGAGGGATGGGTAAGAGATGGTGTTAAAGGAGATTCCCCTGTTAAGTCGGCAGACCTTGTAAATCAGCCATGGTTTACAAAGATAAACAGCAGCCAGCTTAATTTAAATGCGGTGTGGACTAAACGAAATATTGATGTATATTACACATGCTATCCTAAAGGAGGCATATGGAAAGACAGTGATTCAAAGTACTTACCAGTACTTGACGAGACAAACTTTGAAATAGGACACTACGTGGTAAGATCTTCTGATAATATGCCGCAGGAACCAAAAGTATCTCCAGCGTTTAAGGAACCAGAGGCTGGTGAAGTAAGGCGTGCTTTTGCAGGATGGTCCAGAAATCATCCTGATGTAGATGGAGTGCTGAATCCGGATGGAACCATAGTAGAAAGCTATAAATACAACTTTAATAAAGAAATTCCATCATCTACGCATATTGAAAGAATATATGCTGTGTGGAATCCTCAGCCATATAACATAAAAGTAATAAAGAAGGATTCTGATGTAGAAAATCCTGTGGGTGATGCAGACTTCTCACTGCAGAGACTTTTAACGACTCCGTATGGAACAGAAAACAGTCTTGGAGAACCATATAAAGATGAAAGTGGTAATTATGTAATAGATAAGGCCTTCTTACCTGTTACCATGAAGACTGACGCAACTGGTGAAGGTGCATTTAACTATCTTACAGAAGGATTTTATCTTCTAAGTGAGCTGGCTCCAGAAGGATACAAAGGTATTAATCCTGTTGTAATCTGTATTCCACAGGACCCTGATAACAATGGAAACAAAGATGTATCAGGAAACAATACTGGTGCATATGTATATGATTTAAATGGAAATACAGACATTGTAACAGAAGTTGAAGCAGGAAATCACAGGCATATGACGCTGACCATTGGAAATAAAAGGGTTTACAGAGTGGAAATGGAACTTCCAAAGGAAATAGTATATACATATGTTCCAAAAGAAAAAATCTGGGATCCTGTAACAATGAAATATGTTGATAAATCAGGCAGTAAGGAATCTCACTGGGAAATGCCAGAAACAGTATTTAAAGTAAAGAATGTATCGCTTGATAATATGAATATGGATGTAAGTGCAAAATTAACCTATAACAAGGCATTGCAGGATGCAAACCTTATGTATGGACTTACAACATTTTATCTTAATACCGGAGGAACAAGAGAAGATGCCACTTTAATACGTGATTCCTCAGGAATATCAAGTGGACTTGAAATAAAGAAAACACTGACACCAGATTATGCTGAAGCTGAGTTTCATATGAAACTTAATGACGGCAGGTATCTTCCAGTTCCAGATGTGACAGGCCCTATGTATGTGGGGAAAATAACGGTGAACTTTGCACAGAATCCACTGATTCTGCCACCTGAAAAACAGAAATGATCAGAGCAGCTTCAAATGAAGCTTAATGATAATCCGAAGAGCATTCGGTGAAAAAGTTAATGAAATAGGCAGATTTCATTAAACGTTAATGTAAACTATATGAATAAGTGATTAGAAAGAGGGATAAACATGAAGAGAAAATTTATGACAATTGCATTAGCAACATGCCTTGTTCTCGGAATGAGCACAAGTGTGTTTGCTGCATCGTATAGTGGGGAAGCACAGGGAACAGAACAGCATCTGACAAATGATAATGCACCAAATGGTAATGCAGGTACAGAATATGTTCCAGCAGATGGAAATACAAAAGAATATGCGGCTCAGAATCAGGAAATACCAATGACTGTTACAGTGACTGGAAAAAATACAGTTAAACATGTTATTGCAGCAACAGTTGATACAAAAAAACTCACTTTTGAATATAAAAGAGAAGATAACAGACTAATATGGGATCCTGTAACACTTAAATATGTAGAAAATACTTCGCCAGCACAGAGTGAAGAAGAAGAAAAATGGACAGTAGCAGGTCAGGAAGTAGGTATAAAGAATTATTCTGATGTACCTATTACAGTTACGGGCACAGTACCATCTACTGAAGTTAGTGGTGTTACATTTAAAGTAAAAGAAACTAAATCTGGCACTGAAAGTAATACAGCAACACTAGACCTTGCATCAGCAATAACAAAGGGTGATAACAGTTTAGGAACTGTAACTAGTGCTGCAGCTCAGGCAGGAAGTTTTACTGTATCAGCATCAGGAACAGGTATTACTAAATTTGAAGACAATACTAGTCAGGCTAAACTTACACTAAGTATTAAGGTACCTGTTTTTACAGCTGGTGAAATTACAACACCTTAATTTAAATATATTTAATTAACACTCTCCTCCCCTGCCTGGGAGGATAAGTAATTTTTGAAAGGAGAGCCACGTGTCAGGCATTACATACAGCAGGAGCATGCAGCAGGATACTGAAGCGTGCTCATCATATAATAAACTAAAAAAGAGACATATGCTTGTTTATGCAGGTATTGTTATTACAGGCATTATTGTTATTGCACTATCCTTTTACTTTTTCAAGCCGGCGACGTTTACGCATCCGGCTTACGATGATAATGCAGTAGCAGGTATGCCATCTCTTGATCAGGATAAGTTCGGGTATTCTGAGCTTGTTGTTGCAGAAGACTACAAAGTAAATATCTGTGGCCTTCCATCTAATGACGGAGAGAACATAGATTTTTATCTTACTAATCCTGAATCAAATGATGTATGGTTCAGAGCAGAAATTACTGATGAAAAGAACAATGTACTTGGCAGTACAGGAGTTATTAAGCAGGGAAAGTATGTTCAGACTGTTAAGCTTGATAAACCTTTAGAAGACAGAGAAACTCCGGTATCTGTAAAGATCATAGGATATGAACCTCGTACATGGATTAGTAAAGGTTCTTTTGCAATGAATCTTGTAATTTACAAAGATTATCAGTAACAGTTGTTAAGTAAGGCGACTCATCTGTAGTCGTCTTTTTTGTGCTTTAATACCATGCAACTATTGAAATTTAAGGCATAAGAAGGACTCGTTTATCATACATAAAATTCAGATATTTGTTGTTTTTTGTTTTGCTATGGTGTATGATGATGGGGTAAGACAAAATCAAAGTTTTTTTATAGGAGAGGAAGAGAAAACATGAAAAAATTAGATTTAAGCAAGTACGGAATCACAAACCCAGTAGAAATTCTTCATAACCCTTCACACGAAGTTCTGTTTGAAGAAGAAATGAAACCAGGTCTTGAGGGATATGATAAAGGTACATTAACAAAATCAGGAGCTGTTAACGTAATGACAGGTATTTACACAGGTCGTTCCCCTAAAGATAAGTTCCTTGTAATGGACGATGTATCAAGAGACACAGTATGGTGGACATCAGAAGAATTCCCTAATGATAACAAACCAGCAACAAAGGAAACATGGGATGCGTGCAAAGAACTTGCTGTAAAGGCTTTATCAGATAAGAAACTTTACGTAATGGACGTTTTCTGCGGAACTAACGAAGACTCAAGAATGGCAGTAAGATTCATTATGGAAGTTGCATGGCAGGCTCATTTTGCAAAGAATATGTTCATTCAGCCAACTGAAGAAGAACTGGAGAACTTTGAACCTGACTTTGTTTCATTTATCGCATCAAAAGAAAAAGTCGAGAATTACAAAGAATTAGGATTAAACTCAGAAACAGCAGTACTATTTAACTTAACAGACAGAGAACAGGTAGTACTTAATACATGGTATGGTGGAGAACTTAAGAAAGGTATGTTCTCAATGATGAACTACTTCTTACCACTAAAAGGTATGGCAGCAATGCACTGTTCTGCTAACACAGATATGAACGGAGAAAACACAGCGTTATTCTTTGGATTATCAGGAACAGGTAAAACAACACTTTCAACAGACCCTAAGCGTCTTTTAATCGGAGATGACGAACACGGCTGGGATGACGAAGGTGTATTCAACTTTGAAGGCGGCTGCTACGCTAAAGTTATTAACTTGGACAAGGACTCAGAACCAGACATCTACAATGCAATCAGACGTAACGCTCTTTTAGAAAACGTTACAGTTGACGAAAACGGTGAATGTGATTATGCTGATAACTCAGTAACAGAAAACACTCGTGTTTCCTACCCTATTACACACATCGAAAAGATTGTAAGACCAAAATCAGCTGCACCAGACGCTAAGAATGTAATTTTCTTATCAGCTGACGCATTTGGAGTATTACCTCCTGTTTCAGTATTAACTGCTGAACAGGCTAAGTACTACTTCTTATCAGGATTTACAGCTAAGATTGCAGGTACAGAAAGAGGAATTACAGAACCTACACCAACATTCTCAGCATGCTTCGGACAGGCATTCTTAGAGTTACACCCAACTAAGTACGCTGAAGAATTAGTAAGAAAGATGGAAAAGAGCGGAGCTAAGGCTTATCTTGTTAACACAGGATGGAATGGAACTGGCAAACGTATTTCAATCAAAGATACACGTGGAATTATTGATGCTATTCTTGATGGATCAATTAACAAGGCAGAAACAAAGACAATTCCATACTTCAACTTCGAAGTACCAACAGCACTTCCAGGTGTTGATCCAGCTATCTTAGATCCTCGTGATACATACGAAAACGAAGCTGACTGGGAAGAAAAAGCTAAACACTTAGCTGGACTTTTCATTGATAACTTCGATAAGTACACAGGAAATGATGCTGGTAAAGCATTAGTTGCAGCTGGTCCACAGCTATAGGGATGAAATCCTTAAAGGAATGTAGAATTAAATAGGAAAAGGAGCCACCTGCTTATTGCAGGTGGTTTTTTTGAAAAATCATTGACATAGAAAACAGCTGGTGATACAATTTTTCCTTGGGTATTTAAAGGTAGGATGATTCTACCTAAATGGAACATCAAATGTATTAGAGAAAGGAAGAATTAGAATTATGAAAAAATCACAGGCTGTTTTACTTTTACTTGGAATATTATTTATATCATTTAACCTGCGTGCGCCAATTACTGCAGTGGGTTCAGTTGTAGATATGATTCAATCTGAATATGGATTATCAAATGCTGTAGCAGGATTTATTACAACTCTGCCACTTGTAGCATTTGCTATAGTTTCACCTTTTGTTGCCAGAATATCAGCAAAAATCGGGCATTCAAGAACAATGTTTCTGGGCCTTGTACTGATTCTTGCAGGTGAAGCAGTTCGTTCATACACAGGAGTAGCGGGACTATTTGCAGGAACCGCTATAATCGGTGTGGGTATTGCAATCGGTAACGTAATCATACCTGCAATTATCAAACTTAACTTCTCAGAAAAAGTTGGTTTTGTTACAAGTATTTATACATCGGGTATGTGTATCTTTGCTGCTGTAGGAGCAGGAATCAGTATTCCACTTGCAAAAGGTCTTGGAGCAGGATGGAAGCATACCCTGTTTGTATGGTTTGCTTTAACAATATTCACAATTATTATATGGCTTCCGCAGACAGGTAAAAAAGCGGTTGCTCCAAAAGTACAGGAAGAACATCACGAAGTCTCTGTATGGAAGGAAAAGCTTGCATGGTGGGTTACACTATTTATGGGAACACAGTCCCTTCTGTTTTACGCACTTGTTGCATGGCTCCCTACAATTGTTGCATCAAAAGGTTTAAGCACTGCTTTTGCTGGTAATATGGCTCTGCTGTTCCAGCTTATGGCTATTCCTGCAACACTTGTGATTCCTACTCTCTGTGATAAGTTTAAAAATCAGAGAGGTATTGTTTATGTAGTATGTGCTATTTACGGAACAGGTATGATTCTTTTCCTTCTTGGACAGACTCAGATTGTTATTACTGCAGCTGTAGTACTTATGTCTATTGGTATGGGAGGAAGCATCAGTCTTTCAATTGCCTTCATATCACTAAGAAGCCATGACTCAAAAATTGCTTCAGAGCTTTCAGGAATGTCACAGTCAGCAGGTTACTTACTTGCAGGGCTTGGACCTATTGTTACAGGATTAATCTTTGATACAATGTCAACATGGAACATTCCAATTGGAATCTTTATTGTACTGATAGCATTCCTTGCACTTTGCGGTCATTTTGCAGGAACAGGAATGCTTGCAGGTTCGCCAGCTACTGCCTCATCAGCTATTATTGAAATGGAAGAAGAACTGGCAGAAGAAATAAAGAAACTGGAAGAAGAATTCGCAGCAGAGGTAAAAAAACTGGAAGAAGAGTTTGTAAAAGAAGTACATCTTCTGGAAGAAAAAGTGGGAATGAAAAAACATTAATAGAACTTATGCCTCTTGAAAAAAGCCAGTATACGGTGCATACTATTAATATCTTTATTTGGACGGAGTAATAAATGAGTAAAAAACGAATTGGAATAGTATGTATAATTTTATCAGCATTTTTCTTTGCGCTGATGAATATGTTCGTAAGACTTAGTGGCGATCTGCCAGTATTTCAGAAAAGCTTTTTCAGAAATCTTGTGGCAGTGATTTTTGCCCTTGTTGTAATATTAAAAGAAAGACCGGAAATCTCACTTAACAGAGGAGATGTGGGAACACTGCTACTTCGCTCAGCATTTGGGACAGTTGGTATACTCTGTAATTTCTATGCAGTTGACCATATGCTTCTTGCAGACGCAAATATACTTAACAAACTCTCCCCTTTCTTTGCGCTTATTATGGGAGTTCTGATTTTAAAAGAGAAGATAAGCATGTTTCAGGTAAGCACAGTACTGCTTGCCTTTATGGGAGCATTTCTTGTAATTAAACCAGGTGCAGGGGTAGTCTCAGGGCCAGCTGTTATTGGTGCCCTTGGAGGACTTGCTGCAGGCACAGCTTATACTTTTGTAAGGAAAGCAGGAATGAGAGGAATACCAGGACCATTTATAGTATTTTTCTTCTCTGCATTCTCATGCGTCATAATCTTCCCTGTTATGATGGCAGGCTATGTTCCTATGCAGGCTTCACAGCTCATATTTTTACTTCTGGCAGGCTTTTCTGCTGCTATTGCTCAATTCTGCATTACAGCAGCTTATGTCAATGCACCGGCTCGTGACATCTCCATATATGATTACTCACAGATCATATTTGCAGCACTTATAGGGTTTGTAGTGTTTAATCAGGTACCAGATATATATAGCTGGGCAGGATATGCCATAATCTTTGGAACAGCTCTTGCAAATTTTTTACATAGAAAATAGAAGTATTCCACATACATTAGAAACCATGTGGATAAATCAGGGTAATGGGAGCATTTATACACATGCTTTTTCATATAGATGGATAAGGTGAGAAGCAGGAACTGCTTCTTAATATATAGAGAGGTCCGAATCTGCCATAAGCAGATTCGTTCGTTTTGTATCAATCGGTACGGAAGCTGCTGTCAGGCGCTTCCGGTCATTTACCTGGGTGACTGAATTATCTATCCATTATGGTGAAAGTGAAAATTCAGGAGTAAGTATGGGGAATTAACGATTCTGGGTGTACTTTCCTTCAGATTTTCTTAAATCAGAGCAGATATATGCTGCAAAAGTGAATAATATTTTTAACTTCATCTTTTTAACGAAAAAACAGCGTTTTCCAGTGAAAATTTTAAACTGGAAAATATTTTTAACTTCTCGCCTGTTTTCTCGTGGCCCGGAGGACGGAATTCCTTATTTTTACCGCAGTATTAGTGAAAATTTTAAACTGGAAAATAATTTTAACTTCTGCAGAGATTTTAATGATTGTTACATGCTCCTTGCGCATCAGACATAAGGCCGGCAGTCCGTAATTTCCATGCCACATAATCCATCACTATAAAAGAAGATACTACGAAGACTTTGTTTTTCTGTATACTCATAGTGACCTTTGCAGGTGTGTAACCTCAAAGCAATTTTACATATTATAAAAAAACTGCAGTAGGAATGTCCTCTGCAGTCTTTTTTTGCCTTATGTAAATTGTAAACTGTTACCTTATTTGCCAGTGTATTCTGAGTCACAGTATGCACATCTATATACTTTGTTTTCTTCATCAACAAGTTTAAATGTGTGAACAATTTCCTGTTCTACTGATGTAATACATCTTGGGTTCTTACACTTAATAACATTTTTTAATGTATGAGGAAGTGAAAGATGTTTCTTTTCTGATAGTTCACCATCTTTAACGATGTTAACTGTAATGTTCTTGTCGATGTATCCTAAGATATCAAAGTCAAGATCGATTAACTGGTCGATTTTGATGATGTCTTTCTTTCCATATTTTTCACTGTGAGCATTCTGAATGATTGCTACGCAGTTGTCAATTTTATCTAAGCCTAAAAGTTCATAGATCTCCATGCTCTTTCCTGCCTGAATGTGGTCTAGTACGATTCCTGTTTTTACTCCATCAATATTCATAATTTTATCCATCCTTTCTATTTTCCTTCCCTTTCTATACCTAATAAGTTAAGAATTAACGCCATTCTGATGTGCTTTCCACATAATGCCTGGAAGAAGTAGCATGCTCTTGGGTCATCATCAACTTCTACTGCAATTTCGTTAACTCTTGGAAGTGGATGCATGATTGTTAAATCTTCTTTAGCTGTCTGAAGTTTTTCTAAGTCAAGAATGTAGCTGTCCTTTAATCTGATGTAGTCTTCTTCGTTGAAGAATCTTTCTTTCTGAACACGTGTCATATAAAGAATATCTAATTCAGGCATAGCATCTTCCAGTCTTTCAACATGTTTCCATGGAATTCCTGCATTGTCTAATTTTTCGATAACGTATTCTGGAACCATTAATTCGTCTGGTGAAATAAGTACGAACTGTGTTCCTTCATAACGCATCATAGCTTCAATAAGTGAGTGAACTGTTCTTCCGAACTTTAAGTCTCCGCAAAGACCGATTGTAAGTCCTTCTAAAGTGCCCTTCTTTCTTTTGATTGTAAGAAGGTCAGTTAATGTCTGAGTTGGGTGGAAGTGGCCACCGTCACCGGCATTAATAATTGGAACTGTAGTTTTTTCTGCACCGACAATTGGAGCACCTTCTTTTGGATGTCTCATTGCAATGATGTCTACGTAGTTACCTACTGTTCTGATTGTATCGCTAACGCTTTCGCCTTTTGCAGCTGAGCTTGAGTTAGCTGATGAGAATCCAAGAACGCTTCCGCCAAGTTCAAGCATAGCAGCTTCAAAGCTTAATCTTGTTCTTGTTGATGGTTCAAAGAAAAGTGTAGCTAATTTTTTGTGAGCACAGATATCTTCATATGCGCTGTGGTTAGCAACGATGTCGTCTGCAACTTCAATTAATTTGTCGATTTCTTCTACAGTAAGGTCTGTAATGTTAATAAGATTTTTAATTTCACTCATTTATTTGTCCCCCTTCATCCAACTTTCATCTGATGGATTATTTCTAAATGTAATAATTTTATTTTTATCGTCTGCTGCGATATATCCTGTATCAGCTGCTACTTCAACTAATGCATCAAGATCGCAAAGGCTGACGTTTTTAACTTTGTGTTCTTCGAATCTGTCAAGGCCTTTCTGCATTCCGTATGTAAAGATACTTACAATACCAAGAACATCTGCTCCTGCTGCACGTAGAACTTCTACTGTGTCAACAGCTGAGCCTCCTGTTGAAATAAGGTCTTCAACAACAACAACCTTCTGTCCAGGTAAAAGTTTTCCTTCAATCTGGTTTGTTCTGCCGTGGTCCTTAGCGGATCCTCTTACATATCCCATAGGAATGTTCATAAGGTGTCCTACGATTGCTGCGTGAGCAATACCTGCTGTACTTGTACCCATTACAACCTCGCATTCAGGGTAGTTTTCTTTAATAGCAGCTACTAAGCCTTCTTCAACCATTGTTCTAACTTCAGGAGCTGTAAGTGTTAAACGGTTGTCGCAGTAAATAGGGCTCTTGATTCCACTTGCCCATGTAAATGGTTCATTTGGTCTTAAGAATACTGCTTCAATTGATAATAGTCCTTTTGCAATTTCTGTTTTCATTGTTGTTTCTCCTTATCTATAATATATAAATTAATTATTCACCTAAAAAGTCTCTGCATACTCTTTCGTATGCAGCTACAGGGTCTTCAGCCTTTGTAATAGGTCTTCCTACTACAATGTAGTCTGATCCGATTGTTCTTGCATCAGCTGGTGTTGTGATTCTCACCTGGTCATCTTTTGCAGCATCTGCAAAACGGATTCCCGGTGTAATTGTGAAGAAGTCTGTTCCACATGTTTCGTGGATTGCACCTGCTTCAAGTGGTGAGCATACAACTCCGTCAAGTCCTGCTTCTTTGGCATTCTTTGCATATTTAAGAACAACTTTATCTAAATCTTCATTAATCAGAAGTTCATCCTGCATTCTTTCCTGGCTTGTTGATGTAAGCTGAGTTACAGCAATAAGAAGTGGTCTTGTGCCGTCTTCTCTTGTAAGTCCCCTTACAGCAGCTTCCATCATAGCTTTTGTTCCTGCAGCATGAACGTTTGTCATGTCTACATCAAGTTTTGATAAAGAAGCCATTGCTTTTTCAACTGTGTTAGGAATATCATGAAGTTTAAGGTCAAGGAAGATCTTGTGTCCTCTCTTCTTGATTTCTCTTACAATGTCTGGTCCTTCGCTGTAGAAAAGTTCCATACCGATTTTTACATATGGTTTTCTGCCTGTAAATTTGTCTAAGAATGTAAGTGTTGCTTCCTTTGAAGGGAAGTCACATGCTACGATTACATCTCTTGCCATGATTAAATCCTCCTTTATTTTACAATACCAATAATATCTTCTAACTTTTCAATACCGAGTTCTTCCATTTTCTTTGGAAGTTCTTCGATGATTTCTTTACATACATATGGATTTACAAGGTTTGCAGCACCAATCTGAACTGCTGTAGCGCCTGCCATCATCATTTCGATAACGTCGTTTGCTGTGCTTACTCCTCCCATTCCGATTACAGGAATGTTTACTGCATTAGCAACTTGATATACCATTCTTACTGCTACAGGGAAAATAGCTGGTCCTGAGAAACCACCCATTTTGTTAGCAATAACAGGCTGTTTTCTCTTTGTATCAATTCTCATTCCAAGAAGAGTGTTAATTAAGCTTAATCCATCAGCCCCTGCTTCTTCGCATGCTTTTGCAATTGCTACAATATCAGTTACGTTAGGGCTTAGTTTGATATAGACTGGTTTAGTTGTAACTGCTTTTACTGCTCTTGTAACTTCTGCAGCACTTTCTGGCTGAACTCCGTAAGCCATACCGCCGTTGTGAACGTTAGGGCAGCTTACATTTACTTCGATGATTCCAACCTGTTCCTGCTTGTCCATCATTTCTGCACAGTGAACATATTCTTCAATGGAGAATCCACTGATATTTGCAATTACTGGTTTCTTGTATATCTTTGCAAGCTCAGGAAGTTCTCTTTCGCATACCATGTCAACTCCCGGATTCTGTAATCCTACTGAGTTGATCATTCCTTCAGGACACTCAGCAATTCTTGGAAGAGGATTTCCAAGACGTGGCTCTGAAGTAGTTCCTTTAAATGAAAGTGAACCTAATATATTAATATCATAGATTTCTGCAAATTCCTGACCGTAACCAAATGTACCGCTTGCTGGAATTACCGGGTTATCAAGTGTGATACCGCTAAGTGTTACTTTTGTATCTACCATATTATTTCCTCCTTAAATAGTACAGGACCATCTTTACAGATTCTCTTTGCACCATACTTTGTCTCGCAGCTGCATCCCATACATGCTCCGAATCCGCATGCCATTCTTGCTTCGAAACTGAACTGTCCGTCAGGAGCCATGTCATATACTGCCTTTAACATTGGTTCAGGTCCGCAGGTGTAAACATAGTCATAATCCATGTCTTTCAGGGCGTCTGTTACAAAACCTTTAGTTCCTGCTGATCCGTCTGCAGTTGTAATTACTGGCTCGATTCCAAGAGCTCTGAATTCTTCCACAAGAATAAGGTCTTTGTCTGTATTAAAGCCCATTACAACCTGTGGTGTAACTCCTTCTTTAATCATTGCTTCTGCAAGTCCATAAAGAGGAGGAACTCCGATGCCTCCACCTACAAGGACAGGTTTAGTGCCACCTTTTGATGTATCAAAACCGTTTCCAAGTGCATAAAGAACATCAGCCATTTCGCCGCTTTCCATTTTTGCAAGTTTTGCTGTTCCTTCACCTACAGTTTTAAAGATAATTGTAAGTGTGTTTTCTGTATAACTGTAAATTGATATTGGTCTTCTTAAGTAGAAACCGTCAACATGTATGTTAACAAACTGACCTGGAGCTTTTACTTCACTGAAGTCACCAGCAAGTGTCATTGCGAAAATATCGCTCTGAAGCTGCTCTACTCGTTCTACTTTAAGCATTTCTCTCTTCATATCTAATATCTCCTTCAACCATTGTCATTACAACTTTTCCATCTACTTCCCAGCCGTTAAAAGGTGTGGCCTTTCCTTTGCTTAAGAATGTATCAGAATCGATGTTGTAATGTGCATTTAAATCAAGTACTGTTAAGTCTGCAGGGGCTCCGTCTTCAATTCTGCCACCGTCAAAACCAAATCTCTTATTTGGATTAACAGACATAACTTCAATAAGTTTTTCTAATGTGATAACTCCCTTTTCTACAAGGTATGTATATAGCAGAGGGAAAGAAGTTTCAAGTCCTACAATTCCAAATGGACTCTTTTCTAATCCTCTTGATTTTTCCTCTGCACTGTGTGGAGCATGGTCAGTTGCAATCATATCAACTGTGCCGTCCTGAATTCCTCTGATAAGAGCATCTCTGTCAGCTGCTTCTCTTAGAGGAGGATTCATTTTAAAATGGCCGTCTTCACGAAGATCATCTTCAGTTAAGATAAGGTAGTGAGGACCTGTTTCGCATGTAACGTTAACCCCTCTTGCCTTTGCCTGTCTTACAAGTTCAACAGTTTCCTTAGTTGAAACGTGGCAGATGTGATATGCTGCTCCTGTTTTTTCTGCAAGAGCAATATCTCTTTCTACCTGTTTCCATTCACTTTCTGAGCATATACCTCTGTGTCCGTGCTCTTTTGCATATTTTCCATCATGAATATATCCATTAAACAGAAGTGTTTCGTCTTCGCAGTGAGCAACAATCAGTTTATTTAATTCCTTTGCTTTGATCATTGCATCTTCCATAAGGTCACCTGTCTGGATTCCTTTACCGTCGTCAGAGAAGGCACATACATAAGGTGCCATATCTTCCATGTCAGAAAGTCTGCTTCTTCCATCCTGGTGCTCTGTAATTGTTCCATAAGGAATTGTTCTGACCACTGCATCCTTTTTTATGATATCAAGCTGCACATTTAGTGATTCTAATGATGATGGTGCAGGATTAAGGTTTGGCATTGGGCATACGCAGGTATAACCACCTCTTGCAGCTGCCATGGAGCCAGTTTTTATAGTTTCTTTATATAAAAAACCGGGCTCACGAAAATGTACATGCACATCTGTAAAACCCGGTACAATTACCTTATCTGTGCAGTCAATAATAGTGTCTGCACTTTCAATATCTGTAGAGCTGATGGAATTAACAAAAACTTTACCCTTAGAGACAAAAAGATCTTTTTTTACGAATCCTGATGGTGTATAGACACTGCCGTTTTTAAATAAAGTTGCCATAATTTCCACTCCTTTTCAATTCATCAAATTATTTTTACTCAAATCTTCAACATACTAACACAGCTTAAAGGCTGTGTCAATATTTTTTAAAAATTAAATGTCGAGATTTTTGAACCTGATATTAAGTTCTTCTTTTTCTTTACCCAGTATTAATTCTACCATATCCATGAAATTATCTGAAGTATCACTTGCGTAGAATACGTTCTCTCCTGCCCTTTTTTCTGCAAAAAGATTATTCTTTTCAAGTTCGATTTCAACTGCTGTAGCTACTTCCAGTGAAGAATTAATAATCTTAATCCCCGGGTAGATTTTCTGAATATTTTTCTTCAGAAGAGGATAGTGAGTGCAGCCTAAAACAAGAGAATTAATATTATTCTCTTTAATAAAATCATCAAGATAGTACTTAATAGTAAGGTCCATTATTTCGTTATTTATAATGCCTTCTTCAATAAGAGGAACAAAGGCAGGACATGCTTTGGAAAATACCTTAAGGTCAGGATTGTTTTCGTGTATCTTCTTTTCGTAAGCTCCTGATCTTACAGTTACTTTTGTGGCAATTATACCGATGTTATCCTTTTCTGAGCATTCCTTTGAAACTACTTTTGCAGTAGGTGAAATAACACCTATTACAGGAATATCAGGGAAACGCTCTCTCAGCATATCAAGACATGTGGCACTTACTGTGTTACATGCAATAACGATCATTTTAACGTTGTTTTTTACAAGAAAATCTCCAATCTGGGCAGTAAACTGGCGAATTGTATCTTCGCTTTTTGAACCATAAGGTGTTCTTGCAGTATCTCCGAAGAAGATTATCTGTTCTTCTGGCAGTCTGTTCATAATATATGGGATGCTGGTAAGACCGCCAATACCAGAATCAAAAAAACCTATAGGACGGTTGTCCATAAAAAATGTTCCTCCTAGTCGTATAAAGTTGCTTAAAAATCTGAGAATATCTCAAGAACTGTAAGCAGTATGTTGTGATTATAGAAAGCGCCTGCTATAAGTGAGTCAGCAGAAGCTTCCGAAACTGCAGTGCCAAGGTCAGGCATCCACAGTGAAAAAAGCGGAATAAATAGTATAAATATCAGTAGTACATAAAAAAGTCCGCGTAGTATTCCTGCGCCAAAACCCATTATACTGTCAATAAATCCGGTGGCTCCGTCATGATGCTTTTTTGAAAAAATCATTACGAAAACAGAAATAATTACTTTTGACAGAATAATAATAATGAGAAATGAAATTACTGATATGAGCATGGATACAAGGGCCAGCTCTGTTTCTGTTTCACCTTCTGCTAAAGCTCCTTTAAGCCACGGCATAGCAGCATCAGGCGGATAGTCAGCCGGAAACTGCACATGTATTACACGGCACAGGGAAGATGTAAGATCAGTTTCTGAAATAAGAAATGATTTTACGGTGCTGCAGAAAATAAGTGCAGGAATAAGAGAGAGAAACCATCCGAGGAAACTCTTTACAGTAAGCATAAAACCTTTTTTTGCTCCACTTATACCGGAAACTACAAGAACGGCCAGTAAAAAAATATCCAAAAGACGTCCTCCTTTCCGGTCAACATTCCATATATAAATATATTACTAAATCTGGAGTGTAAAATCAATAAGAAGGAAGCATCCCGGCTTAGAAAACAGAGGAATTTGCATACAAAAAACGGTTGAATATTAAAATGACTTGTGGTAACATTGAAGGGTATATGAACAGGTTTATGAAAGAGGCTCTTAAAGAGGCAGAACTTGCCTATGCTGCGGGAGAAGTCCCGGTAGGAGCTGTAATTGAAAAAGACGGGGAAATAATTGCCCGTGGACATAATATGACAGAAACATGGAAAGATCCCACTGCTCATGCAGAAATAATTGCAATAAGGGCAGCTGCTGAGGTCCTTGGAGGATGGCGTCTTCCGGGATGCAGCCTTTATGTAACGGTTGAGCCATGTTCAATGTGTGCAGGTGCCATGGTCTGGGCAAGAATAGAAAACCTTTACATTGGTACCATGGACAAAAAGGCAGGAGCATGTGGCTCAGTTTTTAATATTGCATGCAGCGATGAACTGAATCACAGAGTTAATGTGGAAACAGGTATTATGGAAGAAGAATGCAGCATGCTAATGAAGAGATTCTTCAGAGAGCTTAGAAATAGAAAGAAATTAAATAAATCGGAGGAGTAACAAATGAAAAGATTAGGCGGAATTGTATGCCTTGTAGCATTAATTGTGACTATGACAGCATCCATGTGTTTCGGTACAGAATCACTTAAAGTGGTAGAGTCATATCCAAAAGATGGACAGAAAAACACTACAACAGAAAACATGGGTGTTAAACTTTGGTTTAACAATGATATGGGTGCAAAAGATACACTTAAAGCTAACAATAAGTGCTTTAAAATTGTAGGAGAAGACGGAAAGAAACTTCCAATCAAGGTATTCTACAGCCCTAACAATCCTAAAGAAGTAATGGTACTTCTTGACGCTAACAAGAAAGTTATGGTTGAGCAGAACTCAGATTACAAACTTGTAATTGACGGCAACCTTCAGGACAGCGATGGAAATAAGCTTGGTAAAGACGAAACAATTACATTCAGAACACTTAACCAGAAGAAAAATACAACCGTATATATGGTAATGATGGGTATTATGATGGTTGGTATGTTTGTATTCTCATCAATCCAGATGAAGAGACAGATGGAAGGCCAGACTGATAACAAAGCTGTAAAAGAAGAACCATTTAACCCATATAAAGAAGCAAAGAAACAGGGAAAATCAGTTGAAGAAGTAATTCGTCAGCACGAAAAAGAAGTGGAAAGACAGGAAGCTAAGGAAGCAAGAAAAGCTAAGAGACATTCTCACGACGATGATGAAGACGAAGAAGAAGAGGAAGAACTTCCATATGGACACTACAGAGTAAAAGGTCCAAGACCAATCTCTGCAAGTGGAAGCACATATATTACTGGCAGAAAGGCAGAAGCCGAAGCTCGCAAAGCCGAAGAAGAAAGACTTGAAAAGAGAAGAGCTGCCAATAAGAAGAAAAAGAAAAAATAGTAAATAGCAGGTTAAAAATGAGCGGATTTCCGCTCATTTTTGTGTCAGAATCAGATTTCGAGGAGGAAGCTATGAAGGAAATCAGTTTATTATCTTTTGCCAAAATCAATCTGTCAATTGATGTGAAAGGCGTTATGGATACAGGCATGCACGAAGTTGATATGGTAATGCAGCAGATTTCTTTTCACGATGATGTAAATATATGTTATGAAGAGAATGGTAATTCTAAGGGCAGCATATCTATTGAACTAAGTACAAACAGACCATACCTTCCTACTGACGAAAGAAATACCGCATACAAAGCGGCTATGCTGATGATAGAAAAGTTCGGAGACAGAATGCCAGGAGGGGTAATCAGAATTCATGTTACAAAGAGAATTCCGGTTGCAGCAGGAATGGCAGGCGGCAGCGGAAACGGTGCAGCTGTACTTCATGGTATAAACGCACTATGGAATCTGAAACTTTCTTTAAAAGAACTGTGTCTAATAGGTGCAGAAATAGGGTCAGACGTGCCTTTCTGTGTTATGGGTCAGGCAAGAGCAAACTATGTTCTTCCTAAGTATATAAGGAAGGACAGACTTGCATCATCATGTGCAAGAGCAACAGGCACTGGAACATACACGGAACCGGTAAAAGGCTTAAACAGATTTCTTGTAATTGCCAAACCATCTATTTCAGTATCAACAGCACAGGTATACAAAGGTATCGACAGTTGTGAGATTGTGGAGAGACCTGATAATGACAGACTTGTTTCGGATCTGCAGAATTGTAATTTTGAAGATCTGTATATAAACTTTGTAAATGTTCTTGAGAAGTATACACTGGAGGCTTATCCGGAAGTAAAAAAACTTAAGAACATCATGTCAGAGTTTGCAGCAGGTCCTGTAACTCTTATGAGTGGCAGCGGACCGACAGTTTTTACAGTATGCAATAGCATTGATAAGGCAAAAGCTGTAAGCAATGCACTTCGAAAAATGAGATATGAAGCATACTGGACCAGAACAACAAAATAGTATTTTAGAGGAGAAAGAGATGTTAGATTTTAGTTTACAAAATCACAGACCACTTAGAGAGCTGGTTTATGATCAGCTGAAAAAAGAAATTTTAGTGGGAAATATTACACCTGGAACAAGAATGATGGAGGTTGAGCTTGCAGATGAACTTGGCGTAAGCAGAACACCTGTAAGAGAAGCTATCCGTAAACTTGAAAAAGAAGGTCTTGTTACTATTGAACCAAGAAGAGGTGCATATGCTTCTGATATTTCAGTAAAAGATCTTGTAGATGTACTTGAAGTAAGAGAAGACCTTGAAGGACTTGCTGCTTCACTTGCAGCAACAAGAATGACAGAAGAATGCCTGTCAGAACTTGAAGAAATCACTGAAGGATACAGCAGGGCTATCAGCGAAAACAACACAGAAGAAATTATTCACTATGATGAAATGTTCCATAAGAAAATTGTTGAAAGTACTGAGAATAAAACACTTATTCAGATGATCAAAAATGTACAGGAACTGGCACTGAGATTCAGATATCTGTATTATGATGATTTTTCAAGATACGAAAATATGCCTACTGAACACAGAGAAATTATTGACGCAATTAAAAGCGGAGATTCTGAAACTGCAAGAGAAGTTGCAGATAAACACATCAGAAAGCTTAAGGCTTTCGTACTAAGCGAAGGAGCAGAAGCTTTCAGTCATTCACGCGAAGAAGCATAAGAAAAAATATCAGCTGACTGGATTATCCGGGATGCTGATTTTTTTGTGTTTATGCAGGAATTATGCAGGAATAAACAAAATAGCTATTGTAAATTATCCTGCCTGGGATTATAATAACGACGTATATGCCAATAAAAGGCAGAGGCCTGCCAGTAATGATTATAAGCATTTCACTTAATTAAGGAAACAGCCTGGTAAATCAATGGAAGGCCAGAAGAGGTCAGACATTTATGTGACCCGAAAGTATTATATCTCAGAAAAGAGAATGATAACGAGGAGGTAGTTATGAAAAAACACACAAAGAAAGTAATCGTTGTATTTCTTGCAATGATTATGGCAGCATCTCTTGCAGCATGTTCAGGAGAAACAGAAAAAGCAAGCACAGAAACTGACACACTTAAGATTGCAATCAGTTCTGAGCCTGACAATCTTAGTCCTATGCTATCAGCAGCTACAGATACAGCAGGAGTAATGATGAATGTATTTGAAGGACTGTTGACTTTTGACACAGAAGGAAACTTTCAGCCGGCTTTAGCTGAAAAATATGTAATATCAGATGATGGTCTTACATATACATTTAACTTAAGAAAAGATATTAAGTTTCATAATGACAAAGCATTTACAGCAGCAGATGTAAAATATACATACGAAAAACTTGCTGGCCTTGATGGTTCAGAACCGCTAAGTCAGATTCTTGCTGATGAACTTATAGCAGTTGAAACACCAGACGAATATACAGTTATTCTTAAACTGAATAAGCCTGATGCAGGTTTCTTAAGCAGATGTATTATTTCAATCCAGCAGGCAGGATACGAAAATGACAGTACTGCACCAGTTGGAACAGGACCATATAAATTTAAAGAATATATTCAGGGACAGAAAGTTATTTTAGAAAAGAACCCTGATTACAATACAGTTGAATCAAGAATCCCAGAAGTTCAGAATGTGGAATTCAGTGTAATTACTGATCCAAATGCTGTGCTTATGGGAGTAAAATCCGGAAGCATTGACATTGCCATGGTTGATCCTGCTAATCTTGAATCAGTAGGAGACGACTACGAAATCGTAGAAGGACTGAGAAATACAGTTCAGCTTATGGCAATGAATAACAGCGTGGCACCTTTTGATAACGAAAAGGTAAGACAGGCTGTTCAGTATGCAATTGACAAAGACGAAATAATTAATACAGTAATGAAGGGTCACGGAAGAAGGGTAGAAAGCTTCTTAAGCCCTGCTATGGACGCATACTTTAATAAAGACCTTAAAGGATACGAAACAGACGTAGAAAAAGCAAAAGCACTTCTAAAAGAAGCAGGATACGAAAACGGTGTAGAGTTTACAATTACAGTACCATCTAACTATCAGCTTCATGTTGATGCTGCACAGGTAATAAAAAACCAGCTGGAAAAGGCAGGTTTCCGTGTAGAAATCAATCCGGTAGAATGGGCAAAATGGCTTGACCAGGTTTATACAAAAGCAGATTATCAGGCTTCAATTGTAGGTCACAGCGGAAAGCTTGATCCACAGGATTTCTTAAACCGCTTTATAACAACATACGAAAAGAACTATTTTAAATACAGCGATCCTGCTTATGATAAGCTTGTTGCTGATGCTTCAGTTACAACAGATCAGAGCGAAAGAGAAGCACTTTACAAACAGTGCCAGCAGGAACTTTGTGACCATGCTGCAGCTGTATTTATTGAAGACCCATATATTATTTACGCTGTAAACAAGAAGTTTACAGGAATGCAGATTTACCCTGTTACATTTTTTGATATGGGAAGTATCAGAATCGCAAAATAGCAGGAGGATTTAATTTGAGATATGCACTTAGAAAAGTGGTAGCATTTGTTATCACACTTTTTATAGTTTCATTGCTCACATTCGGGGTATTCCAGGTTCTGCCTGGAAATCCCGTTGAAATTATGCTGGGGGTGGACGCAGATCCCCTTCAGGTACAGCATCTTACAGAAGAACTGCAACTTGACAGACCCATGGCAGAACGATACATTAACTGGGTTCAGGGTGCATTTACAGGAGACCTTGGAAATTCCGTAAGATACCAGGTTCCAGTGGCAGATATGCTGAAAAGCAGCCTTCCTGTGACTATTTCATTAGCACTGTTATCGATTGGTATAACAGTGCTTGTTGTAGTTCCTGTATCTATGTATATTGCAAAAAACAGAAATAAAAAGAGAGGAATTATACTTTCTGCTTTTACGCAGCTTGGAGTTTCGCTGCCATCTTTCTGGGTTGCAATTCTTCTAATTTTTTTCTTCTCAGTAATATTACACCTGCTACCGTCAGGAGACTATATACCTTTTAGCGAAAGTCCCTCTGGATTTTTCAAATCAATGATACTGCCTTCCCTTGCAATATCAATAGGTACATCTTCAACAATAATCAGGTATCTTAAGAATACGCTGTTAGATGAAATGAATCTTGACTATGTAAAAACAGCCAGAAGCAAAGGACTTAACTATAGAGAAACCATGTACAGACATGTACTTAAAAACGCACTTCTTCCAGCACTTACAATACTTGGAATGCTTGTAGTTGACGTGCTGGGAGGCAGTGTAATTATAGAGAATATATTTAATCTTCCGGGAATCGGGCGACTGATTACGTCTGGGGTCGGAAACAGAGATTTTCCACTGGTTCAGGGAGTAGTATTCTATCTTGCAATTACAGTGCTTTTTGTTAATCTTCTTATTGACATAGCCTATACGCTGATTGATCCAAGAATAAGGCTTGGAGGTGATGAGTAATGAGAGAATACTTCAGAAATAGAAATTTCCGTACAGGATTTGTTCTTGTAACTTTTCTCTTAGCAATACTTGCCATAAGCTTTATATATCTTCCATATAACCCGGATGAAATGGATACAGCAAATATGCTTGCTGGTCCATCCTTCAGTCACCTGCTTGGCACAGATAATTTCGGACGTGATATTCTGAGCCGTATAATGAAAGGTTCACAGACAGCCTTTGGCGTAGGCCTTGGAGCCGTGCTTATTGGTATGACTGCAGGTGTGCTTCTTGGAGCCCTGGCAGGATACTGCGGCGGAATTGCAGATGAAATAATAATGCGTATTATGGATGCAAAAATGGCTTTTCCAGGTGTAATTCTTGCACTTGTACTTATTACGGTTTTTGGAAATGGTACAGGAAACATGATACTTGCGCTTGGAATTATGGCAATTCCAAAGTTCTGCAGAATTACAAGAAGCGGGTTTATGCAGATAAAAGAAATGGACTATATTAAAGCGGCAAGAACAAGAGGAATTTCAACATGGAGAATTATGATATTTCATATTCTGCCTAATATATCATCATCACTTCTTGTTACAATGACACTGGGATTTTCAAGTGCTGTGCTTTCCGAAGCAGGACTGAGTTTTCTTGGTCTTGGCATACAGCCACCTACAGCAAGCTGGGGCAGAATGCTGCTTGAAGCACAGACATATATGATTTCTGATCCATTCTATGCCCTTGTACCAGGAGTAATGATTACTATTATGGTACTTGGATTTAATCTGCTTGGAGATGGATTAAGAGACATTCTTGACCATGAAACAGCAAGAATGGAGGACTAATGGTATGAATAATGAAATACAGCAGGGAAGACTTTCTGTTAAGAATCTTTCATTAAGCATAAAGAGCAGAGGGAAATACTACAAAGCACTGGAAGATGTAAATTTTAACATTAAATCAGGAGAAATAGTGGGCCTTGTAGGAGAATCAGGATGCGGAAAAAGCATTACATCTCTTGCAATTATAGGGCTGCTTTCAAGAAATGCACGTATAGATAGTGGAGAGATCTGTCTGGACGGAGTTGATCTTCTTAATCTTAGTGAGGAAGAAATGTGCTCATACAGAGGTAACAGAATCAGCATGATTTTTCAGAATCCAATGAGTGCACTTAATCCACTTATGACATGCGGAAAGCAGATTGAAGAGTGTTACAGAATACATCACAAAGACGCTGATTCAAAAGAGGCAAAAGAGAAAACGCTGGAAATAATGAGAAAAGCAGGCCTTTCGAGAGTGGAGCAGTTATATAATGAATATCCACATCAGCTGTCAGGTGGAATGAAACAGAGAATAATAATTGCCATGGCGCTTATAAACAGGCCACAGCTTATTATTGCAGATGAGCCTACAACAGCGCTTGATGTAACAATACAGGCACAGATTCTGGACCTTCTCCGAGAACTGAATAAAGAATTCAATTCCATGATCCTTATTATTTCGCATGACCTTGGTGTAATAAGGGAAATAAGCGACAGAACCATAGTAATGTATGGGGGACGTATTGCAGAGTCAGGAGATACAGATGAAATCCTTGATAATCCAGTTCATCCATACACAAAGGGACTTATAGAATCAGTTCCGGCAGGAAAAAAGAAAGGAAAATTATCCTGCATTAAAGGCTTTGTAGAACCAATAGAAAAAAGAAAAAACAAAGGCTGTCCTTTTGCAGGAAGATGTCCTGAAAGAAAGGAACAGTGCAGAGTTATCTTTCCAGATACAGAATATTATGGCACTCACGCTGTGAGCTGTCATCTTTCCGGAGCAAAAGATGAATAAAGAAAAAACATATTTAGTAAAAACAGAAAACTTATGCAGATATTTCGCTGTAAAGAAACAGAAGCTTTTTGAAAAAAAGCGCTATCTTAAGGCAGTGAATAACATGAGCATAAATATAGAAAAAGGTTCAACCTTTGGACTTGTTGGAGAATCCGGCTGTGGTAAGTCCACAACAGGACAGCTTCTTGCAGGTATTATAAAGCCTACATCTGGCTCCGTTATATATAACGGAGAAGACGTAAAAAACATTAAAGGAGAAAGGCTTGCAGAACTAAGACGTAAGGTTCAGGTTATTTTTCAGGACCCTTACTCCGCACTTAATCCAAAGAAAAAAATGGGATGGATTCTTGAAGAACCACTAAAGACAGTGCTTCATATGGAGCAGGAAGAACGAAGAAATCTTGTTAAAAAAACACTTGAAACTGTAGGACTTGATGAAAGCTACATGGATAAATATGCAAGCGAACTAAGTGGAGGACAGAGGCAGCGCGTAAATATTGCAGCTGCGCTTCTTATGGACCCGGAATTTATTGTGTGTGACGAAGCTGTTTCTGCACTTGATGTTTCTGTACAGGCACAGATTCTTAATCTTTTAAAAGATCTGCAGGAAGAAAGAAACCTTACATATCTTTTTATTTCACATGACCTTAACGTAATAGAGTATATGAGTGACTATATAGGCGTTATGTATCTTGGATATCTTGTGGAATATGGTACAAAAGAAGAAGTCTGTAATAACCCTGTTCATCCATATACCAGGGCACTTCTTTCCGCTGTTCCGGATATTCATGGAAAGGCAGATGAACGCATCAGGCTTGAAGGAGAAGTACCAAGCCCTATAGAAACACCATCAGGTTGTCCTTTTCATACAAGATGTCATATGGCATCAGAAATATGCAGGAAAGAGCGTCCTGAACTTAAGAATATATGTGGCAGTCATATTGCATGCTGTCATTTTGCAGAAGGAGAATAAGCATGAAAACAGCAGTTATTTCAGATATACATCTTGATATAAACGAAAAATACCCGGTTCTTGATATACTTGCAGAAGTCCTTCATGAAGAAGAATGTACATCACTTATTCTTGCAGGAGATATATCAAGTAAGGCAGAACTGACACTTAAACTGATAGAGAAAATCAGAAAGAAAATAGAAATGCCATTATGGTTTGTTCCTGGAAACCACGACATGTGGGATGATGAAAACAGATTCAGGGATACATGGGAAATCTATAACGAATACAAAAATACAGAGGGATGTCTTTGCGGCAGGGCTGTTGATATAGGAGAGAACAAAGTTCTTACAGGAAGCCTTGGATGGTATGATTATTCTTTTGGAGACAGTAAATTCTCCGAAGAAGAATTTGAAGCCAAAAACAGAAACGGAAGAACATGGCAGGACAGTATTTTTGCTCACTGGAATATGCCTGATAAAGAAGTATGCAGGTATTGCCAGGATGAAATCAGAAATGCAGTAAAAGATATAAATGGAAAAGAAATAACAGCAGTTACACATATGCTTGCTATTCCGGAGTTTACAGTACCTGTGGAAAAACAGGACTGGGATTACTTTAATGCATTTCTTGGAAGTGCAGCTTACGAAGAGTTATTTAAAGAACTCGGAATAAAGAGAAGCATAACAGGACATGTACACTATAGAAATACTATTAAGAAAGATAATATTATTCATCAGTGTGCCTGCCTTGGATATTATAACGAATGGTATACAGATGATCCACGTAAAGAAATAAAGGACACAATACAGTATCTGTAGAAAAAAACCGGGGAAGATTCCAATAGAATCATCTCCGGTTCTTTTATTCACCTGAATAAGTATGCATCATATTCTGGAAAATGGTAAAAGTGAATTTACGAGAGTACCTATGGGGAATTCACTTTTTTCATCACGTTTTCCTACGCATGAGCCTTAATTTATTCCATATTATGACATTTTCGTTAATATTTTTTTCTTTTTAATTTTTTTAACGAAAAATCTCTGATTTCTCGTTAAAATTCTCAACTTAAAAAAAGTATTCACTTTTACCCTGCTTTTGTAGGGCATAGTTACCTGCTTACCTTACTTTTCATATGGATTCTGGTGAAAATTCCGAAGAAAAAAATATTTTTCACTTTTGAGTCCCCATGACCTGTAAACTCTCATATCATTTCGTAGCCACTTATGAGAACGGGCATTTTCAGAATATCGAGTTCTTTTTCGAGAAGCACACCGTCTCTCTTAGGATAATTATATCCGTAGCTTGCTTTTATGCACTGAGAAATAAACTGCGTTGCTCTGTCAAGAGCTACAGGAAGGCTGTCACGCTGCAGAAGACTTCCTATTACAACGCTTGCAAAAGTATCACCTGTTCCAGGATATGCAGCAGGTATGTACTGACATCCTACTTTCCAGAAGGTTTCGCCTAAGCTGTCATATGCAAGGACATTGGTGTTCTTGTCATGATACATATCGGGAGCACTTGTAATAATTACTGTGGATGGTCCCATGTCAGAAAGTCTCTTTAGCCAGTCTTTTGCTGTGTCCACAGTAAAATTCTTCTTATCAGGACTTTCTCCAAGAAGATATGCTGCTTCTGTGTAGTTTGGTGTAATTACATCAGCTTTTGCTACAAGCTTACGCATTTCAGGTATAATATCGTCATTGAAGGAAGAATAAAGTCTGCCGTCATCACCCATTACAGGGTCCACCACAACAAAATTTTTGTCGTTAGCAAAGTGATCAATAAAATCACTTATTATATTAATCTGTTTTGTAGAACCAAGAAAACCTGAATAAATACAGTCAAAATGAAGATCTAACTTTTTCCATTCGTTAATAAAGTCTTCCATGCTGTCTGTAAGGTCCACATAGCTATATGAATCAAATCCTCCAGTGTGATTTGAAAGTATGGCAGTAGGAAGTGGACAAACCTGAATCCCCATTGTTGAAAGTGTTGGGATTACAGCAGTAAGGGAGCCACGTCCAAAGCCTGATAAGTCATGAATTGCTGCAACTTTCTGTATTGTGCCGTACATAATATACCTCTGAAATCTTTCCTATTTTTTTCTGTAAGTTACATATCCTTTATATTCTGCAGAATCAACAGCAGGGTCTTCTTTAAGACGTCTGAAAATATTTTCTGAATCAGCATTTTCTCTTGATTCCAGGAATCCTCCTATTTCAAACTGATTCATAGGATGACGCCCTATAATGCTTAGTATTGCTTCATAGTCGTCTTCTATTTCACTTCCAAAAGATCCGGCTGCAAGAGCATCTATTGATATTCCTCCGAGCAGTTCAACGGCCATATCAATTGCTTCAGGAGAGGACATGTTTACATCCGCTTCTGCAGGAGGCCTTACAGGAGTATTAATATAGATTTTATCATACCTTATATTTTTTAGTAAATCCCTGAATCTGAGAAGGGTTTCTCTGTCATCATTAATGCCATCCATAAGCATGATTTCAAGGAAAAGAAGTCCTTTGTATTCTTTAGAAAACTTTATGAGACCTTCGGTTACTTCATTGTAGCTGATTCTGCCATAAGGTCTGTCTGTTTTCTTGAACATTTCTTCGTTAATGCTGTCAAGAGAAGGCATTACAATATCAGCTTTCATAAGCTCATCTCTTACTTCAGGGTCAGGAAGAAGTGCGCCATTTGTAATTACTACAACTGGTTTTTCGGTTCTTTCCTTTATGCCATCAATAAGCTCACCAAGTTTAAGATAAAGTGTAGGTTCACCTTCACCAACAAGGGATATTACATCAAACTGGTCACTGCCTTCAAGATACTGGTCAAGCTCAGCAAGAATGTCTTCCACAGGGAAGAATTCCTGACGGGTATTTGTCATGTTATGAGTTCTTCCAAGCTGGCAGAAGATGCAGGAATAGTTACAGGCCTTCTTTGGTATGGGGCTGATACCGAGAGAACGTCCGAGACGACGTGAAGGTACTGGCCCGAAGATATATTTTATTTCGCTCATAAATATCACTCCAATCTTGTATTTCTTTTTTCAGTATATCATATAATCTGTAAATGCATAAAGATAAAAAAAGCAGGACTCCGAAAAGTCCCGCCATATTAAGGAGTTATTGTGCTGATTCCACCATTGTAAGTTCAAGTTCAACGGTTTTGCCGTCACGAATTACAATTGTTTTTACTTTATCTCCAGGTTTGTGCTGTTTCAGGCAGCCCTGCAAATCTGAAAAAGTTTCTATCTGTTTATCATCAAAGTAGTAGAACATATCGCCGGCTTTAAGACCTGCGTTCTTTGCTTCTTCTGAAGTAACTTCCTGAACGTAAAGTCCTGTTATGCGAAGATTGTACTGCATTGCAACAGCTGCGTCAGATGCATCAAGAAGTGAAACACCTATGGCTGCTCTGTTAGTTACATGACCGTGCTCAATAAGGTCTTTGGCAATTTCTGCTGCATGGTCAATAGGTATTGCAAAGCCAAGGCCTTCAACATCTGAACCAGTTGATTTTGCAACCACAATTCCAATCAGGTTTCCGTGATTGTCAAACAGACCGCCACCGGAATTACCAGGGTTAATTGAAGTATCAGTCTGTAAAAGTTTCATGGACTGTCCCTCTATAGTAAGTTCTCTGTCAAGTGCACTGATAATTCCGGTTGAAGCTGAACCGCCAAGCTGACCAAGGGGATTACCAAGGGCAACTACCATATCTCCTACTGAAATTTTTGTGCTGTCTCCGTAAGTTGCAGCTACAAGATTATCAGCTTTGATTTTAATTACTGCAACATCATTCTGAGGATCTGTTCCTACAACTGATGCCTCATATTCTTTTCCGTTTTTCAGTCTTACAAGTACTTTGCTTGCACCTTCAACTACATGGTTACATGTAAGGATATAGCCTTTTGTGTCAACAATAACGCCGCTTCCTGCACCTGTTGTAACATAGTTAGAAAGCCAGCTGTCATGTGCAATTGCTTCAGTCTGTATTTCTACTACAGCGTTTTCGTTCTTTGCAATTACTTCCTGGACAGAAAGTTCACTGCCAGTTGACTTTGCAAGAGTATAGTTCGTAGCGGATATTTCTTTGGAACTGCCTCCTGAGTGTCCTGTAAGATTCATTGCAAGAACTGTTAAAAGTGATGTTCCAAGCATTGCTGCAATTAAAGCAATAACAAATACTTTTCTGGTTATGTAGTTGTTAACTGGTTTTGCTGCAGCACTTCCTGCTGCTCCTGCTGCGTTTTCTGAAGCAGTAAATGATGCTTTCTTTTCTGCATCAGTGCTGCTCCATGAATAAGAAGCAGGGTCTTCCTTTTTTTCACTGCTGTCACCGTCGTAAGGAGCACCTACGACAATAAAGTCAGTTGAGGTGGTTTCGTCCTTTTTATCAAAATTATCCATTTTAGCTTATCCCTTCTTTCTGAAATCTAAAACATATTATACCCCATATTTATGACTTTTGTGTGTTTAAAGTATGTTAAATTCTGTTAGTAAAATGATTAGAATTTAAAGAAGCTGTAAAGAGACAGTCTGCTACCTGGAAACTTTTCTTATTGTGGAAGCTTTCAACATATTTCACCAAAACTTCTATTTAAAAAGCAGCTGATTTATGTTAAAATATATATTTGTAATTAATTTAAGAAACAATGAAAGGTTAATATAGAAATGAGCAGAGTTTTAGTAGGATTAGACAAAAGCGGATCATACAGAGTGTATCTTACAATCTCTACAGATATGGTAGAAGATGCAAGAAAAGTACATAATACAACACCACTTGCAACAGCAGGACTTGGTAGAACATTAACAGGAGCAGGCCTTATGGGACTTATGCTCAAAAACCCAGAGGACAAACTTACAGTGCAGTTTAAGGGAGACGGACCTGCTATGCAGATTCTGGCAACAGCATATGGAACAGGAAATGTTAAAGGATATATTGCAAATCCTAACGTAGATCTTCCTCTGAGAGATGACGGACATCTTGATGTAGGCGGAAGTCTTGGTATTGGAGAACTTACAGTTATTAAGGATCTTGGCCTTAAGGAACCATATGTAGGTAAAATTGCACTTGTAGATGGAGAAATTGCAGATGACCTTACAGCTTACTTCTTTATTTCAGAGCAGAAGAATACATCAGTTGCATTAGGCGTAAAAATAGCAAGAGACTTATCAGTTCTATGTTCAGGCGGAATGATTATTCAGATGATGCCAGACGAAAAAGAAGGAGCAGTTGATGCTTTAGAAAAAATGATAGGTGAACTTGAACCACTTACAACACTTATAGAGATGGTAATGCTTCGTTCAGCAGGAAAAACAGAAGATGGAATTCTTGAAGACCTTAAAGAAGAAATCTTTGGAAGAATGCCAGAAGAATTCCAGGTTGATACACTTGAATTTAAAGACATGAAGTGGCACTGTGACTGCAACGAAGAAATTCTGGAAAAGGCTCTTATGACAATTGGAGAACATGATTTACAGGAAATCATTGAAGAAGATGGTGAAGCTGAACTGGTATGTCAGTTCTGTGAAAAGAAATATCATTTTGACAAAGAACATTTAGAAAGACTTTTAGAACAGATTAAGAGATAGAAAGGAAACCATGGATAGATTAGGTATTATTTTTGGAGGAAAATCCGGAGAACACGAAGTATCACTTCTTTCTGCAAAGTCTGTAATAGATGCATTTAAAGGAAGCGTGCACGAGCTTGTTCTTATTGGAATAACAAAAAAAGGCCAGTGGAAATTATATAAAGGTGATACAGAGCGTATTGCAGACGGTTCATGGGAAAATTATGCAGAGGATTTTGCCGTTCATGAACTGGGTGAGCTTATTGATTTTGCCTTCCCCGTACTTCACGGAACATATGGGGAAGACGGTACAATTCAGGGACTTTTCGAAATGCTTGACATTCCATACGCTGGATGCGGAGTTCTTGCTTCTGCAGCATGTATGGATAAGGTTACAGCAAAGATGATCTTCGAAAGAGAAGGAATCCCAAGCTGCAGATACACACTGGTATGCAGAGAAGAAATAGAAGACGATATAGAAGGCGCAATGGATGCTGTAGAAAAGGAAATACCTTATCCTATGTTTGTAAAACCATCAAACATGGGTTCAAGCGTAGGTATTTCAAAAGTCAGAGACAGAGAACAGCTAAGGAACGGACTTCTTGAAGCAGCGGAGTTTGACCGCCGCCTTATTATAGAAGAGGGACTTAACTGCAGAGAAATAGAAACAGGTGTAGTTGGAAACTACTATGCTGAAGCAGCAGCAGTTGGTGAAATCATACAGAAACAGGACTTCTATGATTACGAAGCAAAGTACACTGATGATGCAGGCACTGAACTGTCAATACCTGCGAAGCTTCCAGAAGAAACATACGAAAAAATAAGGGAGCTTGCAGTAAAGGCATACAAAGTTATGGACTGCAGCGGTTTCTCAAGAGTTGACTTCTTTATAGAAAAAGAAACAGGAAAGATTTATTTAAATGAAATAAATACTATACCTGGTTTTACAAAATACAGCATGTTCCCAAGCCTGTGGAAAGCAGCAGGAACGGAATTTCAGGAACTGGTTGAAAGGATCGTGACATTAGGATATGAAAGATATAACGCTAAAAATCACAGGAAAACAGATATCAGCAGATAATGAAGAAGACAAGATGGAGTTTGTAACTGAGGGAAGACTGTATGAGAAAAACGGTTCAACATATATTATTTATGATGAAAGTGAGTTTTCTGGTTTTCCGGGATGCCGTACAGCTCTTAAGTTTACAGAGAACACTGTAAAGATGACAAGAATAGGCAAAGCAGCAGGAATTGGCATGGAATTTACCTTTGAAGAGGGCAGAAGATTTTCAAGTGAGTATCGCACTCCTTATGGAGCTTTTGATATGGAAGTGCTTACAAGGTCCATAGAAGGAGGCCTTTCACCAGAGGGAACTGGCAGAATGGATATTGATTACGAAGTGAGCCTTAATGGTGCAAGAGAAGGCAGAAACATGCTTACAATAGAAATTGTGAAATAGAGGAATGAAAAATGAATGAGAAAAAGAAGAAGCTGATTGCACGTGTTATTGTTATTGTAATCTGTGCATCAATGGTTCTGACAACGTTGTTGTGGGCAATTCAGTTAGCGGTTTAGTGTAAGAAATGGAAGGTAAGAAAGACATGCAGAAGATTGGTTTTGATGCAGAAAGATATATTGAAGAACAGTCAAAGCACATCCTTGAAAGAATAAAACGTGGAAATTGTGACAGACTATATCTTGAGTTTGGTGGAAAGCTTGTTCATGATAAACATGCAATGAGAGTTTTACCGGGATTTGATGAAAATGCCAAGATTAAACTTTTACAGAAGCTGAAAGACCAGGCGGAAATTATTATATGTATTTACGCAGGTGACATTACCACAAGTAAAACACGTCATGACTTTGGCATAACATATGACCTTGAGGTTCTGAGACTTATTGACACTTTCAGAAAATATGATCTTAAAATAAACAGTGTTGTGGTTACAAGATACGAAGATGCGCCAGCAGTAAATATGTTTATTAACAAGCTTGAACGCAGAGGAATTAAAACATACAGGCATAATTATACAAAGGGATATCCAACAGATGTTGATACTATTGTAAGTGAAGAAGGATATGGTGCAAATCCATATATTGAAGTAACGAAACCTCTTGTTGTTGTAACAGGACCTGGCGGTGGAAGTGGAAAACTTGCAACAAGTTTATGTCAGCTTTACCATGACAGTTTACGTGGTACAAAGGCAAGATATGCCAAGTTCGAAACCTTCCCTATATGGAATCTTCCACTGAAACATCCTGTTAACATTGCATACGAAGCTGCAACAGCAGATCTTAAGGATGTTAATATGATAGACTCATACCATCTTGAAGCTTACGGCGAAAAGGCTGTTAACTACAACAGAGATCTGGAAGCTTTCCCGGTAGTAAAGAGAATTATTGAAAAAATCACAGGTGCTGAATCAGAATATCAGTCCCCTACTGACATGGGAGTAAACTGTATAGGATACAGTATTATTGACGATGAAGTGTGTCAGGAAGCAGCAAGACAGGAAATAATAAGAAGGTATCTTATTGCTGAATGTGATTACAAAAAAGGAAAAATCTCAGAAAGCTCATTGGAAAGATCAAAGCTTCTTATGAAGGAAGTAGGCATGGATGTTCTTGACAGAAAAGTAGTTCAGCCTGCAAGAGATTATGCAGAAAAGAAGAGACTGTGTGATAAGAGATACGAAAATGTGGTAGTACTCGCAATCGAAATGCCAGACGGATCAATTGTAACAGGCAGAAGTTCAAGACGTATGGTAGCTTCAGCAGCAGCTGTTCTTAATGCTATTAAAAAGATGTCAGATATTGCAGACAGCATGCCGATTATTACGCCACAGGTTCTGGAAAGAACGCAGAAGCTTAAGACAGAAACACTTGGATATGACAGAACAAGTCTTAACTGTGAAGAGGTACTTATGGCTCTTACTATTTCAGGAACTCAGAATCCTTTTGCTAATGTTGCCCTGAGTAAGGTTCCTCTCCTTAAGGGATGTAAGGCTCACTGCACAGCTATTCTGAGTGACAGAGATGAACAGACACTAAGAGCACTTGGTATTGATGTAACATGTGACCCGGAATACATTACAACAAACCTGTATAATAACTGATAGTATACGAAACTGTAGCAGAGATAGTCTCCGCTACAGTTTTTCCTTTTTAAGGAGTCATGGTGCAATGCCTATTTTGCAGAACGCAGTTTGAGAATAAGTCTCATAACCTTTTCCTGATCTTCGCATGCCAGCATAGAACATTCTGATACAAGCTTTTCGAAGAATATAGTGTTACTACTACGAGTGATAACGTACGTAAGGACTTCCTTCTGATTTCCTTTTAGTATTAATTCAGCAGTTACGCCATATAATTCGGAAAGAGCATAAAGTACGTTACACTGTGGAAAACACCTGGACTGTTCATACTTGGAGTAGGCCGATGTGCTGAGCTTAAGAATCTCTGCAACCTGCTCCTGTGTGTAACCATGATAGGTTCTCAGAGCTGCCAGATTATTGCCCATATTAAATAGCATGTTTTCTGGAAGTTTCAGTTCAACAGGAATATTCTTCTTTTTCATGATGTCACCTCCTTTCTTTTATACTTATGATGGCAGAATACCAACAGTATTAATATAGAATATATTAAAAGGAAAAGTTTCTATGTTTTAGAAAAACTACATAAAACATAATATCAGTCATGAATGAAATATGATGGTTGCATTTATATGTATACTGATTTACTATATCAAGTAGGATAAGAGGAGGGTTTTTCATGAATATAAAAATTGATAAAACTAAAATAGGCGATTTTAATATTGAAGCAGCAAAGGGACTTTGTAACGAAGCACTCGATACAATATGGAAAGAAGAATGGATTACAAGGTCTGTAACAAAAGCGGATAAGGAAACTCTTAAGAGGACAGATGCAATTGCAGATATTATAAGAAAAAAGAATAAAAAGGTAGTGTTCGTAGCAGGTGGCGAAACGGGAGCAATTTTAAGAGCAGTTAAGGATATGCATCCATCTGAGGAAGACGGAATGGATATTCTGTTTATGGGAGATTCCCTTTCACCTTCAGAATATGCAGAAGTAATAAACTGTCTTAATGATGAAGAATTTGTAATAGTTGCTGTAACTGGCAGGGAAGATGATCTTGCAGTAAGAGGTGCCTATGCCACACTTAAGCAGATGCTGATTTCACGTTTTGGCATAGAAAGAGCAACAGAAAATATATTTGTATTATACAAGGACAAAGAAAACTCCATAGCAGCAGAAGCATCTCAGAATGACTACGAAACAATATATTACTCAGAAAATATAGATGATATATATGCAGCAGGAACAGAGGCAGTGCTACTTCTTCTTTCCCTTATTGGAGGAGATGCTGAGAAATATCTTGATGGTTTCAGAGATATGATATCTTCACCATTATGGGATCTTGATGGAGCAGATTACAGCATAATGAGAGGTCTTGCCCTGAAAGAAGGATACACAGATGAAAAAATAGTATTTATGCAGAGCCAGCTTCGTGGTCTTGGAAAGTGGATAGAAGAGTTTAACTATGGTCTTGATGTAAGAACTCTTGAACTTCCTGCAGGCAGAAAGAAAATATGTAAGAAGGATATTGTTACATATATTTCTGTAGAAAGAGACGAAGAAGATATTATGATGCCATACTTTGAAGGCTGTCATGGAGATGGATCACTAAATCTTATGATAAATGAAGAGGGAAATAAATTTTTCTTTGAAGAAAATGAAAAAAATCCAGGAGTAAAAATATCTCTGGAATGGCTTGATTCCTACAATCTTGGACAGCTTACAGCGTTTATACAGCTATCAAATGCAATAACTGAATATTTCTACAACAATTAGGGTTTACAATGCAGAATATTGTGATATAATGAAGTTACTTAATAAAAAGTTAATTTTTTAACAAAAAATAAATTCACAGGCATTGAGCTTTGAGGAGGGTTATTATGAAGAAAATTGGTGTTTTAGGAACAGGAACTATGGGAGCTGGAATCATTCAGGTATTAGCACAGAATGGTTACGATGTTGTACTTAGAGCAAGAAGACAGACTTCAATTGACAAAGGCCTTGCAACAGTAGAAAAAGGATTAGCAAGACTTGTCAAGAAAGAAAGAATGACAGAAGAAGAAAAAGCAGAAGTTCTTTCAAGAATTCATGGTTCAACAGACATCAGCATTATCAAGGATGCAGACCTTGTTATTGAAGCAGCTACAGAAGACATGGAAGCAAAGAAAGCATTATTTGCTGAATTAGACCAGTTAGTAGGTCCAGATACAATCTTAGCAACAAATACTTCATCATTATCAATTACAGAAATTGCTGCAGCAACAGAAAGACCTGACAAGGTTATCGGAATGCACTTCTTTAACCCGGTTCCAGCAATGAAACTTGTTGAAGTTATTAAAGGATTAAAGACATCAGAAGAAACAAAAGCAACAATTCTTGCATTAACAGACAAATTAGGAAAGACTCCTGTAGAAGTTGCAGAAGCTCCAGGATTTGTTGTTAACAGAATCTTAATTCCATCAATCAACGAAGCTATTGGAATCCTGGCAGAAGGTTCAGCTGACGTTGCTGGTATTGACGCAGCAATGAAACTTGGTGCTAACCACCCAATGGGACCTCTTGAATTAGGTGACTTAATCGGATTAGACGTAGTTCTTGCAATTATGGATACACTACACACAGAATTCTGCGATCCAAAATACAGAGCTAACCCATTACTAAGAAAAATGGTAAGAGCTGGTAAGTTAGGTAGAAAGACTGGAGAAGGATTCTATACATACAACAAATAAACAAAATGATTTTTTAGCTGCTCGTTATATGCGGGCAGTTTTTTTTATTGGAAGATGTTGAAAAATAAATGTGGAGTTTTTAGTGAAATAAAAATAGAGCTGTATTGCAATGCGATAAAATGATTACTTCACAAAAATCCACATGTGTAGTAGAATAGTAGTATTCAATTCAAAACAAACCAGTCTTAATGCAGAATCTGCATAACCCCGTAATTTTAATAGAAAGGAACAGACTTGTTACAAAGTCTCGGAAAAAGAATGAAAACAAAAGAAAATATTGAAGAAGTAGTAGAAGAAACTGAAGAAGTTAAAGAAGAAAAAGAAGATAAAAATAAACCTAAGGCTCCTGACCGCACAGAAGTAGAAGGGATTCTTGAAATTGCAGATGGCGGATTCGGATTCTTAAGATTTAACAACTTCCTTACAAGTGATGAGGACGTATATGTATCTCCTGCACAGATCAGAAGGTTTCATCTTGATACAGGAGATAAAGTAAAAGGAATAAAGAGAGAGCCAAATGAAGGCGAAAGGTTTGGAGCTCTCCTTTATGTAATATCAGTAAATGGAGAAGAACCAGGAGCGGCCATAAGAAGACCGAATTTTGAGGACTTAACACCAATATTCCCAAGAGAAAGACTTACTCTTGAAGGAAATCCAAGAGACCTTTCCATGAGACTTATCGACCTTATCTGCCCTATAGGAAAGGGACAGCGTGGCCTTATTGTTGCACCGCCAAAGGCAGGTAAAACAACACTTCTGAAAAAAGTTGCAAATGCTATTGAAGATAAACATCCAGAAGTAGAAATGATAGTACTTCTTGTGGACGAAAGACCAGAAGAAGTTACAGATATGAAGAGATCACTTAAGGGAAATGGAGAAGTAATCTATTCCACATTTGACGAAAGACCAGAGCACCACGTAAAGGTAGCAGAAATGGTACTTGCAAGAGCAACAAGACTTGCTGAGCACGGTAAGGATGTTGTAATTCTTCTTGACAGTATTACAAGACTTGCAAGAGCATATAACCTGGTAGTTCCATCATCAGGCAGAACACTTTCAGGTGGTATTGACCCCGGAGCACTTCACAAGCCAAAGAAATTCTTCGGAGCAGCAAGAAACATTGAAGAAGGCGGAAGTATTACAATTCTTGCAACTGCACTTGTAGAAACAGGAAGCAGAATGGATGATGTTATTTTCGAAGAGTTTAAGGGTACAGGTAATATGGAACTTCACTTAGACAGAAAGCTTTCTGAAAAGAGAATCTTCCCTGCTCTTGACCTTAACAAGTCAGGAACAAGAAAAGAAGACCTTCTTATGAACCAGCAGGAATTAGAGGCAATCTGGACTATGAGAAAAGCTCTTTCAAACAGACCTGTTCAGGAAGTTGCAGAACAGATTATCAATACTCTTGCAAGAACAAAGAGTAACGTTGAATTTATTGAAGAAATTAAAAAGGTAATAGAATAATACCAGTAAGGGGTAAAAATGGATTTCAGCAAAATATTTTTAAAAGATGCCTGCCCTACACCCATAGGTGGCCAGGCAGTTATGGAAGGAATCATGATGAAGGGTCTTACAAGAACAGCAGTTGCAGTAAGACTTCCTGATGGAAGAATTCACATGAGAACAACTCCTAACAAACAGATGAAGAAGTGGATGAAGATGCCTGTTATCAGGGGTGTGGCAGCTTTTCTTTCTTCACTTATTAATGGAACAGAAATTCTTATGTATTCAGCAAATGTACTGGAAGATAGTATTCCTGATGAGGAAGAAGAACCAGGAAAGTTTGAAAAATGGCTGAACAGCCACTTTGGAGAAAAGGCTGTATGGAACGTGCTTATTGGAATGTCAGTAGTATTTGCACTGATTTTTTCTGTAGGTATTTTTATACTTATGCCAACAGTAGTAGTTAACTTCCTGGGGCATTTTACGAAAAATCATATAGTGCTTAATCTTACAGAGGGAATTTTCAGGTTGCTGCTTTTTGTAATCTATGTTGCCCTCATTAGCAGAATGGAAGACATTCGTACTGTGTTTCAGTATCATGGAGCAGAGCACAAAACCATACACTGCTTCGAAAACGGACTGGAACTTACACCAGAAAATGCACAGCAGTTCTATACTCTTCATCCAAGATGCGGAACAAGCTTCCTTATGTTTGTAATGGTAATAAGTTTAATACTTTTCTCCCTTCTTGGCTGGCCAAATCTGATTATGAGACTTGTTTCAAGACTGCTGCTCATTCCTGTAGTTGCAGGACTTTCATTTGAGGTATTAAGGTGGGCAGGCAGAAGTGACAACTGGATTGTAAGAATACTGAGCCTTCCAGGACTTTATCTTCAGAAACTTACAACCAAAACACCAGATAACAGGCAGCTTGAGGTTGCAATTGCAGCAATGAAAGCTGTTATGGTTCCTGATAATACACCGTATTTTGAAGGAATATGCGATTTAAACGGAGAACTTATAGAGGAACACAGAATAGAAAAGAACAGTAGAAAAGATGTATTGGAGGAAAAATAGATAATGAGCCTTGCGGTAAAAGAACTTTTGAATATAGGGAAGAGACAGCTTGAAGAATATGATATTGCTGATGCGGCAATTGACAGTAAAATGCTTTACTGTTATATGATGAATGTTGATAATGCCCGCCTTATTCTTGAATATCAGAGAATACTTAACGATGCTCAGTGTGAAGAATACTTTGGACTTCTTGACAGAAGATGCAAGGGGGAACCGGTGCAGTATATTATAGGGACGCAGGACTTTATGGGATTTACTTTTAAAGTAAACGAAAACGTTCTCATTCCAAGGCAGGATACAGAAACATTAGTAGAAGATGCCATAAGCATTCTGAAAGAAAACAAACTAAGAAATGAAGAGTTACCTGCAAAAGCAAAGAAAGAATATGAAGTGCTTGACCTGTGCTGCGGAAGCGGAGCCATAGGAGTATCACTTGCGGAACTGTGCTCAAATGTTAAAGTGACATGCTCTGACCTGAGCAGGGGTGCTCTTGAAGTTGCAAAGGAAAATGCAGCAGCAATAACAAAGAGTAAAATAGAGTTTAAAGAGGGAAATCTTCTTGAACCTTTTATGAAGAGATTTAAAAAGAAAAAGTTTGACCTTATTATTTCAAATCCTCCATATATAAAGTCGGAAGTAATCCCTACTCTTCAGAGGGAAGTAAAAGACTTTGAACCTATGATTGCTCTTGACGGAGGAGAAAGCGGACTTGACTTTTATGAGAGAATAGTTAAGGACAGCACAGAATGCCTTAAAAAAGACGGAATACTAATGTTTGAAATCGGACATGATCAGAAGGACGATTTAATAAGAATAATCGAGGATACAAATAAGTTTTCTTATGTAACAGGACTTAAAGATCTTGCAGGAAGAGACAGAATTATTGTAGCTGTGCTTGAAAGCAAGAAAAAATAGGAAAACCATTAGAAATTACAAAAAAACACTTGTTTATTGGAAATTACTATGATATAGTGTAATGGCTGTAGACTTACAGCCAAAAATTATGCAAAGGCGGAGGCCTGAGCAGGAAAGAGGTAAGACATGAAGGAAGGAATCCATCCTGATTATAAGGAATGTAAAGTAACTTGCGCATGTGGAAACACTTTTGTTACAAGATCAACAAAAGAAGAAATGAGACTAGACGTTTGCTCAGCATGTCATCCGTTCTTTACAGGACAGCAGAAGTTCATCAACCGTGGTGGACGTGTTGAAAAGTTCAAGAACAAATATCATCTTGACTAATAATCAGAAGACACAGGCCGGAAATTTTAATTTCCGGTTTTTTATTTGAATTAATTATGATATAATATAAAATTAGGAAAAATTGAAATTTCGTTTAAAAATGAGGAGAAATAAATGTTTGATAAACTGGATTTTATACTAGAAAAATACGAAGAAATGTCCATGAAAGTTTCTGATCCAGAGGTTATTAATAACCAGCCTGTATGGCAGAAATACATCAAAGAAATGGGCGAAATGGAACCAATCGTAAAGAAGTACGAAGAGTACAAGAAAGCTAAAGATGGTCTTACAGATGCAAAAGAAATCCTGGAAATGGAATCAGACGAAGAAATGAGAGACCTTGCAAAGATGGAAATCAATGAACTTGAAGACCAGCTTGAAACTTTAGCAGAAGAACTTAAAATCCTTCTTTTACCAAAAGACCCTAACGACGAAAAGAACGTTATCTTAGAAGTAAGAGCAGGTACAGGTGGAGACGAAGCTGCCCTGTTTGGTGGTGACCTGTTAAGAATGTATATGAGATATGCAGAAAGACACAGATGGAAGGTAGAAATCATGGAAATGAGTGATACTGGAATCGGTGGTATTAAAGAAGCTGTAATCCTTATTAAGGGTAAAGGCGCATATTCAAGACTTAAATATGAATCAGGAGTACACAGAGTTCAGCGTGTACCAGAAACAGAATCAGCAGGAAGAGTTCATACATCAGCTGCTACAATTGCAGTACTTCCAGAAGTTGATGATGTTGAAGTAGATTTAGATCCAAACGATGTACGTGTTGACGTATACAGAGCATCAGGTAATGGTGGACAGTGCGTAAATACAACTGACTCAGCTGTAAGACTTACTCACGAACCAACAGGACTTGTTGTAACATGTCAGGACGAAAAATCACAGATTAAGAATAAAGAAAAAGCTTTCAAGGTATTAAGAGCAAGACTTTATGACTTAATGGTTCAGGAACAGAATAAAGAAATTTCTGAAGCAAGAAAGAGTCAGGTAGGTTCAGGTGACAGAAGTGAAAGAATCAGAACATATAACTTCCCACAGGGAAGAGTTTCTGACCACAGAATCGGTCTTACACTTTACCGTCTGAATGCAATTCTTGATGGTGATATTGATGAAATTATTGATGCACTGATCACAAGTGAACAGGCAGAAAAAATGAAAAACTTCTAATTTAAAAATGAAAACAAAGATTTTAAAAGATACAACTGAAGATATAAAGACAGCAGCAGAGATTCTTGCTAAAGGAGGTCTGGTTGCCTTTCCTACAGAAACAGTGTACGGTCTTGGAGCTGATGCACTTAATCCGAAAGCAGTAGGGAATGTATATGCAGCAAAGGGAAGACCTTCTGACAATCCCATGATTGTACATATAGCAGACAAAAAAGATATGCTGAAGTTAACAACAGAGTTATCCACAGACATGGAAAAGCTCATGGATAACTTCTGGCCCGGACCTATGACTATGATAGTCCCAAGACTTGATATAATTCCATATACAACAACAGGGGGACTTGAGACAGTAGGTATCAGAATGCCATCTTCAGAAACTGCAAGAAAACTTATAGAGTTTTCCGGATGTCCTGTAGCTGCGCCAAGTGCTAATCTGTCAGGAAAACCAAGCCCTACTACAGCAGAGCATGTGGTAGATGATCTTGACGGAAGAGTAGATGCAATTATCTGCGGAGAGAACTGCGAAGTAGGTATAGAATCAACTGTAATAGATGTTACAGAGGAGACTCCAATGATTCTGCGACCTGGAATTATTACAAGGGCAGAAATCGAAAAGGTACTTGGAAAGGAAGTTCTTCTTGATCCTACGCTTAATAAGAGACCGGATAAGTTTAATAACGAAGAGTTTAAACCAAGAGCACCGGGAATGAAGTACAAACATTATGCTCCAAAGGCAGAAATGATAATCTTCGAAGGCAGGGAAGAAGACGTAAAAAAGGCAATTTCGGAAGAAAAAGCAAAAAGAGAAAGAGACGGATTTAAGGTCTCTGTAATAGAGTTTGACGATTCGGCACAGGAAGAAGCAGCAAAAGAATATTTTGCAATGCTAAGAGAGGCTGATAAAAACGGCTGCGATGTCATTTTGGGCAGAGCACTTACTGAAGAGGGTGTTGGGTTCTCAGTAATGAACAGAATGCTGAAATCAGCAGGATATAATATAAAAAAAGTGTAAGAGTGAAAGGAAAATAGTTATGATTATTGCAATCGCAAGTGACCATGGCGGATTTGGTCTTAAGAAAATTGTTAAAGAACATTTAGCAGAAAGAGGACTTAAAATAGTAGATTTAGGAACTAACTCAGAGGAGTCAGTTGACTACCCTGTTTATGGAAAAGCATGTGGAGAAGCTGTAGCATCAGGTAAGGCAGACATGGGCATTGTTATTTGCGGCACAGGAATTGGTATTTCAATTGCTGCTAATAAAGTTAAAGGTGTTCGTTGCGGACTATGTACTTCTGTTGAAATGGCAGAGCTTACAAGAAAACACAACAATGCTAATATGCTGGCTCTTGGTGGAAGAACAACAGAACCTGAACTTGCAATTGCAATTGTAGATGCATGGCTTGACACCGAATTTGAAGGCGGACGTCACAAAAGAAGAACAGATATGTTAGATGAAATGTAATCAGGGGGTATAAAATGGCTAAGGTATATGTATTTGCACATCCGTTAATTCAGCATAAAGTAGCTTTATTAAGAGATAAAAACACAACCACAAGAGATTTCAGACAGCTTACAAAAGAAGTAGCAATGCTTATGGGTTATGAAGCAACAAGAAATCTTCCCCTTAAGGAAGTTGAGATAGAAACTCCATTACAGACAGCAAAAGTAAACATGCTTGATGGAGAAGATATTGCAATTGTCCCTATTTTAAGAGCTGGTCTTGGATTTGTAGAAGGAATGCTTGAACTTGTTCCTAATGCAAAGGTCGGCCACGTAGGTCTTCAGAGAGATGAAGACTCACATGAACCAATTGAATATTATTGCAAGCTTCCAAGAGACATAGAGAAGAGACAGATTTTCGTTCTTGACCCTATGCTTGCAACAGGTGGAAGCGCAATTGATGCAATTGATACAGTAAAGAAATATGGTGGAAAAAATATTATATTTATGTGCCTTATTGCAGCTCCAGAAGGAATTGAAGCTCTTAAGGAAGCACATCCTGATGTAGATATTTACATTGCGGCAAAAGATGAATGTCTTAACGAAAGCGCATATATCTTACCAGGATTAGGCGACGCCGGTGACAGACTTTACGGCACAAAATAAGTAATATCAGAAAGAGAGAAGAAATGAAAAACATTATTCCAGATAATATAAGTAAGTACGATAATGTTTTTGACGTACTTAAAGAAAGAGGATTTATAGAACAGGTAACTGACGAAGAGGCAGTAAGAGATCTTTTATCAAAGGAAAAAATCAAATTTTATATTGGATTTGACCCTACTGCTGACTGTCTTCATGTTGGTCACTTTATGCAGGTAATCATTATGATGTACATGCAGAAATTCGGACATACACCAGTAGTTCTTCTTGGAGGAGGAACAGGAATGGTAGGTGACCCTTCAGGTCGTCAGGATATGAGACAGATGATGACTGTTGATACAATTGATAACAACTGCAGACAGTTCAAGAAGTTATTTGATCGTTTCCTTGATTTTGACGATGAATGGAAATACGAAGGAAATAACGGTGTATATTCACCAGGACATCAGAACAGAGAACCTTTACCTGGTAAAGCAATCAGCGTAAATAATGCAGAATGGCTGAGACCTCTTAACTATGTAGAATTCGTAAGAGAAGTTGGTACTCACTTTAACGTAAACACAATGCTGAGAGCTGAGTGCTTCAAACAGAGAATGGAACAGGGATTATCATTCTTTGAATTTAACTACATGTTAATGCAGGGATATGACTTCATGGTAATGGCAAGAGACTTTGGAGTTAAAATGGAATTCGGTGGTAACGACCAGTGGTCAAATATTATTGCCGGAGTTGATCTTTCAAGAAAACTATGCGACAAGCAGGTTTATGGTATGACTTTCTCATTACTTACAAACAGTGAAGGTAAGAAAATGGGTAAAACTCAGAAGGGAGCTTTATGGCTTTCACCTGAAAGAACATCTCCATATGAATTCTTCCAGTACTGGAGAAATGTAGCAGATGCTGACGTTGAAAAGTGCTTAAGAATGCTTACATTCTTACCAATGGATGAGGTAAGAAGATTATCATCCCTTGAAGGTGCAGAAATTAACAAGGCGAAGGAAATTCTTGCTTACGAAGTTACTAAACTTGTTCACGGTGAAGAAGAAGCTAAGAAAGCTATGGAAGGTGCAAGAGCCGCATTTGGTGGTGGTGGAAACTCAGCAAATATTCCTTCAACAGAAATGGCAGCTGCTGAATTTGAAGGAGAAGGTAAAGGCCTTATTTCACTTCTTAAAGAAACAGGACTTGTTCCATCAAATGGAGAAGGACGTCGTGCTATAGAACAGGGCGGAGTTTCTGTTAATGGAGAAAAAATAGCTGATGTTAAGCTTTTCGTAACAACAGATATGTTCGAAGATGGAGAACTTCTGATACAGAAGGGTAAGAAGAAATTCCATAAGATTATTATTAAATAGAAGAATATTCAAAAAGAGACTGATGCAGGCAAAAAACTGCAGAGGTCTCTTATTTTTTATCACCAGAATCATTGGTATAAGGTGTTTAAAGTTAAAGTGCTTTGTGATAGAATAAAACATTATAGCTTTATAAATATGAGGTGAAAAAATGAAGGGATTAACAAAAAGGGAAGTAGAGGAAAGGAAACGACAGGGACTTGCCAATGAACAGGTGGATTCTTCAACAAGGACTGTTAAACAGATTGTTAAAGATAATGTCTTTACATATTTTAACCTGATTTTCACTGTTCTTGCTGTACTACTTGTAATTGCGGGAGAGATAAAGGACCTTACCTTTATGCTGATTGTTCTTGCCAATACTGTAATAGGAATACTTCAGGAAATAAGGTCGAAACAGGTTCTGGATAAACTTAAGCTGCTTAAAATGCCAAAAGTTCATGTTATACGTGATGGAAAGGAAACCACATGTCAGCTTGAAGAACTGGTACTAGGTGATGTGGTAATTCTTAATGCAGGAAGTCAGATACCGGCTGACGCTGAAGTTGCAGAAGGAACAATACAGGTTAATGAAGCCTTGCTTACAGGGGAGTCTGATGAAATCACAAAGAATCCAGGTGATGAGCTAATGTCCGGAAGCTTTGTGGTATCAGGGCAATGTGCTGCAGAACTTACTGCAGTTGGAAGAGAGTCATATATATCTAAACTGACTATTGAAGCCACAAAGGATAAGTCGGCAGATCAGTCAGAAATGATTAAGTCACTTGATAAACTTGTAAAAATTATAGGGGTTTTAATAATTCCTGTAGGAATAATCTTATTTGTTCAGGAATGCTTTATTCTTCATGGTGGTTTCAGGAGCAGTATTATTTCAATGGTAGCAGCAATACTTGGAATGATACCAGAGGGTCTTTATATGACTGCCAGCATTGCAATGGTAGTAAGTGCCATGAGACTTGCTAAGAAAGACGTACTTGTTCAGAATATGAGATGTATTGAAACTCTTGCACGTGTAAATGTACTATGTGTGGATAAGACAGGAACTATTACAGAAAATGAAATGAAAGTTTCTGATATGGAAGTAGTTGACCAAAGCCTTGATGAAAACAGCGTAAGGGTTATGATTGGTGATCTTGCTCATGCTATGAGTGCAGATAATATTACAATGAAAGCACTTCAGTCACATTTTACAGACAGGACCTCGAGGGTGCCCGATTCGGTGTGCCCGTTTTCATCAAAATATAAATATTGTGGAGCGGCGTATGATGATGGAAACTTCGTTCTCGGTGCGCCAGAATTTGTATTAAGAGAAAACTTTTATCATTACGAAGATAAAATAAATGCTTTAGGAGAGAAGGGCTTCAGAGTTCTTGCTTTTGCACAGGTAGGAGTTGTTCCTGATGGATCTCCTCTTACCGGGGCAGTAAGACTGCTGGCACTTATATATCTGTCAAACCCTATAAGAAAATCTGCAAGGGAAACTTTTGAGTATTTTGCAAATAACGGTGTAGAAATAAAGGTGATTTCAGGAGATAATCCTGTAACTGTTTCTAATATTGCAAAAGAAGCGGGAATACCTGAAGCAGAAAGATATGTCGATGCAAGAAATCTTGTAACCGAAAAGTCTTTTTTCCAGGCGGTGCAAAGCTATACTGTTTTTGGACGTGTAACACCTGAACAGAAGAGAATGTTTGTTAAAGCTCTTCAGAAGCAGGGGAAAACTGTAGGTATGACGGGAGACGGAGTAAATGATATTCTGGCATTAAGAGATGCAGATTGTTCAATTGCCATGGCGTCAGGAAGTGAAGCTGCTTCAAACGCAGCGCAGCTTGTACTTATGGATTCGGATTTTTCAAAGATGCCATCTGTAGTAGGAGAAGGAAGAAGAGTAGTCAATAACATAGAAAAGACAGCGAGTCTGTTCTTAACTAAGAATATTTTCTCAGTATTGCTTGCGCTTTTCTCAATGATAAACGTACTTGCTTATCCATTAAAACCATCACAGATTACACTGATCAGTTTATTTACAATAGGAATGCCTTCATTTATACTGTCACTTGAACCAAACAGAAATGAGATTAAGGGTTCATTTTTTGGAAATGTATTCCGGATGGCAACTCCGGCAGGGCTTACTACTTTTGTAAGCGTAAGTTCACTTGTTGTTTTTGGCAAAGTATTTGATATTGCACCTGACTGTATATCAACAGCATGTACAATGTTAGTAGCTCTTGTTGGATTTATGATTCTAGGCAAGGTTGCAAAACCAACAAACAAATTCCATGTAGCACTTATTACTGTAATGCTTGCCGGAATGGCATACTGCATATTCTTCCAGAGAGATTTCTTTGGAATAACAAGTATTTCAACACAGGCCATGATGCTACTGGTAGTATTCTTAATTGCAACAGAGGGACTTTTTCGTTATGTATATAAGTTTACAACGTTTATTGCGATGCATACAAGAAGAGATAACAAAAAAACAAGAAGACGTCGTTAAGCAGGTATTTTTACAAAAAAACGCTTGCATTAAGACGCTGAATGCTATATAATTAGGCTTGCGTTATGCGCACACAGAGAAGTTGCAGAGCAGGCACATAAGAGGCCGGTAACCCTGCAAGCTAAAATCAGTTTTAGTAATGTCGAACAAGATATCTGATATCCCAGTAGACAGAACCGAACAAGATTCTGAGGAATCCCAGTAGGTAGAAAGGAAAAGAAAATGAAATCTTACATTGCAAAACCTGCAGAAGTAGAACGTAAATGGTACGTTGTAGATGCAGAAGGCAAAACTCTTGGAAGATTAGCATCAGAAGTTGCTACAGTTCTTAGAGGAAAAAACAAACCAATTTACACACCACACGTTGATTGTGGAGACTATGTTATCGTAATTAATGCTGAAAAAGTTGAAGTTACAGGTAAAAAGAGAAAAGAAAAAGTTTACAAGAGACATACTGGATACCCAGGTGGACTTAGAGAAGTTACTTTCGAAAAGTTACAGGCTAAGAAACCAGAAGAAATCATCAAGCACGCTGTTAAAGGAATGCTTCCTGATGGAAAATTAGGCAGACAGATGTTTAAAAAGTTAAAAGTTTATGCAGGTGCTGAACACGCTCATGCAGCTCAGCAGCCAGAAACATTAGAATTTTAAGGAAAGGGAGGAATAGACAATGGCAAAAATGCAGTACGCAGGAACAGGTAGAAGAAAATCTTCAGTTGCTAGAGTTAGATTAATCCCTGGAACTGGAAAAATCACTATCAACAAGAAGGACATCGAAGAATACTTCGGAATGGAAATTGTTAAGAGAGAAGTAAAGAGACCTTTCGAAATTGCTGGATGTGAAGGCAAATTCGACGTAATCGCTACAGTAACAGGTGGTGGATTTACAGGTCAGGCTGGTGCTTTAAGACACGGTATTTCAAGAGCTTTATGTCAGGCTGACAAAGAAGCTTACAGAGCTCCACTTAAAGCTGCTGGATTCTTAACAAGAGATTCAAGAATGAAGGAAAGAAAGAAACCAGGTTTAAAGAAGGCAAGAAGAGCTTCACAGTTCTCAAAACGTTAATCAAAACCCGATTCAATCGATTTTTCAAAACCTCTCAGGAATTATCCTGGGAGGTTTTTTCGTGCGCAAAGAACATTGTTAAATAATTGCAGGGGATGGTATAATAAAGTTAATCTAAATACTTAATTTGGAGTATTTAGATTATAGATAGGGGAAGTGCAATGGATAATAAAAATATATGCAAAAAATGTTGTGGGAAAATGATTTTTACAATTGAGGGTTCTATACAAGGACAGAAATGCAGTCAGTGCGGAGAATGGGGATATATGACAACTTATATACCTGAAATTCAAAACGATAAAACAATATATTCAATATTTTTGCAAGAAGAAAACCCTGTTACACTTGAAATAATTAAGACTGTGGCAATGATTTCTAATCTTAATTTTGTTAATACAAAAGAACTACTTTCTGAAACATACCCTAAAATATTCGAAGGCTCTGCAGTAGATACATTGACAGCAGCAAAAGTGTTGAAAGGCAATAGAATTAAATACAGGATATATCCGGATTTTAAATACGATATAAAGGCATTGTAAAGATAAATCGTAATTAAGCTGAGATGTGTGAAAAGAGGATAATATGAAAAATATAGATATGCGTTTTGATCAAAATATATTTAAAACATTAATAGGCAAGCACTTTAATAAATATCGTTGTGATCAATTTGTTTATACTCCATCTGTAACACAAATTGTGGGTCTATATATAGATAGTGAAATTTTTAAAATGAAAAATGAGCTTGAAACAGTAGACTACTTTGGAAACCGTGAAGAAATTGCAGTAAGTACTTTTTCTAAATGCGGTAATGAAGATGTAAAGTCGGCGCTAGTAGAAGGACAGATGATTGATAATCCTGTCAATGGCATTATTAATGCTATCAAAATAGTAAATGAACATCAGCAGGTTTGCTTAAATGATGAAAGTGAATATGATGTCTGGCTTACAAGAGGAATAATATTTATCGTAGAAGACAGAGAAATCTCTTTTGAAAAGTGCATAGTACCATTTTCGGAAGAAATCAATATACGCAAAGGTTATGATTTAATAAAGTTATTTGGTACTATTGAAGAGTTTACTGATGGATGGGATGAAAACGTGAAGGCCAGAATTGAACAGGAAATAATCACTATATAATCAAGTGCCAGTATGCACTGGTCCTATTATAAAAGGTAGATAATATAACTATAAGGCGAATTCAGATGTATTCTAAAGGTCTTCACTTGCAACATTTAAAAATAAAACGTGTAATTTTCAATGGTTACAGCGCTCACAGATTGCGTTTTAAATACCAAAACGTTAATCAAAACCCGATTCAATCGATTTTTCAAAACCTCTCAGGAATTATCCTGGGAGGTTTTTTTGCAATTAAAGGGTGCTGGGGTTTTAGGAGAGTTTTGTATAAGTGATGGAATGTGATTTCCAAAATCTGAAAAAGGAATTTACTTGCAACATACTTGCAACAAATGAAAAAAGTTATCCGAGATGCTATCATCATATAGAGATAGCATTTCTTTTTTGAGTATGTTTCTCTACTATATGAGCAGATTAAATGATGTGAAAGAATCATATTACGGCT